>Ga0194132_10005848_pt1 | contig 19534 bp, 18 predicted proteins | sample TA2KigOf80mmetaG_FD_148612 | JGI IMG/M metagenome (GOLD analysis project Ga0194132, IMG submission 148612) | Freshwater microbial communities from Lake Tanganyika, Tanzania - TA2015054 Kigoma Offshore 80m | ecosystem: Environmental > Aquatic > Freshwater > Lake | place: Tanzania: Lake... | reverse complement strand
GTAGTCCCTTCGCACGGCAATCGGCTGACCCATGGCAAACCTCCGAATCGGTTCGCCTCTCTATGAATCACAACGCCGATCGCCTGGGAATCCCCCGCGAGTCAGCCTCAACGCGGATTGGTATAAGTTCGGCATCGATGGTGGAGGCAGGGTGTTGCGCTGTCAAACCCATCAGCGACATTCTCGCACCTCGATATACACAATCTATTGCGTCTTTCGTCATTGTTGATCAATATCTCGCTGCGAACGGCAACCAACCCGGAGGCAATGGATGGTAAGGCACGCGTGGGCGGCATCTGTGATGCCAGTCTCAGCACACGCGTTTGATGTCGCGGTTGGCGACGGGAGCATCAACCGTTTCGACACGCCATCTACCATCAGCATTGCGCAGCACCACTCGACGCCGCTCAACGACTCTCACCCGGCAGTGCGACCGGATGAAAGAAACGGCGCGGTGTTGCAAGCCGAAGGCGGCACGCAACATCGAGTTGGCGCTGTCAGGATCGTCGGGACCAACAAGCGCTCGACACCAGCTAACAAAACGTACGCCACCCTGAGGGTCGATCATCACAAGACCGGGCCTGCCACACAGTCCGTCGGAACCGCGCCGCGACCGAGAGTCGGGCGCATCCACATGGCGGCTGTTCGGCGTTCGCACTTGGCGTCAACAACAACGGTATCGAGGGTAAGATGAGCGACATCCGTTCTCCCAAGGCGACGGTGATGGCTTTGGCCGCGAAGAAGAAGGCAGCGGCGAAGAAGAAGCCCGCAAAGAAGAAGGCGGCGAAGAAGAAGAAGTAACCGGCGCTCCAACCTAGTTATTGGCAGCCCGATCATCAGGCCGGCGTGCGGCAAGACCGCACGCCGGCTTTCTTATTGGTAGCGCACGCTGACGAGATAGAGCCCGTAGGGCGGCGCGTTCGGCCCGCCTTTGGTCCGGTCCCTCGCCTTAAGCGCGCGATTGAAATCATCGACCGACCATTTGCCGCGCCCGACCAGGGCGAGAGAGCCCACCATCGCACGCACCTGATTGTGCAGAAACGAGCGCGCTGACGTCTCGATGGTGATCTCTTCACCGGCGCGCACGACATCCAGCCGATCAAGCGTCCTGACTGGCGAGCGCGCCTGACACTCCGCGGCCCTGAACGTCGAGAAGTCGTGCCGGCCGATCAGGAGCGAAGCCGCCTCCCGCATCGCCTCGACGTCCAGCACCGGCCGGACCTGCCACGCACGATTGAGCTCGATGGCTAGCGGCGCCGGCCGATTGACGATCCGATAACGATAGCTGCGCTCGCGGGCATCGCGCCGCGCGTTGAAAGTGGCGTCAACATGGGTCGCGTCGAGCACAGCGATCGCGTGGGGACGCAGATGCGCGTTCAGCGCGTCGCGCAGCTTCGATGGCGTGATCTCGCGCTCGAGATCGAAATGGCAGCACTGGCCGAGCGCGTGGACGCCGGCATCGGTCCGCCCCGCGCCATGAACCCGAACGCGCTCACCCGAAAAGCCGAGGATCGCGGCCTCGAGCGCGCTCTGGATCGATGACCCGCTCGCCTGGCTCTGCCAGCCGGCGAAGCCCGTGCCGTCATATTCGACGACCAGCTTGAAGCGCGTCATGCGAGGCGCGATCCCTTGGGCACGTTGCAGCCGCGCAGGAATTCATCGAGCGCAAGTGCCTTCCGGCCCGGCCGCTGCAGCGACAGGGGCCGAAGCGCGCCGCCGCCCTCGCACGCGATCAGGAGCCGATTGTCGAGCACCGTGCCGGGCTCGGCCTGGGTGTGTGCCTGTTCGAGCACCTCGGCGCCGAACACCTTGATGCGCTCGGCTTGCCACACGAGATAAGCGCCGGGCCTTGGGCTGAAGGCGCGAACCACGCGTTCGAGCGCGGCGGCCGGTCGGGCCCAGTCCAGCCGCTCTTCCGCCGATGTAAGCTTCGGCGCGTAGGTCGCCTGTGTGTCGTCCTGCGCCTCGTTCACCAGCGAGCCGGTGGCTAGGCCCTCCAGCGCCTCGATCATGAGCGAGGCGGAGAGACGCGAAAGCGCCTCCCGCAGCGCGCCCCCGATGGTGTCGCACGCAATGGGCACATGTCGGGTCAGCAGAATCGGGCCGGTGTCGAGGCCTTGCTCCATCTGCATGATGGTGACGCCGGTCTCGGCATCGCCCGCCATGATCGCGCGCTCGATCGGCGCTGCACCGCGCCAGCGCGGCAAGAGCGAGGCATGGGCGTTCAAACAGCCGAGCCGCGGCGCCGCGAGGATCGCCGGCGGCAGCAACAGGCCATAGGCGACGACCACCGCCGCGTCCAGCGCAAGCGCCCCGAACGCCTCTGTTTCCTCGGGCGATTTCAAGCTCTTGGGTGAGCGCACCGCGAGCCCGAGAGCACGCGCGCGGCCTTCGACCGGTGAGGGCTCAAGCCGATGACCCCGACCCGCCGGCCGTGGCGGTTGGCAATAGACGGCGCTCACCCGGTGGCCCGCCTCGATCAGCGCATCGAGCGTCGGCACCGCATAAGCGGGGCTGCCCATAAAGGCGAGCGAAAGGGTCGTTCTGGCGATGGCGCGCTTCCCGGATAGCGGATCCACAGGATCCAGGCTTATTCCAGCGACCGGAGGGCCGGGTCAAGCCTCGCCATGATGTGGAGAGGCGGCGCCTGACGCGGGTTCAGGCCTCCGCGGCCTCGAGGCGCTTCGTCTTCTGGAGCTTGCGAAGAATGATATTGCGCCTGATCGACGAGATGTGGTCGACGAACAGGATGCCTTCGAGATGGTCGATCTCGTGCTGCAGGCAGATCGCGAGCACGCCCGAGAAATCTCTCTCATGCTCGACGCCGGCTTCATCGAGATAGCGGATGCGTGCGACTGAAGGGCGCTCGACCTCGGCGAACTGCTCGGGCAGCGAGAGGCAGCCCTCCTCGTGCACCACGATCTCGTCATTCACCATGACGATCTCGGGGTTGATCAGCTTGATCGGCGCCGGCGGCTCGTCCTTGCCGTGAACGTCCGCCACGACGAGCCGCTTCGGCACGCCGACCTGAATGGCGGCGAGCCCGATTCCGTCCTCGGCGTACATGGTCTCCAGCATGTCATCGAGCAGAGTCAGGACCGCGGCATCGATGGTCTCGACCTTGGTCGAGCGCACCTTGAGACGCTTGTCGGGCGCGATGATGACGGGGCGACGGGCCATGGATGTTCGAGGCAACTATCTGTTGTGACGACGGTTTAGGTAGGGCCCGGGGCGCGATCCGTCAAGCGATGCGGCGCGCTGGCCGGAATCGGCCACGATATGTTCTAGTGCCGCCATGGATTCGTCGTTGATCATCATTCTGGTCGTTCTGGCGTTATTGGCGGTGGCGCTTGCGGCCTATCTGGCCTTTCGCGCACGTGGGGGCGCTGCGGGCCTTGCCGATGAGCTGACGCGCCTGGCCGAGCAATTGCGCACCAAAGAGGCCGAGGCCGAGACGCGGCTCAAGGCGCTGGCCGAGCAGCAGGCCAGCGGCCAGCTCGCGCTTGCAGATCGGCTGATGCAGCAGGAGCGGCTGCTCGCGCGCACGCTCGAGGAGCGGCTGACCGAGGTGTCGCAGCGCGTGGGCGCGGGCCTCGATAAATCGAGCAAGGAAACGCTCGAGACCATGGCGAAGCTGCAGGAGCGCCTCGCCACCATTGATCAGGCCCAGGCCAATATCGTGAAGCTGTCAAGCCAGGTGGTCGGCCTGCAGGACATTCTCTCGAACAAGCAGGCGCGCGGCGCGTTCGGCGAAGTTCAGCTCGAGAATCTGGTGAGCCAGGTGCTGCCGCCGACCGCCTATCGCTTTCAGGCGCAGCTCTCGAACGGCAAGCGGGCGGACTGCCTGCTCGACCTGCCGCACCCCCCGGGGCCGATCGCGATCGACGCCAAGTTTCCGCTCGAGGGCTATCACGCGCTCCGTGCCGCGACTGACGACGCTGGCCGGCAGAACGCGGCGCGCGCGCTGCGCCAATCGGTGCTGGTGCACATCAAGGACATCGCGGGCCGCTATATCCTGCCGGGCGAAACCTCGGAATCGGCCCTCATGTTCCTGCCGAGCGAGGCGGTTTATGCCGAGTTGCACGCGAGCTTCCCCGACGTGCTCGACGAATCGTTCCGCCATCGCGTCTTCATCGTGTCGCCAACGACGCTCTGGGCCACGCTCAACACCGTGCGCGCGATTCTGAAGGACGTGCGCATGCGCGAGCAGGCCGGGCTCATTCAGCGCGAGGTGCGCGTGCTGCTTGAGGATATCGGCCGGCTCGATGCGCGCGCCGTCAATCTCGAGAAACACTTCGAAAATGTGCGCGAAGACGTGCGCCAGCTTCGTATCTCGACCAACAAGATCGTTGGCCGGGGCGAGAAGATCGAGAACGTCCGCCTGGAGGACGAAAACGCGGCCGCAACCGGTGCGGAGGCACCGAGAGTCAAAGCGGGCGGCGGGCCTTGAGCGCGGCCGCGAGCGTGCCGTCGTCGAGATAGTCGAGCTCGCCGCCGATCGGCACGCCATGGGCGAGACGGCTCACTGTGACCGGCAGGCCCGAGAGCCGATCCATCAGATAGTGCGCGGTGGTCTGGCCTTCGACCGTGGCGCTCGTCGCCAGGATGATCTCCTTGACACCGGGCTCGCCGGCTCGACGGAGGAGCGACGCGATCGAAAGATCATCCGGCCCGACGCCATCGAGCGCCGAAAGCAGGCCGCCGAGCACGTGATAGCGCCCCTTGAAGACATGCGAGCGCTCGAGCGCCCAAAGATCAGCGACGTCCTCGACCACGCAGAGCAGGGTGGGATCACGCGCCGGATCGGTGCAAATCGCGCACGGGCTCCGCGTGTCGAGATTGCCGCAGATCGGGCACACCCGCACCGCCTCCGAGGCCGCCTGGAGCGTGCGCAGCAGCGGCTCCAAGAGCGCCTCGCGCCGCTTGAGGAGCTGCAGCGCGGCACGCCTGGCCGAGCGCGGCCCCAAGCCCGGCAGCCGCGCCAGGCACTGGATCAGGGCGTCGATCTCGGAACCGGCCATGGCTGATTGCGCCAATTGCAGTGCCGCTTCCCTCATTCCGTCATGGCCCGACTTGATCGGGCCATCCATCGCAGCGCAAACCTGATGCGGCCATGGATGGCCGGGTCAAGCCCGGCCATGACGAAGGAGGTGGGGACGCGATGCACGGACCGGATAATCAAAACGGCAGGTTCAGCCCGCCCGGCAGCTTCAGGCCACCGGTGATCTTCGCCATCTCCTCATTGACGTGACTCTCGACCTTGGCCTTGGCGTCATTGAACGCGGCGACGATGAGATCCTCCAGCACCTCGACATCGCCCGGCTGCGCCAGCGAAGGATCGATCTTCACCTTTCGCATCTCGCCCTTGCCGTTGAGCGTGATGGTGACGAGGCCGCCGCCCGCCTGGCCCGAGACCTCGATCTTGCCGAGGTTTTCCTGCATCGCCGCCATCCGGGTCTGCATCATCTGGGCCTGTTTCATCATCTGGCCAATATTCTTCATAGGTCCTCGTCCATGTCTTCGATGGGGGGTTCGTCCGGCAGATCGGGCTCGGCGGGCTTCGGCAAATTACGCGGCCGCACCGCCGTGATCTTGGCGCCGGGAAAGGTATCCAACACCGCACGCACCACCGGGTGGCGGGCGACATCGTCCAAGCGTCGGGCGCGCGCGGCTTCTTCCAGCTCAACCAAGGTCGGCTCGCCCGGCTCGCTTGAAAGCGCGACCACCCAGCGCTCGCCGGTCCATTCCTGCAATTTGCGCGAAAGCCAGGTGGGCAGCTCGGCCGGCGCGCGCGCACCCGGCCGAAGCTCGATGCGCCCGGTATCGAAGCGCACAAGGTGCACGTCGCCGCGCAGATGGACGAGCAATTTCAGCTCACGCCGCGCCTCGGCCAGCGCCACGACATCGGCAAAGGACGCGAGCATCGGTCCACTTCCACTCGGCAGCATCGGCGCCGTATCGCGTGCCGGGGCCTCCTGCTCGATGCGCAGCGCCGCTTGGGGGGCGCGCGGCGGGCCGCTCGGGCGGCCGCTGGGGGGTGGCGACATCGGTTTCGACGCCGGCGCGGCCGAGAGCAAGGGCGCTGACGAATCCGACGCGGCATTGCGCATGGCCCCCTCGCCGGCAGGTGGAGTCGCCGCCGCCTTGTTGAGGCTGGCGAGCGCTTCCGCCGGCGTCGGCAGATTGGCGGCGTAAGCGAGGCGAATCAGCGCCATCTCGACCGCCTGCAACGGATCGGGCGCGTCGCGCGCATCGCCTGCGCCCTTGAAGAGAATCTGCCAGGCGCGGGCGAGCACCGGCATCGAGAGCTTGGCGGCGAGCGCCTGGCCGCGCGCGCGCTCGGCCTCCGGCACGGTGGGATCGTCCGCTGCCTCAGGCACGACCTTGAGGCGGGTCAGCCAGTGCGAGAAATCGAGCAGGTCGTTAAGCACGACGGCGGGGTCGGCGCCCGCGCGATATTGCTGCGCCAGATTGTTGAGCGCGCTCGCGGCGTCGCCCGCGATCAGGCGCTCGAACAGGTCGATCACAAGCGCGCGGTCCGCCAGGCCCAGCATATCGCGCACGCCGGATTCAGTGACCTTGTCGCCGTCCTGCGCAATCGCTTGGTCAAGCAACGAGAGCCCATCGCGCACCGAGCCATCGGCCGCGCGCGCGACCAGCGCGAGCGCGCCGGCTTCCGCCTTGATGCCTTCGGCCTTAGCGACCTTGGCGAAGTGCTCGATCAGGGTCGACGCCTCGACGCGGCGGAGATCGAAGCGCTGGCAGCGCGACAACACGGTCACCGGGAGCTTACGCACTTCGGTTGTGGCGAACAGGAAGATGACGTGCGGCGGCGGCTCCTCCAGCGTCTTCAGGAGCGCGTTGAAGGCGGAGCCCGAGAGCATGTGCACTTCGTCGATGATGTAGACCTTGTAACGCGCGACCGCCGGCTTGTAGCGCACGCCCTCGATCAGCTCGCGCACGTCATTGACGCCGGTGCGGCTGGCCGCATCCATCTCGATGACATCGACATGACGGTCATCGGCAATCGCGATGCAGGGCTCGCATGTGCCGCAGGGCTCGGGCGTCGGCCCGCCTTTGCCATCGGGGCCGATGCAGTTGAGCCCGCGCGCGATGATCCGGGCGGTCGAGGTCTTGCCGACACCGCGCACGCCGGTGAACAGGAAGGCGTGCGCGATGCGCCCCGACTTGAACGCGTTCGAGACCGTGCGCACCAGCGCGTCCTGGCCGATCAGCTCGGCCAGCGTGCGCGGCCGGTATTTACGGGCGAGCACGCGATAGGGCGCGGCAACGTCGCTCATGCTGAACCGTGGCACCAGGGGCGATGAGGGCGGGAGGCCGGACATACGACCCGGCTCGGAACTCGTTACGGCTGCTTCCTTCCGGACCTGACCGGGTTGGCGAGGGAACCGTCCGCCGCCGACCTCCCAGGGCATAATATCGGCCTTTGGCCGGGCCGCATCAAGCGCCGTTCCGGAAGAGAGCGAAGTTCAAGATCAGGCCATGCCGTGCGCGCTTTGACCGCGCCGCCCCGGCTGTGACACCCTCCGCGCCCATGACCGGCCCTGGCCCGATCCGCGGCAATCCATTTTCCGGCGTTCCGCTCGACCGCGTTCATCATTTAAGGGACGATTCGGCGTGGCTGGACGCGCGCCTGCTCGACCCGACGAGCCGCTATGTCGCGGTCAATAACGGACGAAACCTGATCTGGAAGGGCGACGAGATTCGCGCCTATTTCCACGCGCCGGGCGCGCTGGCCGATCTGGTCTCGGGTCAGACGACGGTGGCCTTTCTCGGCCTGGGCGAAGACCCAGCGACCGAGGTGGCGCATTTCGCGATCGATCTTTCCGCGGTGCCGGAAGAAGAGCTGCTCAGCCGCTCGCCCTCGGCGGTACTGATGGATCTGCGCCAGCTCGTGCAGGTAGTTCCGGCTTATGAGGCCGCGCTCTGCGCCTATGCGCGGGGACTCTTGTATTGGCACCAGCGCCACGGCTTCTGCGGCGTGTGCGGCTCGCCCACCCAATCGCGCTCGGCCGGGCACATGCGGCTCTGCACCAACGAGAGTTGCGCGGCCACGCACTTTCCGCGCACCGATTCGGCCGTGATCATGTTGGTGCATGACGGCGAGCGCTGTGTCATGAGCCGGCAATCGCACTGGCCGCCCGGCATGCACTCGACGCTCGCGGGCTTCCTCGAGCCCGGCGAGAGCCTCGAGGAGGCCGTCGCCCGCGAGGTTTTCGAGGAAACCGGCCTGCGCGTCGCCGATGTGCGCTATCACTCCTCGCAGCCCTGGCCGTTCCCCGCCTCGATCATGGTGGGGTTCTACGCGCGTGTGGTCGGTGGCGAGTTCAAGCCCAATCTGGACGAGCTCGAGGGCGCGTTCTGGTACACGCGCGATCAGCTGAGGTCGATCGGCGACAGCGACACCTTCCGCCTGCCCAACGCCTATTCGATCGCCCACCGCCTGATCACGGACTGGTTGGCAAGAGACGTCACGCCCTGACACACAGAATCCATTGGGCACTTTCAGAGCAGCTCAGGCGTGACGATTTCAGTTTCCGAAAATATTGGTAATATCTCCAATAATTTGAGCGATTGCGGGGCTAAGGATTGCCAGAGTTTTTGAGACAGTAATAAACATCGATCTCACGTCAAAAGAAGATTTGTTGTTTTGAAATTTCGGCGACGCTGAAAGAGTCTGCTTCCAGTTTCTTAACCTGCAGAAATGATATCCGAAAATTGAAAAAAAAATTAGAAAAAACCAAACACTTTGGTATTGAATTAACCCATCCATGACATATGTGTAATTTTGTTTTTCGTCTTTGCTCAGATAGCTTAGCCCGTGTGACAGCCATGAGCGCATTTGCAGGACGCTGGCGACCAACGTCGCAGCAGAAATAAATAACAAATCAGTAATATCTCTTGAAATTTTCTCATGCTTCTTATAGCTATATAAGAATCTAATCTCCCTTAAGTTATAAAATAAAGAACAACAACACACTGACACGCTGATAGATGAAAAAATAATTAAAGAATTTTCAATAAAAATTAGAGATTTCAAACGTTTTTAAGGGCATTCTTTCTGCAGTTTTCGAAATATGAAAAAATATATTTCCCAAAAATTGTTCATATATCTGTTCTTCGGTATTAACAAGGCTTTTAATAAATAAAAACATAAGAATGATAAATATTATGTTTAACAATGTCATTGTGTTTTGAAATTTCTTGCATCCCAATTTGTGTACAGACAGAAAAAATAGAAGAAAGGTCATAAAAAAGAACGCAACAGATGTAGTTATTATGTCATATCGATTTCGTAGTTCTTCGTGTTCAATCCGATGAAGCTCCCTATTATAAATTATATCCAACTCGGCGCTGAATTTTAATACGAATTCATGAGTAGTCATGCCCATTATGACCACTGCCAACGGAAAAAAATAATAGGCAATAGAGATAGAAGATATTTCTTGTCATATTTTCTCAGGCCAAATATTGTTGAGAATGCCCTAAACACTGTCTGGAGCACGTCACAGAACTCCTTTGTCACCTGCGTCCCAACTTGGCCATCATTAAAAAATGCGTTTAAGCTCGGCACCAAGGGGCTTTTCCGTTGAGCTCTCTCTATTCTACGCTTAAAAATCGTCTCGTATCTCCGGTGTCCGAAGCCAATTCAAGCGATCAGCCGCGCGCTCTCGAAGCGATAGGGGTGCGCCTGATAGGTGCCGAGCAGCTTCATCTCGCGCGAGAAAAACTCAAGCTCCTCGAGCGCCAACGCGACATTCGCGTGGCGCGGGTGGCCCTCGATATCGGCGTAGAAGCGCGTCGCCGTAAAGGCGCCGCCCACCATGTAGCTTTCGAGCTTGGTCATGTTGACGCCGTTGGTGGCGAAGCCGCCGAGCGCCTTGTAGAGCGCGGCCGGCACATTGCGCACGTTGAACACGAAGGAGGTGACGAGCGCGCCCGTGTCGGGATCGGGGTCGATGGCATCTCGCGCGAGCACGATGAAGCGCGTGGTGTTGTGCGACTCGTCTTCGATGCCGGCGACGAGCGTCTGGAGCTTATAGATGCGGGCCGCAAGCTCGGAGGCGATGGCGGCGCGCGCGGTGTCACCCAGCTCCGCCACCTCGGCCGCGGCACCCGCCGTGTCGACATGCACGATCGGCTTCAGCTTGAGGCGCGTGATCAGCTTGCGACACTGGGAGAGCGCGTGCACGTGCGAGTGCACTGTGCGGAGCGTCCCTAGGCTCGCCCCCATCGGCGCCAACAATTGATGGCGCACGCGATGGAAATGCTCGCCGACGATGTGGAGCCCGGAATCCGGCAGAAGCTGGTGAATATCGGCGACGCGCCCGGCGACCGAGTTTTCGATCGGGATCATGGCGTGGCCGGCGCGCCCCTCGACCACCGCCGCAAAGGTGTCGGCGAAGCTCCGGCACGGCAAGGTGGTGAGATTGGGAAAGGCCTCGCGACAGGCGAGGTCGGAATAGGCGCCGGGCTCGCCTTGAAAGGCGATCAGGCTGGCCGCCTTGGCGCTCGCGCCATCTGGTGCGGCTGGGCGCCGCGCGGTCCGCTTGGTCATGGTGCGCTTTCGGCCAAGTGGCGCTCGGCCCATTCGAGGTCAGCGGGAGTATTGATATCGCGGGAGGCCGAGTCAACGAAGCCCACCTCGATATGCATGCCCGCCTCGAGTGCGCGCAACTGCTCCAACCGCTCGCGTTGCTCCAGCGGACTCGGCGGCAGGCGAACAAAACGCTCCAGCGCGGCGCGCCGATAGGAATAGATACCCAGATGATGATAGAGCGGCCCCTCGCCCGAGGGAGCGGTCGCGCGGGTGAAATAGAGCGCGCGCCCATGATCGGCCCCTGGCGGCACGGAAACCACGGCCTTCACCACATTCGGGTTCCTGGCCTCAGCGTCATCGGTGATGACGGCCGCAAGCGTGCCGATATCGACGACAGGATCTTCCAGCAGCTTTCTCACCTTTTCGATTCGATCCCTGGGCAACAGCGGGTTGTCCCCCTGTAAATTCACCACCGCGTCATGACGGCGTTCCGGATCGAGCGTCTGAAGGGCCTCGAAGATGCGGTCCGAACCCGACGGGTGGGCCGGATCGGTCAGCACCGCCTCGCCGCCTTCGGCGCGGATCACCTCGGCAATCTCGCGCTCGGCACAAGCCACCGCGACTCGGCCAAGCCCCGATTCGCGCGCATAACGCCAGACCCAGACGATCATGGGCACGCCGCGGAGAAGCGCGAGCGGCTTGCCGGGAAGCCGCGTCGAAGCCAGGCGCGCGGGGATAAGTATGATCGGATTCAAGGATTTGCTCGGATGGCGCGGGCGCCCGATAGGACACGGTTGAGTGGCCACGACATTGGACAGGGCAGACCGAAGCGGCTAATCTCGCGCCCGGCCAATTCGGCCCCCTGCCCACTGAATCCGGATAGCATATGTCGTCCTTCGAGCTGAACAAGATCCTGGGTGCCTGCCTGTTCGCCGGGTTGATCGCGATGGTTTCCTTCGTCGTGCCGAAGGAGCTGTTCAAAGAGGGCCACGAGGGCGGCCATGGCAGCGGCCATGAGGCAACCGAGTTGGCCCACGAAGGCGCAGCTACGGAGGGCGCAGGTGAGGCCGCGGCCGAGAGCGCCGGCGAAGCCGCCGGTGCGGCCGAGGAACCCGCCCTGTCGCTTGGCGCGATGCTCGCCAAGGCGGATGCCGCGAATGGCGAAAAGGTCTTCAAAAAGTGCGCGACCTGCCACACGGTTGAAAAGGACGGCAAGAACAAGGTCGGCCCGAATCTTTGGGGCGTCGTAGGCAACCACCGCGCCCATTTGGAAAGTTTCGCGTTTTCGGACGCCCTGAAATCCTTGGGCGGCCAATGGGACCTGGCCTCGCTCAACGAGTTTCTTGCTAACCCCAAGGGCTATATTCCGGGGACAAAGATGGCCTTTGCGGGCGTCAAGAAGCCGACCGACCGTGCCGACCTGCTGGTCTACCTCAACAGCCTGGCGGATTCACCGGCGCCCTTGCCGCCGCCCGAGTGAAACGCGACTTCTGGATCAAAGCGCGCGCAGACGGGCGAGCGCTGCCTCCGTTTGATGTTCGCCAATCGTGAGGCGGAATAGCCGCTTCTGGTCGGCCTGATTCTTGATCAGGCGCACGGCCGCCGTCGGGTGAAAGTCTGACGAAACAACGTTGCGCAGCGCCACGCCCAAGGCCTCGCTCGGCTCGATCGCCTCGAGCGATACGCCGCTTTCGCTCCGCTCAAGCTGGATCAGCGCCCGGATCGGGCGGGTGGTCTCGTAATCTAGAAATCCGGGGAGATTGCGCCCGAAAATCACGCGTCGCTCGGAGCCCACCCGCGCCGTGACCACGCTGTCGCGCGGCACGCCCTCGCAGAGCACTGTGATCTCGGAGTCTGAAAGACAACGCAACTTCAGGCAGCGGGGGAACGCGCCGATCCGATCCAGGCTCGGCGCAAGTGTTACCCGGTCGTCGCCCAACACCGTGTGGCCTGCGCGCCAGGCGGCGTAAGCGAGCAGGCTCTTGCCGGCCTGCGCCGAGCCTTGGAGCACGAGCGCGCCCTGGCCGAGATCAATGGCGCCGGCATGAAAGACAGCACCGGCATAGCCCTCGACGAACACCTGACCGAACGCTTCGAGCAGAAGGTAGACCAGCTGATCGCGCCCGCCGGCCCAGGCCTGCCAGGAACTGGTGCGCACCAGCCAGCCGCGGTCGCTGCCAACCACGGTAACGCTTGATTCGCTCGCATTTTCGGGCGGTCCGTTCTCGGCCCGGGAGCGCAGCGCGAGGAAGCGCTCGACCTCGCTCGCAACGTTAGGGTCGACAGCGTCCAGATGCGCCGCGCACCCCTGCCAGTCGAAGCCGGCCAGATAGCCCGCCTCAATCATGCCCACCATCGGACGCCTCGCCCTCGACGCTCCGTCATCGGCTTCGGGGGAACGGCCTTTGGCCTATCCCCTCGGCCAGCTTCTTCCCGTCGTTCAGGCCCATCCATGTCGTTTGGACTATACCGCCCTTTTTTCCTGCCAGCGACGTCAAAGGCCAGCGCGCTACGCACCGGCCATCTCCCGGGCCATCTCCTAGGTCTGCAGGAATCGTTGCGTGGCGCCTTCGAGCACGACGCAGGTGAGGATGTCGGTGGCGAAGGCGCCCGTGTCGATGCCGATGCGGTTGCGTCGAAGCTCCGGCGCCTGACTGATCGTGTGGCCGTGAATCACCACTTTGCCGTGGTCGCGCGTCGAGCCGAGGAACTCGTCGCGAATCCAAAGCAGGTCATCGCGCGACTGGGATTCGATCGGCACGTTGGGCCGCACCCCGGCATGAGCGAACAGGTAATCACCGTCGACATGCACCGGTTTGAGCGCGCAGAGGAGATCGAGGTGCAGCGGCGGCAGGCGCTCGCGCAGCTGGGCCTGCAGGCGGCGCAGGGCATCCGTTGAGTGGCGGTCGGTCCCCGCCGTGATGCCGTAGCTCTCCAGGGTTTCCCGGCCACCATAATAGAGCCAGCCAGGTCCAACGCTCAGATCATCGAGGAAGCGGATCATCGAATCCTCGTGATTGCCGATAAGAGGCGTCATCGGCGCACCCGAACGCTGCTTGTCCAGGAGCCAGTCAAGCACGCCGGCGCTATCCGGCCCGCGGTCGATGTAATCGCCGAGCAGGATGATCTGGTGGTCGAGATGAGGTGCGGCCGCGATCTCGGCTTCGATCGAGGCGTAAAGGCTGTTCAGCAGATCGAGCCGGCCATGAATGTCGCCGATCGCGTAGAGCCGCCTGCCGGCGGGGCACTGCGCGGGCCGATCGCCCACCATGGGTGACACGGAGTCACGCGCGGCGGACGATCGGAAGCGGGCGAACATGGCTCTATGTGCGATGCCCAGCGCCGGATTTCCAGCACCGAATTCGGCGCGTCGCCTCAAGAGGCCGGTACATCGGGTGACGCACGGTATTCGGCCCAGCGCTGCCGGCCACCATGATTGTCGAGCCGATTGACCAGGGCGGCGACCACGCTCCGGTCGAAGCGCCTGCCGGCCTCGTCCATCAGGATGTCGATCGCGCGGTCGAATTCGAGTCCCGGGCGATAGGCGCGCGCGCTTACCATGCCGACGAAGGCATTGGCCACCGCGCAGATGCGCGCGGTCTTGAGGATGTCATCGCCCTTGAGCCCCTTGGGGTGACCCGTGCCGTCGACGTGCTCAAGCAATTGGCGCAGCGTCTCGACCACCGGTCCCTCAAAGGCGACGCCTTCAAGCAGATCGGCGCTGGTGAGCACGCTCTCGACGATCAGCTTGCGCTCCTCGTCACTCAGGGCACGGTTCGCGGTCAAGAGCTCCTTCGGCACGAAGATCTTGCCGAGGTTCATCAGCGAGCCCGCGATGCCCACGGTTTCGAGCAGTTGGGGCTCGAGCCCCATCTCTTCGCCGATCGCGTGCGACACCTCGGCCACGCGGGTAGAATGGTGCGCCGAATAAGGATCGCGCCGATCGACCACGCTGAGCAGCGTGCCTACGAGATCGCGCAGCGATCGGGCACGCTTCTCACGCTCGATCACCGCCTCGGTGATGTCCTCATTGACCAGCAGCACCGAGCGTGAGAGGCCCGTGGTCTCTCCGAGCGGCACATGGACGGTCTGGACGGTGCGCAGATCGCCGTTGATCTCGACCTGGTGGGTCTCCGTCACCGGTGTCGCGTGATCGAGCGCGCGCTGGTTGAGCGCCTCGATATGACGCGCGGCAAACGGACCGTAGAACGCCGCCAGTGTCTTGCCCGCAAGGTCGGCAACCGAAAGCCTGACCGAATTCGCCAGCGTACGATTGCCGTAGCGGAGCGTGCCGTGCTCATCGACGATCGCGATGTCGTTGGGCTGGCTGTCGGTCACCAGGGTGAGGAAGTGCTGCTGCCGATCGAAGCGCTCGGCCAGCGCGCGAAAGCGCGTTGCTGCCTCGCCCGCGCGCCGCGAGCTCGCATGGAACCAGACGGCGATGAGCGCCGCCGCGACCACGCCGATGATGAGAAAAAAGGCGATGAGCAGGCGCTGGCGCCGGCTATCGGAATCGGCCAACGCCTCGACCCGGTCCACCTTGTGGAGCAGCACCCAGGGCGCATTTTTCAGTATGCGGCTGGTGAGGAGAACCTCTGTATCACGGTAGTCGCGCTTGATCGCGAACCCGCCGGGCGCTGCAATCGCGAAGGCCTCGGCGAGCTCGGGCGTGTCGAGCACGAGTGTGCGGCTGAACGCCGGCGCACCATCAACGGTCGGCGAGAGCAAGCGCACGACCGCACTTTCCTGCCGCACGAGCAACGCCTCGGCCGACGTTTCGGTGACACCCGGCTGTTTGAGCAGCGGATAAAGCTCGGTCGAGACCAGGCGCAGTCCGACGACATGGCCGATCACCGAGTCCGCGCTGTCATCGGATTGCAGGGCAAAGATTGGCACGATGAACCCAATGGTCGGCTGACCCGCAAGCCCGGCGAACATGTCGATGAAGCCGCGCTGGTTCCTGGGCGCTGCGGCGAGCGTGGCGTTGAGGCGCGCGTCGATCGCCGGCATGCCCGGCGTTGTGACCAGGGGGCGGCCGCCGGCATCCAGGATGGCGATTCCTGCGCTGCCATCGCGTTCGACGCTGGCATCGATCTCCGGTCCCGACACCGGCCCGGTGAAGCCGGCCTGATCGGCCGCCGCCACCAGAAGATTGCGCAAATAGCTACGCTCCGCCGGCTCGTCGGCGATGCCGCCGAAGTCGCCATCGGCCAGCGCGAGCTGGGTCATGTAGAGCTTGACGGAGGTGTTCTCGGACAGCTCCTCGAGCGCGTCATATTGACGCCCGAGCCAGCTATCGATCGCCTCGAGCCGGCTTTCCGCCACGATGCCGAGGCGATCCTGCCAAGCGCGAAGATCCCGCTCCGCCTCGGCCTGACCGAAGCGCAGCACGAAGAACACGCCAACGCCAATGCCGATCAGAAGCAGCGCGACCGCCGCGAGCGCCCGGCGATCCATGCGCTTGCGCCGTTCCGCGGCCTCGGCTTCGAACAGATCGCCCGGAGAAACTGCCACCACGATGACCCGCCTCATTCGACGCACAGAAAGGGGCCCCATCAAAGCGCGGATCGGTGAAGGCGACGTTAACCATGGCGGCCCCAATACCGGCTGCATGTGGGTCGGCGCGTGTTCAGCCCGAGCGTCCGAGCCGAACGGATTCTTAACAGCTCGGGCGCCACACTCTGTCTGGGCATAAGGGCCGCGCGACAGGTCGAACGCCATGAAACGCCACGTCTTCACCCGCCAACGCCGGCGCCGTTCTCTTTGGCGTACGACATTCGCCTTGGTGATCGGCGGCGCGCTGTTTGTGGCGTTTCTGCCGCGTGAAGCCTCCCCGGCCGTCTATCCGCTCTTGTTCGGCACCAAGGAAGTGCGCAGCGACAATCTGCGCCCGTTCCCGAAGTGGACCGGCCTGCTCGACCGCTACTTCAAGGAACGCGATCTGCCCGAAGGCAGCTGCGAGAGCAAGCGCTTCAATCGCTGCCACCTTGCTGAGTGGAAAAAATTCCTTGGTGACATCGAAGGCGAATCGCGTGCCCGCCAGGTCGAGCTGATCAACAAGCGCATGAACGGTGTGCCCTACATCACCGACATCCGGAACTACGGGGTCGACGACTACTGGGCCACGCCGAAGCAGTTTCTCTATCGCGACGGCGATTGCGAGGACTATGCGATCGCAAAGTACATGTCGTTGCGCTCGATCGGCTTCACGCCCGAGGAGCTACGCGTGGTGGTGCTGCAGGATTTGAACCTGCGCATCGCGCACGCCGTGCTCGTGGTCTATCTCGACCAACAGGGCCTGATCCTCGACAACCAGATCAAGCGCGTCGTCGATCAGGAGAAGATCCACCACTACAGCCCGTACTACTCGATCAACGAGTCGGCGTGGTGGCTGCACAAGAAAGTGCGCTAGCGTCTGCTATCGTGGGGTCGTCAATCGGGCCTCGCCCTTCGACAAGCTCAGGGTGAGGCCCTCATGCTGAGCTTGTCGAAGCACGAGGGCCGAACTCGGCATCCGGCATATTCGATTACGAGTGCCGGCCTCGCTGATTGAGAAGCAGCCCGAAAAAATCCCGCGCTATTTCGACATGATGGCGCGCGCCGCATCGGCGTCCGCCACCGCGCGGCCGATGCGACGTGAATCCGCCGCAACCTGCGCGACCAATGCCGCGTTGTCCGGCGCACGGCTGCCATCGTGCAGATGGAAATTGTTTTCGAAGCCGACACGGGCGTGCCCGCCCATGGCGATCGCCGTCAGCGCGCAGGCGCCCTCTCGCAGGCCGAAGGCGCACATGCTCCAGACGAAATCGAGGCCATTGGCGAGGAACGGTGCCACATCGCGCGGCCGGCTCTGGCCGTCGCTCGCATAGCGCCCAAGCACATAGAGCACCGACGGCCGCTCGCCCGGAATGATTCCGCGCTTGCGCAGGTCCAGAAGCCGGTCGAGGTCGTTCACGTCGTAGAGGATGTACTGGATCAGCACGCGCTCGCGGTGGAGCCAATCGAGCAGCTTCGCTGTCTCCACCTCGGTCGACGCGTCGGGCACGAACTCGCGCGGCGCGATCGTGATCGCCTCGGGCTTCAGCGCGCGTGCAAAGGCCACCTGCGCGTCCCGCTGATAGCGTCCGGCTTGCTCCGTCGTGGCCTGGAGGATCAGTCGATCGCCACACAGACGTTTGATCGCGGCACTCGCCTCGCGGCTCGCCGCGGCATCGAGCAGATGGCGGCCCTCCGCATCACGCGTGTGAAAATGAATCATCGAGGCGCCGGCCTCCATGGCGGCCTTCGCGGTTTCGGCCACCTCGGCGCTGGTCATCGGCAGGTTCGGATGGTCCGCCTTGGTTCGGCGCGCACCATTGGGCGCGACCGAGACGATCGCGGGCTCGCTCCAGCCCTGGCCGGGATTCATGGTCATGCGGAGATGTCCTCGAGGGCGTGATCGACCGCCTCGCCCAGGCGCTCGACGATGATTGCGATGTCGCTGCTGTTGGCGATGAAGGGCGGCGCGAGCAGGACGTGGTCGCCCGCCACGCCATCGGCCGTGCCACCGCCCGGGTAACACAGGAGGCCACGCGCCATCGCCTGCTTCTTGATGCGCGCATTGAGATTGAGCTTGGGGTCGAACGGCGTCTTGCCCTCGCGCTCCTTGACCAGCTCGAGGCCACAAAAGAGCCCGCGCCCGCGCACGTCGCCGACATGCGGGTGCTGGCCGAAGCGCTCGTTGAGGGCGCGGCCGAACTCGGCGCCGCGCGCCTTGACATTGTCGAGCAAATTCTCGCGCTCGATCGTCTCCTGCACGGCGAGCGCCGCCGCGCATGCCGTCGCGTGGCCCATGTAGGTGTGACTGTGGCGGAACGCGCCCGAGCCGCCGACGATGGCGTCATAGATCTTGCCGGCGACCAGCACCGCGCCGATTGGCTGGTAGCCCGCGCCGAGCCCCTTGGCGAGCACCAGGAGATCGGGCGCGACGCCCTCCTGCTCGCAGGCATGCAACGCGCCGGTGCGGCCCATGCCGCACATCACCTCATCCAGGATCAGCAGCACGCCGTGGCGATCGCACACCTCGCGGATGCGCTTGAAATAGCCGGGCACCGGCGGCGAGACGCCGAGCGTGGCGCCCACCACCGTCTCCGCGATGAAGGCGGCGACGGTGTCGGGCCCGAGCGCACGGATGGTCGCATCAAGCTCATCGGCCAGGCGCTGGGCAAACGCGTCATCGCTCTCGCCCGGCTGCTTGCCGCGATAGGCATGACAGGGCGACACGTGGCTCGCCTCGAACAGCAGGGGCGCAAACAGCGCGCGTCGCGCCGCATGGCCGCCGACCGCGAGCGCGCCCAAGGTCGCGCCGTGATAGCTTTGCCGGCGCGCGATGATGCGCCCGCGCTTCGGCTGGCCCGCTTCGACGTGATATTGCCGTGCAAGCTTCAGCGCCGCCTCGATGCCCTCGGAACCGCCCGAGACGAACAGCACGCGCGCCAGCCCCTTGGGCGCCCCGGCGATCAGCCTGTCCGCCAGCGTCTCCATCGCCTCGGTGGTGAAGAAGGAGGTGTGGGCATAAGCGAGCTGGTCGATCTGCGCCTTGATCGCCGCCGTCACCGCCGCGTGGCCGTGGCCGAGGCAGGAAACCGCCGCGCCGCCGCTGGCATCGATGTAGCGCCGGCCGTCACGATCGATCAGCTCGAGGCCCTCGCCGCGCACGGCGACGGGCATCGCGTCGCCTGGAATCCGGTGAAAGACGTGGCTCATGGCCGGGGCAGACTAGAGAACGGGGTCGCCGGGGGCAATAATGTCGGCTCCTTAGGAGGATTCGCGCCTTGACCGACCAGCCCAACAACCACGACAGCCCGCCCGGCGGCGCGCCCACGCCATCCTGATCCTCGATCAAGCCGGCTGGCATGGCGCAAAGGCGCTCGTCGTGCCCAATAACATCACCCTCATGCCCTTGCCGCCTCGTTCGCCCGAGCTCAATCCGAC
>Ga0194132_10005845_pt1 | contig 19540 bp, 34 predicted proteins | sample TA2KigOf80mmetaG_FD_148612 | JGI IMG/M metagenome (GOLD analysis project Ga0194132, IMG submission 148612) | Freshwater microbial communities from Lake Tanganyika, Tanzania - TA2015054 Kigoma Offshore 80m | ecosystem: Environmental > Aquatic > Freshwater > Lake | place: Tanzania: Lake... | reverse complement strand
GAGTTGATAGCGCCGATTGCGATGGAGAAGGGGTTACGGTTTGCGATTCGGGAAGGTGGGCGGACGGTGGGAGCCGGCACGGTGACCGACATCCTGGCCTGATCCATCCAGCACGGGTCGCAGCTGGCCAACCATAAGGGACAACGGATTGGGGCTTGGCTTCGATCCAAGTTAAGCGGTTTGGGGCTCTGTGGAGTTCTAGGACTCATAATTTTATGTTGAACGAAAAGATTCGCATTCGCTTGAAAGCCTACGATTATCGGGTCCTCGACCAATCGGCATCCGAAATCGTCGATACCGCCCGAAGAACTGGCGCCCGTGTCGCCGGCCCGATTCCCTTGCCGACGGTGAAGAACAAGTACTGCGTATTGCGTTCCCCACACGTTGACAAGAAATCGCGCGAGCAGTTCGAAATTCGGACCCACAAGCGGCTGCTGGATATCTTGGAGCCAACTCCGCAAACGATCGACGCCCTAATGAAGCTCGACTTGCCGGCAGGCGTGGATGTAGAAATCAAGGCTTTCGGCAAAGAGCACAAGTAGCCCGGAGCGGCTTTTCTTATGATCAATGGCATCCTCGGCATCAAGATCGGAATGACCCAGTTGTTCGAGAAAGATGGCACTGTCGTTCCTGCAACGGTTATCAAAGCCGGGCCTTGCGTCGTCGTACAGAAAAAGACCGCTGCGCACGACGGCTATGACGCCGTTCAGCTGGGGTTGGTCGAGTTCGTCTCAGGCCGGCGAGTGAACAAAGCGATGCAAGGCCACTTCAAGAAGGCCAAGGTGTCGCCTGCCAGGTTTCTGAGGGAGTTCCGCTTGCCTAATTCTTCGGAGGCTGCCCAGGTGGGCCAGAAGATCCTGGTGGACCAGTTCGCCCCGAGCGACCTGGTTGACGTGTCGGGCGTTAGCAAGGGAAAGGGATTTGCCGGGTTGGTCAAACGCCACCACTTTAGAGGCGGCGCGGCGACACACGGTTCGATGTTTCATCGGGCGCCGGGTTCCATCGGTTCTTCGGCGTTTCCGTCCCGGGTGTTCAAGGGAATGCGGGCAGCCGGCCACATGGGTCAGGACAACGTTACCGCGCGGAATCTTCGTGTAGTCAAGGTCGACCTTGACCAGAATCTGCTCCTCGTGGAAGGAGCGGTTCCAGGCGCCAACGGCGGATACGTCGTCGTTCGAAAAAAGACATCATGACGTTTGGCGCGTCGCGGGACGCTTTTTGAGAAGCTACCATGCCAAAACTACCGGTTAAAAACCTAGAGAACAAGGTCGTGGGCGAGATCGACCTGAGTGAGAGTGTTTTCGCGGTTAAGGTCAACAAAAGCCTCTTGTTCGCCGCGGTGAAGCACTATCTGGACGGCCTCAGACAGGGTACGCATGCCACCAAGAACCGATCGCAGGTCAGCGGCGGCGGGAAGAAGCCATGGAAGCAGAAGGGCACCGGCCGTGCGCGGGTGGGAAGCAGCCGGAACCCGATATGGCGCCACGGCGGGGTAGCTCATGGTCCCAATTCCCGCTCCTACGCCTTCCGCCTGCCCCGCAAAATGATGCTTGGGGCTCTTCGCTCCGCCCTCACCGACAAATACGCCAGCAACGCAATCACCGTCGTAGACGTATTTTCGCTTGAGAATCACAAGAGCAAAGAACTGAGAAAGCGCCTCGATGCCATTGAACTCACCAAGAAACTACTGATCGTAGAAACTGGCGAAAATAATAATCTCAGCCGTGCCTCAGGCAATCTGGCCAAGGTCAAGCTGGTTTCGAACCAAGAACTGAACGTCTACGATTTGCTGAACCACGAGCAGGTGCTTTTCTCCCAGGCCGCGATTCAGAAGCTGCAGGAGGCGCTGAGCCTATGAAGAACGTCTTTTCAGTGATCAAGCGCCCCATCATCACGGAAAAAGGGCTGGATAAGAAAGAGGATGAAAGTACGCTCTGTTTCGAAGTGAACGTCCACGCCAACAAGCGTGAGGTCAAAGAGGCCGTGGAAAAGCTATTCAAGGTAAAGGTCGCTTCGGTCAATACCTCGAACTTCTACGGCAAGCAGCGGCGGCGAGGACGCTACTCGGGGTTCAAACCTGACTGGAAGAAGGCGTACGTCAAGCTGAAAGCCGGGGAAAAGATGATCGAATACGCGGAGAACGTATAGCATGGGTCTTAAATCGTTCAGACCGGTAACGCCCTCGTTGCGGTTCAAATCCGTCACGACTTTCGACGACATTACCAAGGACTACCCGGAGAAGAGCCTCGTGACGACGAAGCTGCGCACTGGCGGGCGCAACAGCGCCGGCCGGCTTACGGTGCGGCATCGCGGGGGCGGCCACAAGAAGCTGTACCGCACCGTCGACTTCAAGCGTGACAAGACGGGTATTCCGGCCAAAGTAGCGGCCGTCGAGTACGACCCGAATCGTTCGGCGCGCATCGCGTTGCTTCACTACGCTGACGGAGAGAAGCGCTACATCATACATCCAGTGGGACTGCAGGTTGGAGCCACGATTGTTTCGGGTCCAGAAGCAGATATTCTGATCGGCAATGCTCTGCCCCTGAAGAATATCCCGCTAGGCACCACCATTCACAACATCGAGATGCGCAAAGGCCGTGGCGCACAGTTAGCTCGTTCGGCCGGGAGCGCTGCCCAGCTGGTGGCGAAGGAAGGAGACTACGCTCAGGTGAAGATGCCTTCGGGCGAAGTCCGGCAGATTCACATCGAATGTCAAGCGACCATCGGGCAGGTCGGCAATCTCGATCACTCGAACGTTAGCTACGGGAAGGCTGGTCGGAAGCGCTGGCTGGGAAGGCGACCTGCGGTCCGAGGGGTGGCGATGAATCCGGTTGACCATCCGCACGGCGGCGGCGAAGGCAAGACTTCAGGCGGCCGCCACCCAGTGACCCCTTGGGGCCAGCCGACACGCGGTTTCAAGACCCGAAACAGCAAACGTACCGACCGGTTCATTGTGAAACGAAGGAAGTAGTGGCAACCGGAAGCAGACGAGGAGAAGAAGATGGCACGGTCAGTCAAAAAGGGCGCGTTCGTAGATGTGAGCTTGGCCAAGACGATCGAAGCGATGAACAAGCACTTCGAGAAGAAGGTAGTCAAGACTTGGTCTCGCCGATCCACCGTGACTCCCGACATGGTGGGCCACACTCTGGCCGTTCACAATGGCAAGAAGTTCATCCCTGTGTATCTCACCGAGAACATGGTGGGACACAAGCTTGGCGAGTTTTCACCGACCCGCGTATTCAAAGGGCACAGTTCTAAGGCCGCCGCGGAAAAAACCGCAGCCCCGGCGCCACCGCCAAAGGCCGGTTAGAGAGCTCGATCTGGATAGGTGAAATCATGGAAGCACACGCAACGGCCAAATACATTCGGGGATCGGCGCAAAAAATCCGCCTGGTCGTGGATTTGATTCGCGGCAAAAGTGTTTCTGATGCGCTGACAATCCTACGGTTCACCAAAAAACGATCTTCGAAAGACATCGAAAAGGTTCTGAAATCTGCCGTGGCGAACGCGGAGCAACAGCCAGAAGGTGTCGACGCCGATAGCCTCTACGTCAGCCAGGCTTATGTGAACGAAGGTCCTCGGATGAAGCGGGTCCGCCCTGCCCCGATGGGCAGAGCCTACCGGATTCAGCGCCGCATGAGCCATATTTCGATTCACGTGTCGGACGAGTAAGGGAGGTCATCTTGGGACAGAAAGTTCATCCGTTCGGTTTTCGCCTGGGATACAACAAAACCTGGAACTCCCGGTGGTATGCCAAGAAAGACTACGGACCGCTGCTGCACGAGGATCTGCGTCTGAAGAAGGAACTCAAGAAGCAGCTTGGGCACGCAGGGGTTTCCAAGATCGAGATCGAGCGGCCGGGAAACAAAGTCCGCATCACCATTCACACGTCCCGCCCCGGCATCATCATCGGGCGCAAGGGGTCCGAAATCGACAAGCTGAAAGCCGACCTGCAGAAGCGCACGAATCGCGATATTTTCATCAACATCAACGAAGTGCATCGCCCTGAGCTGGAAGCGCAGCTGGTTGCTGAGTCGATTGCCTTGCAGCTTGAAAAGCGCATCGCCTTTCGCCGCGCGATGCGGAAGGCGGTTGATACCGCGTTGAAGGTTCAGGCGAAAGGAATCAAAGTCTACTGCGCAGGACGACTGAACGGCGCTGAAATCGCCCGGACAGAGTGGTATCTGCAGGGCCAACTGCCGCTGCACACCCTTCGCGCCGACATCGATTTCGGCTTCGCGGAAGCACGCACGACCTATGGCCAAATCGGCGTGAAGGTATGGATTTATAAAGGGGAACTCTTCCCGGCACTGAAGAAGAAAGCGGCTTTGGGCGCAAAGCTTTAGGTGAGCCTGATGGGAGGAACCTCCCACGCAGGGTTGCGATCCCCGCAGGCTGGAGATTAGGTCATCATGTTGATGCCGAAGAAAGTGAAGTACCGCAAGCAGCAGCGCGGCCGTATGAAGGGGAAGGCTTGGCGTGGATCGGAGATTGCGTTTGGCCAGTTCGGCTTGAAGGTCATGGAGCCCGGTTGGATTTCCGACCGTCAGATCGAAGCAAGCCGCATTGCCATGACGCGCTTCATCAAGCGAGGCGGCAAAGTCTGGATTCGGCTGTTTCCGGACAAGCCGGTGACGAAGAAGCCCGCAGAAACTCGCATGGGAAAAGGAAAAGGCGCTCCAGAGTTCTGGGTCGCGGTCGTCCGCCCGGGAAAAGTGATCTTTGAGATGGAAGGCGTCAAGGAAGATGTCGCCCGTGAAGCCATGCGCCTGGCCGCAAACAAACTTCCGATCCAGACGAAGTTCGTGTCCCGGATTGGACAGGAATAAGGGAATGAAAGCCGAGAAAATCAGAGAACTGTCTGACGAGGAATTGAAGACGCAGGAACGGGAAATGGCAGAGCAGATGTTTCGCCTGCGATTTCAACTGGCTACTGGGCAAACCGAAGGTCTCAAGAAGCTTCGATTGCTGAAGAAGGATGTGGCCCGCATCAAGACGATCCGGCGCCAGCGCGAATTGGGCCGGACCTAGTCGCCGAGTGCGACGAAGCGCTGGTCGGACAGATTGCAAGTTTCCCGCTCGTAAGGGGAGCGAGGTTCAAGAGAGACGAGAGCGATTATGGAGAGCCAAGAGACGCCTGAAGCGCTTCAGCCTGTTGTCGCAGCTCCGAAGACGGGCCGCAGAAGTGTGAAGGTTGGAGTCGTTACCAGCAACAAGATGACAAAGACGATCGTGGTCTCGGTGGAGCGACGCGTACCGCATCCCTTGTATCGCAGGATCATGGCCAGGACGTCGAAGTTTCTAGCCCACGACGAAAAGAACAGCTGTTCGATCGGCGACACGGTCTCGATTGTGGAGACCCGTCCCCTCAGTAAGCGCAAAAGGTGGCGCCTGCTCAAGATCATTCGCAAGGCCAGCTAACGAGGGAAACGAGGAGCCAACGCCATGATTCAGATGGGAACGCTGCTGGAGGTCGCAGACAATTCCGGTGCTCGCAAGATCGCGTGCATTCTGCCGTTGGGTGGGTCGACTGGCAGCAAAGCAACACTTGGCGACATCATCACCGCTTCGGTGAAAGAGGTTGCCCCTGACGGGAACATCAAGAAAGGCAAAGTCGTCAAGGCAGTGGTGGTTCGGACCCGCAAGGAGTTTCGCCGCCGCGATGGCTCTTATATCCGGTTCGACCAGAACGCTGCCGTCCTGATTAACGAGGCCAACGAGCCTGTCGGCACGCGCGTCTTCGGCCCGGTCGCGCGTGAGCTGAGAGACAAGCGTTTTCTGAAGATCGTTTCGCTGGCCCCGGAGGTGATCTAAGTGGCCGAGAAAGCCCGCATCGAGATTCGCAAGAACGATCAGGTGAAAGTCATCGCCGGACGAGATCTGGACAAGACGGGCCGTGTCCTGCGCGTGTTGCACGACAGAGGCCGGGTCGTGGTCGAAGGCGTCAGTTTCCTCAAGCGTCATACCCGGGCTAATCCGCAACGCCAGATCAAAGGCGGCATCGTAGAGAAGGAAGCTCCAATTCACGTTTCCAATGTGATGATCGTATGCGGCGCCTGTGGAAAGGCTACCCGGATCGGGCACATGGTGCTGGCCGACGGGAAGAAGGTTCGCATCTGCCGCAGCTGCAGCAGCTCGCTTGACAAGTAGTTAGCCAGCGATCGAGGAGAGATTGGGTTCATGAGTCGCCTTAAAGAGCGTTACGCAAGAGAAATCATTCCCGCAATGAGCAAGGAATACGGGTACAAGAACGTCATGGCGATTCCCAAGCTGGAGAAGATTGTCATCAACATCGGCTTGGGCGAGGCGATTCAGAATTCCAAGTTGCTGGACAGCGCCTCTGACGAGTTGAGTCAGATTACCGGACAACGCCCTGTCATCACGCGCGCCAAGAAGTCGATCGCGTCTTTCAAGCTCAGAAAAGGGATGGCGATCGGCTGCTCCGTCACACTGCGTGGCGAGAGGATGTTCGAGTTTCTCGATCGCCTGGTCAATGCGGCCCTGCCTCGCGTGCGCGACTTTCGCGGACTGTCCACTAAGTCCTTCGATGGTCGGGGCAACTATACTCTCGGCTTGCGGGACCAGTTGATCTTTCCGGAGATCGACTACGCGCGGGTGAGCAAGATCAAGGGCATGAACATCTGTGTTGTCACGACCGCGAAAACCGATGACGAAGCTAGAACGCTGCTCCGGTTGTTCGGCATGCCTTTCAGAAACTAGGGTGTGACGATTTTCGGGCGCGAGCGTTGAGGGGAAGGTTGAGGAGATCATGGCGAGAACATCGCACGTCGCGAAGGCCAGGAAGACCCCCAAATTCAAGGTAAGACAGCACAACCGCTGCAAGCGTTGTGGCCGACCTCGCGGCTTCCTGAGGAAGTTCGAGCTTTGCCGTCTGTGCTTCCGGCAGCTAGCGCTTCGCGGTGAGCTTCCGGGTGTTATCAAGTCGAGCTGGTAGCCTGGAGTGCTCGATCGAAGCGATGATTTTTTGAGACCCGTGCGCAGTTGTCCGGCCCGCCCGGGCTGTCTTAGAGGCCGGCCGAATCGAGAATGGACTAGGGAGTAAACGATGAGTTTGACTGATCCGATCGCAAACTACTTAACGCTCTTGCGGAACGCACTTCAGGCGAAGCGGCAGAAGGTGGACATCCCGTCGTCGAATCTGCTCGTCGAGATCACCAAGCTGTTGAAAGAGGAAGGGTACATCAACAACTACAAGGTCACCGAGGAAGGCAGCAAGACGATTCTGAAGGTTTATCTGAAGTACGGAAGCAAAGGAGAGAGGGTGATCTCGGGGCTTCAGCGCGTTTCGCGGCCGGGGTGCCGAACGTATGCGTCTTGCAAATCGATTCCGCGAGTCCTCGGGGGGCTGGGCATCAGCATTCTGACAACTCCCAAGGGCGTGCTTTCCGGTGCGCAAGCCAAGAAAGAAGGCGTTGGGGGCGAGATTCTCTGCAATGTCTGGTAGGCACGCCGGCCTGCCCCAAGGAACGTAAAACGTCATGTCAAGAATCGGAAACAAGGTGATCCCCATTCCCTCTGGCGTGAAGGTCAACATTGGCGCCGGGCTGGTTGAAGTCCAGGGGCCGAAGGGCAAGTTGTCCAGCCGGGTGCCCGACGGCATCCAGTTCTCGATGATCGATGGCCGATTGGTGGCCAAGCGTGCAGCCGAGACTAAGCAGTTGCGGGCTTTGCACGGACTGGCGCGGAGCTTGGTGGCCAATGCAGTGAGGGGCGTAACCGATGGCTTTCAAAAGGAGCTGGAGATTTTCGGCATTGGCTACCGAGCTGAGGTGCGTGGGAAGTCGGTGGTTTTCAGTCTGGGTTTTTCGCACCCGATCGATTTTCAGATTCCTTCCGGCATCAACATCACCGTGGAAAAACAGACCAAACTGGTGGTGTCTGGAACGGACAAACAACGGGTCGGCCAGACCGCCGCGACGATTCGCTCGCTCAAGAAGCCCGATCCTTACAAGAACAAGGGCATTCGTTACGCAGGCGAAACTCTGAAGAAAAAGGTTGGCAAGACGGGAGCCAAGTAAGCGCTGCGCTTGCATTCGCGATTCGAGGATTGAACGATGGCCAGCAGGATCTCTAAAAATGTCGTTCGCAAGAGGGTTCACGCCAGAATTCGCAAGAAACTTCAGGGAACGCCAGAAAGACCGCGGTTGAATATTTTCCGATCGCTCAATCACATCTACGCCCAGATCATCGATGATTCAAAGGGCCTGACGCTCGTGTCTGCGTCGTCGCTCGACAAAGAGATCCGCGCTGTAAACAAGTCAGGCGGCAACGTCGCTGGCGCGAAGAGTGTGGGATCGGAGCTGGCCAGGCGCGCCAAGGACAAAGGAATCGAGACGGTGGTATACGATCGCGGTGGCTACCAGTATCACGGCCGAGTCAAGGTCCTGGCAGAGGCCGCACGTGAAGCCGGACTGAAATTTTAGAGAGCCAGCCCACGAAGGCTGCTGTAGACGCTAGGAGGGTGGTTTGGAAACCAGAATCGATGGCAGCAGTTTGAATTTGAAGGACCAAGTGGTTTCGATCAACCGGGTCACGAAGGTTGTCAAGGGAGGTAAAAACCTCAGCTTCAGCGCACTGGTTGTAGTTGGCGATGAAAACGGTGTCGTCGGTTACGGAAACGGCAAAGCCAAAGAAGTTCCTCAGGCGATTCGAAAAGCCCTCGAGAGTGCCAAGAAGAACCTAATCAAGATACCGATGTCGGGGGCGACAATACCGCACCTCGTGGTAGGCCGGTATTGTTCCGGCAAGGTGTTGCTTAAGCCAGCGCCAGAAGGCACCGGCGTCATTGCCGGGGGGCCCGTGCGGGCCGTGATCCAGTCAGCTGGAATCCAGAACGTCCTGACAAAGTCGATTGGAAGCGCCAATCCCCATAATGTCGTGAAGGCCACAATTGATGGCCTGAAACAGTTGAGGGATGCCGATGGGGTGGCTAAGCTGCGTGGCAAATCCAGGGAAGAGATCCTCCACAAATAGGTCTATGAGCGAGAGCAAGGCACAACGCGGACAGATCCAGATCAAGCTGATTCGCAGCGGCATCGGGTTTCCCGTGAAACAGAAGAAGGTGATTCGAGGGTTGGGTTTCCGCCGGTTGAATCAAGTGATTACCCGCCCCGACACGCCTGAGATCCGTGGCATGGTCTTCAAGATCAGACACCTTGTCGAGATTGTTGCGCAGTGAATTCGGCCTCGCGGACACGGAGCGCTGATCTCTCCAGGTGTTGCCTGCTGGGAATTGCTGCCGGCTTCGCGACAAAGGCCAAGAGATTCATCTTCACAGGAGTCAGCTTGCGATGATTGGACTGAATAACCTAAGGCCGCCGGTCGGCTCGACGCATTCGAAGAAACGCCGGGGTGGCGGCATGGGCTCTGGGCTTGGAAAGACCGCTGGCAGGGGCTACAAAGGGCAGAAATCCCGGTCGGGGGCGCGAACAAAACGCGGCTTCGAGGGCGGGCAGATGCCGCTGCATCGCCGTTTGCCGAAGCGCGGGTTCACCAATATCTTCAAGAAAGAATATGCAATCGTGAACCTGGACGGTCTGAAGCAGTTTCCGGCAGGAGCAACCGTTTCTCCACAGGTATTGGTCGAAAAAGGCATCGTCAAGAACTTGCGCGACGGCGTAAAGATCCTTGGGCAGGGAGAGCTCGCGCACTCGTTGAACATTTCTGCCCACGGTTTCAGTAAGAGCGCCTTGGAGAAGATCACCAAGGCAGGCGGCCGGGCCGAGGTCATCCAGTGATTGTCGAAAGTATTCGCAATATTTTGAACATGCCGGACCTGCGGAAGCGCATTGGTTTCACTTTGCTTCTGCTGGCCGTTTATCGCGTCGGCGCGGTGATTCCGACGCCAGGCATCAATTCTGAGGTTCTGTTACGTTTCTTCGAGCAGAACCGCGGTACCGTGTTCGGCTTCATGGACTTGTTTTCTGGCGGAAACCTCAGCCGGTTTACGATCTTCGCTTTAGGGATTACTCCTTACATCACTTCTTCCATTATTCTTCAGCTCCTCACGGTCGTCTGGCCCTATTTGGAGAAGCTGTCTAAAGAAGGCGAGCTGGGCCGCAAGAAAATCACGCAGTACACGCGCTATCTCACCGTAATCCTGAGTATTGTGCAATCGATGAGCATTGCGGTCGCCTTCCAGAAGATGCCCTCGGAAGGTTCGCAGGTCGTCATGAACCCGGGATTCCGATTCATCTTCATGACCACGCTGACGTTGACAACGGGCACGGCTTTCATCATGTGGCTCGGAGAGCAGATTTCGGAGCGAGGCATCGGAAACGGGATGTCGTTGCTTATTTTCGCGGGCATCGTGACGGGACTGCCGGGGGCCACGACGGAAATCTACTCCAAGTTGGCTACTCAGCAGTGGTCACCGCTTGTTGTGATTCTGCTGCTCGCCATGATGGTGGCCGTTGTGGCTTTTATCGTCCTCGTGGAGCGCGCGCAGCGGAGAATCCCGGTTCAGTATGCGAAACGGGTAGTGGGCCGGCGTTTGATGGGTGGACAGTCGACGCATTTGCCGCTGAAGGTGAACGTCGGTGGCGTGATCCCGGTGATCTTCGCATCGTCGATCTTGGCGTTTCCGCAGACCTTCGGTTACTTGTTCCCTGGCAGCCAGTTCTTTCGCAACATGTCGGAAGCTCTGCGCACGGGCGAGCCGCTTTGGAACTTGCTTTATATCGCCGGGATCATCTTCTTCTGCTATTTCTACACTTCGATTGTCTTCAACCCAACCGAAGTTGCCGACAACATGCGGAAGTACGGAGGGTTCATTCCTGGCATTCGGCCCGGCAAGAAGACGGCTGAGTATGTTGAATCCATCCTCACGCGCATCACGTTTGCCGGAGCGATCTATCTCGCCCTGATTGCGATCATCCCGGAATTCATGATCACCGGCTTCCACATTCACCATCTGCCGGTCATCGGCAGGTATTTCGATGCCCTGCCATCGTGGTTGCTGAACGGCATGGGGGTGCAGTTCGCATTTGGCGGCACCTCGCTGTTGATCGTCGTCGGTGTCGCAATGGACACGGTGCAGCAGATCGAAGCACAGCTGGTGATGAGGCACTACGATGGGTTTTTGGGACCGCGAGGGCGAAGAATTCGAGGCAGGCGCGGATGATTGGGTTACAGGAGCGCCTTGGGCTCCAGGTCGCTCAGGCACCTGGCAGTGCAGAACGAGCGAGGCAGAGCGCAGGCAGGGTCCCGTCAAAGTCGTGAGCCCTCCCTTACGGTCGGGCTACTGAATAGCCGCGTGGACCAAATCAGTAGCCCGTGCGTTAGCAAGGGCTCGACCTCGACTCAAGGACTTACGAGACTTTGACGGGGCCCTGAGAGCGCAGGGCTCAGAGTTTGAATTTCCTGGGTAGTTCCTCTATACTAACCGCTTTTGGTTGGGCGGAGATAGCGACCAGAGCATGTCTAAAGAAGAGGCAATTGAAGTCATCGCGACGGTGCTGGAGCCTTTGCCTAATGCCATGTTCCGCGTGGAATTGGAGAGCAAGCATGTCGTGCTCGCCCACATCTCAGGAAAAATGAGAAAGAATTTCATCCGAATTCTGCCTGGAGATAGGGTGGCTGTCGAGCTTTCGCCTTACGATCTCACTCGGGGCAGAATCGTCTACCGATACAAATAGGAATCCCTGCCAATGAGAGTCAGAGCTTCGGTCAAAAAGATTTGCGACAAATGCAAAGTGATTCATCGCAAAAGGGTAGTCCGGGTAATCTGTGTCAATGCGAAGCACAAACAGCGCCAGGGTTAGGGACTGCAACGGAATTGCTTCGCAGGGAGCGCGGCAAAGGGGGCACAAGTGGCACGTTTGGTAGGCATCGATCTTCCGAGAGAGAAAAGAATTGAAGTGGGTTTGACCTACATTCACGGGATCGGAAGGCCACGATCGAGGAAGATCTTGACGGCGGCCAACATCAATTTCGACACCAAGGTCAGAGACCTCTCCGAGGAGGAGGTTTCCCGCCTGCGACAAGCGATCGAGGAAGGCACGCCGGTTGAAGGCGATCTGCGAAAAGAGGTCTCTATCAATGTCAAGCGGCTGATGGAAATTGGCTCCTACCGGGGATCAAGGCATCGCAAGTCTTTGCCGGTCCGCGGACAGCGTACCCATACCAACGCCCGCACGCGCAAGGGACCGCGCAAAGGGGCGATCGCTGGAAAGAAGAAGCCCACCGCGAAGACGTAGGGACTAGAGCGTAGCGATTTCACGGAGGCCGCGTTCCACGCGTGGGCGGCCTGAGGAGCGTTGATGGCGAAAGCACCAGCCAAGACAGGCAAGAAAAAGGTTTTCAAAAAGAAGGAAAAGAAGACGGTGCTGAGCGGAATCGTCTTCGTACAGGCAACTTTTAACAACACGATCGTCAGCATTACGGATACGCAGGGAAATCTCGTTTGCTGGTCCAGCGCCGGGTCGCTGGGGTTCAAAGGTTCACGCAAAGGCACACCCTTCGCAGCCCAGCAAGCATCCAGTACAGCTGCGGGCAAAGCGCGCGAGCATGGCATGAAGACCGTCGATGTTCTGGTTCGTGGGCCAGGGTCGGGCCGGGAGTCCGCAATACGGGCACTCCAGACGGTAGGCTTGGAAGTGAAGTCGATCCGGGATGTGACCCCCATTCCGCATAATGGTTGCCGGCCACCAAAGCGGCGCCGAGTGTAGCACCCTTTCCGGGGGGGCAATTCCGGATCTGGGCTCTCAGAGAGCCGCCATGAGGGAGGAACACGAATTTGGCAAGGTATCGTGAGTCAGTATGCCGCTTATGCCGTCGAGAAGGCATGAAGTTGTTCTTGAAGGGCGACCGCTGCTTCAAGGACTCCTGCGCGATCGAGAAGAGAAACTTTGCTCCAGGACAGCATGGGCAGAGTCGAAAGTCGAAAGTAGTGGGCTACGGGCTGCAGCTTCGAGAGAAGCAGAAGGTCAAGCGTATTTATGGCCTGATGGAAGGGCAGTTTAGGAACTACTTCGAAAAAGCGGAACGCTCGAAGGGTGTGACCGGAGAAACGCTGCTGCAGATGCTGGAGCGCCGGCTGGACAATACAGTGTACCGCTTGGGTTTCGCTTCCTCCCGTTCTCAGGGCCGGCAGCTGGTTGGCCATGGGCATGTGCGGGTCAACAATCTGAAGGTGAATATTCCCTCTTTCGAGGTTAAGCCTGGGGATGTGATCTCGATCCACGACAAAAGCCAGAAGATTCCCACCATCGTGAATTCCCTCGAGATGGTAGGAAGCCGGGGGGTTCCAAGTTGGCTGGAACTGGACGGCTCGAAGTTCTCAGGCAGAGTCCTTGCGTTGCCGAAGCGGGAAGACTCGAACCTGCCGGTGCAGGAGCGCCTCATTGTGGAACTCTATTCGAAGTAGTACCGAGTCGAGACCGCGGGTTTAGTCCAATTGGATTCATCGGCCGCTTCGCTAAGTTTTGTTGAAAAGAACCGGCAAAAGCTGGGAGGCATTGGCAGCTATGTTATGGAAAGGCTTTCAGAAACCTAAGAGACTGTCGGTCGTTATCGGCGAGACCGATCGAAATTACGGCCAGTTTTCCGCGCAGCCTTTCGAGCGCGGCTTCGGCACAACGATTGGCAACGCGTTGCGCAGAGTGTTGTTGTCGTCAATCGAGGGTGCAGCCGTAACCGCCGTCAAGATCGAGGGCATCTTGCATGAGTTTTCACCCATTCCCGGTGTGGTCGAAGATGCAACCGATATCATCCTGAATCTAAAACAGGTGCCGTTTCGCCTGAACAGCGAGGGGCCCAAGACGATTTACCTCGAATCGGATTCCTCCGGAGTGCTGACCTCAGCGAACATCCGGGCGGACGCCGATGTCGAAATTCTCGACAAGAATATCTACCTGGCAACGGTCAGCGAAGGTGGAAAGCTCCGCGTCGAGATGCGGCTCAAAGTCGGCCGCGGCTACGTTTCAGCCGACAAAAACTTCGACGAGGATTTGTCGATTGGCTATATCCCCATCGATTCCGTTCACTCTCCGGTAAAAAAGGTCAACTACACCGTCGAACCGGCGCGCCTCGGCCAGATGACCGATTATGACAAGCTGACCCTCGATGTCTGGACGAACGGCTGCATCAATCCACAGGACGCCATTGGATTCGCCGCCAAGCTCGTAAAGGACCACATGGCCATCTTCATCAATTTCGAAGAGCAGCCCGAGGCACGGGAGGAGCATGCAGATCGTCCATCCGATTCGGCGAACGAGAATCTCTCCAAATCCGTCGAGGAGCTGGAGCTGTCGGTTCGTTCCTACAACTGTTTGAAGAACGCCAATATCAAGACCATTGGCGAACTGGTGCAAAAGACCGAATCGGAAATGCTCAAGACCAAAAACTTCGGCCGCAAGTCACTCAACGAGATCAAAGAGATTCTGTCCGGCCTGGGGTTGAGCCTGGGGATGACGCTCGATGAGGCTGGGCGTCCAGTCCCTGCGGCGGCTGCAAGTTGATTTCAAGAATCGGCAAGGAGACTGATCGCAATGCGGCACCGAAATCATGGTCGCAAGCTGGGCAGGCCGGCCCCCCATCGTAAGGCGCTCTTGAGGAATCTGTGCACGTCGCTTTTCGAGCACGAGCGCGTGACAACCACCGTTCAGAAGGCCAAGGAAACGCGTCCGATCGCTGAAAAGCTGATCACTTTGGGAAAGTCGGGCAGTTTGCATGCGCGGCGCCAGGCCGCTGGCTTTTTGCTGAAAGCCGGAGTGCTGCAAAAGCTTTTCGACACCATCGCCGTCCGGTTTGCCGACCGCAAAGGCGGCTACACGCGGATCGTCAAGCTCGGCTATCGCGAGGGCGATGGAGCTGACTTGGCGGTCATCGAGTTGCTCGGCAGCGAGCTTTCTGTCAAGAAGGCCGAGAAAGCAGCTGCGAAAGCCGAAGCCGAAAAAGCCAAGGCTTCCAAGAAACCCAAGTCTGAGCCGGACAGCGAATAGGACAGCACGAGTCTGGTACCGGTGAGCTTCTTCAGTCCCCAGTGATCCCACTGGGGATTTTTTTTCCTTGCACACTTCGATTCGCGCGGCCATGAGAGAGCACTCGAAACCTCTTCACACTTTGAACCGCCGACGGGAAATCTATCGAGGCAAAATCGTGAATCTACTGGTGGACGATATTACCACCAGCCAGGGGATCGACACCGTCCGAGAAGTGTTTCAGCATCCAGGTGGCGCTGCGGTGGTTCCAGTTTTGGCCGGTGGCGATGTTCTGCTCGTGCGGCAATTCCGCTACCCAATGCAGGAGTATCTCCTGGAGCTTCCGGCAGGCAAGATCGACGGCGGCGAACCGCCTGAAGTAACAGCCGCGCGCGAACTGAGTGAAGAAGTAGGATACAAGGCCGGGCGTCTGACAAAGATCGCAGAATGCTATTCGACTCCGGGCTTCTGCGACGAAAAGCTTCACATTTTCCTGGCAGAGGACCTTTCTCCCGTGCAAGCTTGTGGCGACGACGACGAAGATTTGGAGATCGTTCGACTGACGCGGGCTGAGCTTCAGCGCCATCTTCAGACCGGGCAATTTCGCGACGCCAAAACGATCGTCGGCATCCAGCACCTGTTGCTGCATAGCAGAGGTTAACCCAGAAGGCACAGGCAAACCCGGTTTCGAGATGCGGGGCCTGCCGCGTACCACAGTCTTGCTGTGCGATCGCCGCTGACTGGGACTCAGCGGTCGGTTCTTGCAGTCGCAGCGATGGGTTGGCGCGGTGAAAGAATTGGAAGGAAGAGTCTTCTGGCGAGCCGTGATCCTGGCAAGCCCGGGCCCTAGCCGGCGAAGCGCAAGCCTAGCCGGCCAGTTTTGGTCGGTTTTCACCTTTTGGGGGCCTTTTCTCAGCGGCTCCCCAAGGTCTCTGCGTTGTTCGTTCGATAGTGGCCTCGAATCCAAACTGAAAGGATGATCCTATGCCCGACCGTGGTGACGGCGTTTTGTCCGACCCCGCCGATTTTCTTTCCGAAGTGAACTGCCCTGAGTGCAACAGCCCTTTCAAAGTGGCACCCGTTTGGGAGTTCGTGCTTCGCCAGGGCCGGTCTACTTGTGGAAACTGCTGGCAGATTTTCGCGCTCAAGGCGGGTGCCAAGCTCGACGGGGTGACGGCACGCAGCGAAGACCTCGAACGGGTAGTTGACGACTTCGAGACTGCGAATGCGGGAGAGTACCTCTGGGATGCGGCCAGAGCGGAACGCACTCGGGGCGCGGCCGTCGACTTCTTCATCAGTGTGGCGCTCACCGCATTCTTTGACGGCCTCGAACGCAACTATCCGATCCTGTCGGCTGAAGACTACTCGCTGACGTGGCGCTATCTGTCTCAGGCGGGAGCACTGGCAGTTGAGGAGGTGGATACTCGTCTAATTGCCGATGCGTTCGAAAAAGTTGAGCGATACAAGCCTCCTGACGCCGACGTAAGTCGCTGAGCAGTAGACCGTAATACGCACCGTCGTGCGAGTCGGACTGTCATTTTTCACCAAACGCGAGGTGACGGTGAATCGTCCCCAGCACGCCGAGAAGGTGCAGGGTTGGAAAGACGGCGTGCTGTGGACACCTCGTCCAGGCACCAGTCAGCTCGCAGGCGCCTGGCATGCCTAAGCCTTGCTGGGTGCTGCTCGCAACCACCTCCAAGCCGGTGCTGTCGCTTACGCTCCACTACCGGCTAATGGCTCGTGAGTGAGAGATGAACTCTGGAGTTTCGATCGACATTGCACGTCCCTGAAGGCTTCAGACTCTGGCCAATCGCGACTCGGGGAATCGGTTCGAAGGGGAACACCTCAGTCGACGTTCCTAGGTGTGTCCGAACGATCCGCTTGCCACGGCCGACAGCCGTACGTCACTCACAATTTCCCGGAGTCATGGTTTGACACCACTCCCACTAACTTTCAGGATCTTGATGTTCGCGGTACGATTCGGCTTGAGGCCACTTCCTCAGCTCGCTCAAGCTGGCGAACGACTCCATACGACCGAGGCGGCTCTCTCCGTTGCGGGATCGAAGAAGCGCGTCATTCTCGTGCAAAGCCTGCCCGCGCGAGAGCGCTGGCCGGGAATCCGGGCCGAACTGCATCCGCGGGAATGACAGCAAACTAATGTGACCGAAACGTGAACTCCGTCGCCATCCAAGTGAGGCGAGTGCAACGAGGGCTCGGCAAACTTCTCTGCGTCTGTCTGGAAGCTGAACGTCAGAGTTTGTTGCCGCATTTTCCCCGGAGATGATTCCAATGCTCGGTTACTTTTTTCGCGCTGCGGCTGGTGGATCGCAGTTGCAGAAGATCCTGCGAAAGCACTTTGGACACGCTCCCGTCAACGAAATCGTCACGGCCGCCCGCGAGTTTCCCATCACTTCCCGCGTGGATGTTCAGGCGGCTCTGGGGCAGCTGCTGACCAGCCGCTCCGAGGTCAGGCTTCTGGCCATCCATGCACAGATGAACCAGGAGACGCCTACCCTGGCCCATCTGCTTACGCCGAGCCCTGACCTTCCGATCAGCCTCGGCCCGCTACAACATGATGAGGTTGACCTCGGCGATGAACTGCCCGTCCGCTGCCTGAAGAACGGACTATGGCTGTCGCGTCAGGATGAGTTGCCATTCGTGGTTCTGCTGGCGCCGGCGATGCGCTACGGGCAAGTAGGCGGAGTTCACGTTGAGATCGGAGTTCCCGGAGGCGAGCGTGGGGCGGCGTTTTCGCAGCAGTTGTTTCGAGAGCTGGAGCTTCGAGTCAGCTTGGGGCGCAGCTATCGCGGCCGCGTCATTTCGCTGGAGAGTTATTTCGATTACTCGGGGCGCGGCGGGTCCGTGAAAGTTCATCGGCTGCACAAGGTCAGCCGCGAGGATGTCATTCTTCCCCAAACAACGCTGGACCTGCTGGACCGCAACGTGGGCCGATTCATTGCCGCGCGCGAACGGATCAAAGCGCTCTACTTTTCGGCCAAGAAAGGACTGCTCTTTTACGGACCGCCGGGAACGGGAAAGACCCACACGATTCATTACCTGGCCGCGCAGCTGCCGGAACACACCACTCTGCTCATTACTGCCGAGCAGGTGGGGTTGTTGGGGGAATACTTTCGCCGGGCTCGTTTTCTCCAGCCCTCTCTTGTGGTCATCGAGGATGTCGATCTGATCGCTCGAGAGCGCGAGCACATGCACAATCCGGGACAAGAGTCTTTGCTGAACAAACTCCTGAATGAGATGGATGGGCTGCGCGAGGACGCCGATGTGCTCGTCATTCTGACGACCAACCGGCCCGACCACCTCGAGCCAGCCCTGGCCTCTCGCCGGGTCGCATCGATCAGGCGATTGAGTTCCCCCTGCCTGACGACACGGGCCGCAGCAAACTGGTCAAGCTCTACTCGAAGGGATTGAAGGTTCCGGAGGAGCTGCTGAGCCTCATTGTGCGGCGAACTCGGGGCGCCAGCGCAGCATTCATCAAGGAGCTGATGCGGCGCTCTGCCCAATTCCACATCGAGTCAGAAGCGGACCAAACCCTGCGCCAACCCGCCGTCGATGCCGCAATCGAGGAAATGGTTTTTACCGGTGGCACTCTGAACCTGAAATTGCTGGGCGGATCGAGCACCGAGCTGGGAGTTGTTTGGTACACCTGAGCGTCTGTTACGCAGTCGAGCCTTCTTCCGGGTGGGCACGTGGGCCTGCTGTTGCCGAGGAAACCGTGGACGAGCCGAACGGTTCACCAGACAGCTTGTTCAAGCGCCACCAGAGGTGAAACTAGGTCGATCGGAGGGCTTCGGGTACTGTTGCGTCGTCCCCAAGCAGGGCGATCTCAGCGTGATACTTTTCAAATCGTCTCCCGTCTAGTCCGATCCAGCCGGGTCGGCAGCGGACCCTGTTCTGGGCGTTCCGTACCGCAACCTGACCTTGTCGGCAAAGAACAAAGAAGCCACGCATGCCCAGCAGCGAAAGCTCCCTCTTGACCGTCTGAACCTGCCGCGGCCACTCCGATGCGATTCGCGCTCCCGTTGGAGCAATACTGGCAAGCGAAGTGCAAACTTCTTAGCGAGCTGCGACCCCTGGACGGAAACTTGAGATCTGGGAGCTTGGGCGCATCGGAACTGATAACCGGTGTACGACTCAGAGATTGTTGAAGTTTGGATCGAAAGTCTCGTCTTTCCCGGCAAGGAGAGAACTCCCCCCTGTTTTCCCGGAAGTGGGGCAGAACACCCGGCGGCGGCTGCCGTTTCACTCGTTGAAAAGTCGCACGCGTGGTCGTGTCGCGAGCACTAGTGTAGTGTCCAAGAAGTAAATGGACAGTTGGTTTTGAGGTTTTCTGGTTCTGGGTTGAGTACAACCGGGCTGAATTTGCTCAAGAGTCTGACGACACCGCGAGAGTTTTGCCACGATGGATTCGACCGTGGCTGTCCAAACAAAGGGTTTCGGCTTTTCATTCCACACCTGTAAAAACTCCTCCATCGCCTTGATCAAGTCGGGGACACTGCGGAATGAACCACGGCGGATTCGTTTGGACGTCAATTCGGCAAACCAGCGTTCCACCAGATTGAGCCAACTGGAACTGGTCG
>Ga0194132_10005844_pt1 | contig 19541 bp, 14 predicted proteins | sample TA2KigOf80mmetaG_FD_148612 | JGI IMG/M metagenome (GOLD analysis project Ga0194132, IMG submission 148612) | Freshwater microbial communities from Lake Tanganyika, Tanzania - TA2015054 Kigoma Offshore 80m | ecosystem: Environmental > Aquatic > Freshwater > Lake | place: Tanzania: Lake... | reverse complement strand
TGAGCCGCTGCCAGTGCCCGATCGCGACCTCCTCCTCCTGCGTGAGCTCCTCGCCGCGCCGTTGCTTGCGGATGGCGCCGCCGGCGCGCAGGCCCAGGTAGAGGTCATCGAAGATCTCGGTCTCGGACATGGCTCGAGTGTATAGCCTGGCCCGGCGATGGCCGGCTGCGCTGTCCACATCTCTGACCTCCACCGGGGCGCGAACGAGTTGCTCGAGGTCGACGATGCCCTCGTCGAGCTCGTGGCGCGGATCGGGCCGACGCTCGTGATCGCGACCGGCGACCTGGCGAACCGCGGACGGGCGGAGGAGCTGGCGCGGGCGCGGGCGCTTCTCGACCGGCTCGCGGTCCCGTGGCTCGCAGTCCCCGGGAACCACGACCTGCCGTACACGCTGCCGGCGCGGGTCACGGCCCCGGGGAGGACGTTCGGGCGGGTGATCGGGCCGACGGAGCCGGTGTTCGTCGACGCGGAGATCGCCGTCCAGGGCCTCGACTCGAGCTGGGCGTGGCGCCACCAGGGCGGCCGCCTGCGCGCGTCGTCCCTCGACCGCGCCGCCGCCACGCTCGCCGCCGCTCCCCCAGGCGCCCTCCGCGTCGTCGCGCTCCACCACCACCTGGCGGGGGCACCCTGGCGGGCGACGCGGAAGCTCCCGCTCCGCAGCCGCGACCGGGTGCTCGAGCGATTTCGCGCGATGGGCGTCGATCTCGTCCTGGGCGGCCACATCCACCAGTCGACGGCGGTGGGCCTGAGCGACATCGCGAACGACGACGGCCGGCCAGGAAGGCGGCTGGCGCTGGCCACGGCACCGGGATTCGGGAGGCCGAGGCCGCACCACCTGGGCGAGGCGCACGGGGTGAACGTGGTCGAGTGGACGTCCGAGGCAATCAGCGTTATCACCCTTTCGTGGGATGTCAGCTCCGGTGAGGCTGGTACGTTCTTGCCTGCGGCAAGGCGTTTGTTCTGTCGCGCAAACCTCCCCTGATACCCCGACGACGGAGAAGACTTGATCTTCCACCGCGTGCTGCCGATACATCGTGAGAGCGTGCCACGGTCTCGCCTCACCCTCCTCATCGTCTCGCTGCTCGCGACGGCTGTCGCCGGCGTGATCGCGGGCGGCGCCGGTGCCTCGCAGGCGGCGCCCGCCGCCGCCAACGCGATCGCCTTCACGAGCGAGCGGGGCGGGCCGCTGCAGATCTTCATCCGGCAGGGGGGCCGGCCGATCGCGATCGCGGCGCCCAAGCACGGGATGAGCGTCGCGCCCGACTGGTCGCCGAACGGCTCCAAGCTCGCGCTCGCGCTCTCCGACGCCTCGGGCCAGGACTTCGACATCGGCGTCGTCCCGGCCGATGGCGGGCCGATCCGCCGGATCACGTCGGGCCCCGCCTGGGACGAGGAGCCGTCGTGGTCGCCTGACGGGCGCTGGATCGCCTTCGCGAGCAACCGCACCGGGAACTTCGAGCTCTACGTCGTGCGGCCGGACGGCACCGGGCTCAGGCAGCTCACGCGGAACGGCTGCGACGACACGCAGCCGGACTGGTCGCCCGACGGCAAGAGCCTCGTCTACGCGAGCCGCGTCAACGGCAAGCCGCGGATCTGGCGGATGGACGCCGATGGAGCCAACCGGCGACCGCTGGCCAAGGTTCTCGGCTCCGCGCCGGCCTGGTCGCCCGACGGCCGGACGGTCGCGTTCCAGAGCGAGAGCGACGAGGCCGCCCACATCATGCTGATGGACGCCGACGGGCGGAACCTCCGCCAGCTCACGGACGAGATCGGCAACCAGACGTCGCCCGCGTGGTCGCCCGACGGACAGTGGGTCGCGTACATCTCCGATCCGTTCGGGTCGTACGACGTCCTCGCGGTGCGTCCGGACGGAACGGGGCGCCGGGCCCTCACGGCCGACGTGTGGTCGGACGACACGCCGGCGTTCCGGCCCACGACCTGACGGGGCACGCGCCCGGCCGGGATCGTCGCCGAACCTCGTAGCTACGCTCTCGCGATGAGGGGTCCCGGTCTGGAGGAGCTGCGTGGACGTCTGGCCGAGATCGCGGATCTCGAGGCGGCCGCTGGGCTCCTCGAGTGGGACCTGCAGACGATGATGCCGCGCGGGGGCGCCGATGCCCGCGGACAGCAGCTCGCGACGCTGCGGGCCCTCGCCCACAAGCGCTCGATCGACGCTCGCCTCGGCGAGCTCCTCGCCGAGGCGAGCACGCACGTCGAGGGCGACACCGTCGACGCGTGCCTCGTCCGCGTCGCTCTTCGCGACCACGACCGCGCTGCCCGCGTGCCCGTCGAGCTCACCGCGGAGACCACGCGAGCGGCGTCGACGGCCCTGGTCGCGTGGACCGCCGCGCGCGAGGCGGACGACTTCGCGGCCTTCCGGCCCCACCTCGATCGCATGATCGAGCTCAAGCGACGGTACGTCGACTGCTTCGACGCGGCTGACGATCCGTACGACGTGCTGCTCGAGGACTACGAGCCGGGGCTGCGGGCAGCCGCGGTCGAGACGATCTTCGCGCGCCTGCTGCCCGAGCTCCAGCGGCTGCTCCATGCGGCCGGGGACGCGGAGCTCGAGCCCTTCGAGGTCGGCCCCTACCCACCCGAGGCGCAGGACGCGGTGTCGCGCGAGGTGGCGCGCGCGTTCGGCGTCGACGATGCCGCGTTCCGGCTCGACCCCTCGGTCCACCCGTTCTGCCAGGCGGTCGCGATCGACGATATCCGCCTCACCACCCGCTACGAGCCATCGCTCGCGGGGCACTCGCTCTTCTCGACGATGCACGAGGCCGGCCACGGCCTCTACGAGCACGGCGTCGATCCGGCGCTGGGGCGCAGCCCCCTCGGCACCGGCGCGTCGACCGCGCTGCACGAGTCGCAGAGCCGGCTGTGGGAGAACGTCGTCGGCCGCTCGTTCGCCTTCTGGCGCTGGTTCTACCCGCGGATGCAGGTCGCACACCCCGAGCTCCTCCGGGACGTCCCGGTGGAGCGGTTCCACCGCGCCCTCGTCCGGCCCCGCGCCTCGCTCGTGCGCGTCTCGGCCGACGAGGTGTCGTACGGCCTCCACGTGATCCTCCGCTTCGAGCTCGAGCGCGCACTGCTGTCGGGCGCGCTCGCGACGACGGACCTCCCGGAGGCGTGGAACGCGCGGTTCGAGGAGCTCCTGGGCATCCGCCCGCCCGACGACCGGCTCGGCTGCATGCAGGACGTCCACTGGGCGGAGGGCTTGTTCGGCTACTTCCCGAGCTACCAGCTCGGGAACGTCCTCGCCGTGCAGATCTGGCAGCGGGTGCTCGCCGACATCCCCGACGCCGACGACCAGATCGGCCAGGGGCGGTTCGAGGAGATCCACGGCTGGCTGCGCGAGCGGCTCTACCGCCTCGGGCGGTCGTTCACGCCTGCCGAGACGCTCGAGCGCCTCGGCTGCGGCCCGCTCGACCCCGAGCCGTACCTCGCCTACCTCCGCGAGCGCACCGGGCTCTAGCCGCCAGGATCCTCACCTCGAGCTGCGAGCTCAGGCCTCGGCGAGCGCCTGCAGCTCGCGGCGCAGGTCCTTGATCTCGTCGCGCAGCTTCGCGGCGTACTCGAACCGCAGCTCCTCGGCGGCAGCGAACATCTCCTCCTCGAGGGTGACGGCGAGCTTCTCGAGCTCCTCCCGCGACATCCCCTCGACCTCGCTCTTGCCACGGCGTCGGCGCGAGGGCACATTCGGCGATTCGAGGGAGAGGAACTCGGCGATGTCGGACACGCCCTTGACGATCGACTCGGGCGTGATCCCGTGCTCCTCGTTGTACGCGAGCTGGATCGCGCGGCGGCGGTTCGTCTCCTCGACGGCTCCCTGGATCGCCTCGGTCACCTTGTCCCCGTAGAGGAGGACGCGGCCGTTGACATTGCGTGCGGCGCGGCCGATCGTCTGCACGAGGGCCGTCTTGCCGCGCAGGAAGCCCTCCTTGTCGGCGTCGAGCACGGCGACGAGCGACACCTCGGGCAGGTCGAGGCCCTCACGCAGCAGGTTCACGCCGACGAGCACGTCGTACTCGCCGAGCCGGAGCTCGCGGATGATCTGGATCCGCTCCAGCGTGTCGACCTCGGAGTGCAGGTAGCGGGCCTTGACGCCCGCCTCGAGGAGGTAGTCGGTGAGGTCCTCGGCCATCTTCTTCGTCAACGTCGTCACGAGCACGCGCTCGCCCGCCTCCTCGCGCCGGCGGATCTCGCCGAGGAGGTCGTCGATCTGGTTGCGGGTCGCGCGCAGCTCGACCTCGGGATCGACGATCCCCGTCGGCCGGATCAGCTGCTCGGCGACGGCGACGGAGTTACGGAGCTCGTACGCGCCGGGCGTGGCCGAGACGAACACCATCTGGTTCACCTTGCCGAGGAACTCGTCGAAGCGGAGGGGCCGGTTGTCGAGCGCCGAGGGCAGCCGGAAGCCGTAGTCGACGAGCGTCTGCTTGCGCGAGCGGTCGCCCTCGTACATGCCGCCGATCTGCGGGACGGTCTGGTGGGACTCGTCGACGTAGACGACGAAGTCGTCCGGGAAGTAGTCGACGAGCGTGAACGGGTGCGAGCCCGGCGGCCTGCCCTCGAGCACCCGCGAGTAGTTCTCGATCCCGTTGCAGAACCCGAGCTCCCGCAGCATCTCGAGGTCGTACTCGGTGCGTTGCCGGATGCGGTGGGCCTCGAGCATGCGGCCCTCCGACTCGAACCGCGCCACCTGCTCCTCGAGCTCGTGCCGGATGTCGTCGACCGCCCGCTCGATGCTCGGCCGCGAGGTCACGTACTCCGTCGCCGGCCAGATGGCGATGTTGTCGAGCCGCGAGAGCACCTCGCCCGTCAGCGGGTCGAAGTGCGAGATCTGCTCGACGTCGTCGCCGAAGAACGAGATCCGGTAGGCCGTCTCGCTGTTCGCGGGCTGCACCTCGAGGATGTCGCCCTTGACCCGGAAGCGGCCACGCTGGAGCACGGTGTCGTTGCGGACGTACTGGCTGTCGACGAGCTTGCGCAGGACGTCGTCGCGGTCGTGGCTCTCCCCCACCTCGAGGTAGAGGAGCCGCTCCTTCCACTCCTCCGGCGAGCCGATCCCGTAGATGCACGAGACCGAGGCGACGACGACGACGTCGCGCCGCGTCAGCAGCGACGAGGTGGCGCCCAGCCGGAGACGGGCGATGTCGTCGTTCTGCGACGAGTCCTTCTCGATGTAGAGGTCCGCCTGCGGGACGTACGCCTCCGGCTGGTAGTAGTCGTAGTAGGAGACGAAGTACTCGACCGCGTTCTCGGGGAAGAACTCGCGGAACTCGTTGCAGAGCTGGGCGGCGAGCGTCTTGTTGTGCGCGATCACGAGCGCGGGCCGCTGGATCTGCTCGATGATCCAGGCCATCGTCGCCGTCTTGCCGGTCCCGGTGGCGCCGAGGAGCGTCTGGAAGCGATTGCCCGCCCGGATCGACTCGGACAGCTCGGCGATCGCCTTCGGCTGGTCGCCGGTCGGCCGGTACGCCGACGTCACCCTGAGCTCGCGCATCCGGAGAGCCTAGCGGAGCGAACGTATGTTCGCAAACGTGACAAGTACCCTTCCTACCGATGCGTCGCGCCCCCAGGCTGCTCCTCGCAGCCGTCGCAGCAGTCGTCACGTTTCTCCCGGGAGCGGCCGCACGGGACCAGGCGCCCGTGCGGGCGTCGGCGTCGGATCAGGCGGCGCCCCGGCTCCTCCGCCTCGAGGCCTTCACGGCCGACCGGCGCCCGTTCGCCGGCGACAGACGGCTCCTGGCGACCGTATCCCCGAACGGCGACGCCCTGCGCCGCATCGCCCGCATCCGGGCCTTCCTGACGGCGCCGGCGGTCGTCACGTTCCGCGTCCGCGCACCGAGGGGTCGCCGGGGATCGTCCACGAGAAGTCGTTCCGACTCAAACGCGGCTGGCACGCCTTCACCTGGTTCCCGCCGCGGTCGACCGCGCCGCGCACGTACCTGACCCGGTTCGAGGTGGCCGACGAGGCCGGGAACCGGCGCCTGTACGGTCCCCGCGACGCCCGCGCCGGCCGCGTCCAGACGACGCCGGTGATCCGGGTCCTCGGTGTCGACGCGGCCTTCGCCCGCGAGAGCTACGTGCCCGGCGACCAGGCGAAGCTCCGGGTCGAGACGGACGCGCGCTCCCTCGAGCTGCAGGTCTACCACGCCGGCCCGGAGGACGTTCCAACGTACGACAACACGGTCATGAACGGCGTCCCCGTGACCGAGCCGGTCGCGATCGAGTGGGAGAAGTACCGCAGCGCCGGTCGCTGGGTCACGGTCCCACTCGGTCAGGAGTGGCGGTCGGGCCTCGACTTCGCACGCCTGACCGCCGACGACGGACGCGTCGGCTACGCCCCGTTCATCGTGCGCCCCGCGAAGCTCGGCGTCCCCCGCGTCGCGGTCGTGATGCCGACCAACACCTGGCAGGCGTACAACCTACGGGACGACGACGGGAACGGGTACGGCGACAGCTGGTACGTGAAGGGTGCGCAGAGCACCGTCCGCCTGGGGCGGCCGTTCCTGCGCCGCGGCGTGCCGCCGCACTACCGCAAGTACGACCTCGGCTTCGTGCGCTGGCTCGTCCGGACGGGCAAGGCGTACGACATGCTCTCGGAGACCGACCTCGAGGCGATCTCCTCCGGCGAGGCCCTCGCGAGCCGCTACGACCTGATCGTGATCTCGGGTCACTCCGAGTACACGACGGAGAAGGAGTTCGACCTCCTCCAGCGCTACCGCGACCTCGGCGGCAACCTGATCTTCCTCTCCGCGAACAACGTCTTCTGGCACATCCGGCGCGAGGGAAAGGTGCTGACGCGAACGGCGCTCTGGCGCAATCTCGGCCGTCCCGAGTCTGCGCTGATCGGCGTCCAGTACCGGGCGAACGACGACGGCCGGACACAGCGGCCGTTCGTGGTGCGTGGCTGGGGAGCGGCCTCGTGGCTCTTCGAGAACACCGACCTCGGCGACGGCTCCACCTTCGGGCCGCTCGGCGGGTACGGGATCGAGATCGACGCGATGACGCCGGCGAGCCCGCCCGGAACGATCGTCCTGGCCGAGATCCCGGACATCTACGGCCCCGGGCTGACCGCGCAGATGACCTACTACGAGACGCCGGCGGGCGCCGAGGTGTTCGCAGCCGGCGTGATGGACTTCGGCGGCACTGCGCTCGAGCCGCCCGTAAGCCAGATGCTCGAGAACCTGTGGCGGAAGCTCGCCGTTCCCTGATCCGCCGTCGAGGGATACCGGGAGCGGTGCGCGCACGTCAGAATGACGGCTCGTCCCGCGGCCGCGAACTGGCCGGGGACGGCAGGCGTCGCGCAGACTCGTTCCCATCCTCCTCCGACCGGCCTTCGGACACCATGCGCTCACCCGTCACCCGTCGCCGCTTCCTCTCGGCCTCGCTTGCCGCACTCGCAGCCGTGGGGCCCGCGGCCGGGCTCGCCCGCGCCGCCCGTGCCCTCCCACCCGTGCTCTGGGGCATCGCCGTGCGGAACGTCCAGCGGCGATACAAGGACGATCGCCGGCTCTTCGCCACCGTCGCCCCCGGGGTCGACGGCCGCGACGCGGCGGTCGTGAGCTTCCACCTCCCGGCGCCCGCGACGGTGCGCATGGAGGCGGTGCGAACGGCCCGGAAAGCGAGCACCGTCGTCTGGAAGGCCGAGGAGGCCTTGCCCGGGGGTGCGGGATCGATCGTCTGGCGTCCCGACCCGGCCACACCCGTCGGCTCGTACGTGATGCGCCTGACCGTCGAGCGGGACGGGCAGCGGAAGGTCTACGGCGCCGCGCGACCGCTGGCAGCGGCGGGCTCACGCGTGCCGGTCGTCAAGGTGATCGGCGTCGAGGCCGCGTTCGGGCGACGCTCGTACGCGCCCGGCGAGACGATGGAGCTGACGGTGCTGGCCGACGCGCCCGCACTGACGCTCCAGTTCCTGCGGTGCGGCCCCGAGACGGAGTCGACGAGACGCGCCGACGAGATGAGCGGCGTTCCCTTCGGCGACCCGGTGCCGCTCGCCTGGGCCGGGAAGCGCTCGGCCCCGGCCACGATCCGCGTGCAGACAGGCGCCTGGCCGACGGGCGTGTATGCGGCCCGGCTCGCGACCGACGACGGTCGTATCGGCTTCGCCCCGTTCGTCCGGCGGCCGGCGACGCTCGGCACGGCACGGCATGCCGTCGTGATGCCGACGCACACGTGGCAGGCGTACAACTTCTTCGACGCCGACGGCGACGGCTGGGGCGACACCTGGTACGCGGGCGGCAATCCTCCCGTCCTCCTCACCCGCCCCTACCGCAACCGCGGAGTGCCGCCGAAGTTCAACCGCTACGACGTCCCCTTCCTCCGGTGGCTCGAGCGCACCGGTCATGCGCCCGAGTTCCTCGCCGAGGACGACCTCGAGACGATCGCGACGGGCGACGACCTGCGGAGGCTCTACGACCTCGTCGTCTTCCCGGGCCACACCGAGTACGCGACGGAGCACGAGCTCGACCTGATCGAGCGGTTCCGCGACCTCGGCGGGCGGCTCGTCTTCCTGTCGGCGAACAACTTCTTCTGGCGGGTCGACCTCGCGGGCGACCGCGTCGTCCGGGTCCGCAAGTGGCGCGACCTGGGCCGTCCCGAGGCGCGGGTGCTGGGCGTGCAGTACCGGGCGAACGACGACGGCCGACGGCAGGGGGTCTTCCTGGTCGAGGACACGTCGCCGGCGCCGTGGTTCTTCGCGGGCAGCGGGCTCGAGCGCGGCTCCACGTTCGGCGAGACCGTGGGCGGCTACGGGATCGAGATCGACCAGACGACCGCCGACTCGCCGCCCGGGACGATCGTGCTCTGCCGCGTCCCCGACCTCTTCGGGCCCGGGCTCAGCGCGGAGATGAGCTACTACGAGAGCGAGAGCGGAGCGCGGGTCTTCTCGGCCGGCGTCCTCGACTTCTGCTCGAGCGTCCACCTCTTCCCGCAGCGACGCCTGCTCGAGAACGTCTGGCGCCGCATGCTCGACGACGTCCCGCCGCCGCCTCCGACGGTGCTCGCCGCGCCGGCACGACCGGCTGGCTGAGGGTTCCGGCCAGGCCCGGGCCTGTCGCCGAGCGGGGGCCGCTCAGCCGAGCCCGAGCTGGTCGACGGTGCCGCGCCAGGCGAGCGAGCCGCCGTCGATGACGATGCACGCGCCGTTGACGAACGCCGACTCCGGCCCGGCCAGGAAGCACACGAGCTCCGCGACCTCGACCGGCTTGCCCAGCCGCGGGATCAGGCTCGTGGAGACGAGCGCCTTCTCGAACGCCGCCGGGTCGGGCTGCGACTCGACGAACTGCGTCGTCATCTCGGTCGCGATCGCGGTCGGGCTGTAGCAGTTGACGCGGATCCCGTAGCGCGCGAGGTCGACGGCGAGGTTCTTCGTCTGCAGATGGATCCCGCCCTTCGAGGTGCCGTACGCGACGTTGTTCGGGTACCCGACCCAGGAGCCGGTGGAGGCGGCGTTGACGATCGAGGCGTTGGCGCTCTCCTTCAGCCACGGGAGGGCGTGCTTCGCGCAGAGCCACGGGCCGACGGCGTTCACCTCGAGCACCTTGCGGAAGGTCGCGAGCGACATCGACTCGAGATCGACGTCGCCGGAGACGGCGGTCTCGTGGATGCCGGCGTTGTTGTGCAGGACGTCGATGCCGCCGAACGTCTCCGCCGTCGCGCGCATGAGCGCCGCGACCTGCGCCTCGTCGGTGACGTCGCAGTGCGTGAACGCGGCGGCGCCTCCGGTCGCGCGGATCTCGGCGGCGACCGCCTCGCCCTTCGTGTCGTCCAGATCGCTCAGCATCACCGACGCGCCGCGCGACGCGGCGAGCCGGGCCGTGGCGGCGCCGATCCCTGCCGCCGCGCCGGTGATCACGAATCGCAGTCCCTCGACTCCCATCGTCTCTCCTCCGCTCGCTATCTCAGTCCGAGCTCGTCAGGGTACGTGTCCCGGTACACCCGCTCCGCGCGCAGCACCGTGTCGACGTACGCGCGCGTCTCGGGGAACTGCACGCCGATGCCGCGGCCGAGCCAGGCGTCGACGTTGCCCTGCCCCGCGTGGTAGGCGGCGAGGGCGAGCCGCTCGTCGTCGTACTTCTGCAAGAGGCTCCGCAGGTACCAGGAGCCGTAGCGGACGTTGATCTCGGGGTCGAACAGGTCCCGGACGACGAAGCCCTTGCCACCGGTCCGCGTGGCGATGCCGCGCGCGGTGTCGGGAAGGAGCTGCATCAGCCCGATCGCGCCGGCAGCCGACTCCGCCTCCGGGTCGAACCGGCTCTCCGCGTAGATGACGGCGGCGAGGAGCTCGGGGTCGAGGCCGTAGTTGCCGGCGTGGGCGCGCACGATCGCCTCGTAGCGGAGCGGGTAGCGGATCCGGTCGACGAACTCCGGGGGCGAGCGCCAGAGCAGCACGCCGGTGACCGCGAGCGCCGCGACCATTCCGAGCGCGACCAGCCGGCGGGGTGTCCTCAGGCGTCGCGCACGAGCTCGGCCATCACGCCGGCGACCCACTCGTCCAGATCCTCCTCCGTCCCCCTGTTCACGTAGTGGTAGTCCGCCTTCGCGATCTTCTCCCGGTCGGGCAGCAGCCGGGCGTCCCGCCCGTCGAGCGGCACCCGCCGGCGCTGCTCGCGGATCGAGGCCGGCGCGGTGATCACGACGACCTTGCCGAAGAGCCGCTCGCTCTTCGCCTCGAAGAGAAGCGGCACCTCGGTCACGCAGACCCGGGGCGGCTTGGGGAGGGATGCCAGCTGCTCGCGCCATTGCAGGTACTCCGCGGAGACGCGCGGATGCAGGAGCTCTTCGAGCCACTCGAGCGCTTCCCTGTCGCCGAACACGCGGTTGCCGATGCGCCGGCGGTCGGGCGCGCCATCCTCGCCCAGGATCTCCTCGCCGAGGCGCTCGACGAGCGCGCGGCGGACGTCCAGGTCGTTGGCGAGCAGGTGGTGGACGATCTCGTCGCTCGACACCGTGGCGGCTCCGTGCGCGCGGAACGCCGCGAGCGCGGTCGACTTGCCTGCGCCGATGCTGCCGGTGATGGCGACGGCGACCGGCCGTCGAGCGGTCACTCGGCGTCGGCCGGGGCGTCCGGTGCGACGTCGAGCGGCTCGAGCGCGTCCTCGGCGTCGGCGGCGACCGACGCGACAGGCTCGTCCGCAGGAGCGGAGGCGTCCGTCTCGACCGGGTCGAGCCCGACCTCGCTCCCGGACGCAGCCTCGACGTCGACCGCGGTCTCGTCGCCGAGGTCGACCGAGGCGACCGTCGCCGGTCCGGCCGGGAAGGCCTCCTCGGACAGGCGCAGGTTCGGCGTCTCGTGCACGGACACGCCACCGTCGGCGCGCGGCAGCGGGATCGCGCCCTCCTCGACCCGCTTCAGCGACAACGAGAGCCGACGGCGCTCGCCGTCGATCTCGAGGATGAGGACGTTGACGGGATCGCCCTGCGAGACGACCTCGCGCGGGTTCTCGACGTGGTGGTTCGCGAGCTCGGAGATGTGCACGAGGCCCTCGACGCCGGGGAGGATCTCGACGAACGCGCCGAACGTGACGACCTTCGTGACGCGGCCCTCGACGACGTCGCCCTCGCGGTAGTGCTCGAGCACCTGCTGCCACGGGTCCGACTGCGTCTGCCTGAAGCCGAGCGAGATCCGCTGGCGGTCGCGGTCGATGTCGAGGACCTTGATCTTGACGGTCTGCCCGATCTCGAGCACCTCGGAGGGGTGGTTGACGTGCGACCAGGAGAGCTCGGAGATGTGGATCAGGCCGTCCATGCCGTCGAGGTCGACGAACGCGCCGAAGTCGACGATGTTGGAGATCACGCCCTCGACGACGTCGCCGGGGTTGAGCTTGTCGAGGATCGCCTGCCGCATCTCCTTGCGCTCGTCCTCGAGGACGGCGCGCCGCGAGAGCACGACGTTGTTGCGCGACCGGTTGAGCTCGATCACCTTGCAGCGGAGCTCCTTGCCGAGGAACTCGTCGAGGTTCTGGACGCGCCGGATGTCGACGAGCGACGCCGGCAGGAACCCGCGCACGCCGAGGTCGAGGATGAGACCGCCCTTGACGACCTCGATCACCCGTCCGTCGACGGCCTGTCCGCTCTCGGCAGCGGCCTCGATCGCCTTCCACGCGAGCTCGAAGCGCGCGCGCTTCTTCGACAGGATCAAGCGGCCCTCGGCGTCCTCCTTGGTGAGCACGAGCGCGTCGATCTCCTCGCCGACCGAGACCTCGTCGGCAGGGTTGACCGACCGGCGGATCGAGAGCTCCGCGACCGGGATCACGCCCTCGGACTTGTAGCCGATGTCGACGAGGACCTCGTCCTTGTCGACCCGCACGACCTGGCCGTGCACGACCTCGCCCTCGTTGATCGTGGGGAAGGTGCTCTCGTAGTCCGGGACGAGGGTTCCGTCGGGCCCGATCACCCAGACGCCGGCCTCGGCGGCTAACCGCTCGGAGGCGGCGGTCTGGTCCAGCATCTCATTCACCATGGGGAGCGGAGAGTATAGCGACGGTGTTGCGCCGCCGGTACTCGGCCGGCCGGGCGATCCCGGGACGCCGAGTCGGCTGCGACAGCGCGTCTCTCCGGGCCGGGAGAGCCGTTTCCGCTGCAAGGAACGGAGGATCGACGGTGACCTCGCAGCGCGAGAAGCGTCCGGCGCTCGGGAGCTCGTCGTCGGTCGCTCAGCGCGGTCCGGCACACGCTCGCCGGTCCCGCGTCCCCCGATCGGGGGATCGATTCGAGCGCGGCACGCCGATCACCAGGCACGACCATCCCTCGTCCCGGGAGTCATGTCGATGCGGCAGCGCAGACGCTCACGCGCAACCAAGATCCTCGTCACGCTCGCCATTCTCGGCTTGACCGCGAGCGTGTCGGGCCTCGGGACGTTTGCCACGTTCACGAGCTCCACCTCGGCGAGCCAGTCGGTCGCGACCGGGACCCTCACGATCGCGCTCGGCGCCGTGGGGCCCGCGAACCGCCTGACGGTGAACGCGACGAACGTCGCACCCGGGGACACGATGCAGCGCGCCTTCGACCTCTCGAACTCGGGCACGCTCGATCTCGCGGCCGCGCCGACGCTGACGACGACGGCCTCGCCGAGCACGGCGCTCGACACCGACGCCACGAACGGCCTGCAGATGGTGATCGACAAGTGCTCCGTCGCCTGGACGGAGGCGGGAACGGCGCCTGCGTACACCTACACGTGCTCCGGGACGACCACGAGCGTCCTCGCCTCGCGCGCGGTGATCGGATCGAGCATCGCGCTCTCGAACCTCGCCACGCTCGTGACCGCCGGGACGACGGAGCGCCTGCGGCTGACGTTGACGCTTCCTTCGGCTGCGGGCAACACGTTCCAGGGCCTCTCGTCGACGATCACCTACACGTTCAACGCGACGCAGCGGGCCGCGACCAACCGGTAGGTGGACGTGCCCGCCGAGCGGGAACACGAACGGCAGCAGAAGCAGGACGAGCCGATCCCGTTCGAGCTCCCCGGCGGAAGGCTCACGCGTCCTCTCAGGCTGCGCCGGCGACCGCGGCGACGACCGCTGCTCGTCTCCTCGATCATCCTCTCCGGGCGGACGCTTCACTGGGCGGCGATCGCGTTCTTCGCGATCGTGGCGGTCGTGCCGTATACAGGGCTCTATCAGCCGATGACGGTCCTCTCCGGCAGCATGAAGCCGGCGTTCTCGGCCGGCGATCTCGTCCTCGTGCGGGAGAAGCCGACGAGAGACCTACAGGTCGGAGACGTCGTCGTCTATCGGATCCCCACGGGCGACCGACACGTCGAGGCGCATCGGATCACCCGGATCCTCGACCGTCACCCGTTCACGTTCCGCTCGAAAGGCGACGCCAACCCGGTCGAGGACCCGTGGACTGCTGTCGTCTCGACGCCGACGATCGCGCACGTCGTCACCGTCGTGCCGTACGCGGGCTGGCTCGTCTCGGCGCTCCGGCAGCCGATCCCGCGGCTGCTGCTCGTCTATCTCCTGCCGCTCCTGATGGCAGCGGCCGCGCTCTGGGCCGTCTGGCGCGCGCGCGACGACGAGCCGCGACACGATGTCCCCTCCCCGTCTCCTCCCACGAAGAGACGCCGCATCAACCGCAGCTCGACGATTCGGATCGCGGCGCTGACGCTCGCCGGGCTTCTCGCCTCCGCCGCCGCCGCGACCGTGACGGGCTCGACCTCGGCCGCGCAGACCGTCTCCACGTCGAGCTGCTTCTACAAGCCGACCGTGCAGAGCGGCTCGACGACGAACGCCGCCAACGGGACGACGACGGTGACGATCTCCTCCGTCGACCCGACGAAGGCCTTCCTGCTGTTCAATCTGCGGTCGAACTCGAACAGGCCGGTGGCATCCGAGGTCGGTGGACGGATCGCGAGCGCGACGTCGCTCGAGTTCATCCGCGTGACTGACGAGGCGACCCCGGCCACGATCACGATTCAGTGGTACGTGATCGAGTACAACTGCGGCGTCAAAGTCCAACGCGGGACGGTTGCACAGTCGTCGACGTCGACAGACGTCGCCATCACCGCCGTCGCTTCGACGGCGCAAGCCTTCGTCACCTGGTCGAAGACGGCCGCGAGCGCGGACACGTCCTGGGCCGACAACGACCCCGTCCTCGGCGACCTCACAGCGACGAACAACGTCCAGTTCCGGGTCGACACCGCGACCTCCGCGCACACGATCTACTGGCAGGTCGTCGAGTTCACCGACTCGTCGATGATCAGCGTCCAGCGAGGGACGACATCTCTCGCATCGGGCACGAGCTCGACGACGGCGACACTCGGCAGTGCCGTAACGACGTCGCGCACGTTCGTCCTCGTCGGCACCCGGTCGTTCGGCAACGGCACGGACATCGGCTCGGGTCTCGTACGCGGCCGACTCACGAGCTCGACTCAGGTCACGCTCGACCGCTCGGCGACGAGCTACGCAGTCGACGAGATCGGCTGGCAGGCGATCGAGCTGAAAGACGGCTCCAAGGTGCAGAGTGGATCGCTCAACCTGGCGTCGGGCACGGCCAGCGGCACGGCCTCCCTCACCGCCGTCGACGCCTCGCGTGCAACCGCTTTCGCGGCTGGGCAGACCGGTGGGGGACAGAACGGCGGCCGCACCTCGTACACCGCCGACGACATCCTCGGCGTCGGTACCGCGACCCTCGCCGTCACCTCCAGCACGCAACTGACGGTGACGCGCGCGAACACCTCCGCGGCGGCGGACATTCCGTGGTTCGTCGTCGAGTGGGGCCGGCCGACCTCCACCTCGGACGCGCGCTGACTCAAGAACGGCAGGTGCCGGCCGATCACCGGGCTGTCATGGACCGCGACGACGACATCCTCGAGCTCGTCCCACCGGTCGAGGAGGAGAAGCCGAGGCGCAGGAAGCGACTCCTCGTCCTCCTCTTCCTCCTCGGCGTCGCGGCGACCGTCGCCGGCTACACGGCGTACGCGCTCTTCACCGGCTCCGCGTCGGAGAACCAGACGATCTCGTCGGGAACGCTCGCGCTGACGCTCGGGACCACCGGGACGTCCGGGAACCGACTCAACGTCAACGCGACCGACATCGCCGCCGGCGACACGATGCAGCGCTCGTTCGACCTCTCGAGCTCGGGCACGATCGACTTCAACGGCACACCGACGCTGACGACGACCGCCTCCACGTCCTCTCTTCTCGACACGGACGGCACCGACGGGCTGCAGATGACGATCGATCGCTGCAGCGTCGCCTGGACAGAGGGGGGAACTCCTCCCGCGTACACGTACACGTGCGGAGGGACGACGTCGACCGTCCTCGCCTCGCGCGCGATCATCGGCTCGAACATCGCGCTCTCGAACCTCTCCGACCTCGCGACGGCAGGGACGACTGCCCGTCTCCGGCTGACCGTCACGCTGCCGACGGGTGCCGGGAACACGTTCCAGAATCGCAGCTCGACGATCGTCTACACGTTCATCGGCACGCAGCGCGCCGGGACGAACAAGTAGTCGAGGCCGCGCCCTCCGCCTGCTCTCGCGCACCGGTCGACATCGCACGACGGCAGTCGCGACTGGGCTCGCGACCGTGGCGTTCGGCGGCGGGACGCGTCTGGCTGAAGCCAGACGCGGAAACGTAGATGCAGGACTTGAGAGCAGGAGGGGTTCCCAAGGGGAACCCCGTTCCCCTGGCTTCAGGAAACGAATCGCTCGATCCGAGCCCCAGCCCTACCCGAGCGGGGTCGTTTCCGCGCGCGTCAGGTACGTCGGTCCCGCACCCCACCTGGCGCGCGCGGAAACGGCCAGGCCCTCAATCCTTGGCCCCGGCCCAGTTGTCGCCGACCCCGACGTCGACGGCGAGCGGCGGGTCGAGCGGGTAGGCGCCGACCATCTCCTGCCGGACGAGGTCGCGGACGGCGGAGACCTCGGTGTCGGGCACCTCGAGCAGGAGCTCGTCGTGCACCTGGAGGACGAGGCGCGCGGCCCGGCCCTCGGCGCGGAGCCTCGCCTCGGCCCGCACCATCGCGACCTTGATCACGTCCGCCGCCGTGCCCTGCATGACGGTGTTGACGGCGAGCCGCTCGCCGAGCGACCGGGTCTGCCAGTTCGAGGCGCGGAGCTCCGGGATCGGGCGCCGACGGCCGAGGAGGGTCGTCACGTAGCCGTCGGCGCGGGCCGACTCGATCGTCCGCTCGATGTACTCCTGGACGCGCGGGAAGCGTGCGAGGTACGTGTCGATGTACGTCTGGGCCTCCTCGCGCGGGATCTCGAGGTTCTCGGAGAGCCCGAAGGCGGAGATGCCGTAGATGATCCCGAAGTTGACCATCTTGGCAATATCGCGCTCGGAGCGCGTGAGGCTCGCGCGATCCTTGCCGAGCACCTCGGCCGCGGTCGCGGCGTGGATGTCCTCGCCGCGGGCGAACGCCTCCCGCAACACCGGCTCGCCCGAGACGTGTGCGAGGATCCGCAGCTCGACCTGGCTGTAGTCGGCGGAGAGCAACCGATGCCCGTCCTCGGCGACGAACGCCGACCGGATCTCGCGTCCGAGGCCGGTTCGCACAGGGATCGACTGGAGGTTCGGGCTCGTCGTCGAGAGCCGGCCGGTGGCGGCGACGGCCTGGTTGAACGTCGTGTGCAGCCGGCCGTCGCGCTCGTCGATCAGCGCGGGCAGCGGCAGCAGGTAGGTGTTGAGGAGCTTCGTCAGCTCGCGCCACTCCTCGATCACGGGGACGATCGCGTGGTCGCCGCGGATCGCCCGGAGGACGCGCGTGTCGGTCGAGTAGCCGGTCTTCCCCTTGCGACCCGCGGTGAGGCCGAGCACCTCGAACAGGATGCGCGCCACCTGCTGCGTCGAGCCGAGGAGGAACGGCTCGCCGGCAAGCTCTGTCGCGCGCGCCTCGAGCTCGGTGACGCGGTCGGCGAGCCGCGCCGTGATCTCGCCCATCCTGTAGGTGTCGATCCGGACGCCGGCGTCCTCCATCCGGGCGAGCACGACCGTCAACGGCAGCTCGACCGTGTCGTACAGGTGCTCCGAGCCCCGCTCGCGCACCTTCGCGCGGAGGATCGGCGCCAGCCGCCGCGCCGCCTCGGCGTGGCGGACGAGCCGTGCCGTCTCCTCCTCGACCGGCGGCTCCGGTCGCAGCTCGATCCCGTGCTCGGCGGCGAGGTCGTCGAGCTCGTAGCCCGACCGGCCCGGGTCGACGAGGTAGGCGGCCAGGAGGGTGTCGTCGGCGGCCGGGACGCCGAGCCGCAGCGACTTCGTGTCGTGCGCGGCGACCAGGCAGTCGCGAAGGGCGTCGGCCGGCCGCGCGTGCGAGACGACGACCTCCGCCTCGGTCGCGAGCGCGAGCCGCTCCCCGTCCCAGGCCGCGCCGATCCTCCCCGTTCCACGGCCGAGCTCCGCCTCGCGCCAGGCGACGGCGATGCCCTCTGCCACCGCCGGCGCCGCCGCGGGGACGGCCTCGTCGAGGGTGTCGACGCGGCCGAGCAGGCCTCGGAACTCGAAGCGCCGGAAGATCTCCTTGAGCCGTGAGCGATCCGGCGGCGCCGAGACGAGCTCGGCCGGGTCGCAGTCGAGCGGGAGGTCGCGGCGCATGGTCGCGAGCTCTCTCGACGCGCGCGCCTGCTCCGCGTGCTCGAGGATGTTCTTCGACCGCGCCGGCGAGAGCTCGGCGGCGTGCGCGATCACGTCCTCGAGCGTCCCGTACTGCGCGATCAGCTGCCCGGCCGTCTTGTCGCCGATGCCGGGGACGCCCGGGATGTTGTCGGACGTGTCGCCCTTGAGCCCGATGAAGTCGGGGATCTGGTCGGGCCGGATCCCGTAGCGGGCGACGACGCGCTCCGGCGTGTAGACGTTGACGTCGGCGACGCCGCGCGGCGTCATCATCAGCACGACGTTCTGCGAGCAGAGCTGGAACGCGTCGCGGTCGGTCGAGACGACGCAGGTTCTGAGGCCGGCGGTGTCGGCGGCGGTCGCGAGCGTCGCGATCACGTCGTCCGCCTCCCAGCCCTCGAACTCGAGGTTCCGGTAGCCGAACGCCTCGACGATCGGCCGGAAGTGCGGGAACTGCTCCCGCAGGAGGTCGGGCATCGCCCGGCGACCCTCCTTGTAGACGACGTCCGCAGCCTCGGCGACGGCGGCCCGGTGCACCGGGCGTGTGTCCCAGGCCACGGCGACCCCGCGCGGGCGGTAGTCGGAGAGGAGCTTGAACAGCATGTTCGTGAAGCCGAGGAGCGCATTCGTCGGCTGGCCGTCCGTCGTCTGCAGCTCCTCGGGGAGGGCGAAGTACGCCCGGTACGCGAGGTTGTTGCCGTCGACGAGGAACAGCTCGGCGTCGCGGACAGGGCCGTCGTCGAGCTCGAGCTCCTCGCCGGTGACCGACTTCGGCATCTGTTGATCTTGCCGCATCCTCGCGCGGCTTGTTCGCCGGTGTCCCGCGGATCTGGTGTGGTTCGTCCGACGGGTACCAGATCCGCGGAACACCGGATGCGTCTGGCTTCAGCCAGACGCATCATGCGCTGCGACGCGATGTCCCCTGCCGTCGCGAGTATCCGGTCAGATGCTGCGGCTGCCGGTCATCCACGGGACGCGGGCGATCGTGGCGCGCGTGCCCGACGACGTGCTGGTGCTCGGCGCCCCACCGGCTCTCGATCCGATCGCGGACGTGGCCGCCGCCGCCGGCCAGGCGCTCCGGCACCCGCTCAGCGGGCCGCCGCTCGACGAGCTCGTGCGCAGAGGCGGCCGGGTCACGATCGTGGTCGAGCCGCCGTCGCTGCCGATTCCCGGGGCGCCGCGCGATGCGCGTCAAGAGGCGATCGCGGGGGTCTTCGACGCGCTGGCCGCGCTCGGCGTGCAACCGCGCAACCACACGCTCCTCGTCGCCGCCGGCCTCGAGCGGCGGCCGCGCCGCGGAGAGGTTGAGCGGCTTCTCCGGCCCGGTCGCGCGCGCGACTTCAGCGGCACCGTGGCCGTCCACGACGTCGAGGCCGAGGATCTGGTCACCGTCGACGAGACGCCACTCGGCCCGCTCCGCGTGCACCGGGCGCTCGTCGAGACGGACGCCGTCGTCGTCGTCAGCGCGGCCGAGTC
>Ga0194132_10005841_pt1 | contig 19548 bp, 18 predicted proteins | sample TA2KigOf80mmetaG_FD_148612 | JGI IMG/M metagenome (GOLD analysis project Ga0194132, IMG submission 148612) | Freshwater microbial communities from Lake Tanganyika, Tanzania - TA2015054 Kigoma Offshore 80m | ecosystem: Environmental > Aquatic > Freshwater > Lake | place: Tanzania: Lake... | reverse complement strand
ACTCGCTGTTTTCCTTTTCCAACTCCTTGAACCGTTTGGCATCCGCCAGCTCCATGCCGCCATACTTCTGTTTCCACCGGTAGAACGTCTGCTCCGAGATATTGTGCTCCCGGCACACCGCCTGGGCCGTTTCACCCCCATCGGCTTGCCGAAGTATCCGAATAATCTCTTCGACGCTGTGCACTTTCCGTTTCATGAGTATCCCTCCGTCGATCTGAAGAAATACTCACTTCCCATGTGGCGCAACTTGGCGGGGTCACGTCAAGAAGAAGGTCGATTGGAAGGATCTTCTCAAATCTGAGAGTGACAAGATTTCCATAGAGCATATCTATCCTCAGGCAGAAACCGATACGTGGCGCACCTCCTTTGGGTCCATTCCTGAAGGGCACCGACAACATTACTCTGCATCGCTGGGTAATCTGCTTCTGCTCTCAATGTCAATAAATACGCAACTGCAAAATTACAGCTTTGATGATAAGAAACACGCGAAGGTCACTAATGGCAAGAAGATTCGCAACGGCTATTCCGATGGTTCTCATTCAGAGATTGAGGTGGCCAAAAATAGTTCTTGGGGGCCAGATCAAATTAGAGCAAGGGGAATCGAGTTCCTCAAATTCATGGAGGGACGATGGGAAATCCATTTTAAGAGTGACGAGGATAGAGAGAGGTTGCTGTTTTCGAATCTTGAAGGTCAGCATGAATAGAGACAACAACCTTGGGTTTAAGTGCCCTAACCCCAAATGCAAGAAAGACCTTGACTTTGGGCTCTCCGATTTGGTGAGTCGCGGGAAGGTGCATTGCACTCGATGTGGCAGTGAAATGCTGTTCAAGTCATCGGCGATCAGCACACTCAGAACTGCCATTTCACAGCTTAAACAGGCACAGGAACGCGTCGATAAGGCGCTTCATGCTGTGATGGAGTCTCCCGAGATCAGAATCAAATCCTGACCCCGCGCAGTCTCTGGCGCCGGTGTTCACCATCCCAACTTCACCTAGCTCCCACCGGTGACCACCTGATCCTCTGCAGCACCGTATCCCTGCGGCCAAAGATCAACGCGTCCAGCAGGTTGGCCACATAGATCCCCCCCAAAGCATAGAGCGCCCCTTTCTGGTAGGCGCCCCAGTCCTGCCGGCGATACCACTTCTCTGCCCCGGCCTCCCGGGGGAAGTTCTGCTGCATCACATAACACGTCCCCGCGCTCAGGGCCGTCAGGGTGCCGAAGAAACCAAAGAAGCCGGCCTCGCCGGTACGGCCCTGGCGGCTCTGGCCCCAACCGGGGTAGAGCGCGCTGTGGAAAACGGCATCGAAACGGCTGCTGATCCCATAGCCGATCCGGGCGATTCGGCTCTGGTCGCGGTGTACCCGCACCAACAGGTAGTATTGGAACGGCGGTTTACCGTATCCACCTTCCGCCGTCACCTCACCCCCGGAGTGAAAATCTGCGACCCACTCGATCTTGTCGAGCACCACCGGATCCAGCTTCATCTCCAGGGAGGTGGACAAGGCCTCTGCCTGGCCGGCGTTGAGGGAGAACCCCTCCCGCAAAGGGCCGCTGTGGCCTCCTTCCCGCCAGAGCACCACCTTCCGATAGGCATCGATACGCGCCTTGAGCTTGGCCTGCTCCAGGTCGTCGTCCGTGCCGTCGCCGCGGAAGTAGGCGAAGTCGGCAGTCGCCGCAGGGAGGGTGGTGACCCATCCGGGTGCCCCGGCCTGAGCCTGGGCCTCTTGATAGCCGGGGCTGTGGAGGGCCAGCAACAGCAACAGGGTCGAGGTCTTCATGCGCAGCACTCCTGATATCCGTTGTTGCCAGAACTACTCGACGACCGGTTTGGGTACTTTGTTGAAAAGGGTGATGGGATCTCCGCTAACCCGGTGTTTCAGGTGCAGTTCATCGAGGAAGGTGTCCGCGTCCAATTCCTGCGTGGCCTGACCTTCGAGCTCGAAGTGCAAGGTGGCCAGCAGTGCGTAGCAACCCTCCACCCCCAACCCCTCAAAAGCATTCTCCCGGTTCCATCCCCGGAACTGGCGGATCTGCTCCATGCCCTGGCGCACCGATGCCAGGATCTCCGGCGACCAGTCCCCCGCCGGCATCCGGAAGTAGTCCTTCTTTCGGTAGGTATCTGGTCCCATCTTCAGGTAGTTGCCGGCTTTGCTGTAGAGGTACATGAAGGTGGGGGGCACCCCTGCAGGATCCTCTTTTTTCGCGGTCATCGTCTCAAATTCCTCCATTTGCTCTCAATCTACGGTCGGCACCGTTGCTGGTAAACAATTCTTCAGGCGCCGCTTTCCCCCTTCGCCCCAGCAACCCCAAAATGCGTACCTCGGCGCTTTTTTGTTTACCAGTGAAATCCGCTCCCGTAGATTGAGGGAAAAAGGAGAGTTGGATTGATGGTTATAGGAAAATTGAGGCAGGAAGGGGCGATAATAATGGATAAGGAGCGCTCTCTTTCCAGCGCCCATACTGCGGATCGCCCCAACCTCGACGAGGCCGGCATCCTGCTGCTCACCGGCCCCATCGACACCCAGGTCGCCAACACCATCTGCGAGAAGATCATCCAGATCAACCTGCAACAGCGGGTGGAGCAGATCCAGCTGCTCATCAACTCCCCCGGTGGCGACTGGCACGCCGGCTTTGCCATTGTCGATCTGATGGAATGGTCACAGGTGCCTATCTGCACTACCGGCCTGGGGATGGTGGCTTCCATGGGCCTGGTGATCCTCATGGCCGGCCAGCCCGGCCACCGGGTGGTCACCCCCCATACCTCGCTGCTTTCCCACTGCTTCCGGGCCGATGGGGCCGGCACCCGGCCCGAGTTGATGGCCCGCCGCAAGCAGGAGGACTGGATGCACGGCCGGCTGGTCGCCCACTACCTCCGCCACACTGCCCTCCAGACCGCGCAGGAGGTGGCCGACCACCTGCTCAAGGAGGTCGACACCTGGCTGACTCCCGAAGAGGCCGTTACTCTGGGGGTGGCCGACCGCGTCTACCATCCCGTCAAGGAGGCCGCATGAGGACAACTCTCCCCACCCTGCGGCAGACCACCCGGATCCGGCCTTTTGCCGACAACCTGGAATACCTGGAGTCCATGCTGGGCGAATATCGCCTGCTACTGGAAGGCGCGGCCCTGCGCCGCCAGCTCCAGCTCCAGAAGCGCCATATGGTCAACGAGCCCTCCCCGGGCGAGTGGCACATCAACGGTGCGGCATTGGCGCCGGCAGTCCCGGCCACCGACCTGCGCCGCCAGTTGCGGCTGGTCAACCGCCGGCTCCAGGCCCTGCGCCGGCGCAACGCACAGCGCCTCGATGCCTCCGCTGGCGTGAAATTGCCCTTTCGCGACATGGCCCGCCGTTGCGGCCTGGAGGAGTTCGAGCAGCGCGTGCTCTGGCTGCTCTTCTTCAAGGCGGTGTCGCCCGAGATCCGCCAGCAGTACGAGGACACTGGCCTCAACAAGTACGGACACGAGCTGGTCCAGGAGATCTATATCGGCAATGTCCTGGAACTGCTCTGCCCAGGATCCCTGGCCAGCCAACTGGAGGCCTACCGCCATTTTTCCACCGGGGCTCCGTTGCTCGCCCACCACCTGGTGCGCTTCGGCCGCGATGTGCAGGACTGCATCTCCCTCCTGATGGTGGAGGTGCAGCTACCCCAGCGGGTCGGCGCCTGGATCAGCGACGACCACCATACCTATGCTATCGACTCTCCCTTCGAGATCGAACGCCCAGCAGACCAGCTAGCCCAGGTGGTGCTGCCCCAGGCCCAGATCGACCAGGTCCTGCGGCTGATCGCCCATCACGAGCCCTACCTGCAGCAGCGCCAGGCACTGGGGCTGGACCGCAGCATCACCTACGGCCGGGCAGTGACCATCCTCGAATACGGCCCGCCGGGCACGGGCAAAACCCTGCTGGCCCGCGCTGTGGCCCACCACACCGGCCGGCCTCTGGTCCTGCTCAATACCCAGTACGCGGAGAAGAACTCCAGGGAACAGGACCACACTGAGGGGTTGGCGTTGTTGTTCCGCGAGGCCCAGTTGCAGAAGGGGATCGTCTTCATCGACGAGTGCGAGCGGTTGTGCACCGAAACCAGCCCCCTGCTGCGGCCCCTGCTGATCGAACTGGAACACACCGATGCCCTGGTAATCATGGCCACCAACCGGCCTGACCTGTTGGCCCCGGCGCTGGACCGGCGGTTCACCCTCAAGCTGGGCTTTGGCATCCCGGGCGCCTCTGCCCGCCAGCAGATCTGGCAGAACCACCTCGAAGGGGTGCCCCTGGCCCCTGGAGTGGACCTGGCCTACCTGAGCGCCGCCCATCCTTTCTCCGGTGGCTACATCAAGAATGCTGTGTTGACGGCAGTGAATGCCGCCCTGTCCCGGTCCCTGGAGGAGGGATTTCAGGTCACCCAGGAGGACCTGTCAACCGCGGCATGGCAGCAACTGCTGCACTGCGGCGGTATCGCCGGGTTGGCGGAGCTGCGCCAACCGCGCTTCAGGGTGGCAGAGAGCCTGTTGTCGAGTCCCGAGCGCGCCTGCCTGGAGCGGCTGGCCCGGATCGCTGCCAACTACCAGGAGACGCTCGATCTGGCATCCGCCCAGCATGTCCCTCACCCCGAGCGAGGCCTCAAGCTGCTCTTCCACGGGCCCTCCTATGCGGCAGCACTGCGCGCCGCCGAGGCCCTGGCCGGCGAACTGCGGATGCCGATGAGCCTGATCTCGCTGCCCACCGTGCTGGGCGATGGCGAACACAAGGAGCAGGAGCAGTCCAAAGCCAAGATCTGGGATTGCCGGGAACTGTTTGCCGCGGTGGCCGGCACCCAGCACCTGCTGGTATTCGCCGATGAGTGGGGCCAGTTGGCCGGTCTGCCGGAAAACGACAAGGCCCAGGAAGCACGCGGCTTCTTCCATCAGCTCAGCGGATTCGCCGGGTTGGCCGTGGTGGTGACCCCCTGCGCACGGCTGCGCCTGCCGGGCTGGGCCCAGGTGTTCCAGGAAAGCCTGAGCCTGGGGGCACTGGACCTGGAGACCCGGCAGGCCTGGTGGGTCGCCCTGCTGGGACAGGAAGCCCAGGGAATGGATGTCGCCACGCTGGCCTCCCGTTATCCGGCCACTCCAGAAGGCTTGCAGGCCCTGGTGCATCGGTCGCGCCTGCTGGCGGCCACCGAGGGAGTGGGCACCCCGCTGCGCGAGGAACTCATCGCGGCTGTGGCGGCAGAGCGGACCGGCATGAGCCAGGAAGGGAGGCTGTTTTCGTGAACATAACCAGCAGCAGACACGGGACTTATGATCTCCCCTCATCTTTTGATGGAATCTGAGAGGGCAGGCGCGTACATTGAGGCATGTTGGGTATTTTTGAAAAACCCGAGGCAGTGGCTTGGCCGGCAGCCGGGTCGGCCAGGGTGAATGGGGTTTTCCCCCCAACAAGGGAGGATCTACATGAGCAAGATCCGCGACAAGATCATGGGGTGGGTCAGTGGCCAGCACGCCGCGGAAAATGGGGACCGTGCCGGGGGGCAGGGGCCCTCAGCCATCAGGAGTACGGTGGAAAGGGTATTGGCCGATCTGGGGTGGAAATGTATCCCGGCGGGAAGCCTTGGGACTGTTGCCTCAGCAACGGCTGGCGATAACTGCCACATTGGGTTGATCTTCGACGCCAAAGAGGAAAAACAGATTCTGGTCGTCTATGCCTCCAGCGTCGAGCTGGACTCGGAGGGAGAGATGCCGGCCAAGTCCAGGGCAGAGGTGGCAGATCTCCTCAACCGCGTCAACTTCGGCCTGCCCAGCGGGAATTTCGAGCTGAACCTGGGCAGCGGGGCCCTGAGATTCAAGGTCGCGGTTGATTTTTCGGGAACGACCTTGGCGCCTGCCACGGTGCGCTACATGATCGAAGCCGGCGTGGAGATGGTGGATCGAATTTTTCCGGCTATCCTGGGCATTGTCCGCGATGGCAAGACCGCCAAGGCCATGGCCGCTGAACTGGAAGATTGAGCGACGGAATCTAGGCAGGGGAACGAGCTGAACCAGGAGGTCCTCCATGGGCAAGATCATCGATACTGTCACAGAATGGCTTGAAGCCGATGACTGGGACTACCAAGAGAACGAAGAGCGAAGTGCCGTCATCACTGGCGCAAAAACTGATATCGCAGCGTACAAAATGTTCTTCGTCGCGCAGGAAAGAGTTCAACGCCTGGTCCTGTTCGTAGCTTCAGACATCCGTATCCAGACGAAAAAAAGAATGCAGGTAATCGAATACATTACCAGAGCCAATCACAACATGATCCTTGGCAACCTGGAGATAGATATGTCCGATGGCGAACTGCGGTTCAAGATTGCCACCGGATTCAAGGGCGGAACGCTGTCCACCCTCATGGTGCAGAACATGATCCGGGTTGCCATGAAAACGATGGACCAGTATGTGCCTGGTGTTGAAGCTATATGCAAAGGCAAGAAAGAGGTCATAGAGGCGATCGCTGAAGCAGAAGGTGTTTCCGAGTTGGTGGACAATATTGCCGAAATCCTCTTGGAGAAGATCGCGGATGAAAGGAGTGCCCCCTCGGCGGCGGGGCCTGAAGTCAGCCCCCGAGAGGGTAAGGGTTGTGGCGGTGGTGGCGACGAAGAAAATGGCTCGTCAGCATTTTCTGAGAACATGTCAACGGTCCTGCGTTATCTCCGTCAGGACAAAGATATTGCCCTCAAGAAACCAATCGCCGATAAGTTCGAGTTTGCCGATGAGATCGAGTTTCAGGTAAAAGGGTGCAGCCACATGTTCGTGTTTATCGGAATCGACGAGCTGATCCTGCTCGTTAAGGCTGCGGACTTCCTAGATCCAGGAGTTTCCGGGGTTACTGAAAAAACATACCGTGACTTGAGTGAGGAGTTTGAGGAGGCGGGGCACGCGCTATCCTTGGCCGTTATCGCTCCTGATGCTTCCGGCCAACTCGCAATTGAAGGAATCCCCATCCACTGGTTGCTCAGTATCCACTACGAGGATGACAAGCACTCCAGAATCCAGCTACAGCTTTCTGCTGAACTGGAGGGCAGGAAGATTGGCGAAAAGCTGGTGGGCAGAATGGTTGAGGTTGGCAGAAAGACCTTGGATAAACAACTCCCTGAAGTCCAGTCCTTTCTTGAGATGAGACGGGACGACAACGACGATGACGACGATGATGATGATGACTTCGGTGACCCCGATGAAGATGAGGACATTGATGACAGCGAGGACGAGGGGGATGATGACGGACCAGGTCTGCAACAGGGAGATCGACAAGGCGCTGTCGCAGTAAAGCCTGCGTCCGAAAAATCAGAGGGTCACTCTGAAGGAATCGCTATCGTCATTGCCGCCCCATCGGTTAGTCAGGCTTACTACAAAGACTTCTTCGACCAACTGATCGACTTCGGCAACCAGGTTGCCAGGGCAGTCGGCGGTGGGGACCAGGTGCGGATCATCGCCAACAAGACCACCATCGGTCGGATCAAGAACAGAGTGCCGGCCAGTATCCTGGTCGAAGGGCTGATCTCTGACATCTGGATCCGCGACTTTGCGCCCGTCTATACCCCGGCAGCCGGCCTGGTGAAGTTCCGCTACGAGCCTCTGTATTTGAAAAACAGCAAAGGCGGGGATATCTGGCGGTATATCGAGAACGACTTCATGAAGTGGTTCCGCCAGGTAGGGTTGGACTGCCACCAATGTGACCTGATCCTGGACGGCGGCAATTTCGTCTTTGATCGACAGAATCAGGCAGTGATTACTGAGAGAGTCTTCGAGGACAACCGCAACCGCGACCAAAAGGAAATCATCGAGTTGCTCAAAAAGACGCTCGGACTAGAACAATTGGCGATCCTACCCGTGGAAAAAGGGGATCGGACCGGGCATGCTGACGGCATGGTGATGTGGTTGTCGCCAGAAAAGTTGGCTGTCAATGCGTACAAGGACAAGACGTTTGCTGCAGAGGTAAAAAAGCGACTGGAGAGTGCTCTCCCGAAAGTAGAATTGGTAGAGGTCCCCTACGATCCCAAGAGCACCAAATGGAAGGGGATGGAAAGCGCAGCCGGGATATACACCAACTCCCTCGATACTGGGACAACCCTCTTGGTGCCAACCTACGGCATCAACCAGGACTTGGAGGCACTGGAGATCTTCCGACGCCATGCCGGCAAGCCGGTGGTCAGTATCGACATGGCCGGCATCGGGCGGATGGGAGGGAGTCTGCACTGCCTGACCTGGGAACTTCCGAGTAAGTATGGAGCTTCGTTGGCCACCAAAGCACCTCAGGACTGAGCAACACAACAAGAGGAGAGATACCGATGAGTGGTCTGCGAAGCGTCAGCGAGGACCAGCAATCCAAGAGGGATGACATCGCCGCGCTGCGATCGGTAGTTGTGGAATCGGAGGAACTGAGAATGCTGGAAGGCCATCTCAGACGATTCAACACCTTCCGGGTGCTGCGCATTGAGGAGACAGAGAATCGACACTCGAATGTGATTGCCTGGTTGCTCAATCCGGCCGAGTCGCACGGACTCCAGGAGTCTTTTCTCCGCGAATTCCTTCAGCAGGTGTTCAGGGAAGCCCCCACGGAGTTGGATCAGAAGGATGTCCACACCCTCGAACCCATCGAGATCGATACGAGACCATTCCGGACAGTTGAGGTGTTGCGCGAGGTGGGCACAAGTAGTCTCAAGGAGGAACTAGAAGCTGAGAGTCAGCATGAGAAGCGAGGCAGGATAGATATTCTGGTAACGATCACGATTGCCGAAAATGAAAAGTGGCTGTTGTGCATCGAAAACAAGGTTAACTCTGTGCAGGGGACAGATCAGCTAAGACTGTACCGGGAGCGTGTCGAAGGTAAATTCAAGGAATATTACAGCAAGCGGATCTATCTTTTTTTAACCAAGAGCGACGAGGAACCTCTGGACACCTATTATTTACGGGGGAACTACAGACACGTATCTGGTGCACTGGATAAATGCCTAGACAACCATAGACCCAGAATTGATAACCAAGTTGCTGTGTTCCTGCAGCACTATCAGGATGTACTCCGAGAACGGGTGCTCCGTGAGTCAGAGATGTTTTCGCTTGCGCAAACCATCCGCGATCAACATGGTGATGCACTTGATATAGTAAAGAAAACTAAGGACTCCAAGGCGATTAGGGAATTCACACCCAAGACAGTGGAGTTTGCGCAGCAGATTTATGCGCGCCACAGAAATGCACTGGATTTTGTGCTCGCGCAGACCACAGATATTGTCAATCAACTCACGGAGAAGGTCCGAAAGTCACTTGGCTCCAGAAAAGCCGAACTGGGAATTGAGATCGGGAAGGAAGCGGAACGCAGCGTACCATTCTTTCCCAGCCAATGGTATGCGCACCTCAAGGGCATCGATAAAAGTGAGCAGGCACTCTCCTGCGAAATCAGGATAGACAAAAAGGAAGTTGGTGATACCGTTAAGGTTTCTGCCCTTTTAAAGTGTTTCCTGGGGCCTTCTGCGAGGGTAGAGTGGCGTGAGGGGATCTTGAATCTGCAAAAGGAGGACAGGAATAGAGAGCTTTTTCGCAGTACCTATGTGCCAACCAATCCGCCAGCTCAATGGCATACATTTTACCAACTCGAACTCAAGATAGAAGACCAGGAACTTGGAACCGACAACAGCAGGATGGCATCTCTGGCGGAAGCAATCGCGGCGGAGTGCAGGAGGATTGTCTCCGAAGATAGATTCAGGAAGATGGTCGAGGCGGTGGCAAATGCCATTGGGGACGGTGCCAGTAGTGAGTCAAAGTAGTCTCCGCGGAGCAGACGAATCAGGTATCCGAAGATGATCGCTTTTGCTGCTGGCCGAGACCTCATCTTTCACCTCGGAGTAGCCGGCTACCAATTCCCCGAGGCAACCGACCCTGCCGACGCCAACTGGTTAATGGTCACCGTTTCGGTACATCATCCCGACGGAGACTGGACTTTTACCGACCCCTGCCTGACCACGACGGAACTCGCGGAGTTGGCTGCCTGGTTCCACTTGGTCGCACAAGGTGAACGGTCCCTTCCTATCCTCCAGTTCATGGAGCCTTGCCTATCATTTGGCATTCGGGGAGGCGAAAGCCCAGAATTGGAGGTCCAGCTGAGCCTGGAGTCTTCGCCCAACTGGGCAACTCCGGATATGAGGGAAGCCGGGATTACCTTGGATTTTCCTGTTACTCAGGAATGCGCAAGAGAGTGGGCGCAGGGGGCGTTTCGCCTGCACCAACTTTTCCCACCCCGGGAAGCAGGCGATGGTACAGACCCTGGTATCAAGGGTCGCGCCTAACTGGAACCAGTCCGCAGCAACGCGGTGGGACGTGGCGGTAAGGTTGGGACCCTAACGGAGTGAGGAGGAATCGTCGGAATGCGGGTCGTCTCCTGGAACCTGGGGCACCAGACGCGGGAAGCACCGATTCCGGCCCTGTTGCAGTTCGCGCTCTCGAAGCTCAGGCCCGAGGTGCTCGTGCTCAACGAGTTTGTGGACGGGCCCACCCGCGCGACCCTTCGGGAGTGGCTTTCAGTGCTTGGCCTTTCCCACATCCGAGTATCGGAACGTGTGGGCCGGCACAACCAGGTGCTCATCGCCAGCACTACCCCTGTCGAGCTGGGAGCTTTGAAGGGTCCCGAGATGCTGGGCGGCGCAGGGGAATCGAACTTCCTGCACGTCCACCTGCAAACAAAGGCGCTGGAGGTAGTTGGCCTCCGCGTACCAGCCTACAAGACCAGTAGAGATCAACATGAGTACTGGTCGCAGCTGGCAACCAGGATACGGGAGACCGTCGACCGGCGTATCGTCTGGATCGGCGACCTGAATGCGGACCCCGACTCGCCGGCCTACATAGGCGGGAGGTACCTTGCCGCACTCCGTGCGGATGGCCTGCAACTGCCACGGCCAGAGGGCGAGTGGAGTTTCGCCAGAGGGACGTGCATCGACCACGTCATAGCCGCGCCCGCCGTGAATCTCCTTTCAGCGGAATATGTGTCGGTCATCGATGGCGTTGCGGTTGCGTCACTGGATCCGGGTAACCGCGTTTCCGATCATGCGGCCCTGGTTGCCGGGATCGGCCAAAGCGAGACGTAGAGCGCTGCGTGTGCCGACGGGGCGCGTCGACTTTTGGGGGGTCGGATGCGGAGCCGTAGTATGGGATCGAACCAGGCAGACGCTCGGTCAGTGTGACCCCAGGAAGCAGCAACTTACCGCACTGATTTGGGGGGTTGGAGATGCTGATCACACTACCAGATAAGAGCGTTGCCAGGCTGTATCCCAGGACGCTCAGCTTTGAAGCCATGGATTCCCCGGCGGCCACGCCCCCTGCCGAAGTGCCGGCCAGCGATGTGCCACACGGAATAAACTGTGAGCTTCTCGCCGATTGCCTGAGCAATCCTACCAACCGGTTTAGTGAGTGCCTCCGGCGCATGTCCGATACTCCACGATACTCCCCGAAGGGCATTAACAGTGGCAAGGCCTGGGTCAACTTGCTCTATCTGACCAGGGTCTACAAATTCGGCGGGTCCTACCGGGGGGGATTGTTCCAGACATCGTTTACAAGATGGCGGTTCCTCGATGGAGGAATCGTCTCACAGAATGGCTATGGGTTCGGCAGTTCCAGCCACAGCTTCATTGCAGTAGAGGGCATTGAGGCAACGCGCGCAATATGTTTGTTTTTTGGTATCAGGCAACCACGGACAATCAAAGGAGAGATCCTGAGAAGGCCGTTGTCGATTCTACTTCAGGAGATGACTTCGGTCCCGTTGCAGGAGCCGCGAGCCGGTGCATTCAACCTGCCTAGTCCACTTGAACGCTGGCCCTGATACGCGGTAGACACGGACGGTCGAGTCGTTATCGCAGACTCCCTGCCCCAGTTTGGCCTCCCATGGGGGGCAGGCATCCCGTCAACTACCACATGGAGTCATGTTCGTGATCGCCATTTCGGATATCCAACGCCGGCTATCGAAGATACCCGGAGCCCTGTATGCCATCCCGCCAGAGATTGCTCGGAGAGGCGAGGAAACGGAACCTCGGGAAATATGCTGCCCTGAAGACTGGGTTCCTCAGGCGTCGGTGGGCCTTGCCATCGCCAACCACAGGGAGGAGTGGGTAGGTGGTAACGTCCCAGACCCGTCCGAACTCTTCGAGTTTGCTCCCGGGATTGACCAAGAAAGGGTCGAGGCGGCATTAGGAGGGGAGAGGGGTGATGCGATCGCGAGGGCAACGGAGATCCACGGTGTCGATGCACTTGCCTGGTATGTTCCCTTCCACGCCATCGGCGCAAAATGGGGTATTTACATATCGACTGCGGGGATTCTGTACCTCATCAGCAGGGTCTTTCAGGAAACCGATGCTTCCTTGACAGCCAAGCTTCAAATGTCAGTGCGTGCCCTCCATCAGCACGAGATCTTCCACTTGGCAAGAGAGCGTCTCACATCCTACATTTGCCAGTTTTCGATGGCCGGTAAGGGCCTTATTACCGGTCTATCTTACCGGCAAATGCTGCCCAAACCGTTTTCACAGTCCTTTTGGGTTCACGAGGGTCTGCTGTGCGCCGGCAGTTACCCCGGTGATCTGAACCCGCAGACACGCGACGCGAAGCTCCGGGGTCTGCTCGAGTGCCGCATCGGCCAGGTGCTGAGCCCGATGGAGGAAGGAGAGAAGGGCCGCAACGGCCGTCCCTTTGAGCCGTACACTTTGCGCCTGGCAGCAATTGCCGCCGAACAAGACCTGTCCGTGCAGTGCGTGCGCCTGCCGATCCGAGCGCATCCACTCCTGCGCCTTCGACCATGCGCACAATCCACGATTCACTGGAGGCCACATTGCGTGCGCAGACACCGATCTACCTGCATTGCTGGGGCGGCCATTGGCGGACGAGTACGGTCATCGCCTGCCACCTGGTAGAGGAGGGCAGTTCTCCCGAACAGGCGATCGACGCTGTTCTGTGCCGGCGAGCAGGATTGCCCAAGTCCCACGACCCCTTTGAAGGCGACCAGGAGTCGTTCGTGCGGTTCTGGGCCCCAGGCAAGGCTTAGGCGGTGTTCGTACAACGGCCAAGTGAGCTGAACGAGATAAATGGCTATTTAGTCGACAGCGGCTTCAGGGCTCTCGGCAGATAGTCATTCTATATTAAGTTAAGCTATAACAGTATTTAATATCGTTCATCTCGCTCCGTGCACAGCGCTTCGCATGAAGGCGAAGAGCATATCATTTTTAACTTGACATGTCGATATGGTTTATTTACATTCTCCGCATGTAACACCCTCGACAACCCGGTAGAAGACCCCATGGTGGACCCTGAGTATACCCTCGAAACACTGGCTGACCTGGTACAGATGCAGCCGCGCACCGTGCGCAGTTACATCGAACAGGGCCTGCTGCGCGGCCCCGATACCCGGGGACGTAATGCCAGGTATGGGCCCTATCACCTCAAGCGTCTGCAGGTGATCAAGACCCTCAAAGAAGACTATCAACTGCCCCTGAACGAGATCCGGCGCCTGGTGACCATGGCCGGCCTGGACGAAGAAATCCAGGTGGTCCCCGTGGCGCCAGGGACCGCCCCCCGGATTCTCGGCGCGCGACAAGATGCGAGTCCCCCCGCGTCACCCTCTACGGCCCTGGAGTTCATCCGGGCGCGGCGGTCGGCACCGCAGGCTGTCCGGGCCTTGCTGGCTGCCAAGACCGTCGCCTCGCCGCGGCCATCACTGGCTCAGGATAGTCCGATCGAGAGACTGCTGGTCAGCCTGCGGGAACAGGTAAAGGGAGGCAAGGTCCAACGCAAAACCCGTGGCCAGGAGTGGATCCGCATGGAGGTGACGCCCGATATCGAAATCCACGTGCGCGGCCAGCTGGGACCAGAGCAACTGCATGCATTCGAAGAACTGGCTGACCTGATTCGCCACATTCTACTAGGAGGTAAGGACCATGAGTGAGCCTATGCAGCCCGGCCTGCAGGCTGGTTTCGATCGTCAGTTGGTGCGTATCGCCCATCGCTCCGTGCGTTACCTGGTCGTCGAGGTGAGGGCTTCCCGGATCGAGGCGGTGCCCGAAAGACCGAGTCCCCCCCTCAACCTGGGTCTGGTCATCGACGCTTCGGGGTCCATGGGAGAGCGCGATGGCCACGCCTCCCAGAACCTGAGTCGCCTGGAGGCTGCCAAACGGGCCGCGGCCGAGGTGGTGGCGCAGTTGGGAGAAGCGGACTGCCTGTCGTTGGTCTCCTTTTCCGACAACGCCAGAAACCACCTGGCAGCCTTGCCCCTTACCGCCGAAGGCCGGCGTCAGGCCGCCCTGGCCATCGCCGAGCTGGCTACCCGCGGCTCCACCAACCTGTATGAGGGCTGGCTGGCCGGTGCCGAGCAGGTGGCCCTGTATATGGAGACCCATCCGGCCTGCCAGAACCGGGTCCTGCTGCTGTCAGATGGCTACGCCAATCAGGGGGTGGTCGATCCGCACGCCCTGGCCGAAGTGGCCTCGGGTCTGCGGATGCGGGGTATCAGCACTTCGGTCGTAGGAGTGGGGGAAGGTTATTCGAGCGAACAGATCGAGGGGATCGCGGCGCAAGGTGGCGGCATGCTCCACCACGCTCAGACCCCCGAGGAGATCGCCGAGGTGGTGTTGGCCGAACTCAGGGAGATGAAGGCCACCTGCATCGAGAACCTCGAGGTCGAGGTGTCGTGCGACGAGGCAGATGCAGGCGGAAGCGCGGAGACGCGCATCGAGGTAGTAGGACTAGTCGGACGGGAACAAGAGCAGGGGGCTTGCGCGGTGATGGGCAACCTGGTCGGCGGCGCAGTGCGGCGGGCGGTATTCCGGATTTTCGTTCCCCCGGGGCCGGCAGGTGGAACCCTCCGTTTCCCGATCCAGGCCAGGTGGCGCGTCCCGGGCACCGGGGAACTACAGAAGGCGCAGGTGCAAGTGGGGCTGCACCGGGCAACCGACGAGGTGGTGCTGCCCGAGGTGACCGTTCAGAACGTGGGCCTGGAGGCGGCGCGGGTCTGGCAGGCCGAGGTGGTGCACCAGGCAGTGCTGCTGAACGGCCAGGGAAAGTACCGGGAAGCCGTGCGGTATGTCGAAAAACAGCTCAAATACTTCCGCCGCTTCTGCAGCCGCCTGGCCGCCGGCGCGGACCTGGTGACTGGCCTGGAGGAGACCATGGAGCGAATCGCCCGGCCGATGCGGGAGGGTGCTCGGAAAGAAATCGCGACGGCGATGTTCAAGAGCCCGCGGGCAGCCTTCGATGCCCGGGCGGGAGCAAGGAGGGACTGGCGCGGCCATCTGCGGGATTGAGCTGAATACAAATTGTGGACGCGAACTTGCGAGAAATAACCCGCGAAGCTGATGTGGTTGACCTATGAGTGCGCTTACCAAGTTCCTCCAACGCCAATTCACGGAGCACTGTCCAGCCGGCTGGCGCTGCCATCGCGAAGTCCATTTGCTTCCCCGCGAACTAGAACAACAAATGGGGTATGAATCTCGTGCCGATGTGCTACTTGAGCATACCGAAGGGAAGCGCCGCCTGTGGATCGAGTTCGAAGTGAGTCGGGCAGATCCCGTAGCCAACCATGCGAAATTCGCCACCTCCCACCTGTTCAAACCCCAGGAAGAGGGCGACGTATTCGTCGCGATGGTCAGCTCCCATGTCGCGCGGGGCAGGAGGAATCTGGCCGCAAATACCATCTTGTTGATGCGGCACCTGGGCATGAATGCCTTCCAGACCGTATTGCTACCCCACCTTTCCGGCGAGAAGATCAAGCACCTGAACCACCTGGATCCCAACGCTCTGGAGGACCAACACATCCCGGTGACGGCGGAGATCGAACGTGTCCTTGCCGTTAGCGAACCGATAGGTCAGGCAGCGGGGCACCGCATCTATTTCACCGGGGATTGGCTGGATGTCTGGACCAACGTGTTTCGATGGAACAACTCAATGCTAGCCGATGAGATGCAGGTGCTCTGGGGGAAGAGGACCATCAAGTATTTCGTCTTTGATCCAGGGACGACGCTGTTTGCGCCATCCAAGTTCTGCGCTTTCCTGCAAGTGCCGGCCTCAGGGGTGAAGGCAGATCGGGTAGGAGAGGAAGCGGGCCGGTGGTCCACGAGTTCCTCGTTGGCCATGGGCATGACAGTGCCATTCTACGTGCTGCTGGACGAGAGCGAGTCGCGGTTTGACGGAGCGATTGCCCGGAGCCATCTGACCACACGTCTAGCCATGCGCCCGAGCACTCCAGATGAAGAGCCTCAGGTAGGACAGCGCTTCTCGGAGTGGATTTCACGGTGGAGTAATTGCGTGCGGGTTCATCCTGAGGGGCCGGTGTTCCTGCTGCCGCCCGAAGGAAGGTCTCTATAGCACCGCAGCACCAAGGCGTACCCAAACCCCTGCCCGAACCCAGCAGTCCCGCGACCACCGCGGCCTGGCCATCGACCAGGTGGGCGTCTGCGACCTGCGCTATCCCATCACCGTCCTCGACCGCGCCAACCGCCAACAGCAGACCGTGGCGACCGTTTCCCTCTCCGTCAGCCTGCCGCACCACTTCAAAGGCACCCACATGAGCCGCTTCGTCGAGATCCTCAACCGGCATCGGGGAGAGATCACCATGCGCACCCTGCCGGCCATCCTCGACGAGATGAAGGAGAAGTTGGATGCCGAGCGCTCCCAGATCGAGGTCCACTTCCCCTACTTCGTGGAAAAGGCAGCCCCCGTTACCAATGCCACTGGCCTGATGGACTACTCCTGCTCCTTTGTTGCCCAGGCCAAGGGCACCGACCACGACTTCGTCCTCGGGGTCGAAGTCCCGGTGATGAGCCTGTGCCCCTGCAGCAAACAGATCAGCGACTACGGCGCCCATAACCAGCGCGGTCTGATCTCCATCCAGATCCGGACAGTCAAGGCGCCTACCGGAACACCCGAACTGGTCTGGATCGAGGAATTGATCGAGCTGGCCGAAGCCTCTGCCTCCGCTCCGGTCTACCCCCTCCTCAAACGCGCCGACGAACGCCACGTCACCATGCAGTCCTACGACAACCCCATGTTCGTCGAAGACGTGGTCCGCAACGTGGCTATGGGTCTGAACAAAGATCCCCGCGTTTCCTGGTACCACGTCCGGGTCGTCAACCAGGAGAGCATCCACAACCACTCCGCCTTTGCCCATATCGAGCAGCAGAAGAGCTAGGACGAGCAGTAGCGGGGAATCTCAATACGGCAACTTATTCATCGGATGCGCCTCCGGTTCGATGAAGTGCAGGTACTCCATCGTCGTCTTCAGATCGGCGTGCCCCATCCGCTTCTGCAGGGTGCGTAGATCCACGCCGCTGCGCAGGGCCATGGTCGCGTAGGTGTGGCGCATGGAATACACCGTGATGCGGGTGTCCCAGCCGGCCTCGCGGATCATCCGGCCAAAGGCTTTGGAGGGTGTGTCAGGATGCATGGGCTTAAGCCGGTCGTCTGCGGTCCGGAACAAGGGCTTGCCGGCTGAGAGCACAAAGGGTCCCAGGACGCCGGCCTTCGTCTGACGATCCTTTTCCTTCCTCAGATAGTCGATACACACCTGCTTCACATCGATGCGGCGCGCCTCGTAGTCCTTGGGCACCCAGGTTTCGCCCGTCAGCTCGCACACCGATTCCTGCACGCTCAGGATGCGCCGCTCCCAGTCGATGGACCCCCACTTGAACCAGCACATCTCTTCGTTGCGCATGCCGGCATAAAGCCCCAGTCGCACCACGGCCGGCAGCCCGCCGTTGAGATATCGGGGATACTCCAGGGACACGGCCAGCAAACGCTCGGCTTCCTCCCGGGAGAGGATACGCCGGCTCTTGGCGGACTTCACCCGCACGTTCAGGTCCCGGCGCAGGCGCACCTCCCGGGCAGTGTTGTGGGGGACCATGCCCAGGTTCATCGCGTGGTCCAACAGCAGATGGGTCTTGATCAGGAAATGGCGCAGACTCGATTCGGTGTAGTGGTCCTTCATGCTGAGAAGTCGGGCGCGTACGGCCTCCGGAGTAAGATCAGACAGATTGGGCCATTCCGCTTTCAGCCAACCGATCACCTGGCGGGCCTGGCTCATGTTTTTGGCGTAATTGCGGCTCAGGGCTCCGCCTTTGCATGTCTGGGCGGCATACTCGGAATACGCCTTCAGCAACTGGTCGTGGTCGGTGGGGGCGGGATTCCGCCGGGCTTTCCTGGTGGCCGACTCGGCATAGCCGGTGAAGGCGAGGCCAGCCTGGTCCGCCCCGATCCAGCCGCGCTCGATCCATTCCTCGATCTCCTGCTGGGTGGCCATGCCGGTCCGGGTGGCCTGCTCCAGCCGGCCCAGCTGGGTGGCCAGCACCGTGGCCTCAGCCTTGCCTGGAGCATACTTGGCCCGGCGCACCTTCTGGCTGCGCAGGGTCAGGGAAAAGTTGATGCGCCAGCACTTGCGGGGCTCAAACCAGCTGAGGGTGGCCATCGGTGGCTCCTGAGGAGGTTTTTGTAACGCAATCTGTAACGCAAATCACGCGTATTTTCGACCCGCGATGGGAAACTATGGTTAGCAACGCGTAGAGAAATATAGAGCCAGAACGGAGGGAAAGGCAAGCAGAAAGCGACAGTGGATGGGCGATATAAACAGATGTAATTAAATTGTTTAACTGGATAAACTCAAAGAGCGCCGAGGGTTAGCACACAACCCCCGGCGCTCGTTTTTTAACTGGAGCCGTCTTCGGGACTTGAACCCGAAACCTTCTGATTACAAGTCAGATGCTCTACCAATTGAGCTAAGACGGCCGTAGAAATCAAAAAAAGACTAACCCTCCCCCCTTACAGTGTCAAGGCAGTTCAGGGTTCCAAGCCGAAGCGCTCAGCGGCCACCCGGCAGGCCAGTTCGCCGCGGCTGAGGGGGGTGGCCGGGGTCTCCATGCCGGCCCGCTGGCAGACCTGGCGGGTCTGCTCGGGGCTGGCAGGCGCCTCCGGGTCGAAGCGCAGGTGGGCCGGGTCGCCGGGCCAGGTGCCGCTCAGAGCCAGGAACTGGGCGGCGGCCCAGATGGGCTGGCCGGCGGGCAGGTCCTCGTACCAGTAGAGTGGGACGCCCTCTTGCAGCAGGTGCTGCTGGAAGGTGCGCAACAGCCAGGGCTGGGTGTACACCGCCCTGGGCCGCTGCTGCTGGGCTAGACAGAAGGCGGCCAGGAGGCCGGCGCTCTCGCCGATATTCCACTCGACGGGGTGGAGCCGGTAGCAGCCGTTGGTAATGTGTGTTACCCCCAGGTTTTTGCAGGCCGGCAGGAGGTTGTCGAGGTGGTGGGGGATCAGCGCGCCCAGGGGGATCTGGAAGGGTTTGGTCTGGACGTTGGGGGCGGTGTCGCCGGGCAGGCCGTGGATGTCGATGGGATAGAAGCCCAGGCCGGCGCTGTCGGCGAAGAACTCGGCGCGCGCGCCGGGCTGGTATACGGCCGAAACCTCCTGCTCGCGCACGGTGCGCAGGGCCTGGATGCGGCGCGACTCGCGTATATAGGGATACTGGGAGAGGCCGTCGGCGGTGCCCAGCGCGTCGCGCCGCAGCCGCAGCCCTGGATATCCCTTCCCGC
>Ga0194132_10005840_pt1 | contig 19548 bp, 23 predicted proteins | sample TA2KigOf80mmetaG_FD_148612 | JGI IMG/M metagenome (GOLD analysis project Ga0194132, IMG submission 148612) | Freshwater microbial communities from Lake Tanganyika, Tanzania - TA2015054 Kigoma Offshore 80m | ecosystem: Environmental > Aquatic > Freshwater > Lake | place: Tanzania: Lake... | reverse complement strand
TTGGGATAGAGACGGGGCGACCATGCTGAGCTACGGTCTTCCAACCCAGGGTGAATCGGTCTACCCCGCCTCTGATGAAACCTTCGCTTGATTCTAATCTCCCGCTGGCAAGATACAAGGGTGAGCGGCTTTCGGCTGAAGGACCGCTCGTGGTGAGCCTGTCGAACCACGAGCGCCTAGCCTTTTTAGACACCCTCTGAGATGTCATGGCGACGATGGGATGCTGTCATCCCGCCAGTTTACTGAATCTTCAGCCAAATCTCGTAGCAGTGTTACCCCCTATTTGACGACACTACTAATGCTATAATGCCCCATTGGCACAAACAAAAAGCCTTCCCTGGATGCGCGCCATGCCTGAACTGCCCATTCCTATGCTTTCCATCCTGGGCTTTCCCAGCGCAGCGGAATCAGAGATTACCGCCACCATTCTCCATTTGCTGCTGCAACTGGCGGTCATCCTCATTGCCGCCAAGGTGGCGGGAGAGCTGGCCCTGCGGCTGCTGCGGGCCCCGCCGGTGCTGGCGGAGCTGGCGGCGGGAGTCATTATTGGCCCTTACGCCCTGGGTTCTATGCCCATTCCGGGCTTTGGCCCGCTGTTTGCCCTGCCGGAGGGGGCCGCCCACGGAGGGTTGCCGGTGGGCAGCGAGCTATTTGCCCTGGCCCAGCTTGGCTCCATTGTGCTGCTTTTCCGGGTGGGGCTGGAGACGGACCTGAAGCAGTTTCTGACTTACGCCGGGCCTGGCACGGCGGTAGCCATGGGCGGAGTAGTTCTGCCCTTTGCCCTGGGAGTGGCCGCCACCATTTTCCTGGGGTTTGCCGGGCCGGAGGGTATATGGTCTCCCGAAGCCCTGTTCATGGGGGCCATTATGACCGCCACCTCGGTGGGCATCACTGCCCGCGTGCTGGGCGACATCAACCGCCTGGAAACGCCGGAGGGATTGACCGTCATTGCCGCCGCCGTAGTGGATGATGTGCTGAGCATACTGGTGTTGACGGTGGTGGCAGGCATAAATGCAGCCAACGCAGCAGCCACCGGAATCTCGCTGACTGGAGTTGCGTGGGTGGCCTTCAAGGCGGTGGCTTTCTGGCTGGGGTTGAGCGGCCTGGGCATTCTGGCATCTCCTTATATTGGCCGGTTTATTACCGCTTTTCGCGCCCCTGGGGCCTCCGTAGCATTGACCGTGGCCCTGGCCCTGCTGGCCGCGGGGCTGGCCCAGTCCTTTGGCCTGGCGTTTATCATTGGAGCTTTCTCCATAGGCCTGGCTTTGTCCCGCACCGACCTGGGGCTGCGGGTGGAGCAGGCGCTGACGCCGGTGGCGGAGGTACTGGTGCCGGTGTTCTTTGTGGTAATGGGCATGCTGGTGGATGTAAGGGCAATGCAAGGCGCAGTGGCCTTTGGGCTGCTGATTTCCGCCCTGGCTGTGCTGGGCAAGGCCCTGGGCGCGGGCCTGCCTGCCCTGGTCACCGGCTTCAACACGCGGGGCGCAATCCGCATTGGGGCTGGCATGGTGCCCCGGGGCGAGGTTGCGTTAATTATTGCTGGAGTGGGCCTGTCCCAAGAGATCATCGGCCAGGACCTGTTCGGCGTGAGCATCATGATGACAGTGATTACCACGGTGGTGGCACCGGTGGCGCTGGTGCCCCTGTTCCGCCGGGGCGGCGGCGGGTTAAGGCGTCCACCCCCGCCGTGGACCGCTTCCAGGCCCCCAACCGCACCGCCGCACGCCGCTCACTGAGCAGGCGGCAAAATACCGTGCCTGGTAACTGCGAGTCCCGGCCTGGCGGGGGGGGGGGGTGAAGCAAAATCCCCTGCCATCAACCCCTATGGCGCAGGGGGCCTGGGCGCATATCCTCTGGCATCGCCTTTAGTCTTGATGGCCTGGGCCCGCGCACTGTAGTCGGCAGCCCCAGCATCGTAGGCGTCCTGCTCCACCCTGGGAGGCGCCATCTTTCGGAGTATATGCTGCGCAACCACCTGGCTAACCCTGTTTAGCAAAAGTCCCACTTCGTCGTAGTTGCGGGCTTGTTGCCTGTCGAGAAAGCCCTTACCCAAGTCCGCGCCTTCCCTGCCGAATTTCTCGTTTTCGTCAGCGTGAAACTTCTCGTGTTTGATGGTAAGGTCTCTTGCCCAAAAGCCATTGCGCGGCGGCTGATTTTTGAGCAAAGTTACCCCACCTGCATTGACCGCCCTGGGAGATGGGGTCAGATCACTGGCTACGTGCCGATAGTTGCCCTGGGTAATGCTGGGGTCGGCGTCAGATGCGATATTGGTCCTGCCGCCGTCATGCACCCAGTAGGTAATTACATTGTCAATGACAAGGTCCACGTTGAAGGTGCCCCTGACTTGAGTTGCCGATGAGCGGTTCACCTCAATGCGGGTGTCAGTCCGGCCGAAATCTCCTGGCCGCGCCGGAGGAGGAATTGGATTTATGGTGGGGTTGTAGGTCAAAACGCTGGCTATAGCATCCCACTGGGCAGGCGCCGGGACTGGCGGAAGCACACTGGCTGGAAAGTAGACGGTCTTGCCTTCTTCTGGTTCGGGCATTGACGGCATGGAGAACACAATTGGCGGGAGGACCGTCTGCTTCTCCGCACCTGGCTCTGACTCGTGCGCATTGCCGCCCGTCGAATCCTTTTGGCTTATTTGGGGGATGCGGCGTATGGAAGCTTTGATAACATGCTGGCTGCGCTTTACGGTGGGATGACTTGCCAGGCTATTGGCGCCAGCGTCCGGATTTGCAGGAGGCCCTGGGGGAAGTACAGATACTTTGCCGAAATCATGCCCAGCGCCGGGCTTTTCGTCATCCTGCTGACTTTTCTTATGGCGTTGCCGAAGGGGTAAACCAGGAAGAACGGCCGGATGGGGCGACACACTTTGCCAGACCGCCGAGGGCTTCGGCGCAAAAGTGCGCATGCTTATTCCCCCAGAACTTTCCAGTGCCTATGATGACCCGTGCGCACCCTGCGCATACTCAGGCCGCGCTGCCGCCGCAACCTACCCTTGCTGCAAGTCTTTAATCTGGGATTCCAGAGCTTGGGCGCTGGAGGTATCCCCGGCGGATAGCCGGAAGCAGCGGTCCAGGTAAAGCTGGGTGAGACGCGAGCAGCGGGCCGACAGATCCCGGGCCGCCGCCAGCAGGCTGGGCACCTGAAAGGCTTCGGGGAGGTGCCGCCCCAGAGTGGCAATCTCCTCGCTGACTTCTGTTATGGTGGCGGTATCTTTGCCTTCCTGGGCAAAACGCAGCTTGCCCAAGAGACGCGCCAACTCAGCCAGCTTGTCGCCCTCGCTCATCAGACTATAGAGCACCTCATTGACCTGATAAGAGCGGTCTTCCGGCGCGGCGGGCGCAGCGGCAGGCAGGGGAGCGGCAGGAGCTTGCCGGAGGCAGTCGGCATAAAGCTGGGCATAGGTTTGAACCACCTGGTTCACCGTGTCCATCATGCGCGGAAGGTCAAAGGAGAACATGCTGCCGCCGCGCACCAGGTCATCGTCCCGCAGGCGGCTCAGGCGCTCCAGTTCCTGGTAGCCCTCCACCGGCTCCGGCACCGGCGGCATGGCAAAGGCGGAAAAATCGGCCAGGGGCAAGCCGCCCAGGTGCGAGGCTAAAAAGGGAGGCACATACTTGGTCAGGTCTGCCTTTACCGGCAGAATGACCAGGTAGGTAGCATAGAGCTTGTCTGGTTCGGTATCAACGTGGAAGTAAGCCAGGGCGTGGCCCCTGGGCCGGGTGGCGTCGCCGCGGTCAAAGACGAGGTCCATGAACTCCCCTGGGTATAGATATAGGTATGGACTGCCAGGCCCATTATAGGGGATTCCCCAGGGTCGGGCCACCAGCCTTAATGGAGATCCCAGGGGGCAGAATCACCGCAATGAACTGCTTGCGGCAGCTAGACACCCAGTGCCGCCTCTTGTTCTTTTGGGATGGGTAAGTCTTGGCTGGACTCGACGTCTATCCACCGAAGCACCGCTAGGTTGCGAACGGTTGTTGCTATTTCAGATTCATCCAAGGGTGGCCGCCGTCCTTGCTTCCATTCCCGTACGTGCGCCAGCACCTCTTGTTCGAAAGGCCTTCTATCCAGCTGCTTGGCCAGTGTTGCGGCAGCAAAGTGCACGGTAGCAGCTACCTCAGCCTGCCTGGTTTGCACACGTAAAAATAGGTCGGCAACTCGGTCTATGACGGGATCAAACTGCTTGATGTCTGCCTGGTACGCACGTTGAGCGTCCTCGAAGGTGGGACCAGGCTTGACTTCAAACATCGGTCCAAGCCGCTCCTCCAAGATAAGACCATTATTGACTAGTTGGGTCACTCGGCTTTTAAGACTTAGCGCATATGGACCATAGCTGCCTCGGGAAAAGGTCAGGCCTGTGGGAAGCCCGGATTCAGTAGCGAAATACGCCATCTTCTGGAAGGTGGTCCGACCCACGGGCCAATGGTAAGGTTCACGAGCAACTCTGGCCAGGATTTCGACCAGGGCTACCCATGCAGGTTGGATTCGGCCCTGCCCAGGCCCGGCCACCGCCAGCTCTGGCGATTGAGTGAGGAACTCCTTCTTTAATTCGGCCAGCGGAGTCCCATATGGGGCGTAAAGCTCGACTGGTAAATCCAGTTCCCTCAAATTTCGGTACAGAGTCGGCCCGACCACACGCCACTCCAACTGGCCTTCACCACAACCGAGAGGCGGAACAGCTAGTGAGGTAATTCCCCACTCTTTGTAGTGGGCCTGTAAGTAGTGCAACCCTTGCACTATGTCCTGCAACCTGGCTACCGAGCGCCAATGATCCTTGGTAGGGAAGTTCAATATCCATGGCGGCAGTAGCTGCCGATACAAATAGGGCTGGCCGAGTTTGACCTGTCCGGCATTGCAGCGTGCAACATAGTCCACATACATGTCGGGAAATCGCTGTTTGAAGCCCAGAGCCACGCCTTTCCCCATCACTCCAACACAGTTTACGGTATTGACGAGGGTCTGCGACTGGGACTCGAACAAGTCGCCAATTAGCACTGTAATCATAGCAGACCTCTAACGGAAGAATAGGTCACCGTTCACCACAATCTGTGCCTGGGACATCACTCCAGTAGCAAGCAATGTCTGCTGACTTTGGGAACAGGAGACGTAGGCTCCTTAGATAAAGCCTGGATCAACTCGGTCAGGGACAAGCACCTCAGCACATCTGGCCGACTTGCGACGAAGGTACTCTATAGGATCAGGATGTGTCCACCAGTGTGCGAAGGCGAGCTCTTTGTCCACAATGGCCAACCCACCAGGTGCCGGTGCAAAGCGAACGTAATTTCCTGCTGCATTGCCGTCTGTCACAACCGTTCCGGATATGTCCAGCACATCCGTACTCACCCTCAGCACACATAGGATAAAATGGTGGCTCCTGCGTACTGACATCATAGGGTTCCGTGCATGAAGGTACAAGTTCACATAGTCATGAAGGCGTTTACCTCTGGGGACAACGACCTTGGCGCGCCGGTCCTGGATTTCTGGCATCGCAACCGATTGATGGGGTATTCGTTGCACCTGGTTGTGGGGGAGGACGCCGTGGCTCCAGATGGAAGGGAGGTTGGCGATAGGAGTAATGTAATGCAACTCCGATAGTTCGTCCCGTTTCACGCCTTCGCCTCCACAATCGCCATACCCAGGAGGTCTCTAATGCTCAGGCCAATGAAGGCAGTAGGGGAATAGCCCTCACCCCAGGTCCAAGCCCAGCCCCCCCAACTCCAGGCGCTCCTGCATCAACTGGCGGAAACGCTCCAGCTTTTGCGGGTTGCAGGGGTTGGCCCAGGCCAGCAGCCCGCCCAGGGCCTCGGCAGTGGCCAGGGTGTCCGTATCCACCAGCACCAGGGGCACCCCACGCTGGCGGGCCTCCACCTGAATATACTCCGTGGGTTCGCCGCCGCCGGTGAGCACCAGGCAGCGGGTGTTGGGCGTCAGGCTAGCCAACTGAATGTCCGGGCGCGCGGCGCGGGTAATCACCGCCTGGTTGGACAGGCGGCCAAAGTAAATGGCCCCGGAATCCATAATGTTGCCGCCAATCAAGAACCGCTCCACCAGGGCATCCGCGTGTTCCGGCGCTTCAACGTAGCGGCCTCCCAGGTGCGCGGCAATCTGCTGCACGGTGACGGCCAGCATGGCCCGGTCCTCAGGCAATGCCCCCAGCACCGGCACGCCCAGGGCTTGCAGCTCCGCCAGCAGTCCCTGCTGCGTCTGATGCATCCGGTGTTTGGTGACGCCGTTGATGACCACGCCAGCCAGCCTTGGTCCAAAGGCCGTGCTCACAGCCTTGACCTGGGCGGCGGTAAGGGCGTTGGAGTAACGGAACACCAGCACCACCTTGGAGTTGAGCCGCGCTGCCGCTTGTTCAGCCAGGGGAGACGGCTGCCCGTCCGCCGAGGCCAGATCCGGCCCCTCTACCAACACCACGTCGGTGCGGGACTCCAGGCGGGCTACCGCGTCCGCCATTTGCTGGGACAGTCCCGAAGGGGAGACCGCCTGGGGCGCAGGCGGCGGCGGCGCGCCGGGCTGGAGCTGCGCCAAATACCCCGCCATGAAGGCCACGTCGGGGTCAGCCTGGGGGTTGGCGGAAAAGGGACGGGCATAGGCCACCCGCTTGCCCCGGGCGGCCAGACTGGATAGCAGTGCACCCGCCAGGCAGGTCTTGCCTACGGCGGGCTGATCACCAATTACTTGGAGGATGGGCACGTTCAGTCCACTACGTCTTTGTTGCCGGTGTTGTTAGGGTCAAAGCCCTGGGGGAAACGGGTAGTGTTGTCCCAGCGGGCCATGCTCAGGTCCGAGCGCTGCAGGCTGGCCCGGTCAAAGTTGGCATGGCGCATATCCGTCATAATCCACATGGAGTCGCGGATTTTGGCGTAGGTGAAGTCCGCACCGGCCATAATGCAGCGGCTCACGTCGGCGCCGTTCATGTTGGCGCCCTGGAAGTTGGCTCCGGTCAAGTTGGCGTTGCGCAGGTCCACCTCTATCATGGTGGCCCCGCTCACGTCCGCGCCGGTCATGTCAGCGCCAATAAAGGACGCCCGCACCAGGCGTGACCAGTGCATAATAGCGCCCCTCAAATTGGACTGCTTCAAGTCTGCCCAGAACAGGTTGGCGTTGGTCAGGTTGGCGCCCGACAGGTTGGCCCCTGTTAGCCCCGCGCGATACAGGTCTGCGCCGGAAAGGTCTGCGCCGGAAAGGTCTGCCCCTGCCAAGTTGGCCCTGGTGAGCCGGGCGTTGGCAAGGCAAGCCTTCTTCAGATTGGCGTTGCGGATTCTGGCTCCAGTCAGGTCCACCCCTGACAGGTCAGCTCCATCCAGTTCCAGCACGGCGGCGGGGTTATCCTGCCGCCAGCGGGCAAAGGCCTCCGGTCCGGCCTTGGCTAGCTCGATGTGTTCCCCATTAGCCACGATCAATGCTCCTCAGGCTACCCTTTGGCGGTGGCCTCATCCACTTCAAAGATTTTGTCTGCCACCACCATCTTCAACTCGTTGGCCTTGTTCATGTCGGGGTACTTGCCGCCCTCGTCTTTGCGGTCAAAGATTTTCGCCCCGTCCAGGTACACTTCCAGCCTGCCCTGGCCGGCGGGAGTCAGCTTGACAGCAATGTCCCCCACGTTCTGGGACCGCCACAGTTCCGTTGCCAGCCAAATGGCCAGCGCGTGGTATCCTCAAGGGACACAATAAACAATTTCCAATTCCACTTTGCCGACTTTGGGTCCAGCCATGGCTTCCTCCGCGGGATGTCTTTATGGGTAAGGCACGGGAAGTGTAATAGAAGTAAAGGCGGGAGTGCAAGGCAAAAGAACAGGGGCAGGTGTGAAACTTGCCCCTGCCTGCGAAGTACTCGGCATCCTGCCAGTTACATAAACCGGGCTAAGATAGACATTCTATCTGATCGAGGGAGCTCTCTAGCCAGTCACTTTTGCCATGTAAACGGCCCCGGTGGCCCGCCTGCGGCTGCCGGTGGCGTCGGCCCACCCCTGATAGGGAGCTGCGGCCCTGTATTATTGCCGACATTATCCCGCGCACCGAACAAACCCTCAGCAGATTTTGTTGGATCCCTTGGTCGGATGCTCACGGTGGCCCTCTTACGATCCTGGCTGTAGGTAATAGTCACATCGCAGTTAGCGGAAATGGAATCAATTGCTGCAATCCCACTCTCAAGGTCACTGATAGCCAACTCAAGGATCGGTCGGCCATCAGGCATTTGAATAACTTGCTGCTTTTTGGCGGTGGGGGGCGTGTTGTCCACCGGTTGCGCATATACCGTTCCCAATGTTGATGTTGCCGCTGCAAGTAGGGCAAGCACGAGGAAAAAACCAAGAGACAATGCCGCCAGGGGCTTCTGAGCGTTTATCATACACCCTCCTCTGCACTACACAAATTTCTTGCACTGAATAACACGCCCAGTGATGAGGATCTAACTGGGTTATTACTAAGTAGGGACAGGTTTTAAACCCGCCCCTACTTAACGTACTTTAATGGCCGCCCCGTTACGGCACTACAGCGGTGCCAACGCCCACGGCGGTCTGGTCGCCGTTCTGGTTCTGGCAAATCAGGTTCACGGTGTACTTAACGCCCTGGGCCACCCGCTCGCTCTCGCTGACTTCGCCGGTGACGGTGATGGTGTCCCCAGCCTTGACGGGGCGCAGGAACTTGAGGTTCACGCTGCCCGAGTGGTTGAACACCTGGGAGCCAAAGTAGCGCCGCATGACTTCCGTGGCGTAGGTCACAGACATGCGCCCGGAGGCGATGGGGAAGCTGGTGCCCAGGCGCTGGCGGGCTATTTCCGGGCTGTTGTGAATATTTTCCCGGTCCAGGATGCCGCAGGACTCAAAGTCGTTGATGCTTTCCTGGGTAATGCGCTTGGTCACCGAGGGGAGCTTGTCGTTCACGGCTACTTTTCGGGTTGCCATTTCTTTCCCACCTCATCAGGTTTTTTCATTTGGTAGGTCCGCAGGCGTTCCAGCAGGCGGCCGTCCTCATCAGTGGCGGTAGCCTCAATCACCAGGTAGGGCTTGTCCCGGCGCAGGTACTTATCGTGGATGCGGCCGGTGACGCGGATTTTCTTGCCAGGAATGGGCGGGTTGAAGAATTCCACTTCGTTGCCCGCGTTAACGCCGCCAGTGGTGTCCTCATAGACCATTGCAAGGGCGGTGGCATCGTGCTTCACCGCCAGGGTAGGGAAGGAGGCGTCCGGGTCGCCCACCGCCCTGCGGAAGCTGTCCAGCATCTCCTGGGTCAGCACGTACTCGTAGGATCCCAGCTCCTCGCCAATTTTGGCGGCATCGTAGTTGAAGGGCTTCAGCTTGCCCTTGGGGATCGCCATGCGTTGGGTCCCGCTGCTGCTTCTGTCCCTGGGCATATGCCAACTCCTTGTGGCCCTTCCCTGCCGGAAGGACGCTTGAGTGTTTACCCTATACCATGTTTTGAAAACCAAGTCAACGAGGATGCCAGACATTCCGGGGTCTGCGCCGGGTTATCCATCCCGCTTATGGTGAGCCTGTCGAACCATGAGGCATGGTCCAACCATCCTTCGACAAGCTCAGGATGAGCGGCTCCAGTGCTATAATTAGCCCGCCATCTCAAAGCGTTCCGATTCCGGCGGCTTGGCCCACAGCTTGTCCGCGCCGGCCATGGCCTTGGCCCGCTCCGGGCTGGCGCGCCAGGCGTCGTAAATCTCGTTGCTCTGCCACGTAACCAGGGTGGTAATCTTGGCGGGGTCGGACAGGGAGTAAAGAGTCTCCCGCTTGCCAAAGCCCCGGAACTTGCTCTGGGCCAGGCCATTGCCCTCCAGCAGCTTGCGGGCTGCCGACACCTGGTCGGACTTGGCCCAGTGGTGTGTCAGGACGCCAATCATAACCCTTGAACCTCCACATTGTTCAAGAAAGTGCACTGGCAGTATAGCACCAGCAGGCCTGCCCTGGGGCGTAGCGGAACTTTCCCTCATGGCATTTTCGTTCTCGCCGCATCCGTAGGGGCCGCCTGCGTGTGCACCCCTGAGCAAAACCCTTAACCCGAGGGCAGACACATAGGTCTTCCCCTACTATGGGGCCGAGAATGCAACAACCCAGATTTCTGATACCGTCTGCGTCTCTTATTCCCGTATAATTTGCGTCAGGTTCGCTGCCCAATGACTGGACAGACCATACTACTCCGGGAGGCCCTGGCTTCCTTGGCGTACCTCTCTCGCCTGGTGCTTACCAACTTTCGCAGCCTGGTGCATCTGGACCTGGCTTTGCCCCCTGGGGTGACCGTGTTCTTTGGGGCCAATGCCCAGGGCAAGACCACCCTGCTGGAGGCTGCCTACCTTTTGGCCATTGGCCGCTCCTTTCACGCCCAAACGGAGCGGGAGGTAATCAATTTTGAGGCAGCAGTCTGCGGGGAGCCAGCCGTGGCCGGCGGGACTATTGAGAAGGGCGGCCAGCGCCATATGGTATACGTGGGTTATCGCCCCATTGCCGGAGCCGCCGGAGGGCAGCGCACGCCCGGCGACCTGGGTTACTCGGTGCATAAAGAGGTGCGGGTGGACCGGCAGCGCCAGTCCACCGCCGGACTGGTGGGGCTGCTGGGGGCGGTGCTGTTCAGCGCCGAAGACCTGGCGTTGGTGCAGGGGCCGCCCGCAGGCCGCCGCCGCTACCTGGACATTCTGGTGTCTCAGGCTGACCCGGTGTATTTGCGAAGCCTGCAACGCTACCAGCGGGTGGTCCAACAGCGCAACCGGTTGCTGCGCATGGTCAAGGAGGGCCGTGCCCAGGCTGGCGAACTGGAGTTTTGGGACGCTGAATTGGCGCGCGAGGGGGCGCTGATTACCTGGCTGCGGCGGCAGGCCGCCACGGCCCTGGCCCGATTGTGCGCCGCCCACCACCGGGAGCTGAGCGGGGTGGAGGAAGAGCTGGCGCTGGAATACCGGCCCAGCGTGATCCCGGGCGAAGACCTGGCGGATACCCAGCGGGGATTTGGCCTGCGGCTGGAGCGGCTGCGTCCCAGGGAACTGGCGGCGGGGACCACGCTGCTGGGGCCGCACCGGGACGATTTTCTGCTGCTTCGTCTCTCAGGAGCCGGACAGGGCCAGGGGGTGGACCTGGGGACTTTTGCCTCCCGCGGCGAAGCCCGCACCCTGGCGTTGACGCTGCGGCTGGCGGAGGCCGCCTATCTAGCCGCCGCCCGGGGCGATGAGCCGGTGGTGCTGTTGGACGACGTGCTGTCGGAGCTGGACTTCCGGCGGCGGCGGCTGGTGCTGGAAAAGACCGCCCAGTACCAACAGGTACTGATTACCACCACCGACCTGGCGCTGGCAGCGGAGTTTTTTGGCCCCAGGGCAACCTATTTCCGGGTGGAAGGCGGAGCAGTAACGCCCTTTACCCTGCCAGGCGCTTAGCTGTAGCACTTCAGCTCAATCTTGTTGCCTTCCGGGTCCCACAGGTAGAAAGAGGGGCCATTGCCGTGGGATCCCCAGCGGGGCGAAACCGGCCCGGCCACCTTGACTCCCTGGGTCTCCAGCCGCGACATCAAGGCGGGCATGTCTGTGGCTTCCAGCACCAGGCAGAAATGATCCACGTTCTCCCCGCCACTGGCGGCGGAAGCGTCGCTGGGGCGCAGGTCAATAATGGAGTGGTCCGAGGCCCGCACGGAAACAAAACCCACCTTGCCCTGGCGGAACTGGTCCAGGCGCAGCACTTCCATGCCCAGCACCTTGCCGTAAAACTCCAGGGCCGCGTCCATGTCCTTAACGTTGACCACCAGGTGGTCCAGGCCAATTACCCGCATGGCTGCCTCCGCACCGCTAGATTGCCCAAACTATAGCATGGCAGTTGATGAAGGGACAAATCGCTCCTACTTCCACTCCCAAAAGGCCAGGCTGCCGTAGCCAAGCTCCCGCGGCTCTGCGGCGGCAGAGGCGTCCAGCAAGTAAACTTTGTCTCCGCTGGGCGTGTGGCCGTTGCGCCGGGCGGATACCATTTGCCGCGTGCCCGTCACCACCAAGCGCGCGCCATCGGGCGACCACAGGGAATGGGAGTAGGCGTACTGGTCAAAGAAGCTGAGCATGGTGAACAGGTCGGCCGAGGGCTGGAACCGGAACAGGGACTGGGCCGGAGCAGGCAGGGGCGGCACCGTGGGGGCCACCTTGCACTCGAACCGCTGCTCCGAAAGGTCCAGCCCAATCCAGGCTATGCGGCGGCCATCGGGTGCCCAGAAAAAAGCCAACATCGGCTCGGTGGTCACGGTGCGGGCCGGGCCGCCCGCCGCCGGGACAATGCGCAGCCGGGCAAAACCTGGCACGTTGGAGTCTTCCTGGTCCGCCACCGCCAGTTCCCGGCCATCGGGGGACCAGGCAAAGGCGCACTGGGAACCTGCGGCCAGCAACGGCTGGGGGTCAAACCGCGGCGTCAACTGCGCCGCCATTACACTGGCTCCGGCTGGCGTGGGCGAGGCGTAGGCTATGCGCTGCGCATCGGGGGAAAAGGCCGGCGTCCGATACCCCTGCCCGGCCGCCAGCAGCCGCCGGGAGGCCGGGTCGTCAAAGGGCCTTTGCACCAGCAGCAGGTCTTCGGAATGGTGGAGCAGCAAGGCCCGGCTGTCGCTGGCCCACTGAAAGAACAGGGGTGCGCCCTGGGCCACCATCACCGGCCCGCCCGCCGCCGGGTCCAAGTCCTGCACCAGCAGGGCCAGCCCTTCGGCGCTTGGGGCGAGAAACGCCAGGGAGCGGCTGTCCGGCGACCAGTAAAGGTAGTGGGGCGAACCCTCCGCCACCATTCCAGGAGCCGAGTTGGTGTAAAGGGCACGGGACCGTCCGGTGGCGGCCTCCACCGCCTGAATTGACATCTCCGCCTGCCCATCCAGCACCCGCACCTGGGAAACCGCCAGCTTGGCGCCGTCGGGAGACCAGGTGGGCCAGGCATAGGCTACATCAAAGTTGACGCGCCGGGGGCCTTGCCGCCCTGCCGCACCAGATGGAGTGCCAGAACCTCCCATCAAAGGCCGCGGTAGTTCGCCGGTGGCGGGGTCAATAGTAAAGAGCGCCCCTTCCGGGCTGACAAAGACAATGCGGCTCACACTGGCTCCTGGGGAGTGATGGACTGTCCCTGGGGGACGCGGCACCCAGGATAACATTGACCCAACAGGAGCGGCAACGCTGCGGAAAGACACGGCCCAGGCATTATTTAGCCGTTGGCAAATTATCCCGTGCTGGCGGAGGCTGCGGCACCTTGCCGACATAGGGGCCGCCCCCTAAAAATGAAGCTGGCTAAAGCTGCCGCAAAGCCCCTTCCCTTGCCATTGCACCCCTGGCCCTTTACCGTTATATTGTCATTCTCCACCGTCGCAGCGCGGGCCAGGGCCTGGAAACCAGCAGGGCAAAGGGGCTGGGGTGCAGCTTAATGAGCAGCAGTCTCACATCCATAAAAGAGCAATCGCCCAAAGAGGTGTGGCGCGCCGTCCTTGGGGAACTGGAGTTGCAAGTTCCCCGGCCCGCCTTTGACACCTGGCTCAAGCCCACGGAAGGGCTGAGCCGGGATGAACGCAGCTTTGTGGTGGAAGTCCCTTCGCCCTTCTACGTGGAGTGGCTGGAGCGGCGCATTTACCGCACCATCCAGCAGACGGTGGAACGGGTGCTGGGCCAGCCCCTGGAAATAACATTTCAGGTCAAACCAACGGCGGCGGCAGCCGCGGGGGCAGCTCCGCCGGCCAAGGCCCCAGCCAGCGGCGGGGCCCACACGCCGCCCATGCCGCACCTGGCCGCCGGGGGCCGCTACAGCTTTCAGACCTTTGTGGTGGGGCCTTCCAACCGGCTGGCTTACAACGCATCCCTGGCCGTGGCCGACTCCCTGGGCCAGGCCTACAACCCCCTGTTCATCTACTCCGGCGTGGGACTGGGCAAGACCCACCTGCTCCACGCCATCGCCGACGCCTGCCTGGCCAAGGGTTGCAGCGTTATTTACCAGACTTGCGAGCAGTTCACCAACGAGTTCATTGCCGCCATCCGCAGCGGCGGTGTTGAGGAGTTCCGGGAGCGCTTCCGGCGCATTGACGCCCTGCTCATTGACGACGTGCAATTCCTGGGCGGCAAGGACCAGACCCAGGAGGCCTTTTTCCACATATTCAATGAGCTGCACGTGGCGCGGCGGCAGATTGTCCTGTCCTCGGACCGGCCGCCGCGGGCCCTGGCCCTGCTGGAGGACCGGCTGCGCTCCCGCTTTGAGGGCGGCCTCACCGTGGACATCCAGCCCCCGGACCTGGAGACCCGCATGGCGATCCTGGACGTAAAGGCCCGCGAGCGCAGCATCTTCCTGGAGGACCGGGTGCTGGAGTTGATTGCCAAGCGGGTGCAGCGCAACGTGCGGGAACTGGAAGGGGCCTTGAACCGCGTGATGGCTTTCTCTCGCTTTGAACGCCCCGATGGTTCAGGCCCTGCCATTACCCTAGAGTCTGCCTCCCGGGTTCTGGACGAACTGGCCGCCAGCAGCGCCCGGGACAGTATTGACCCGGAACGCATTGTGCAGGAAGTTTCCCGCCATTACCGGGTCAGCGTGCCGGAGCTTCTGGGCAAGGGACGCACCCAAAAGGTGGCCCAGGCCCGACAGGTGGCCATGTACCTGCTGCACACGGAGCTGGAGATGTCCGCCACTGACGTGGGCCGGTTGCTGGGCGGCCGCGATCACTCCACGGTAATCCACGGCGCAGGCAAGATTAGCGCCGAGATTAACGAAGACAGCCGCTTACGCCAGGATGTGCTGAACATCAAGGAAGCCATCTTCACCAACTCCGTTGCCGTCTAAGCGGGTGTGTTAAAAGGGCGTGGCATAGCGATTGCTCACCCTTCGACAAGCTCAGAGCCTGCCCTGAGCCAGCCAAAGGGGTGAGCGGTTTCTCTCCGCTCATGGTTCGACAAGCTCACCACGAGCGGGCACTTTTTAACACAAGCTGTAACGGCGTATTTAAGAGGTGCTGGTTCATTTTAGGTCTCTTCATTCCAGCTTGCGCCGGAATTCAGTAAAGCACGCCAATCTAGTGCGTAGCATATCTGGACACCGGCTTCTACCGGTGTGACGGATAGCCCTCTTAGAGCCTGTGTGAGAAATGCCGTCTACCCAGCCCGCTCATCCTGAGCTTGTCGAAGGATGAGTAGCTTTTAGCCCGCTCATGGTTCGACAAGCCCCGACCTGGTCGGGATGCCGATACGTCGGGACTCACCACCAGCGGGAATTGTCACACACCCTCTTACTTCCTGTAATGGCAAACTGAACCACTGCCAGAAAAGCGGTTGCTTGCCACCCTCCAGCCCGCTCAGGGCTTGAGAGCATCGGATGCTCACCTTCCCAGCCAAGTTCCTCATCGTCCCAAATCAGCCTGCGCATCCCCGTGCGGGGACACTCGTTCCCGTTACATAAGACCGTGGATAACTTCTGGTTTTTCGTGGATAACACCTTGTAAGAGGTGGATAAACCCTGGAACGCCGGGGTATTTCCCGCCACTGCATGTGCACTACTCCCGCCGCACGCGCCGCACCAAAAAATTGTCCACACCAGCCCAGCAATTATCCACATCTCTGACGCAGTCATCCATGTTAAAATAAAGCTAGTCCACCAACCTGGACTAGCTGCCAAGCACAGTTATTCCATAAATCCACGAGATTACTACGTATATTATTTCTCCAGGAAAACCATTCCTTAAATGATTGATACAGTACGAATAAACGTCAAAGCAGGTGATGGAGGCAACGGGTGCATGAGCTTCCATCGCGAGAAATACAAACCCAAGGGCGGCCCAGACGGCGGCGATGGAGGTACGGGCGGCAGCGTTTTTGTGGTCGGGGATACGTCTCTGAACACGCTGATGCACCTTAAGTTCAACAGCACTATCTACGCAGCCAAGGGAGGGCATGGGCGCGGCAATAACCAGCGGGGTGCGGATGGCGTTCCTACCATTATTCGCGTGCCGGTGGGCACGGTGGTGTGGCGTCGCACCGAGGACGAAGGTCAAGAATTCATTACTGACGTGACGGACGATGTGCCCAGGCTGGTGGCCAAGGGTGGCAAGGGTGGTTTTGGGAATGCCCGGTATGTTTCTGCCACCAACCAGGAGCCATTGCTGGCCCAGAAAGGGTGGAGTGGCGATTCTGTAATTCTTATATTGGAATTGAAGCTGCTGGCGGATGTGGGTCTGCTGGCCAAGCCCAACGCAGGCAAATCCACTTTGGTATCCAGGTGCTCCGCGGCCCGGCCAAAAATTGCCGCTTATCCCTTTACCACAGTAGAGCCTGTGCTGGGAGTAGTGAAGCGAGGGGAAAAGACCTTTGTAATGATGGAAGTGCCCGGACTCCTGGAGGGAGCGCACCGGGGGGTGGGCCTTGGTCATCAATTCCTGCGCCATGCGGAGCGGGCCAGGGTGTATCTCCACCTGCTGGATGGTCTTTCGGACGATCCGGTGGCGGACTTTCGCATGGTCAATGAAGAGTTGCGTCAGTGGAGCCCTGAGCTGGCGCGCAAGCCGCAGATTGTGGCGGTCAACAAGCTGGATGTGACGGAGGTCCGGGAACGCAGGCCTTCCCTGGAACGTGCGTTGAGACAGGCTGCCAGGTCTTTGGAACCTGCGGTTCCTGGTTGGGAAACCCCTGTGTTTTTCATATCCGCAGCCACCGGGGAGGGCATAGACCTGTTGCTCAACCGCATTTTCGACTCTTTGGAATCCATGCCCAAAACCCTGCCTTCCGAAGATGAAGAATTGGTGGAGGAGCTGGAGGCTGGGGAGGAAGAGGTTATGCCCACCGCGGCGGTTGCGGCTCCCCCGGTGCGGCGGAGGGAGACGGTGCGGGTGGAGCGAGGGGTCTATGTGGTGGACTCCCCCGGCTTGGAGCAACTGGTGGCCTTGGCCGACGTGGATGACCAGCGGGTATTGCTGCAAGTGTGGCGGGAGATGAAGCGCCGGGGCGTGGCCAAGCGTCTGGAAGAGGCGGGCGTGCAGGCGGGCGACACGGTGCGCATTGGCCGGGTGGAACTGGAGTGGTTCTGACATGCCGGGCATAGGCATCCTTGGCGGCACCTTTGACCCCGTACACCTGGGCCACCTGATTGTGGGGGAAACAGCCCGTGAATCCCTTAACCTGGAGAAGGTGCTGTTTATGCCCGCGGGCCAGCCGTGGCTCAAGGCGGACCGGGCGCTGGCCCCAGCCCAGCACCGGCTGCGCATGGTGGAGCTGGCGGTGGAGGACAACCCATGCTTCCAGGTAAGCCGCCACGAGGTGGACCGGCCTGGACCCACTTATACTGTGGATACCCTGGAGGCCATGCGGGCGGAATTGGGGCAGGATGTGCCCCTTCACTTCATTATGGGGCAGGATGCGCTGGGGGAGTTTCACCGCTGGAAGGCCCCGGAGCGGATATTGGACCTGTGCCGTCTGGCGGTTTACCCGCGGCCGGGCGGCGCAGCCCTGGAGTGGCGGGAGATTTTCACCCGGTGGTCTCTGCCGGAGTGGCAAGTGACGCTGCTCAGGGCTCCACTGATGGGCATCAGCGGCACGGACATTCGATGCCGCGCGGCTGAGGGCCGCTCCATTCGCTACCTGGTGCCTGACGCCGTGCGGGACTACATCCAGAAGCAGGGGTTGTACCTGAGCTAAGGGGGCGGCGATGGACCTGCTAGAGCTAATTAGCGTTGACCCGAACATCTGTCATGGGCAGGCATGCATCAAAGGAACACGCATCGTGGTGGCCGGTCTCGGTACGGTTCGGGTGAGAAGGTAGCTTAGACATCCCATCTCTGCCCAAGCAAGCCATATTTGTTGAAGGAGTTACATCACCAATGACCACTCGTGGACAGTCTGCGCAGGAACAGAACAAGGAAGTGCTACGAAAATTAGCCGAGTCGCTCAATAAGGGCGACCTCAAGGCGCATGAAGCGCTTTATTCCCCCAACCTGGTCTATCATGGCCTGGGTGAACTGGCCAACGCTAACCGCAAGACGTGGATGGATTTCGTTACGGCTATGCTCAAGAGTTTCCCAGGCGCCACGCTCACAGTGGATGACTTGATGGTGGAAGGAGACAAAGTAGCCTATCGCATGACCGTTCGCGGCACGCAAAAGGGCGAGTTCATGGGCATTCCAGCCACCAATAAATCTTTGACCATCCGGACCATGCGCATAGTCCGCATCTCCGGGGGCAAGATTGTGGAGGAGTGGGAGAACTTTGACGCCCTGGGCATGTTGCAGCAGCTAGGGGCCATACCCGCACACTAAAGGGAGGTATTGCCAGTGGGAGCTACAGGAAGGACTGGCCTCAACCGGCTGCTGGCGCTGGCCCTGGAGCGGGGCGCCCTGAAGTACGGCGATTTCACCCTGTCCTCGGGCAAGAAGAGCAGCTACTACTTTGACGGGCGGCTGTTAAGCCTGGACCCGGAAGGGGCGCACCTCATCGCACAGGCGCTGCTGCCCCTGCTGCGGCAGGCCGGGGCGCAGGCCATTGGCGGGCTGACTCTGGGCGCCGATCCTATCGTGTCGGCGGTGGCCCTGGCCAGCCACCTGGAATCGCCCCAGGGGCGGGGCATCCCCGGCTTCATCGTGCGCAAGGAGGCCAAGGGCCACGGCACCCGCCAGGGCATTGAGGGGCCCCGACTTGTCGAGGGCAGCCGGGTGGCCATTGTGGACGATGTTTGCACCACCGGCGGGTCGCTGTTCCAGGCCATTGAGGCTGCGGAAGCGGCGGGCTGCACCGTGGTTAAGGTGCTGGCAGTGCTGGACCGGCGCGAGGGCGGGAGCGATGAGTTGCGCCGCCGGGGCTACGATTTTGCGGCACTGCTGGCGGCCACCCCGGAAGGGAAAATTGGGGTGGTAGAATAGCTGGTAAATTCTGCTACGGGGCGGCACTGATGACTAACGACTTGTTGCTCTACCAGACCGAAGATGGTCAAACTCAAATTGAAGTCCGGCTCCAAGGGGAAACCGTTTGGCTAACACAAGCGGATATGGCGGAGCTATTTCAGCGCAACCAGTCTGTGATTTCCAGGCACATCAGTGAGATATTCAAGAGCGGGGAACTTCAGCCTGACGAGAACAATATGCAGAAAATGCATATTGGTCAGTCCACCAAGCCGACTGTCTACTACAACTTGGACGTTATTACTTCGGTGGGTTAAAGAGTCAACTCGCACAGAGGTGTCCAGTTCAGAATATGGGCCACTCAGCAACTTAGAGAGTACATCGTCAAAGGGTTCGTGATGAATGATGAGCGCCTAAGTGGTGGGCGTGCGAACTACTTTGACGAACTGCTGGAACGTGTCCGGCGGATAAGGACGTCGGAAGCTAATTTCTATGACAAAGTAAGGGACATTTTCGCTACAAGCATTGACTACTGTCCAAGTACTGACTACGCTGACCGCTTTTATGCCACTGTCCAGAATAAGTTCCACTTTGCAATTACAGTGACCTTCCCCCGTAATTTATACCACGGATAATGCGAGTTCGTGCTGTTGGCGGAAGGTCTCAGGAGCCAGGTAACCCAGAGAGCTATGGGGTCTGGCCAGGTTGTAGTCTTGCCGCCACTCTTCGA
>Ga0194132_10005839_pt1 | contig 19549 bp, 20 predicted proteins | sample TA2KigOf80mmetaG_FD_148612 | JGI IMG/M metagenome (GOLD analysis project Ga0194132, IMG submission 148612) | Freshwater microbial communities from Lake Tanganyika, Tanzania - TA2015054 Kigoma Offshore 80m | ecosystem: Environmental > Aquatic > Freshwater > Lake | place: Tanzania: Lake... | reverse complement strand
CGCGAGTGCGGCCGCGCGCGCCGACGTTCCACATTAGGTCCTCGCGGTTCGCGACGTGGGCGACGATGAATGAGCCGGCGTTCAGGCGCGCGAAGGCGCCGAGGCGCGCGGGCACGGGCAGCGCGTCCGCCACGCGTCGCACCTCGTCCAGTCCGTCGAGGAGCAACGGGACGAGCGAGGCCGTCGAGGTGTCGGAGGCGTCGATGTGCTGGCAGCGCGCGAGCGGGCCGGGAAGCGAGAGGTCGGGCATCCCGACGAGCGAGCCGGCGACGGTGAGGTCGCCGGCGTGGACGTAGAGGTGGGCGACGCCGCGCCGGGCCATGTAGCCCTTCGTGAAGCCCTGGTTGGCGAACTGGGTGCCGTCGAGGTTCGCGGCCTCGCCGAAGGTGCCTGTGTCGAGGGCGAGGAGGGCCGGGCGCACGCGTTCGGCGGCGGCGCGGAAGGCGTCGATGCCCTCGCGGTAGGGGGTGTCGTCGGGCTGGGTCTGGCGGGCGGCGGTTGGTGTGCCGCCGATGAACTGGCCTGACCAGATGTCGTGCGTCCAGGCGAGGTGGGCCATGACGCCTCCGGGCGCGCTGAGCGGGCCGATGTGGCCGTTCCGGCCGGGTGCCGGGATGGCCTCGGCCGCGCCGAGGATGGCCTCCTCGGCGTCGAGGAGCAGGCGGACGGGGAGGGGGAGTGCGCGCTCGTCAGGCATGGATCGAGTCTAGCGGGGCGCCTCGGAAGGTTGGGCGGGCCTCGATCAGGCGGCGCGGCGGCGGACGGTGCCTCCGCGGGTGACGATGTCGGGTGGGGCGAGGTGCGGGAAGTGCGCGGGCGCGAGTACGACCTCGCGGGAGGTGAAGGCGGATTCGCGCCATTGCTGGAGCAGGGTGACGGCGGCTGCGCCGAGCATGATGCCGAGGACGATAGCGAAGAGCATGTGAGACCCCCTGGACGGAACGGGTGTTCTGTTCCGAACAGGAGGAGAGTAGAACGGTCGTTCTGTGGCTGTCAATCCCCCCGGGTGAGTCTACCGGTCGGTCGACTTCGTCTCGATGTCTGGGGTGGGCTTGCGGCCCCGGGAGGTCTCGAACGCGACGACCGCTTCGTCGGTTGCCCGTTTCACGTCATCGAAGGTAGCGCGGCCAGCCAGGTAGTCCTGGTAGAGGACACGCAGGGAGGGCTGGGCTGTGGTCATTGCGGATCCTCCGTGAGCACCACTCTCAGGGCTGGTTCGAAGAACAGCGCCCAATGCCAGTTGCGCGGGGCGAGCAGGTGGACCGGGCCCCTGCCGACATCCCAAGCCTCCGTCGCAAGGCGCTGCATCCGGGCTGAATGGCTGTCGTCCTCCTGAAGCGTCCCGATGATCATCATCGTTGCCAGTCGGGTGAGCGCATGCTCGGACTCCGAGTCGAGGTTGTTCTGCTGGGCATACCGGCAGACTTCGCACGCGTCGGGGATGGGCTCGGGGTGGCGCTCCAGCACGCGGGTCCCTCCCAGCATATCGACCGGGGAGCCTAGAACATGCGATCTGGAACTAGCAAATTATCAATTGCATCCGATATCGCGCCGTCGGGCTATCGCCGGGGTTGGAGGGCGGTCTGGCCACCGAGGTAGAGGCGGAGGGCCGGGGGGATCTCGACGCTGCCGTCTTCGAGGGCGTGGGTTTCGAGGATGGCGGCGACGGTGCGGGGGAGGGCGATGCCGGAGCCGTTGAGGGTGTGGAGGAAGCGGACGCGGCCGTCCGCGCCGCGGTAGCGGAGGTTGGCGCGGCGGGCCTGGAAGTCGAGGAAGTTGGAGACGGAGGAGACCTCCAGCCATTCCTGCGCGCCGGGCGCCCAGACCTCGATGTCGTAGGTCATTGCGGAGGCGAAGGTGAGGTCGGCGGAGGCGAGGCGGATGACGCGGTAGCGGAGGCCGAGGGCGGCGACGACCTCGATGGCGTGGCCGAGGAGGCGGTCGAGGGCGGCCCAGGAGTCGTCCTCCTCGGTGAACTGCACCATCTCGACCTTGTCGAACTGGTAGCCGCGCTTGATGCCGCGCACGTCACGGCCGGCGGAGAACTGCTCGTGGCGGAAGCAGGCGGTGTAGGCGGTGTGCAGGAGCGGCAGCAGGGAGGGTTCGAGGATCTCGTCGCGGTACATGTTGGTGACGGGGACCTCGGCGGTGGGGACGAGCCAGAGGTCCGTGCCCTCGGCGCGGAACATGGTGTCGGCGAACTTCGGGAGCTGGCCGGTGCCGACGAGGGCCGCTTCGCGCACGAGGAACGGCGGGTAGATCTCCTCGTACCCCTGCGTGCGATGCAGGTCGAGCATCCAGGAGATGAGCGCGCGCTGGAGCCGTGCGCCGTCGCCGCGGAGGAAGTAGAAGGGCGCGCCGGAGACCTTCGAGCCGCGCTCGAAGTCGATGTAGCCGGCGTCGACGCCGATCTCCCAGTGTGGCTTCCGTCCGGGCTCGGCCGCCGGGTTCGCGACGGCGTGGACGGGCACGGGCGGGTCGACGCGTCGTCGCGAGCCGTCGCGCCCGTCGCCCTCGAGGACGATGACGGCGTCCGGTTCGCCGCCGAGCGGGACATCCGGGTGGGGGATGTTGGGGATCTGCAGCAGCAGCGCGTCGAGGTTGCCTTCGACGTCGCGCAGCTCGGCTTCGCGGGTGTCGAGGCCGGACGCGACGGCACGCTGCGCCTCGATCAGCCGCTGTCGCTCGGCCGGGTCCTTCGTCGCGCCGATTGCCTTGCTGGCGTCGTTCTTCGCCTTCCGCGCGGCCTCGACCTCGATGAGCAGCGCACGGCGGCGTTCGTCGGCGGCGATAACAGCGTCGAGGGGCGCGTCGGAGTGACGGTCGGCGAGGGCGCGGCGCACCTCGTCCGTGCGTTCGCGGATGACCTGGATGGCGAGCACGGCCTGCTCCTTCGCGACGTCTTCTGAAGGTCGGAGCCTACCCCGCGGCCGCGATTGCCGCGAGGCCGAGTTCGCGCACGTCGCCGGGGATGTCGGGGGATGCGAGGGCGGCCGCGTCGAACCAGGTCCAGTCGTGTCCGTCGTCGGGCAGTCCCGGATCGGCGACGAGCGGACGTGTGAAGTAGATGAAGTCGATGTGCTGGTGGGGCTCCGCGAGGACGCCGTCCTTCGGGATGTCGTAGACGCCGATCTTCACGGGGGCGACGAGTTGCGCGGGCGGCTCGGCGAGGAATCGAGGGCCGGTTGGCAGGATCTCCACCGCCAGGCCGCACTCCTCCAGCACCTCGCGGAGGACGGCCTGGATCGGGTCTTCGTCGGCCTCGACGTGGCCGCCGGGCGGGAGCCAGATGCCGAGGCGGGGGTGGCGGTGCAGCGCCGTGCGCCCGGTGTGCGAGACGAAGCCGCTGACGGTGAAGTGGCGGTGCATCTGGGCTCCTCTGTCGAGGGGGGAGCGTAGGACGCGGTGGGTCGAGGCGCATCGCGTGGCTCGATGTCGCTGGCGCGGGCCCACGCACGTACCGCCTCGGCTCCGCCGAACGCGGCCCCATCCCCATCCCCTTCCCCTCGGGGGAAGGGGTTAAGAGGAGTGGGTCACCCCACACCCCCCAGCCCCCTCGCCCCTCAAGGGGCGAGGGGGAGCCAGACGTCAGAGGGACCAGCCGATGGGCACGAGACGAACGCCAGGGCCGGTGTGTCGTTCTCTGTCTGACCGTTGATCCCGGCGTCTGGCGGGCGCCGACAGCACCAGCGCGTGTCCGCGCGCGAGGAGTCCGATGCGCCCGCGATTCACGACGCTGCTGGCAGCGGCGATCCTCGTCACCCTGATGCTGGCCGTCGCGGCCCGCGTGGCTCCGTCGCCGGCGGGGGCGGCGCCGCTCAACCTGAAGTTTCCCGCGCTCGCGGGCAGCCAGTGGGTGGCAGCGGCCGGCTACAACACCGCGACCCACCTCGGCGTCGACCCCTAAGCCCTCGACCTCGTCCGCGCGGACGGCGCACCGACCGCCGGATCGCCGGTCCTCGCGCCCGTCAGCGGCACCCTGGGCGGCGGAGGCAACAGCGACTGCGCCTGGATCCGCGCCGACACCGTCACTGTGCTCATCTGCCACATCATCACGGAGCCGTACGCGAGGAACGCGAGGATCACGCAGGGCCAACTCCTCGGCACCGTCGCGCCCGAGGGCCAGAAGGGGAACAACGGCCTGGCGCACATCCATCTCGCCGTGAACCTGGGAGGTAGCAGCGGCACCTCGCTTCCCTTCGACGGCGATTACACGCTGGACGGTGTCCGCTTCCCCGCGACCACCGAGGCCAATGCCTACACCGGCGCTCCGGTTGTCACCTCGACGAACTTCGCGATCGCAGGCGGCCCGGTGATCGCGACCGCCACCCCGCGCGGCTCGACGACCCGCACACCCACGCCAACGCCGCCGCCCGCCGTGAACCAGCGAGGACGGATCACGTCAGGCGTGGTCCAGGCGGAGGGGATCAGCCTCGTGATGTTCGGTGGCGGGACGAACGCGGAGCTGGTGTCCGGCGCAGCGTGCGGGACAACCTCGGCGACGTTCTGGGTGACAGTGGCGGGGCGGTTCGTGGGGTACATCCCGGCGGCCGAGGTGCCCTCGGTGAACGCGGAGTGGAACGCGCAGTTCGCGAACGGCATCCCGGCGAATACGGCGATGATTGTGCGGTGCCGGTGAGGGTTGAGCGGGTCACAACGTCGTTGACAGGGGAAATGCGGTAGGTCATCCTTTCCGCGGAGGCTTTGGCGGATTTCGCCACTGCCTTTTTCTTTGCCCGCGGCAATTACCAGTTCCTGATTACCTCAGGCCATCACGTACTCCATCGAGGCCTCCCGAACGCCTCGCTGGTGATCGTCCTCGATCTCCGTTCGAGGTCGGAGGTCATCGATCACCGCGAAACTCCAGACCAAGAAGCCATCCGGATAGCCCACCCGAGGCACAACCGCACGATGGCGACCACCGAGTACTGCGAGGCCGAGCGGGTCGAGTTCCTCCCGTCGTGGTCGATCCATCCCACCGACACGCACATTCCACGAGATGACGTACGCGACCAGGTCGGCGATCTGGACCCCGGTGGTCAGTTCGCTGTGGACGAAGAACGGTTCGGGAATGATCCGTGAGGCGCGGCGCTGACCGGTACGTGTCTGCTCGAAATAGGCCGACATCTGGTCGGACAACAACTGCGCCCGCGATCCCTCGATCTCATCGAAAATGACAAAACCTCGTTCATGTTCCGGTTGAGCATCGACGAAGTAGTAGAAGCGCTCGAAGAGATAGGCATAGTCCTTCCGTAGCATCGATCCCGTTGGCCGTTCAGCGTCTGGCAACACGATGCTGGCGAAGAATCGGACGTTATGCACCGCGCAACGGGCGAGCACGTATGTGCAGTAGTCGACCTTCGCCTGAGCCAGTGCGGTCAGTCGTTCCCGGGTAGGGCGTTCCCCCTCGAGAATTGCCGCTTCCGCGAGCGCTGTACGTTCCATGATCGGGAATGCGGGTAGTTGTCTCGCGAGGCGGAACGTTTTGCGCTTCAGAAGTTTGGTCGCCTTGAGTTCACCGGGGCCGAGCGTCACTCGCGCTCCGAAGAATGATCGCTCGGCCGCTTTCAGATCGCTGATGAGATTCCACAAGCGCGTGTCCTGGATCGCTACTCCCGCCAGGACCTCGTATGGCGATGGGCCGTGATCCTGCCCACTCTCGTCGACGAACAGGAAGTAGGACATGGGAGGCATGCTAGGCAGTCAGGCTTGCGAACTCGGCATCGAGGTGGCACACGCCGACCCCAATGCTTCCCCGTCCAGCCAGCCGTGCTTGAACGCCTCCAGCGTTTCGATGACGGCGTGGGCGGAGGGGTGCGGGGGCGGGACGAAGGTGGCCTGGCGGGACTGGACGACGCGCATGCCGGCGGTGGAGGCGGCGACGATGCCGTGGACCGAGTCTTCGATGGCGATGCAGGCCTCGGGCGGGACGTTGAGCAGGCGCGCGGTGTGCAGGTAGATGTCCGGGGCGGGCTTGCCGCGGGCGACGTCGCTGGCGCTGACGACGAGCGGGAAGTAGTCGCGCAGGCCGGCGGCGCGCAGGGTGCGCTCGATCGAGTCGTGGCTGGAGGTGGAGGCGACGGCGAGCGCGAGGTCGCGCGCGCGGACGGCCTCGAGGAGCGCGACGGCGCCGGGCATGGCCGGGAGGCCTCCGGCGATGGCGTCGTAGTAGGCGGGCATGATGCGGGTGCGGAGGAAGTCGGGCGCGAAGCCGTGGGTCTCGGTGAGCCATTCCTCGAGGCCGTGCGTGCCGATGAACTGCTCGTACTCGGCCTCGGTGAACGGGCGCGGCGCCATCGCGTCGCGCGTGGCGATGTAGAAGAGCGGCTCGGTGTCGGCGAGGACGCCGTCCATGTCGAAGATGAGGGCGCGGACGGGGGCCATCGCGGCTATGCCTCGACCGTCCCGCCCGACGGGGCCTCGAGGCCGGCCCGGGCCTCGGCCTCCAGAAGCTGCTTGAGGTTCCACAGCGAGTCGCGGAGCGCCTGCGTGCGGTGGGCGCGGTGCACCATCACCTCGCCCACCGTGCCGAAGGGCCCGCCGGCGGGGCGATAGGCGACCTCCACCGTGAGGTGCACCTCGTGCTGTCCCTCGACGTGCATCGCCCAGGTGACGGACTCCCAGTCGCTGGACCCGTCGCGCACATAGGGGATCGCGCGCGCCTCGGAGCCGTCGCGTCGCAGCCGCACGGCCTCGGTGCGGCCGGGGAGGACGACGGCGAACGCGCAGGAGTCGGCGTCGGCGGTGTAGCGCTGGAAGTGCGGGGAGAGCCAGTCGTCGTGTGTCGTGGGGTCGGAGAGCCGTCGATGGATGGCGGCAACGGGGACGTGGATGTGGACGTCTTCGCGGATGGTGATCGGCGCGGGCATTAGTGAACCTCGGGCGGGGCGTCCTCGATGGTGTCGCCCTCGGTGGCCTCGATGCCTGTGCCATCGCCGCCATCGCGAGGACGTTCGCGGAGCGCGGGGAAGAGCAGCACCTCGCGCAGGGAGTGCTCGCCGGTGAGGAGCTGGACGAGGCGGTCGATGCCGATGCCGAGGCCGCCCGCGGGGGGCATGCCGTGCTCGAGCGCGGTGAGGAAGTCCTCGTCGGCGCTTTCGGCCTCGTCGTCGCCGCCGGCGCGCTTCGCGGCCTGCTCCTCCATGCGCGCGCGCTGGTCGACGGGGTCGTTCAGTTCGGAGTAGGCGTTGGCGATCTCGTACCCGAGGGCGAACAGCTCGAACCGCTCGACGGTCTCCTCGTCGTCCGGCTTCTTCTTCGCGAGTGGGGAGAGCGCGGTGGGGTAGTCGAAGATGAAGGTCGGCTGGATGAGCTTCGGCTCGACGAAGGTGGACATCAGTGCGTCGAGGATCGTGCCCCACGACGCGCCCTCGGCGATCGGGACGTGGCGCTCGTGCGCGAGCGCGGCCAGCGCCCCGGTGGTGGGGTAGTCGCGGTAGTCGATGCCGGCGTGCTCGCGCAGCGCCTCGCGGTAGGTGGTGCGGGCGAAGGGCGGCGCGAGCGAGACGTCCGGGTGGTCGGCGTGGACAAGGCTCGTCGTCCCCATGACGTCGAGGGCGACGCTGGATATCAGTTCTTCGACCATCCGCGCGACATCCTCGTAGTCGGCGTAGGCCTCGTAGGACTCGAGGAGCGTGAACTCCGGGTTGTGGCGGAAGGAGACGCCCTCGTTGCGGAAGACGCGTCCAATCTCGAAGACCTTCTCGAAGCCGCCGACGAGCAGCCGCTTGAGGTGGAGCTCGAGCGAGATGCGGAGGAAGAAGTCGCGGTCGAGGGCGTTGTGGTGGGTGACGAACGGCCTCGCGGCGGCGCCGCCCGCCTGGTCCTGCAGGACGGGCGTCTCGACCTCGAGGAAGCCACGGTTGAGGAAGAAGCGGCGCACGGCGCTGACGATCTGGGCGCGCTGCGTGGCGATGGTCATCGACCGCTCGTTCGCGAGGAGGTCGAGGTAGCGCTGGCGGGCGCGGGTCTCCAGGTCCCTGAGGCCGGCCCACTGGTCGGGCAGGGGGCGGAGCGTCTTCGTGATCACGCGCCACGCGGTGACGGCGACGGTGACCTCGCCGGTGCGGGTGCGGAAGAGCGTGCCGGCGACCTCGAGGAAGTCGCCGAGGTCAACGAGGGAGAGCGACTCGTAGTCGGGGAGGGCGTTGCGGCGGAAGTGCAGTTGCAGGCGGCCGGTGGCGTCGCGCACATCGAGGAACGCCGCCTTCCCCATCATCCGCTGGGCGGTCACGCGTCCGACGACGGAGACCTCGATGCCCTCGGGTTCGCCGGCGTCGACAAAGGCGGCGATCGCCTGGGCGGCGGTGTGGGTGCGGAGGACGCGCGCGGGGTAGGGGTCGCCCGCCTGTTCGAGGCGGGCGCGCTTGTCGATGCGCTGCTGGAAGAGTTCGCGCTCAGAGGGCATGTGGCTAGTAACGCATATGCGCGTGGGACGCGCATGTCGGAGGGGGCGGTGAGGCTTCGGTGGTTGGGCGGGCTTTGGTGGTTGGGCGGGCCTCGATGGTTGGCGTGAGAGCCGTACCGCTCGCCTTTGGCGAGGCGGCCCATCCCACTGCCCCCTTCCCTCGGGGAAGGGGGTTAGGGAATTGAGGTCGATCCCACCCCCTAGCCCCCTCCATTTCCAAGGGAGGGGGAACCGGAAGGGGGAGGCGAGCGGGAAGTGTCGATAGGCCTCGATCGGTGGGGAGGCCCGAATGGTTGGCGCGGGGCTTAGTGGATGGTGGTGATGGTCAGTTCCACGTCCCCGGCGGGGGCCTGGATCATGACCTTCTCGCCCTTCTTCTTGCCCAGCAGGGCGCGGCCGACCGGTGACTTGTGGGAGATCCGGCCCTGCGTGGGGTCGGCCTCGGTGGGGCCGACGAGCTGGTACTTCCGGCTCTTCCCGTCCTTGCCCTTTACGGAGACGGTGGAGCCGACCTGGACGGTCTTCGACTTCGCGGCGGATTCCTCGTCGATGATCGTCGCGGCCTCGAGGAGGTGCTCGATCTCGGCGATCCGGCCTTCGAGGAACGCCTGCTGGTTCTTGGCGTCTTCGTACTGGGCGTCCAGCTGATCCGGGCCGAGTTCCTGGGCCTCCCGGATCGCCTCTGCGACCTCCGCCCGCTTCACGGTGCGGAGCTCCTGGAGCTCTTCTTCGAGTCGCAGCAGGCCCGCCTTGGTGAGCAGGACCGGTTCTTCGGTCATTCGAGACTCCTTGCGGCACCGGGCCGCCAAGCAGAAGCCCGGCGCCCTTTCGGGCCGCCGGGCGGAATGTCGACTGGGGAGCGGTGCTCCGTCGGATTGGTATGTTAACCGATGCCCGGTCGCGCTCGCAATCGACGCGGCCGCGTCTGCTTTGAAGAATCTGTGACCACCGATTGCAGACGAGGACGGTGGTAGACTCGGGAACGGCGGGTTCCGGGCCGTGGTGGCCCGGGCGGGAGCGTGTCCCATCTCCACCCTGCCGGACGCCGAGGCCATCGAGCCCCCGCCTCCTCCAGCGCCTCCGGCGCGTGGTGTCCGCATGCCGATTCTGGTGGTCTCGACGGTGGTGGCCCTCCTCGCAGGCGCGATCGCCGGCGGGTTCGCCGGGCGGATTTCCGGCGGAGGCGGTGGAGATGCCGGCCCGTCGGCCGTCTTGACCGCGACGCCTGCCCCCACGCCGTTTGTCCCCGCTGTTGCGCCGGGCAACATGGCGCACGCCGCGGAGCGCGCGACGGCATCGGTGGTGACGGTGATCGCGGAGTTTCCGCCGTCGGTGGACGCGACCGGGACGCGTTCGGAGCAGACGAACGCCGGGACCGGCATCGTACTCAGCGAGGACGGGCTAATCCTGACGAACTTCCATGTGATCAGCGGCGCGGTGCGGGTCAACGTCGTCCTCCCGACGGGCGAGTCTCGCGAGGCGTCGTTCGTCGCGGACGACTCCCCGTTCCAGGATGTGGCGCTGCTCTCGATCGCAGCGGGTGGACTGAAGACCGCCGCCCTCGGCTCATCGTCGACGCTGCGGCTCGGCGAACCGCTGCTGGCGGTGTCCAGCGGCGTCAGCACCGTCCAGAACCAGGTGAAGGTGGGGGTGGTTTCGGCGGTGAAGGTGAACCTCATCCGACCGGGGCTGATCCTGACCGGGATGGTGCAGACGGACGCGGCGGTGAACCACGGCGACTCCGGGGGGGCGCTGGTCAACAGCAGCGGCGAGGTGGTGGGTGTCCTCACGACGATCGTCCGCCAGCAACCGAGCGGCGACATCGTCGAGGGCGTCGCGATCTGCCACGCCATCGACGACCTGAAGCCGGTGATCGATTCGGTGCGTGCGAGTGGCTCCAATCCTCGGCCGCGGATCGGCATCGAGCGGTATTCGCTGCATCACCGGCTGCTGACGGCCGATGAGGCGGCGCGCCTCCGCGTCCGGCAGGACAGTGGGGTGGCCGTGGTCCGTGTTGACCCGGGCAGTCCGGCGGAGGCGGCGGGGATCCGCCCCGGGGACTTCGTCCTGGCCGTCAGGGCGGAGCGGATTTCCCAGGCCGAGCCGTTTGTGAACCTGCTGGCGGCCGCGGGCGCGAACGACGTGCGGCTGACGGTGGTGCGAGATGGGGTCGCGCGGCCGGTGTCGGTGACGCCTCGTGCCGCGCGACGGTCGTAGAGAGTGTGACGATGCCGGACCGCCGCCGCCGCCGCCGACGCCGCCCCAACCCGTCCGACCGTCCGCGGTTCGACCTGGACCCCGAGGATGACGGGTTCGAGTACGACACGTTCGACGACGGGTCCAGCGCCGGTGGCCGTCCGCCGCGCCGGAACCGCCGGTCCGACGACGGCGGCCACGAGGACGTCGGGCTGTTTCGGATGCTCGGGGTGCTTGTCGTGATCGCCGGCCTCGTGGTGGCGCTTGTCCTCCCCGCTTCTCCGCTTCGGGTGATCGGTCGCGGGGATGAAGGCGGCAGCGGGTCCGCGGGGCAGGGGATCACCGCCCGCGCCCTCGGCGACCTGCCCGCGCTGCCGCCGAGGCTGACCGCGGTCAGCCGTCTGTACGAACTCTCCGTCCCCGAGGGGCTGACGGGCAGCCAGTCCATCGAGGTTTCGCTCATCGAGCGAAACAGCGACGGAGACAACCTCGGCTTCTATACCTACGAGGGCCAGACGTGGAAGCGCCTGGCAGCGGCGACTTTGACCCCGGATGGCAAGGGCGCGTCCGGTGAGTTGCCGTATCCGCCGAAGTCGGTGGCCGTCCTGCGTTCGATGGTGTCGGCGCGGTCGCTCGGCCTGATCGTGGAGGGTGGGGAGACGCCGGACGGGCGCCTGCTTGCGGGGGCATCCATTGTCGCGGTGCGCGGGGCGGCCCTGGGCAAGGACGCGAAGACGCTGTCCGTGCGGGGCGGCGCGCTGGAGGCGACGTCGCGGGTTGCCGGCAGCAAGCCGGTCTACCTCGCGGTCGGCGGCGGTACGGATGCCGCGGCGGCGGCGGGCCAGTTGAATGCCGAACTCGCGGCGTCGATCGCGGCGGCGGTGAAGGCGCAGGGCGCGGGCGGCGTCCTGATCGACCTCGGCGTGTTGCCGCGCGAGCAGCGCGAGGCGGTGTCACGCTTCGCGGCGGAGTTGAGCGCGCGGTTGCGCGCGGAGCGGCGCGGTTTCCTGATGGCGGTCCCGGCTGCCGGGCGCGACGGCGGCGCATACGACTGGAACGCGCTGCTGGCGGTGGCCCACGGGATCTGGTTGATCCCCCGTGTCGACCCCGGCGCGTACCACGCGGAAGTGGACGCGGCGCTGTCCGGCGCGCGCGAGGCCGGCGTGGACACGGCCCGCATAGCGCTGGTCCTCGACCGACGGTCGCAAGAGACCTGGCCGGGCCAGCGCGTCCCGCTGACGCGGGGCGGTGCGCTGGCCCTCGCGAGCACGATCACGCGACAGAACGATGCGGCAGGTGGCGCGGGCGGGGGCACGGTGAACCTCCACGCCCCGTTCCTCGCCGGTACCGGCGGAGGCCTGCGCTGGGACGAGGGCGGGAAGGCCGTGACCTTCGCGTTCACCGACGCGGGCGCCCCGCACACCGTCTGGATCGAGAACCGCTTCTCCGTCGCCTTCAGACTGGAGCTGGCGGGGCGGCACAGCCTCGGCGGTGTCGTCGTCGACCAGGCGGTGGCGGACGGTGAGCTGACGGAGTTCGGTGAGCCGGTGACGGCGTTCGTGCAGGGTGCGCCGCCGCGCCTGGAGCGTCCGTTTGGTCCGTACCTGGCGCCGTGCTGGCAGGCGATGGGCGGCGGGACGATCGAGGGGGCGTCCGAGTGCTGGAGGCAGGACCTCGCTGCCCTGTCCGCCGCCTGGCGCGCGCCGCGCGACGCCGGCACGTACACCGTCCGGCTGGTCGTCTCGGACGGGGTCGCGTTCATCGGGCAGGAACGGACGCTCCAGGTCTCGTCAGGCGGTCGTGTCGAGATGAGCGGGGTGGCCACGCCGCAGGGGCCGGCGGCGACTCCCGCTGCGACCGCGACGGCGGCCGGGACCGCCCGGCCGCCCGGCCCGGGGGGGAACTAGCGTGCTGCGCGTGATCGCCGGGAGCGCCCGAGGTGCCCTGCTCCGGATGCCGCCGCGTGCCGGAACGCGTCCGACCTCCGGGCGTCTGCGGGAGGCACTCTTCGCGATGCTGACCAGCGCCGGTGTTGACGGCTCCCGCGTCCTCGACCTGTATGCGGGGAGCGGCGCGCTTGGCATCGAGGCGCTCTCGCGGTGGGACGGGCATGCGACGTTCGTGGAGTCGGACGCGAGGGCGGCCGCGGTGGTGCGGGAGAACCTGCACCGGACGAAGTTCATCGAGCAGGCGGACGTGGTGATCGGACGGGTGGGGCGCTGGCGTGCCACGGCGGGCGGGCCTTACACGCTCGTACTCGCTGATCCACCGTATGATGACGCCGCCTCGTGGGCCGCGATCGAGCACACCGTGTCCGGCGCGCTGACGCCGGACGCGATGATCGTGGTGGAACACGATGCCCGCCAGACGCCGCCGGAAACGCTGGCGGGGCGGGCGTGCTGGCGGGATCGCCGGCAGGGCGCGGGCGCCGTCGCGATTTATCGGACTCGAGCGGAGGAGGCTGCATGACCGTCGCGCTGTACGCGGGGCGTTTCGACCCCGCGACCAACGGCCATATGGATGTCGTGGCCCGTGCGGCCTCGATCTTCGCCGAGGTGGTGGTGGGCGTCGCCGCCAGCCGCTCGGCGATCTTTACGCTCGAGGAACGCACCGCGATGTTCGAAGAAGCGGTCCGCGCCGCGGGGCTGAAGAACGTGCGCTTTGCCGCGATCACCGGGCTGACGGTGGACGAGGCGCGCAAGCAGGGCGCGAGCGTCATCGTCCGGGGGCTGCGCGCCGGCGACTTCGCGTACGAATTCGACATGGCGCTGATGAACCGGGACATGGCGCCGGACATCGAGTCCGTGTACCTGATGACCGCGCTGGAGCACCTGTTCGTCTCCGGCACGCGCATTCGCGAGCTCGCCTCGTTCGGGCGTGACGTGAGCAAGTTCGTCCCACCGGGCGTGAACGACGCGCTCCGGAAGAAGTTCCAGTCCTGACCGCAAGCCCGCGCGGGCGAGGAGGCTGCCGTGGACCTGCTGCACCTGGTGGACCGCATCGAGGAACTGCTGGCGACGGCGCAGAAGATGCCGATCGGCAACCGCGCGATCATCGACCGACGCCGGATGCTCGACATCATCGACCAGATGCGCATCGCGATTCCGCATGAGGTCCGCGAGGCCCAGGAGATCGTGGCGCGTCGCGACCATGTCCTGCGCGAGGCGGAGGAAGACCGCAGGCTGATCGAGGCGCAGGCGCAGGAACGTGCCTCGCGCATGGTGGAGGCGCACGAGATCGCGCAGGCCGCCCGGGCGCGGGCGGAGGAGATCGCGCGGGAGGCGGAGCGCCGTCTCCAGGACCGCATCGACGAGGCGAACCGGGACATCTCGCAGCGGATCGACGAGTCCCGCATGATCGCGCGTGAGCAGATGCGTGCGGCGGACGAGTACGCGCGCGACCTGCTGGAGCGGCTGGAGCGTCAGCTGGGGACGTTCGTGAAGTCGGTCCACGCCGGCATCGAACAGCTGGAGCCGTCGCCCCAGGCGATGGCGCGGATCGCGGTGCCGCGCGCGGACGTGCCGCGTGTCGAGGCGCCGGAACCTGTACGCGAGGACGCGCCCCCGGCGGCGGAGACGCGCTCCATCGACCGAGGCTTCGAGCGCGAGGAGCCGCGTGGCGACCACGAGGACCGGCTCGAGCGGCTGGAGCGCGAACGGTTCGAACGCGATCAGCCTTCGCTGGCGCCCGCCCGGTCGGCCCGCACTCCCATCCCGTTCCCCCGTGACGACGAGGAAGGGCTGGAGAACCTGCTGCAGCCGCGTCGCGGCCGCGCGCTGACGCCACCCGAGCCCGAGGAGTTCGGAGTCATCGACGACTTCGCGAACGAACCGCTGGACGACGACCCGATGCTCCGTCGGGGCCGCCGTGAGGATGACGACCGCTAGCGATTGACGTTCGCGGGCTGACGCCACGCGAGGTCAAACGCGTCTCGCATCAGGCGCCGGGTCGCACTCTCCGAGTCCGAGTTGAGCAGTTCCCGACCGTGCGCCCGTCCGGGGAGCAGCAGCGCGCGTTTGCCGTCCAGCCCCGCGGCCCGCGCGATCTGCTCCAGCGACTCGCGCGCGCTGAGGTCCTCGCGTGCCGCGACCATCGCGAGCCGGGGGGCCGCCGCCTTCGCCGCCTCGAGCGCATCCAGGTCGGCGAAGTCGGAGGCTGCGGAAAGTCCCACCACGGTGACGGCAGGCTCGTCCCGGGCGACCAGCAGCGCGACTGTGCCACCGAGGCCAGCGCCCACCAGCACCACCTGCTGATATCCGCGGCTCCGCGCGTAGGCGAGCACCGCCCGGACATCGCCCTCCATCAGTCCGAAGTCCTGGTGGTCGCCGCCGGAGTCGCCATGCCCGCGCAGGTCGAACGTCATCGCGGACGGGTCGCCGGGGAGGCCGCGTGACGCCTCTTCCCACCAGTCGCGCTGTGTCCGCTGGTATTCGTGGAGGTAGATCACCAGCCGGGCGGGGTCGCGCGGCCAGAGGCGGGCATCGAGCGGGCGGTCATCCGCGGCGCGCACGGTGATCACCTCGGCTCCCGGTGGCGCTGTCTCGCGAGGCGAGCGGTCGGGGAGGTCGAGGCACGCCGCCCCCGGGACGAGTGCCCCGAGCAGCAGGAACGCGAGGAGCGCCCGTCTCACCGGGCCACGAAGTTCAGCAGGCGCCCCGGGACGTAGATCGCGCGCTGCACGTCGACTGCCGCGAGGGCCTCGGCGAGGCGGGGGTCGGCGAGGGCGGCCGCGCGTGCGGTGGCCTCGTCGGCGCCGGCGGCGACCTCGATGCGCCCGCGGAGCTTGCCGTTGACCTGGACGACGAGCGTGACGGTGTCGCGCACGACGAGCGCCGGGTCGAAGGCGGGCCACGACTGCTGATGCACCGAACCTGTCCCGCCGGAGCGTGACCACAGTTCCTCCGCGATGTGCGGGCAGGCGGGCGCGAGCATCAGCGCGAGCATGCGGACGGCCTCGTCCCAGGCGTCGCCGTTCGTGCTGCCCGCGTCGCGGAGGCGCTGCAACTCGTTCGTCAGTTCCATCAGCGCGGCGATCGCCGTATTGAAGCGCTTCTCCTCGAAGTCCTCGCCGACCTTCTTCAGCGTCGCGTGGACGGTGTGGCGCAGTTCGCGTCCGCGGGCTGCGCCGGCGACGCGGGCCGGCGGGTCGACGACGACCGTCCACGTCCGGTTCAGCCAGCGCGACACGCCGACGATGCCATCGACGTCGTACGGGCCGCCCTGGTCCCACGGGCCTAGGAACATCAGGTAGCCGCGGAAGCAGTCCGCGCCCCACTTCTGCACCTGGTCGTCCGGCGCGACCACGTTGCCGCGCGACTTCGACATGCGACGGCCGTCCGGGCCGAGGATCTGCCCCTGGGCGAAGTAGCGCGTGAACGGCTCGTCGCCGGGGACGAGGCCGAGGTCGCGCGCGACCTTGTAGAAGAAGCGCGCGTAGAGCAGGTGCATCGTGGCGTGCTCGGAGCCGCCGGTGTACTGCGCGACGGGCAGCCACGCGTCGGCGGCCTCGCGGCTGACGGGGGCGGCCTCGTTGTGCGGGTCGGCGTAGCGCATGAAGTACCACGAGGAGCACATGAAGGTGTCCATCGTGTCGGTCTCGCGCTCGGCGGGTTTCCCGCACTGCGGGCAGGTGGTGGCGACGAACTCGGGCGAGAGCGCGAGGGGCGACTGGCCGGTGGGCCGGAACTCCACGTCGTACGGGAGCTCGACGGGGAGCTGGTCCTCGGGCACCGCGACCTCACCGCAGTCGGGACAGTTGACGATCGGGATCGGTGCGCCCCAGTACCGCTGGCGAGAGATCAGCCAGTCGCGCAGGCGGTACTGGATCTTCAGGCCGCCCCACCCCTGCTGTTCGAGGTAGGCCGCGACCGCGTGCTTCGCCTCGACCGATGGCATGCCGTCGAACTGCTTCGACGCGACGAGCGTGCCCGGGGCGGTCCATGCCTCGGCCAGCGGCTGGCCGTCCCACTCGGGCGGCGCGATGACGACCTTCACGGGCATCCCGTACCGCCCGGCGAAGGCGAAGTCGCGCTCGTCGTGGGCGGGGACGGCCATCACGGCCCCGGTGCCGTAGGTCGCGAGGACGTAGTCGGCGATCCAGATCGGAACGCGATCACCCGTGAGGCGGTTGATGCAGTACGCGCCGGTGAAGACGCCGGTCTTCTCGCGGTCGGTCGCCTGGCGCTCGATCTCCGTGGCGTGGGAGGCGCGCTCCTGGTACTCGCGGACGGCCTCGGCCTGGGCGGGCGTGGTCAGCAGGGGGACGAGCGGGTGCTCCGGCGCCATCACCATGAAGGTGACGCCGTGCAGCGTGTCCGGCCGCGTGGTGAAGACGCGGATCTCCGTGGTGCCGTCGGACGCCGGCGTTTCGAGGGCGAACGAGGCCTCGGCGCCCTCGGAGCGGCCGATCCAGTTGCGCTGCATCACCTTGACGTGCTCGGGCCAGTCGAGGGCCTCGTTGTCGAGCAGTTCCTCGGCGTAGTCGGTGATGCGGAAGAACCACTGCGCCATGAATCGCTGCTTGACGAGGGTGTCGCAGCGCTCGCAGGCGCCGTCCTTCACCTGCTCGTTCGCGAGGGTGGTGTTGCAGGAGGGGCACCAGTTGGCGGGGGCGGCCTTCTTGTAGGCGTGTCCGCGCTTGAACATCTGGACGAACCACCACTGCGTCCAGCGGTAATAGTCGGCGTGGGAACTGACGACCTCGCGGTCCCAGTCGAAGGAGGCGCCCATGGAGCGCAGCTGGCGGCGCATGCGGATGACGTTGGCGTCCGTCCAGTCCTTCGGGTGGGTGCCACCCTTGATCGCGGCGTTCTCGGCGGGTAGCCCGAAGGCGTCGAAGCCCATGGGGAAGAGGACGTTGTGGCCGCGCATGCGGAAGTAGCGCGCCAGGGTGTCGGACGGCGCCATGGCCCACCAGTGGCCGACGTGCAGGTCGCCAGAGGTGTAGGGGAACATCGTGAGGTGGTAGCGGTTGGGGCGGCCGTCGACGTGGTCACGCACGCGGTCGAGGCCGTCCGCCTCCCACCGTGCCTGCCAGCGCGCCTCGATCTCGCCGGGCTGGTAGCGCTCTGCGCGGGCGCGCTCGCCGGTTGATTCAGTGGTCATGGTGCAGCCCTCGTGTCGTGGTCGCCGGAGTGGCGGTGGTGGTGGCGCGTCGTGCGAGCCGGGGCGGCGTCGCGCCACGCGCGACGCCGCCTATGTAAGGAGGAGGAGCGCGCCGTCGAGGGCGAGTGGGAGGGCGTGCCGGGCGTTCATCGTGCGGCCAGTATCCCGAGGGGGGAGCGGAGGCGTCAACACAGGGGAGCGATCGGGTCGCTGCGCTCTCCGCATCCCCGGGAAGGCAGGGGTGGTTCGACGCGACGCCCTCGATCTGGTCTTGTTTGGCAGGTGCCCGCGTCTTGCTCCGACGGTACTCGCTCGGCTCATCGTGTCCCGCACTCCGGGACTCCGTGGACGAACTCCGTGGACCGTGGCTTGGTTCGAAGAGCTCCGGTCTCCTGATGCTCTACCGCGCCGGGCACCGCGTGTGCCTCTTCATCCGCTGACCGCGTTCTACGCGACGAAGATCATTGCGATCACGAGCGGGACGCCGAGCGTCGAGAGGATCAGCAGCCGAACCGCCTCGCGCAGGCGGAGCGCGGGGTCAGGGGTCGAGAGGGCACGCCTCGACTGCCACGCGACGGCGAGGGTGTAGGCGACGAAGAGGGCGATGAGCGCGGGGAGCATGCGGGGAGCGTATCGCACGCGTCAGGGAGAGACGAGCGTGCTGATTGCCCGACCCTGGCGGAGGAGGTAGATCCGCCCGGCCGTGTCCGTCGCCATTGACGTCACGTTGTTCAGCCCGCGCGCGACGATCGCGGGCTCCCCGCCGTCGAGGGGGAGCGCCCAGAGTTCGCCGGAGCAGTAGTCGGCGTAGAGATAGGTCGAGGAGATCTCGGACACGGCGACGCCGCGGTAGGCGGGGCCGCCGGTGATCGAGCAGCGGCCGCCGCTGTGCGTGTAGGTCGCCACGGGAAGCACGAGGCCGGTGCGGTCGCAGCCGGAGGAGGGGTTGTAGCAGCGGTCGCCCTCCATGATCCGCCAGCCGAGGTTCTGCCCGCGGCGGACGGTGTTGACCTCCTCCACCGCGTTCTGCCCGACGTCGGCGACCCACAGCGTGCCCGTGTCGCGGTCGAACGCCATGCGCCACGGGTTGCGGAGGCCGTACGCCCATACCTCGCCCTTCGCCCCTGCGTGGTCGACGAAGGGGTTGTCCGCCGGGACGCGATAGGGCTCGCCGGCGGAGGAGTTGCGGACGTCGAGCCGGACGATCTTGCCGAGCCATGTGCCGGGGTTCTGCGCGTTGTTCTGCGGGTCGCCGCCCGACCCGCCGTCGCCGAGGCCGAGGTAGAGCAGCCCGTCCGGCCCGAAGCGGATCGCGCCGCCGTTGTGGTTGGAGAAGGGCTGCGCCTGCTCCAGCACCATGAGGGCGCTCGACTTGTCGATGACCCCGTCCGCCCCCGCGGTGTACCGCACGAGGACGGACCGGCGCGGGTTGGCCATCGAGTAGTACGTCCACACCCAGCGGTTCACGTCGAACCGTGGGTCGAGGGCGACCGAGAGCAGCCCTTCCTCGTTCCCCGAGGAGAGCACCCGGTCGCGGAGGTCGAGGATTGTGTCGGTCGCCCCGCCGCTCGTGACGCGGAGGATCGTCCCGACCTGCTCCGCGACGAAGTACCCGCCGGGGTACTCGCCGAGTTCGGTGGGCTTCTCGAAGCGGCGACCGCCGAAGGCGTCGGCCGTCCCGACCGGGCGGGGGGCGCTGGTGCGGGGCGTCGCGATGGGAGGCGGCGTCCCCGCGGCGGTTGAGGTCGTGCCCGGCGTCGCCGAGGCGGTGGCGGTCTTCGTGGCGGACGCGGAGCCCTCAACCGTCCCCGCGGACGGAGTCCCGCCCGGTGCGGTCGCTGC
>Ga0194132_10005837_pt1 | contig 19553 bp, 19 predicted proteins | sample TA2KigOf80mmetaG_FD_148612 | JGI IMG/M metagenome (GOLD analysis project Ga0194132, IMG submission 148612) | Freshwater microbial communities from Lake Tanganyika, Tanzania - TA2015054 Kigoma Offshore 80m | ecosystem: Environmental > Aquatic > Freshwater > Lake | place: Tanzania: Lake... | reverse complement strand
CAACCGCGACCTCACGGACCAATATTTCGCCTTCATCTCCTAGGTTTGGAAGGAGCGCATGGCGCACATCTAGAACCCACAGTCCACCTTCCACCCCGGCGCGCGCCGCGCCTAACGGGGGGGGGGCATCACCTACGGCATCGAGGGCATCCGCGAGTGGGAATCGAAGTTCGACCGAGAGGGCTTCATCCGCCAATGGGAGGCAAGCAAACGCTAACTCGGTTCGCATGAAGGTCGGTTGACGGCTAACGGGAAGCGTCTCCTGGCGCGACATCGGGGGACGCTTCCTCCGTCTCATGGATGCTTCGCCCCTCAACGACGCCGCCGGCGCCCAGCCAGTCGAATTCACGCGCCCGCCTCTATTGTCTCGCCTCGCATTGTTGACGAATGGCAACTCCGGTGCTAATGTCCCGCCCGTTAGATTACCGCGACGATCGACGATTGGGGAGGCACCGTCTCCGCCGCCGACGCGGGATTCGTAGACGCGAGCGTTGCGACGACCAGTTCTAGGCCAGAATGCCGGAGAATCTCAGGAGGAGAAATGAAGAGGAGCCTACGCACCCCTGTCTTGCTTGCCCTGCTCGTGTCCGTCATGGGCCTGTTGCTCGCCGCCTGCGGTGGCAGCGACCCAACCGCCACGCCCACCCGTCCCGCGGCGACCGCGACCCCCACGCCCACGACCGCCAGCGGCAAGACGCCTGTGCCCGGAACCACACCGGTCGCCACGCCTACATCGGGCGCACCGGCGACGCTCGCCCCCAACTTCAAGACCGAATTCCGGTTCCTCGGGACAGTCTCCAGCTATGCGCCATTCTTCGAGGGTTGGAAGGAGATGGTGCGGAAGAGCCACGGCGACAAGATCACCTTCACCGTGCAGGACGCCACCGAGGGCGACGCGGTCGATTACATAAACCGCAACCCCAGCCGCTACACCCGCACGATCTTCCGCTTGAACGAGGACCACGTGCCGTTGTGGGAGGTGGGCCTCAACTTCACCGGTGGCAAGACCATCTCGCCGCGCCCCCAGAACCTCTGGATGAGCTTCCCCGCCGCCTGCATGAACTGGTACACGCTCGACCCCAAGATCAAGACCATGTATGAGATGAAGGGCAAGCGCGTCCACATGGGCACGCCGTCGAACACCGTGCTGCCGGTGGCCGAGCGCCTCGTGCGCGCCGCCGGTATGGAGGGTCAGTTCACTCCCGTCATCGGTGGCGCCAAGCTCAGCCAAGACGCCCTGGCGGACCGTGACGTCGACGTCGTCGGCTCCGGCATCATCTTCGCTGGCCACCCGCTAGGGTCCGCCACCGCGGCTTACAACCAGCTCGCCCAGCTCACCGGCTCGTTCCACTTCGTCAGCATGCCGATCGAGGTGATCGAGAAAGCACGCAAAGAGAACCCCGACTGGGTCAAGAACGGCCTGTTGCCGCCCGTCAAGATCTACCGGGGCGACCTGAGCCGCGCCGCTAAAGTGAACTACAACATCGTGCAGGAAGACGGCTACTGCGTCGGCTCCATCACCGTCAACTTCCAGACCAGCCCCGAGACTGAGGAGGCGGTGGTGTACGCGATCGTGAAGGCGATGATCGACAACCGCGACCTGGCCGACCAGTACTTCGCCTTCATCTCTCAGGTCTGGAAGGAGCGGCTCGGCCATACCTGGAACCCGCAGTCGTCGTTCCATCCCGGTGCCCGGCGCGCCTACCAGGAGGCCGGCGTGACCTACGGCATCGAGGGCATCCGCGAGTGGGAGTCGAAGTTCAACCGCGCAAACTTCATCGCCCAATGGGAGGCCGCAAACAAGAAGTAGGGGTAACGACGGCGGGTGCCCCCTAGCCCGCGCGAGCCCCCGACTCCCACGGACCATGCATACCGAGCGCCCCATTCACGTGGTGGACCCACACGGATGGGGCGCTTCGTTTTGGCCTCGGGCGGCGTCACGGTAGGTGGCTGTTTGCGCACTGTTTTCATTGAATCATGCGTTGCGACGAAATCATCCTTTGATGGTATCGTCCCGCCCAACTATGCGCGACGCCGAGCCGCGCACGACGGCTGGCCGATTCTGAAGATGGCCCAACGGCCAGAGGAAGGACGGATGATCCGCAGGTTACGGTTCCCGGTCATGATCGCTCTGATCGTATCGATGATCGCGGTGTTTGCGGCATGCGGCAGCGACCCAGCCGCCACGCCGACGAGTGGCTCCATCGCTACGCTCGACCCCAACTTCAAGGCCGCGTTCCACGTCCTTGCCCAGGTCCTCACCTACGCCCCATGATGTAGGGCTAGAAGGAAATGGTCCGCCGCGGCCTCGGCGACAAGATCACCTTCATGGTGCAGGACACTACCAAGGGCGACGCCGTCGACTACATCAACCGCAACCCCAACCGCTACACCTGCACCATCTTCCGCTTGAACGAGGGCCACGTGCCGCCTTGGGAGGTCGGCCAGAATTTCACCGGCGGCAAGGCCATCTCGCGGCGCCCCCAGAACCTCTGGATCGCCTTCCCCACCACCTGCGTGAACTGGTACACCCTCGACCCCAACATCAAGTCCATGAACGACTTCAAGGGTAAGCGTGCCCACATGGGCACGTCGTCGAACACGGTGCAGCCCGTCGCGCAGATTCTCACCAAGGCTGTCGACCTCGAAGGCATGTTCTCCCTGGTCATCGGCGGCGCGAAGCTGAACGCCGAAGCCCTGGCCGACCGCGACGCCGGCATTGTCGGATCCTGCATCACCTTCGCCAGCCACCTCCTCGCCTCCGCCACCGCCGCCTTCAACCAGCTGGCGCAGCTCACCGGCTCCATGCACTTCACCAGCACGTCGTTGGAGGTCATCGAGAAGGCCCACGCCGACAACCCCGAATGGGTCAACGCCGGACAGTTCCCGCCCGTCAAGTTCTACAAGGGTGACCTCAGCCGCGCCGCCAACGTCAACTACGGCATCGTGCAGGAGGATGGCTATTGCGCCAGCTCCATCACCGTCAACTTCCAGACCAGCCCCGAGACCGAGGAGCCTGTCGTCCACGCCATCATGAAGGCGATCCTCGACAACCGCGACCTGGCCTACCAATACTTCCCGTTCGTTGCCGAGGTCTGGAAGAAGCGCCTCGGCCACACTTGGAACTCGCAGTCGTCGTTCCATCCCGGCGCCCGCACGGCCTACGAGGAGGCCGACGTGTCCTACAGGCTGGAGGGCATCCGCGAATATGGGGCGGCCAACTCGCGCGAGTAAGCGGCCACGGGGCGCCGCCATCGACTGACGCCACGAGAAAGGGGCGCTTCCGGTTGCCGGAGGCGCTCCTTCCAATCGCGCGACGAACGAACCATGCCCGCGCCTGGAGGTGGCGTGCCGGGCGACCGCCATTTATCGACGCACGCCCATGTCGAGGGGCAGGGCAAGGCCTGGCGCCTGGCGACACGGATGGGGCCGGCATTGGCGCATCGAGAGGGCGCTCAACCGTCGGCCCACCTACGGAGTCGCGGGGGGTATCGCCGTCGTGGTGATGAGAGAGGGATTTGGTGCCGAAGGAGGGAATCGAACCCACATGAGGTTGCCCTCAACGGTTTTTGAGACCGTCGCGTCTACCGTTCCGCCACTTCGGCACACCCATCAACGAAAGAGACCAGCCAAGGAGTGCTGACCTTAGAACGATCACAAATGGAGCGGAAGACGGGATTTGAACCCGCGACCTTCTCCTTGGCAAGGAGATGCTCTACCACTGAGCCACTTCCGCTCGAAGCCGGGTCGCTGTTAAGGCTGGTGCCGAGGCCCAGACTTGAACTGGGGACACCAGCATTTTCAGTGCTGTGCTCTACCAGCTGAGCTACCTCGGCCCGCGCCTGATGCTACCGGAGCAGGGCCTTTTCGTCAACCATCGGACCCGCCGCGGGTCGCACAGTAGTGCGGCCCGTGATCAACTCAAGCATCGAGACGGGTAGCGCCTATGGCTTCCTGCGCATCCTGCGCATAAGCAGGAACGCGGCGGCACCTTCACCGATGACGACCAACGCGATGACCACGCCGACGATCAGTGCGGTGTTGCTGCCACCGGCCTCTTCCACCACCGGCGTCGGCGGGGCAGCATGGGCGTGGGCGTGGCGGTCCGGGCGAGCGCCGTTGGCATCGCGGTCGCGGCGGGAGCGATCGGCGTCGGGGTGACCACCAGCCGCGTGGGCATGAACGTCAGGACCTGGGCCACGGCGGCCGCAGCGGCCAGCGTCCATATGCTGGCGCGGGAGGTGCGGACCGTGAACACGATCTCGCCGCCGCTCGTGGTCGGGGCCGAGAGGCACGGGTCGGGGCTCGTGATGCCGGTCGTGCTCTCGCACGGAGCGACTCAAGCACCGTTCCTGAAGACGATCAGGGGGGTCGTGTTGCCGGGCATCAACAAAGCCAGCACGCGGAAGCTGAGCACCAGCGGGTTGGCGGGCGTGGGGTCGGACGCCGTGAGGTTGACCTGGAAGTTCAGGAAGCTTTAACCCGACGGAGGAGGAGGTACCGCCGGCGGTCACTAGCTCATTCGGAGGGAGGGTGCCGATGGGATTGGCTTTGATCGGCGAGCCGGCCGGCGCCGACGTGGTGACCGGCACGAGGCTGACGGTGGTGGCGCGCGCCCGACGGCCAGATGAGAAGCGCTGCGGCGACGACGGCTGCGGCGATGAGCAACACGGGGACGTGTTTATACGCGGGCCGCACGTTGGACATGAATACACCTTTGGGCCTGCAAATTGGAGCGGTCGTCCTGGGGTACTAACGGCGGTTAAGCGAAGTCAATCTGTCCGAGCAGACTAAGACACCATAGTTATACGGACGGTGGCGAATGAATGCCAAGGAAACCGCGTGTAGTTATGGGCAACGTTCCAGTGCCCCGCCGTTCGATGCAGGGCCGGACGAGGCGGCGCCCTTGGCGGCTTGCCTCGTCCGGCCCGGGGAGGTCTCGCGGAGGTTCAGCGAATGCCGGGGCCGGCGGCGCGCTTCTTTGTTTCCAGGCTCACGAACGTCTCGGTGTGGCGCACGCCTTCGACGGTGCCGACCTTGTGGTGCAGGAACCCAGCGAGTGCCTCGGAGCTGGCGAGGTTGACCCAGATGAAGATGTCGTAGGCGCCCGTCGTGACCGCCACGTGCTCGGTTTCCGACAGGCTCGCCAAGTGCTTGGCGACCGCCTCAACGCGCGACGGATCCACCTGGAGCCCGATGAAGGCGGACGTGTGGAAGCCGAGCTGCTCGGGCTCGGCGATGGCGACGACGTGAATGATCTTGTCTTGCAGCAGCTTCGCCAGGCGCCGCCGCACTGTGCCCTCGCTCACGCCCACCTCGCGGGCCATTTGCGCGTGCGAGGCGCGACCGTCCACTTGCAGCATCTTGACGATCTTGCGGTCGAGTTCGTCCGTAGGGGGCCTCCATTCTGTCTAATGGACAGATGAGGAATCGCGCGGCAGGAACCGTACGTCACTTTCCATCACCATGTCAACGGTATGTGTATTAATCCGTGCATACACGGTGGAATCGTGACGGCATTAGCGTCTACCTGCCACGATTAGGGCGGACGCGGGCGACGAGCATCGCGGTGCGATGTTCACAAATCGTAAACCGGGTACGGCAAAGGCCACACCAGGGGCGGCTGCTGCGCGAGCGCCAACACCGCGTCGCGCCGCGCGATCCGCTCGCCCGAGCCGGCATCAGCCAGCGCCACTGCCAGCACTCTGGCGTTGCGCGGACCTTGGTCGTCGTTGTTCGTGTTGGACAAGTTGAACAAGACGCAGGTCTCCGGCGACTGGCTATCGCGCCATTGGATGCGTGGCACCCACTCATCCAGGTCCGCCCGCTCATACCAATAGTCAAAGCGGCCGCCAGTGGTTTCGGTCCGCGCGTTCCACATCGCCCGGTTGCGGCCGTGGAAGCGGACGTAGGCAACCGGCCCGGTGACGTCGACCACGGTTAGCACGCGGGAGGCGAAGCCCTGCGGCTCCTCCATCGCGACGTGCACCAGGCGTTGCCGGCGCAGCAGGCCAAGGGTGGCCTCCGCTTGGCGGTCCGCGAACCAGCCCCGATTGCGGAACTCCACGGCGATGGTGTATTGCGGCAGCCGCCGGCGGATCGACTCGATCTGCTCTACCGCCTCGTCGCGCGGCGCGACCCACGGCGCGAACTGGAAGAAGACGACGCCGAGCTTCCCCGCGCTGTCGAGCGGCAGCAACGCATCCTCGAAGCGCCGCCACAAGACCTCCCGCGCGAAGGCGGGCAGGTGCTTCAGGTAGACGCGCCCATTGCGGTTGGCATGCGCCTCCGCCGCGGCGCGGAGGTCCGCCGGCACCGCGCGGACGTCGGCCCAGTGACCCGTGAAGAGCGGAACGCCTTGACGTGGAAGGTGAACGACGCGGGCGTGCGCTCGATCCAGCGGGCCGCGTTGGCGTGGGAGGGCAGTGCGTAGTAACTGGAATCAACCCCGACGGTGGGGAAGACCGACGCGTAGAAGCGGAGGCGCGCCTCGGGCGTGCGCGCCGCGGCCGGATAGAAACGTCCGCTGTCGATCAGCGGCTTGTCGGTCCACGAGCAGGTGCCGAGTTGAATAAACATGGCCTCGCCAGCGTACGATGCCAGCGGCCCGGCGCGCTTGACGCGGCGTGACTACTTGAAGATGCGCGGATCGTTGCGGGGCTGGAAGATCGAGCCGGGGCCGGGCAAGTCGGCCGGCACGTTGCGCGGTCCGGAGCGGCTGGTGCCGCCGAAGGGGCGGCGGGCCAGGGTGCCGAGGGCCGCGGCGGCCGCGCCCACCAGCGCCACGCGCTTCAAGAACCCGCGACGGTCGTTGTTGCGAACGGCTGCTCCGCGCTGTGCCATCTCGACGGCCCCCCGGTGGAGTTGCGACGCGGTCTGATGGGCGCCGCGAGGGGCAGTCTAGCGTATGTGAAGAAAAGTGCAAAGTGCCGCGCGTTGCGGAGTTCGTGCATCCGCGAAGGCCGTCCCACGAATACCGACCCCCCTGCCCTTGCACCGGAGTTTCCCCGTCCATCGTCGGTCGGGGGCCGTATGGGAAATCCGTCACAAAAGGGTGTTGACACTGGTTTGCCACTCGTCTAACGTACCGCCCTTGGGTGGCCGTGACCAGTTTGCCGCCCCGCGAGAGTGCTCGCCGGTTGGGACGCTGACGGACCGCGAAACCCAAACTTCGTCGACGGCAAAGGCGGGTGGAAAAGGCAGATGGTTTCCTTCCCCGATTACACCACCTCAGCGAATTGGGCTCAGATCTCCCAGCTGCTCGTCACGCTTTGGTTCATGGCCGTGTCGGTCATCGGCATGGCGCTCTCGTTCGTCACCGCGCACGCGATCTTGGTGTCGCTGGCGGCGCAGCGGCACATCTCCCAAGCCCTCGCCGCGCGGCTGCGCCCGGCGTTCTACGCGCTCACGGCGGTGTTCGCGGTCATGGTGGTGGTGAGCGTCGCGGTCGGCGTCACCCGGCTCGATGTCATCTCGGACATCTTCTACAACGGCCAGCAGTAAGCGGGCCGTTGTTTGTTGCTGGGCCGGCGCGTGGCGCCGGTGAGAATCGGTCCGAAGGAATGGCTGGCAGGTCATGAACAACTCGCTAACCAAGGTGATGATCCCCGTGGTGGGCCTCGCGGTCGCCATCGTCGCGCTCGCCGTCGCCTACTTCGTCATCAGCGCATGGTGGTCGCAGCCGCCGCCCATCCTGGGCTTCAGCCAAGGGCCGACGCAACCCATCGCCTTTATGCACAGCGTCCACGTGGGGCAAGACGCCATCGACTGCCAGTTCTGCCACCGGACGGTCGCCACCGACGAGGCGGCGGGCATTCCCCCCGTCAGCCAATGCATGTTCTGCCACGACTTCGGCCGCATCGACGGCTCGCAGCTCTCGGCGGAGGGCATCACCGCCGATGAGGCGCGGGCCGAGGTGCAGAAGCTGCGCGACGCCTACTATGGGGCGACCGACGCGAACGGCCAGCAGATAGCGCCGCCATCGCCCATCAACTGGCAGCGCGTCTACCGGATGCCCGACCATGTCCAGTTCGTCCACTCGCCGCACATCCAGGCCGGCGTGTCGTGCTCGCAATGCCACGGCGACGTGAGCAAGATGCAGGTGGTGGAGCAGGCCACCAGCCTGAAGATGCGGATGTGCGTAGACTGCCACCGCCAGAACAACGCGCCGACCGACTGCACGACGTGTCATTACTAAGGAAGGTCTGATCGCATGGCACTGACTCGACGGCAGTTCCTCAAGTGGGCGGGTGCCACCGGCATCGGCGCGGTCGTCTTCAACGGCTGCGCCGCCCCCGACGCGGCCATCTTGGTGCAGAGCCCGCTGGACATTCCAGAGGACTTGGTGACCGGGCGTGACAACTACTACGCCACGACCACCGAGAGCCTGGGCTATGCCACCGAGGGGCTGCTGGTGCGCGTGATGGAAGGCCGGGCGAAGAAGGTGGAAGGCAATCCCGACTTTCCGCTGAACACCGGGAAGCACAGCGCCCGGGCCGAGGCGTTGCTCCAATCGGCCTACCACCCGGACCGCATTCGCGAGCCGCTGGTGCGCGTGGGCAAGGGCGGCCCGTGGCGCCGCGAGTCGTGGGACTCGGCGGTCACCCGCTTCACCGATCTGATGCGCGGCGCCGACCCGGCCCGCACGCTGTTCATCACCTCGCCCACGGCGGGGCAGATGGCGGCGGTGCTGCAGGGCTTCGCGGCGGGGCGCGGCGAGCTCCACGGCTTCGAGCCGTTGAGCCAGGCCCCCCTGCGCGCAGCGGTGAAGAACGTGTTCGACGCCGACGTGCTGCCCACCTTCGACATCGCCCATGCCCGGTTCATCCTGAACTTCGGCGCCGACTTCCTGGGCACCTGGCTCAACCCGGTGCACCACGCCCGCGGCTATGGCGAGTTCCGCCAGGGCACCGACCGCCGCGGCTACCTCGTGCACATCGAGCCGCGCATGTCGCTCACGGCATCGAACGCCGACCAATGGGTCTACAACAACCCCGGCACCGAGGGCCTGCTGGCCCTGTCGATCGCCTATGTGCTGATTAGCGAGCGCCGCGCGGAAGCGGGGGCCGCGAATGCCTTGACCGGCGGGCGCGGCGCCGACGCGTTGAGCGCGTATGCCCCCGGCGCCGTGGCAGCGGCGACCGGCGTGTCGGCCGAGATGATCACGAAGATCGCGCACGCATTCGCCGAGCCCGCGCGCGGGCCCGCGCTCGCCATCGGCGGCGGCATCGCCGGGGCGCACACCAACGGCGTGTTCAACCTCACGGCCATCTACGCCCTGAACCAGCTGGTCGGCAACGTGAACCGCGAAGGCGGCGTGATCTTGAACCCGGTGTTCGCCGCCTCGCGCGTCACGGCGTCGCCCCTGCGGACGTGGAAGCAGCTCGTCGAGCGGATGAACGACCGCGAGATCGACCTAGTGGTCGTGCGCGACGCCAACTTCGTCTACGGCCTGCCGGCGGCGCTTAACGCGGCCCAGGCGTTGCGGCGCGTCCCCACGGTGGTCAGCTTCGGCAGCTTCCTCGACGAGACCACGGCCCTGGCCGACCTGATCCTGCCGAGCACGACGCCGCTGGAGGAGTGGGGCGCCGTGGTGCCGGAGCCGGCGCCGGGCTATGCCGTGGTCGGCTTCCAGCAGCCCGTCATCCGCCCGTACACCGGCAACATCTCGACCGGCGACGTGCTGCTGCGCGTCGCGAGGGACCTGAACATCGCCGCGCTGCCGTGGGAAACCATGCGTGACGCGGTGCGGGATTTGGCGCGGCAACTGCAGCAGGGCAACCGCGGTTCCGTGGTCGCGCCCACGCTGGAGGAGTTCTGGAAGCGCGCGCTGGAGCGCGGCGGCTGGTGGGACATGGGCCAGCGGCTGACCGGCGCGCCCGCGCCGCGCCCGCTGCCCGAGCGCGCCGACCCGGAACAGGTGTCCGATGCCAACCAGTTCCCCTTCGCGCTGGTGCCGTTCGAGACGCCCGGCCTCGGCGCCGGCGAGGGCGCGCACCTTCCCTGGCTCCAGTCGCTGCCGGACGCGGTGTCGACGATCACCTGGCAGACCTGGGTGGAGCTCAACCCGCACACCGCCGAGCGGCTGGGCGTGCGTCAGGAAGACGTCGTGCTCATCGAGTCGTCCACCGGCCACGTCATCCGGGCGATCGTCTACGTGAACCGCGCGGCGCCGCCCGACGTGGTCGCCGTGCCGTTCGGGCAGGGACACGCCCACTACACGAGCTACGCGGCCAACCGGGGCTCCAACGTGTTCGATATCCTCGAGCCGGCCGAGGAGCGGGAGACCGGCGCGCTAGCCTGGGGCGCGACGCGTGTGCGCGTGACCAAGACCCGCTCGCGGCAGGCGCTTTCCAAGTTGGAAGGCCATTGGGACTCCGTCCAGTTCGCGGACTCTCCGATCATCGAAATCACGCGGCAAGGCCAGTCGAACGGCAACGGCACACACTAGGCGGGCGAGGTAGCAGATGACGACATTGCAGTTCCAAGAGAACCCCACTCCGACGACGCAACGGCCGCCGCGTCACCACTGGAACATGGTGGTCGACATCGACCGGTGCACCTCGTGCCGGGCGTGCGTGATCGCTTGCGAGGCCGAGAACAACATTCCGATCAACACGGAGGACCGCTTCACGCAGCAGCGCGTGAACCAGTGGATCCGCATCGAGCGGTACTGGGAGGGCGAGTTCCCGAACGTGAAGGCGCGCTACATTCCCATGCTGTGCCAGCATTGCGACAACGCGCCGTGCGAGCCGGTGTGTCCCGTTTACGCCACCTATCACAACAACGAGGGCCTGAATGTGCAGGTCTACAACCGGTGCGTGGGCACCCGTTACTGCGCGAACGCCTGCCCCTACCACGCCCGCAACTTCAACTACTGGGAGCCGGTGTGGCCGGAGGACTTCCGCAACTACCTGAACCCCGACGTGACCATCCGCTCGCGCGGCATCATGGAGAAGTGCACGTTCTGCGTCCAGCGCATCCGCCGCGCCACCCGCGGCCGGCAAGACGTGGCCGACGGCGCCTTCGCCCCGGCGTGCGTGCAGGCGTGCCCGTCGGACGCGTTGGTGTTCGGCGACATCCTCGACGAGAACAGCAAGGTCGCGAAGCTGTCGAAGAACGAGCGTCACTACATGGTGCGCGAGGTGCTGGGAACGCTTCCGTCGATCACGTACCTGAAGAAGGTGGAGGCAGATGCACTCTAAGGGGCACGAGGCCGCGCACGCCGGCGAGCACCTGCATGGGCTGGAGGACATGCCGCCCATCATGACGCACGAGGAGGTGTCGCGCGACGTCATCGGCAGGTTCACAGCCGTCAGCTGGCGCTACATGGCTGTGATGGGCGTGCTGGCGCTGCTGTTCGCGATCGGCCTCGTGGCATTCGTCATCCGCGCCGTCGGCGGCTTCGACGACACGAGCGACTGGGGTTATTTCGTCGCGACCATGGGCTTCCTCACTACCGCGTTCGTGTCGGCGCCCATCGTCTCGGCCGGCCTGCGCTTCACAAAGGCACATTGGCGGCGGCCGCTGGCGCGCCTGGCCGAGATTCACGGCGTGACCGCGCTGCTGGTACTGTTGATGGTGATTCCCGCGCTAGCCGCGCTGCCAGACCCGGTGGGCCGCGCCGACATTTGGTTCGACTTCCCAAGCCCTGACTGGTTCCCGCACATGTGGACCATGATCGCGATGGCCGCGTTGGCGCTCTGCACCGTGGCGTTGCTGTGGATGCACGCCCTGCCGGACCTGGCGAACGCGCGCGACCACCTACCCCAGGGCAAAGTGCGGCGCAACGTCGCCTCGTTCTTGTCGATGGGCGTCATCGGCACCGTCCGGTTCTGGCGCGTGCTGTACCGGGGCGGCCTGCTACTGGGCGCGCTATACATCATGATGTACATGGCGGTCCAGACGATCCTCTCCGCCGAGTGGTCGTTGGGCATGGTGCCCAGCTGGAAGGATTCGATGTTCCCGGCCTACCAGGTGATGAAGGGCCTGCAAGCGGGCACGGCGGTGGTCGTCGTCACCATGTTCGTGCTGCGGACGTGGGGCGGTTACGAGAAATACTTCGGCATCGACCAGTTCTGGTCCATCGCCAAGCCGCTGCTGGCGTTCAGCCTGCTTTGGTTCTACATGTGGTTCGCCAGCTTCATCACCTTCTGGTACGGCCGCCAGCCGTCGGAGATCAACCTCATCCAGATGTTGTTCCTGGGGCCGTGGGCCGTGCCGTTCTTCAGCAGCATGCTCCTGAACTTCCTGTTCCCGCTGGGCATGTTCATCTGGAACCCGATCCGCAAGAGCATCGTGGGGCCGACGGTCGTGGCCGCGGCGGTGCTGCTGGGCGCGCTGATCGACCAGGTTCGCGTGTACGTCGCGCCGATGTCGCTGAACAACCACTTCGGTCACGTGCTGGCGGAGGTGCCGGTGTTCCAGTGGCCGAACATCCTCGACATCGCCATCGTGGTGGGCTTCATCTCCGGCGCCATCCTCCTGTTCACGCTCGTCGCGAAGCTCGTGCCCGTGGTCTCGATTTGGGAGGTGGGCGAGGGCCTGCGCTTGGTGAAGGTACGCAAGTTCCACAACCGCTGGGTCCGCGTCATCGCGAAGTCGCACTAGGTCAAGGCAGAGACACATGTATTACCGCAGGACCGTCTCCGACGCGCAGATCAACCGAGAGCTGCTGGACGTGGTGTTCCGCACGCCCGTCTGGTGGGTGGTGATCGTAAGCATCCTGGGCCTCTTGGTCGCGGTGTTCATGTCGACCTTCGGCCTGCTGATGAACCAAGGGTTGGGGCTCACTGGCCTCAACCGCCCGGTGTTCTGGGGCTTCCTCATCACCAACTTCATCTTCTGGGTCGGCATCTCGCACGCCGGCGTGATGATCTCGGCCATCCTGCGCCTGTCGCAGGCGGAGTGGCGCCGGCCCATGGTGCGCGCCGCCGAGACGATGACGGTGTTCTCGCTGATGACGGCGCTGCTGATGCCCGTCATGCACGCGGGCCGGCCGTGGCGCATTTTCTACTGGGTGTTTCCCTACGACTTCGCGCGGGGCATCTGGCCCGACGTCCGCTCGCCGCTGGTGTGGGATCCCACCGCCATCATCACCTACCTCACCAGCTCGTCGTTGTTCGTGTTCACGGCCCTCATCCCCGACTTCGCCGTCATCCGTGACCGCGCGACGGGCTGGCGCAAGGCGATCTACGGCGCGCTGGCGATGAACTGGCGCGGCACCCCGCAGCAATGGAAGCTGCAAGGCATCGCGGGCATCCTGCTCTCCGCGCTCATCCTGCCCGTGTTCGTGTCCGTGCACTCCATCGTGTCGTGGGACTTCGGCGTGAGCCTGGTGCCCGGCTGGCACGTGAGCGTGTTCGCGCCCTACTTCGTCATCGGCGCGGTGCTCTCGGGCGTGTCGGCGGTGCTGACGCTGATGATCTTGATGCGCTTCCTGTTCAAGCTGCAAAACTACATCTGGGAAGAGCATATCGACGCGCTGGGCCGGCTGCTCATCGTCGTGGCGATCGGCTGGCACTTCCTGTTCTGGCTCGACATCGTGTTCGCCCTGTGGACGGCCGAGAGCGTGGAGACGACCTATTGGCAGCTGCGCCTGTTGACGCCGCCGTGGTCGTGGCTGTTCCTGCTGTTCTACGTCTTCTCGTTCGTCATTCCCACCTCGCTGTGGCTGTTCCGCAAGGTGCGCCGCAGCTTCGTGTGGATGTTCTGGATCAGCATTTTGGTGAACATCGGCATGTTCTTGGAGCGTCTCATCATCATCGTGCCGCCGCTGATGAACAAGGACGCCTTCACGTTCCAGTTCGGCACCTACCGGCCAAGCATCGTGGAGCTCATCATCGTCGGCGGCACGTTCGCGCTGGTCGCGTTCCTGCTGCTGATGTTCGGTAAGTTCTTCCCGCTCATCCCGCTGTGGGAGGAGAAGGAAGGACAGCGTCTGGTGGAAACCGTCAAGGTCGGCAATGTCGAAGTGCCGGCAATGATCAAGGAGTAAACGACCGACCCGCGGGAAGGTTGAGGAAAAGAACATGGCGAACCAACGCATACTCGGGCTCTACCCAGACCCAGACAAGGCCGCCGAGGCGATGAACCGTCTGAAGCACAACGGGTTCCCCGCCGAGGACCTCGACATCTACACCGGCAGCCCGTTCCCCGAGGGCACGTTCGGCGAGCACGAGCCGCAACACCGGCTGTATGTGTTCCCGTTCGCGGGCGCGGTCATCGGCTTCAGCCTGGCGATGCTGGTCACCATCGGCACGCAGATCTCCTACCCACTCATCACCGGCGGCAAGCCGATCCTCTCGATCCCGCCAATGACGATCATCGCGTATGAGTTCACGATGCTGGGCGCCATCATCGCGACCGTGGTGGGCATTCTATTCGAGTCGCGCATTCCGCGCCGCACCCTGGGCGTGTACGACGAGCGCATCACCGACGGCTTCATCGGCATCGTGGTGTCGTGCCCGGCGGAGCGCGGCCGCGCGGCGGAGCAGTCGCTGCGCGCAAGCGGCGCGGTGGACATCAAGACCGAAGCCTAAAACGTAGTTCATGATGGGACGTACCTTGCACGCTGCACACCGCATCAAAAACCGCTTCATTTTCCTGGCGTTGGGCCTGGGCGTGGTCATGCTGGCCGCCGCGTGCAGCGAGCAGGGCGACCCCTGGCGCGGCCCCGGCACCTACCCCATCGACATCTTTCCGGAGATGCACTACCAGCAGAGCATGAAGGCGCAGGAGCCGCCGCGCTTCCTGCCGCCCGAGGGCTCGGTGCCCGTGAGCGGTGCCGGCGACACGGTGCTGCCCGCGTCGAAGGCCGAGGCTGCCTCGCTCGCGAACCCGCTGACGGACGACCGCACGCGGGCGGGCGCGCTGCTGTATCAAATCAACTGCCAGCAATGCCACGGCGCCACCGGCGGCGGCGATGGCACGGTCGGCACCCGGTTCCAAGCCTACGGCGCCCCCCCGCCGCCGGCCCTCGACAGCCAACGCATGGAGGCGCTATCGCCCGGCGAGGAGTATTGGTCCATCACCAACGGCTTCGGCTTCATGCCCCCGTTCGGCAACCTGCTGAGCGATGAGGAGCGGTGGGCCATCGTGCAGCTGCTGGAGATGCCCAACGATCAGCGCGCCGCATTGTTGAGCCAAACCCGCGCTCCGGGCGGTTTGCCACGCAACTAGATTGTAGGTAGCCGGCATGCACGCCGCGCGTGTCCGTTCGTCGCTTCGCATCCTCGGCATCGTCTCGGTGCTGCTCCTGGGGTTGTTGGCGGCCGCGCCCGCGCAGGCGCAGGCCCCGACCCTGACACCCGACCAAGAGGCGCGGGCGAACGCCTTGGCGAAGCAGCTCATCTGCCCCGTGTGCCCCGGCGAGACGCTCGACCAGTCGCAGGCCACCATCGCGAAGCAGATGAAGGCGATCATCCGCGAGCGGCTGGCGGCCGGACAAAGCGACCGGCAGATCGTCGACTACTTCGTCTCGGTCTATGGCGAGTCGGTGCTGGCCCAGCCGCCGCGCTCGGGCTTCGGCCTGGCGGCATGGCTGGTGCCGCCCGTCGTCGTCGTCGCCGGACTCGTCACCGCGCTGGTCGTGCTCCGCAACCTTCGGCGCGGGCGCGCGGCGGCCACCCCGCCGCCGGCGGCGGAATCGCCGGAGGCGCTGCGGCCGTATCTGGATATGGTGGACGACGAGCTGGCGCGGGACGGCGACGAGCCGCGCGACGGCGCGCCACCCGTGCGAAAATGAGTGTGGGGCGCGAGGGAGGCTGACATGGCGTACCTGGGCACCGGCGCGCTGCTGATAGCGACGGTGCTGGCCGTCTACGGCACGGTGGGCGGCGTGCTCGCCGTGCGGCGGCGCGACGGCGCGCTCGCGGTCAGCGCGCAGCGCGCGGCCTACATGACCGTGCCCGCCATGGGCCTGGCGGTGCTCGCGCTCGTCATCGCGTTCATCGACCACGATTTCTCGATCCGCTACGTCGCCGAGCACAGCAACCGCGCGATGCCGCGCATCTACACCTGGGTCGCCTTCTACGCCGGCAACGAGGGGTCGCTGCTGTTCGTGGCGTTCGCGCTGGCGGCGTTCGCCGGCATCAGCATGGCAATGGTCACCCGGCGCATCGGCTCGCAGCGCACCTACGCCAACGCCGTGCTCATGGCGCTGCTCACCTTCTTCCTCATCGTGCTCCTCACGCTCGCCAACCCATTCGAGCAGCTGGCCGTGGCCGCGGTGGACGGCCAAGGCATCAACCCATTGCTCAAGCACCCCGGCATGTTCATCCACCCGCCGCTCATCATGACGGGGCTCATCTCCGTCAGCGTGCCGTTCGCGCTGGCGATGGGCGCGCTGCTGTCGGGCCGCATCGACGACGACTGGGTGGATGCCGGCCGCGTGTGGGGCCTCGTGGCGTGGGCCATGCTGGGCACCGGGCTGCTGCTGGGCGCGTGGTGGGCCTACACCATCCTCGGCTGGGGCGGCTACTGGGCGTGGGACCCGGTGGAGAATGCCGCGCTAATGCCGTGGCTCGGCCTCACCGCGTTCATCCACAGCATCATGGTGCAAAAGCGGCGCGGCATGTTCCGCATGTGGAACATCGCCCTCATCAACATCTCGTTCGCGCTCGGCAACTTCGGCGTCTTCATCAACCGCGGCGGCCCCGTGCCGTCGGTGCACTCGTTCGGCGCGTCCACGCTTGGCTGGGTGTTTCTCGCCTTCCTCGGCGTCACGCTCGTGTTGTCGTTCGGCGCCTTCTTCTGGCGGATGGGCCTGCTGAAAAGCGCGCGGCCCCTCGAATCGATGCTGTCGCGCGAGGCCTCGTTCCTCGTCAACAACCTCCTGCTGCTGGCCATCGCGTTCATCACCATGTTCGGCGTCGTGTTCCCGCTCATCGCGCAGCTGTTCGTGGGCCGCGAGCTCAGCATCGCCCGCCCCTACTACGACGCGGTGAACGGCCCGCTGCTGCTGGCGCTGCTGGCGCTCATGGGCATCGGCCCGCTGCTGCCCTGGCGCACGGCCAGCTGGGCGGCGGTGCGGAAGGTGGTCGTCGTGCCGGGGGCCGCCGCCGGCGCGGTGCTGGCGGTGCTGCTCATCGCCGGCATGCGCGGCGTGCCCGCCCTGGTGGGGTTCGGCGTCTCGGCCTTCGTCGCCGCGTCGGTCCTGCAAGAGTGGGCGCGCGGCACCGTCGCGCGCTCGCGGCAGGCGCGGGTGGCGCTGCCCATCGCGTTCACGCAGCTCATGGCGGCCAACCGCCCGCGCTACGGCGGCTACGTCGTGCACCTCGCCATCGTGCTGCTGGCGTTCGGCATCGTCGGATCGTCGTTCTTCGACCTCGAAAAGGACGTCGTGCTGCGGACCGGCGAGCGCGCCGCCCTGGGCGACTACGAGGTCGAGTTCGTGCGAGTCGACACCACGAACTTCGCGGACCGCACCGAGCGCGTGGCGACGGTGAATGTCTACCGCGACGGCCAGTTCCTCACGTCGATGGGTGCCTGGCAGGGCTTCTACCCCTCGTTCCAAATGATCTCGACGCGCTCCGCCATCCGCTCGACGCCGAAGGAGGACCTGTACGTCCTCTTCAGCGAGGTGCAGTCCGACGGGCAGAGCGCCGTGTTCCGCATCCTCGTGAACCCGCTGGTGTGGTGGATGTGGCTGTCGGGCCCCGTGCTCATCCTGGGCACCGTGATCGCGCTGTGGCCGGCGCGCGAGCGGGCGATGGCCTACGTGCCCTCGCCGGCGCGGCGTCCGGGCGACCCACAGCCCGGCGGAGCGGCATGATGCTGGTCGCCTTGCTCATCGTCGCGCTCGGCATCCTCAGCCTGGTGGTCGTCGCCTACCCCCTGCTGACGAGCCGCGGCGCCGCGAGGCCCATCGACGACCCGGCCGTGGAGCTGGCCCAACGCCTGCGCCGCGCGCGCGACCGCGTGTACGAGGAGATCCGCGCCCTTCAACAGGAGCGCTTCATGCGCGACATCACCGAAGAGCAGTACCAGGAGCAGCTCAACGCGGCTCGGCTCCGCGCGGCCCAGCTGCTCCAAGAGCAGCGCCGCGTGCAGGAGACGATCGCGGAGATCGAGGCGGCGGTCGAGGCGGGGATGGCGCGGGCGGAGCGGCGGCCGGCATGACGCGCATCATCGCCCTCGGGTTCGTCGCCGTCGCGGTGGTGGCGGCGCTCCTATCGTCCGCGCCGGCCATGGCGCAGCAGGTGGCGACCGTGCACGGCACGCTGCGGAACGGCACGGCGGGCGCCGCGTTCGATCCAACCAAGACGCCGGTGACGTTGAGCGTGGTGCAGGGCGTGAGCGTGGTGTCGCAGCGCAGCGTGCTGCCGGACCCCGACGGCTCCTTCACGTTCGAGGGCGTGTCGGTGCAACAGGGACAGACCTATTTTTTCAGCGCCGACCACGCGGGCGCCGGCTACTCCGCGCGCCGCGCCGCGGCCGACCTCGCGGACGACGTCGAGCTGACGGTGTACGAGGCGACCACCTCGACCGACGTGCTGCGCTTCGAGAGCTACACCATCATCGTCACCGGCGCCGACCGCGCGGACCGCGTGATGGAGGTGATGGAGCGGGCGGTGGTGCTGAACACGTCGGACCGGACGCTGGTGCCCGATCTGAACGCGCCGCCCGTGGCGGACCCCGCCGGAGGCCCGCCGATGCTGTCGTTCCTCCGGTTCGCCGTGCCGGCGGGCGCCACCAACCTCGACGTGCAATCGACCCTGGTGGGCGGCGACATCATCCAGGTCGACCGAGGGTTCGCGGTGACGACGCCGATACCGCCGACGGTGGCGACCGGCGGCGCCGACGCGCATCAGTTCCAGTTCGTCTATCGCGTGCGCTACGGCGGCGACGGCGCCTTCGACCTGTCACGCAACATGCCGTTCGGCGCCGACGCGGTGCGCGTCGTGGTGCCTGCGGACACGGCCAACGCCATCTCCGTCGATCTGCGGGACCTCGGCGTCGCCCACATCGGCAACGGGCGCATCGTGCGGCTGCTGGAAGGCGGGCCGGTCCAGCGGCAGGGCGCCATCGGCGTGCGGGTGACGGCGCTGCCACAGCCGCGCCCCTGGGACGCCGTTGCCCGCCACGGCCCCCGTTGGACGGCGCTGGTGGTGCTCCCCACGGCGCTGGCGGCGGGCCTGGCCGCGCTGCTGGCATGGACAGCGCGTCGTCGCGGCGCGTTCGCCGCCGTGTCGGCGAACGCCCCATCGCCCGTCGCGCGGGACCGCCTGCTCGCCCGCCTGGCCGCACTGGACGCCGAGCACGCGGCGGGCAGGCTGTCCGATGACGTCTATCGCGGCGAGCGAGAGGCGGTCAAGCGGGGGCTGCTGGACATCGCGCTGCGCGAGCGCCTTGGCCGCGACGACGCCACGGCCTGACGCCGTCCGCCGCGGTCCGCCGTCCTGCTCGTCTCGCCCCGCCACGCGCCGCTCGCGCACGCTTTCGGATGGGCGCTCCCGCGGCGTTAGGCGGGCGAGGCTAGTTTACCCCCCCCCCCCCCCCCCCCCCCCCCCCCCCCCCCCCCCGCGCCGGCGCCCCCGCCCCCCCCCCGCCCG
>Ga0194132_10005835_pt1 | contig 19561 bp, 17 predicted proteins | sample TA2KigOf80mmetaG_FD_148612 | JGI IMG/M metagenome (GOLD analysis project Ga0194132, IMG submission 148612) | Freshwater microbial communities from Lake Tanganyika, Tanzania - TA2015054 Kigoma Offshore 80m | ecosystem: Environmental > Aquatic > Freshwater > Lake | place: Tanzania: Lake... | reverse complement strand
TCAACCTTCAATGAATATGCGATTGTTTCCGAAAATCGTGTGACACCTGTTCCAGCTGACAGCGATCTTGAGGTTGCCGCTCTCTTTGGGTGTGCCGTGACGACTGGCTTTGGCGTAATTGAAAACAATGCCAAGTTGCGTATAGGCGAATCAGTCGTGGTTTTTGGTTCAGGCGGTATTGGACTTAATATCGTTCAGGCAGCTGCGCTGGTATCTGGCTATCCGGTCGTCGCGGTGGATCTTCACGACAACAAACTGGAGCTTGCGCGAGAAATTGGGGCCACGCATGTGATCAACACTAGTCGGCAGAATGCTCGCCAAGCAATTCTTGACATCGTTGGAACCGCCGGTGTGGATGCTTTCATCGACAACACCGGGCAACCCTCAACAATCGAAATGGGTTACCAGATTACCAAGCCACAAGGCCGTGTCATTTTGGTCGGCGTGCCGTGCAAGGGCAATGATGTTTCTCTCCATTCTCTGCCTCTACATTTTGGCAAGAAAATTAGTGGGTCCTTTGGGGGCGACGCAATACCTCAAGCCGACATACCCCGGTTCCAGCAGTTATACGGCATCGGCAGAATTAAACTGCGTGAACTACTAACCGATTGCTTCGAACTGGATCGCGTCAATGATGCGATCGTGGCCATGAGAAGTGGCAAGGTGGCCGGTCGTTGTTTGATTGCGATGTAGGCGGGGCTTGTAACGATCGCGACGTATCCACTGCTGCGTTTTAGCCAAAGAAGGACGGGCGTATGAGTTCCACAGATATCCAGGACGCGCACACACAAATCGAGGGTAAGCGAGGTGAGCCATGGGTGAATCTGCCGGGAGAACAGGGGCTGACCCAATGGACCCGTGATGATCTGGTCACTTACAACCAGATCAATCGCCACATCGAGAAGGCGGTTTTCTTTCAGCGTGTTTTTGACTTTCTGACCGACAATCGAGTCGTGGGCGACTATTTAGAATTCGGATGCCATCGATGCAGAACTTTTCGAATGGCGCTTACCGAGGCGAGACGGCACAATCTTTCGGCAACAAAGTTCATGGCGTTCGATAGTTTCGAGGGGTTACCGGAACCGAAGTCTGACACGACAATGGAAATCTGGAAAAGCGGCGCACTGGCGACTAGCGAGGCCGAGTTCATGCGCGTGGTTCGTGACCACGGCATTTACGTTGACAACGTGCGTACCGTCAAGGGATTCTACGATCAAAGTCTGACAAGCGGCCTGCAAGGGGAACTGCTAGGTAGCGGCACCAAGGCGATGCTTGTGAATATCGATTGCGATCTCTATGAGTCCGCCGTCCCCGTGTTCCAATTTGTTGACCCCCTCTTACAAGAGGGGACAGTCATCTATATCGACGATCTCTTTACCGGATACAAAGGGTCACCCTGTAAGGGCGTGGCCCGCGCATTTCTTGAATATCAAAACACCACACATTGGAAGTTTCTGTCTTACCTTCATATCGGCTGGTGGGGTCGTGCCTATATCACGTATTCCGGCGAGAAAGCGAGGGAGAGTGTAATTTGAGAATCTTGATCCGGAACATTGCGGAAAGGTAGAGAGCTTTCTATAGCGACTTTGCATTTCACTATGCAAAACATTGTGGTTACTGGAGCGGGCGGGTTTTCTGGCGCAGAGCTCGTTCATTATTTACATTCCAAGGGCCACAATGTTACTGCCGTGATACGGTCTGGGCTCGGGCGCCTTGCAGGATCCGCTTTCTCCTCGAGGAACTTGAAGGTTGTTCAGGCCGACCTGTCGATGCCGATCGATTTGCCGCACACAGCGGACGCGATATTCCATATTGCAGCTCGCTCGCCTTCGGCCGGGGTGTCGGTGGACAGCATGGTCCGCGACAATGTGCTTGCGACTCGCAATCTCCTCGCATATGCCAAGGCAACTGATGTAAAACTGTTTGTTTTTTTTTCCAGCCTTTCGGTGCATGGTGAGGTTGTTGAAGAAGTTCTCGATGAAGAAACTCCAATCCGCAATCCAAGTCCGTATGGGTTGACGAAACTGATATGCGAGGAAATACTGAGAGGCGAATCTATGTCAATGAGATCCCTCGCAATACGACTTCCCGGCGTTATCGGTCGAAAGTCCATGCGCAACTGGCTCTCGAGATCATTGGTTGCAGCTTATGCGGGGGAGGATATAAAGGCTTTCAATGCCGATGCGCCCTTCAATAATGCAGTTCATGTTGCCGACCTGTGTAATTTCAGCGGTGGCTTGCTCAAGAAGGTTTGGGAAGGGTTCGATGTCGTTACCCTCGGTGCCGCCGGTCAACTCCCGGTAGGAACAGTAGCGAAGCTGATTGCCGAAGCTGGTGCGCGTGGATCACGGGTTATCATCGAGAACGCAGGAAAAACCAGCTATCGAATTTCAAGCGTGCGCGCTCAGGCGCAATATAGCTACTCGCCGATGAATATAGAGGCAATGTTAAAACAATTCATTCTGGAGAATTCGGACCTCTCGGATACCGAGGGAGCTATCAGGGGAGGGGTAATAGATGGGATTCATTGAGACATATAACGAATGCGAAAAAACCGCAATCGGGAAATCAACCTTCACCGAAAGAAAGATATTCAGCCCTTTTACGCACAATCTGGTAAATGATCCGACGCGAATCGCCTCGATATCGGAGCTTCCCTACTTTGTATGTACGATGCACAATCAGCGAGCGGAGACGACGGTCAACAAGCTTCTCAACGGCCTGACAGAAGAAGAAGCCGATATCCTCAGGAGCATTGTTAGAAAGGTCTCTGAGGTATCGTCGGACTGGGGCATCAAGACCGCGCCGTTTTCATCTGTACTGAGGCACCTTTACCAACGAAGATTGATACGTTATTTATTGCCCGATGGTCGGAACTTTCTGGAAATTGGTCCTGGCTCTGGGTATTTGTCGCTCATGCTTGCGCTCGACGGCAAAGCCGTATGCAACACGGACGTAACGCAAGCTTATTATATTTTTCAGCACTACCTGTACGATTCTTTTGGGCTTTTATCCGAGTTCGCTTCCACGAATACCGGCCTGCTGCCAGAGGGAGGGAATCAAGCTATAGCAGGTAAAGTTAATCACCTACCTTGGTGGATCTATAAAGATTTGCCTGCGCATGCTATCGCGGTTGATGTTATCATCGTTAACCACGCTATCTGTGAGATGCACGCCATGGCAGTGCAGCATCTTCTCGCGATTGCTTCAAGGCTGGGTTATCCCAAGTTCTTTATGGAAAGCACCGGTCTGGACAGCGTGTCCTTGACCTTCGAGGAGGTGAAGTCGAAGTTCTTGGGCTATGGCTACTCTTTGACTTACTCGAAGAATGACGTTTATGTTTTTGAGCATGAAAAAAACAGTTCGCGCGGGAGAGCGGTTATTTTTGCAAAGCGTCTCGTGGACAGACTCGCCAGGCTGATTCCGTTCATTACGGAGTTTAAGAAGGAATTCCAAAGGCTGAAATCCGAGCTTTCCGCGATAAAGCGGCAGTTGACCGGCCGCGTTCCCGAGCATGGCTCGGTGTTCCAGCCGAATCCTGTTTGTTATGACGATGTATTGCGCCTGTACGAACAAATCTTGGGGGAACGGAATTTCATGTCGCTCGACGAGGAGTTCCTTGATCGAGTCAAAGCTGGCTGACCGTGTGCTTTGAAGGCACCGGATTTACCCGATACTGCCGCCCCTCCTGCGTCGGGGGCAAAGACCTGAGTTTGCACGCTGTTTATTTGGAGCAACAGACATGGCAACCGCCCCGTTAAGACTTCCAGTGCCGATGCCGGCTGCGGGCGTTGATGCCTACAACCGCGAGAAAGAACTTGCTTTGGCCTATGATCCCAGGCGGAGCGAGAACTACCGGCGGTATCTGATGTTCAAGCGAACGGGCGAGGTTTTGGATTTTCTTCCGGTCAAGCTCGATATCGAAAACGTCAGCCGTTGCAACTTCCGCTGCACGATGTGTCAAGTCAGCGATTGGAAGAAAGGGCAACGTGCGGGGGACATGCCGTTGGACGCATTCAAGAGATTACTGGACGAACAATATGGCGCAATCGAAGTGAAGCTGCAGGGCATGGGAGAGCCGTTGCTCCAGCGCGACGACTTCTTCAAGATGATCGAATATGCGCGCCGTACGCATATCTGGACCCGTACCACTACAAATGCTTCATTGCTGCACTTCAGGGAAAACTATCGAAAGCTGATCGATGCCGACCCGAACGAGGTCCAGATATCAATCGACGGGGCCGACAAAGAGGTATTCGAGAAAATCCGGCGGGGGTCCCGTTTCGATGTGGTTTCAAAGAACTGCCGCTTGATTAATGACTATTGCGATGCCAAATCCGTTACTCGCACCAAGATGTGGGTGGTCGTTCAAAAAGATAACCGGCACCAGTTCAAGGATTTTGTCGACCTTGCGCTGCGACTCGGATTTCGCAGTCTTTGCTTTTCCTTGACGCTCACCGGGTGGGGACAGGACAAATGGCAGAAGCAGAATGACGAGGCAGGCGCTGGGGATTCTGTCCCCATGGATGCCTGTTTCGAACTCGTTGAACGCGGAGCGCGCCTGGGCGTCGATGTGGCTTTCTGGGATATCGGAAGCAAATTCAACACGCGGTCGCCTTCAGGTTTGTGCAACTGGCCATTTGAGCGTGCGTATGTCTCCTCTGATTTGAGAGTTGTTCCCTGTTGCATGATCGCCAATCCGGAGGCACTCGATCTCGGTGATGCGGCAGACTTTGCTCATACTTGGAACGGTGAAGCGTATCAGACCTTTCGGCGCGCCCATCTAGATGGAAATATTCCCAAACCGTGCATGGCGTGCTATGAAACCCAAGGTGACGCCGGCGGGGTAAAGACCGGGTGAACGATGGCGTATCTCGCGTAAGCGACATAAGTTCAATGTACGGTGGTTCGTAGTTTGGGCTACCATGCCCATGATCCAGACAAATCACAGTGTACTCGCGAAGACCGGAGTCGCTGCGTGTCCTGTACCTCACTATAGGCTGCCGCCTCATTTTCTGCGCAATTTGTTTCAAGATGTGACGTGATCCCCGAAATTAGTAGCACCTGAGATTGGCGTCCGATCTATTATGCAACGGGAGGTCGGACATGAAGAAGCGGTTCACGGAGGAGCAGATCATCGGTTTCCTGAAGGAGGCCGAGGCGGGGGTGGCGGTGAAGGATCTGTGCCGGCCTCACGGGTTCTCGGAGGCGAGCCAATACCTCTGGAGATCGAAGTTCGGGGGCATGAGCGTGCCTGAGACGAAGCGGTTAAAGGCGCTGGAGACGGAGAACACCCGGCTGAAGAAGCTCCTGGCCGAGACGCTGCTGGAGGCCGAGGTCACGAAGGAGGCCTTGAGGCGAAAGTGGTGACCGTGCCAGCGCGGCGCGAGTTAGTGCGGTTTGCGCAGTCGCGCGGCTTGAGCGAGCGCCGGGCGTTGAGGCTGGCCTGCTTGAGCCCGAGCGTGCTGCGCTACGAGCGCCGAGACGATGGGAGCGGGGAACTGCGCAAACGGATCATGGCGCTGGCGCACCGGCATCGACGCCACGGCTACCGGATGATCCACCTGCGGCTCACCCAGGAGGGCTGGACGGTGAATATCAAGCGGGTGCGGCGCCTCTACCGGCAGGAGAGCCTGATGGTGCAGAAACGCAAAAGGAAGAAGGTCGCCTCCCGGGAGCGCCAGCCGCTGGTGCGGCCCTCCCGGGCGAATGAGGTGTGGAGCATGGACTTTGTGTTCGATCGGCTGGCCGACGGCCGGGCACTGAAGTGCCTATCGGTGGCGGATGATGCAACACAGGAGGCGGTGACCGTCATGAGCCTACGTGACGCGGATCCTGGACCAGGTAAAAGCCCGGCGCGGCCTGCCGAAGGTGATCCGCTCGGACAACGGGTGGGAGTTCTGCGAGCGCGCGATGGCGATCTGGGCGCACGAGAACGGTGTGGCACTGCGTTTCATCGAGCCGGGCAAACCCAACCAGAACGCCTACGTCGAGTCCTTCAACGGACGGCTGCGCGATGAGTGTCTGATTGAGCACTGGTTCACGAGCCTCGAGCACGCAAGGGCGGAAATTGAGGAATGGCGCAGAGATTACAACGAGCGGCGCCCCAAGAAGCATCTGGGTGGACTGCCGCCGGCGGTTTACGCCGAACGCTTGGCGGCGCAATTTAACGGCGTGGACTCTAATTCAAACTGCTACTAAAATTGGGGATCACGTCGTCTGGAACACGAAAACCTAGGAATGTAGCTGTATGAAAAAAGCATTAATAATTGGAGGCGGGGTTGCAGGCTGCGCTGCCACTCATCATCTGGAGATGATGGGTGGTTGGGAAGTCACGCTGGTAGAAACAGCTCCGTTTCTCGGGGCGGGAGTTCGTACGCAGTGGTACGGTGGCCATCCTTATACGTTCGGGCCCCGGCATTTTCTGACTCAGAACAGGCGAGTTTATGAATATTTGAACGAGCTTGTTCCGCTGCGCTTGTGTCCAGACCATGAATTCATTACATACGTTGAACGGGATAATGCTTTTTACAACTACCCTATTCACATGGATGACATCAAACGGATGCCAGATCGGGTTCTGATTGAGAGCGAGATGGAGGAGAAGCGGCGCCAGGAATTTGCGGGTGCGAAAGCAGCAAAGAATTTGGAGGAGTACTGGGTCGGGTCCGTAGGCCAGCGCCTCTTTGAAAAATTCATCGATGGTTACAACAAGAAAATGTGGCTGGTCGATGACTGTACCAAGATCGACACGTTCAATTGGTCGCCCAAGGGGGTCGCTCTAAAGAAAGGGCCCAAGGCTGCATGGGATACCGCAATATCGGGTTACCCCTACGCAAAGACCGGGTATGACGCCTATTTTGACATCGCCACCAAGGCGGCGAGAGTGCTGCTCTCCACTCGCATTGAGAAATATGATCTAAAGAGAAAATTTGTCTGGATTGCAGGGGAACGGCATAATTTCGACATTATTGTCAGTACTATTTCTCCAGATACATTGCTGGATCGCTGCTTCGGTGAGTTGCCATTCATTGGTCGTGATTTTCACAAAATTGTTTTCCCGACGGAGTTTGTGTTTCCGGCCAATGTCTATTTTCTCTACTATGCAAATGACGAGGCGTTTACCCGCTTGGTGGAGTACAAGAAATTCACGCATCACAAATCGCCGACGACGCTTGTTGGCATGGAGATCCCGTCGCTTAACGGTAAGCATTACCCATTACCTTTCAAGTCCGAACAGGCCAAGGCGCAGAAATACTTTGATTCTATGCCCGATGGCATTTTTTCAATGGGCCGCGCTGGAAGTTACCTCTACGGTCTCGATATTGATGACTGCATTTGGCAGGCGATGCTCCTGGTGGAAATGCTAAAGCATGGCGGCCAAGACCATCCGGTGCCGGGGCAGGAGTATCGGTTTCCAGAAATGAATGTGAGAACTGTAGAATAATATGAAACGCGCGTAGTGATCCGCTGGGTCCCTGGGCAACCCGAAGCGTTTCTCCTAAACAGCACGATTCTTGACATGTCTTCGGGTCCTGAATTGCACATAAGCTCTGACATGGTCGAAGGTCCAAAGCCAAGACTAACGGTTTTTGTCTCCGGAGCTTTTAATATTCTTCACCCCGGGCATCTGCGCCTGCTCCGACTTGCTCGAGAGTGTGGCGGACGGCTGGTAGTGGGGGTTCTCTCTGATCGCATTGCGGGTAAGGGTGCTCATGTGCCACAGCACTTGCGCCTGGAAGGGGTCCAGAGCAACAGTTGGGTCGATGAGGCATTTCTGATAGATGAGCCGATGACCGATGTGATAGCACGCCTGCGGCCTGATATTGTTCTTAAAGGTAAGGAGCACGAGTCCCAGTTTAATCCTGAACTAGCAGTTTTGGCACAATATGGTGGACGCCTGCTGTTTAGCTCCGGTGAGACGATATTTTCCTCGGTTGATTTGCTACGCAAGGAGTTTGCGGGATCTCGTCTACTATCGATCGACTTGCCCCATGAATACTTGGCGCGTCATGGCATTGAGACCTCCAGACTAAAGGCCTTATTGGGGCGCTTTTCTGCTGTGAAGGTCTGCGTAGTGGGCGATTTGATCATTGATGAGTACATTACGTGCGAGCCTCTTGGCATGTCCCAGGAAGATCCCACTATTGTTGTTACCCCTGTGGATACAACACGTTTTATGGGTGGAGCCGGAATTGTCGCCGCCCACGCTGCAGGTTTGGGTGCGCAAGTCCAGTTTGTGTCCGTCGTCGGGAACGATGCCTTGTGCAAATTCGCTTTAGATGGGCTAGCGGCATCTGGTGTGAAGAGCCGCCTGCTGGCAGATGAGAGTCGCCCAACTACCCTAAAGCAGCGATTCCGTAGCAAGGGAAAAACGTTATTGAGAGTAAGTCGGCTCCACCAAAGCGCGATTTCCGCGCAATTGCAAACCAGATTATTGGAATATCTCGAGGATGCGATTCAGGGCGCTGGTTTGCTGGTGTTTTCTGATTTCAATTATGGATGTCTGCCACAAACCGTAGTTGATAAGATACTTCCCGTGGCCCAGGCACGAGGCATCATGTTGGCTGCTGATAGTCAGTCTTCTTCTCAGGTCGGCGACATCAGCCGCTTCCGGGACATGGATCTTCTCACGCCGACCGAGCGCGAGGCCCGAATCAGTACGCGCAACCGGGAAGATGGTTTGGTGGTATTGGCCCAATCACTGTGCCAACAATCTGCAGCTCATAACATTCTGCTGAAGCTCGGGGAAGAGGGCCTTTTGATTCACCCTGGGAATGACACGAGTGGTAATTGGGTGACTGATCGCATTAGCAGTTTGAATTCCGCGCCAAAGGATGTGTCCGGCGCAGGGGATTCCTTGCTTATCACCAGTGCGCTGACGCTCGCGAGTGGCGGCAATATCTGGGAGGCCGCCTGTTTAGGTTCGCTCGCCGCTGCTATTCAAGTAGGGCGTGTAGGAAATTCTCCACTTCACTACTCAGAACTATTGCGGGAATTGCATTGACGCGCGCGATCTTACTAGCTGCAGGTTTAGGAACTCGTTTACGGCCATTGACTTACTCCATTCCGAAGTGTCTGGTGCCGATCAATGGACAACCTTTACTGGATATCTGGCTGGAAACTCTGACCCGGGCCTCAATCGGCCCATTTCTGATAAATACCCATTATCTGGCACGGCAGGTGGAAGCTTACGTCCGGGCTAGTCCGTACCGACAACAGGTGACACTGGTGCATGAGTCGAAGTTGCTCGGTACGGCAGGAACCTTGATCGCCAATCTGGGGTTCTTTGAAGACGAAGATGGAATGCTGATTCATGCCGACAATTACTGCATGGCAGATTTTCGAGCTTTTGTACAAGCCCATCACCAGCGCCCTCCGGATTGCCTGATGACCATGATGACCTTCCGCACGGACGATCCCGTCTCCTGTGGCATTGTTGAGCTTGATGACTTGGGTGTGGTGAAAAGGTTTCATGAAAAAGTACATTCCCCTCCTGGTAACCTGGCCAATGGAGCAATTTATTTACTCTCTCGCAACCTGATTCGCTTATTAGCGGCTGAGTTTTCCCAAGCGAGGGATTTCAGCACTGAAGTGTTGTATCCGCTTGTGGGAAGGATTCACACTTATGAAACGGACCGGCTGCATGCGGATGTCGGGACACAAAGAGTGTATGAGAAGTTAAATCGTGTACAAAGTACGAGCGCATGAGCTTGTTTACTTTCCGGGAGCAGGAAACAATTCTAGAATTCGCTGGACGACAATTGATAGAAGTTCAGAAAGGAGGTTGGCCTACACTCAAATTAAAATTGACAGTTTTTACGAGACTGGTAATAAAGGTAATGGTCCTGATAGCTTTAAGTCCACTATCCATTGTTCCAGTCATAGTCATGCGCCTTATTCGACCATGGCTGCTTATTCGGGTCGGAGAACTTGAAAGCAAAGGCATCGGACATTTTAGTTTGCCAATTGAGATTTACCTGAGTGAAGTCGAGTGTGGATTGCATAATTTTGGCAAAAAGTCTTTCGACATCTGGTATTTGAATAGTATCGTTTGTAATAAAGTGTTGGAAGACAAGTGGAGGCGCATCTTTAGAGTTTGGCCCTGGCAAATTATGAACCCGATCGATGGTTTGAATCGGCTCATACCCGGCGGAATGGCACATGTCATTCCTTTTCGCTACCTCACTGATCGACATACCCCATGGCAGAATGTCGACATCCATGGCGTGCTCGACAGGACTACACCTCATCTCCTGTTTTCCCCAGACGAAGTGGTAGTGGGCACATTTGCGCTCAGGACAATGGGAATCAGCGAGAACGATCCAATAGTTTGCGTTTCGGTGCGAGACGGGGCTTACTACAATGAGAAGGATTTGCGATTTAAACACCGAAACTCCTCATTGCAATTGTTGGTACCAGCGATGGAAAACCTTGCCGGACTGGGATTCAAGGTAATTCGGATGGGCGCCAAGGTAAGCGAAAAGCTGCCAACTTCAAACGTATCCGTTATTGATTACGCGACTAATGGGATGCGATCGGAATTACTTGACCTATTCTTGATAGCTCGCTGCAGATTCATGGTGAGTACCGGCACTGGAGTTGACGCTCTTGCTCCAACCTTCCGCCGTCCGTTAGTCTACGTCAACCTTGGACAATTTGGCTTTGTTGACGAGCAAAGGTCGGTCTTATTTATCCCGAAGCATTTTTGGTCGATATCCGAAAAACGAATGCTTACATTTCCAGAGATTTTCAAAATAGGTGCCCATTTGTTTACCTTGCAGGAGCATTACGCCATGGCGGGAATAGAGTCGGTTGAAAATACCTCTGACGAAATTAGCGCTGCAGTGTCTGAGATGGAACGGCGACTTTCAGGGGATTGGATAACTCAACCTGAGGATGAAGTATTACAACGTCGATTTCTCTCGATCTGGCCCGTGCGTAAGACCAGCATGGTATTACAGGCGCGAATAGGGACCGAATTCCTTCGTCAGCATCCCGAAATGCTGGGGTAATTCTTTTGAGCGGAACCCAATATCCGACTCATCGGCATCACCCGCATTTCTGTTGCGCCCCCGCTACGCTAGTACGGAAGAAATCTCTTGCTCATCGATGCCGCCAAGCGCGGCTTCGCGCAGTCTGGGCGTGCGTTGAAGTGCTATTTGCATGGCATAACTGAACATAGTAGGAACTACTTTATGAAAGTCTTGGTTACTGGAAATCAGGGTTATATAGGCAGCGTACTCACTCCGTTACTGCAGGAGCAGGGCCACGAGGTTGTCGGATATGACATTGGTTATTATGCCCAATGTTTGTTGCAGCCTACGGTGCCAATCTTGCAACAGATTATAAAGGATATCAGGTTGGTCTCCGATGAAGACTTGCGTGGGGTCGAGGCGGTTATTCATCTGGCCGGACTTTCCAACGATCCCCTTGGAGAATTGATGCCGGGATTGACGGAGGAAATAAATTTAGGGGGAACTCTGAAATTGGCGGAGGCAGCAAAGCGAATGAGGGTGCAGCGCTTTATTTACTCGTCTTCTCAGAGTATGTATGGCATCTCCAATGTGGAGCGCGAATTGGACGAAGATGACAGTGAAAAACACCCGATCACGGCTTATGCTAGGACCAAATGGGAAGCCGAATGCAGACTAAAGGAACTCCAAACACCGGATTTCACGGTGGTATGTTTTCGACCGTCTACTGTCTTCGGTGCCAGCCCTCGGCTGCGCTGCGATATCGTGTTCAACAATTTGGTGGCTTGCGCGTATACCACACGCCGCATAGAGATAAAGAGCGACGGTACACCATGGCGTCCCGTCGTTCATGTGCGTGACGTTTGCGCCGCTTTTATCGCGGGGCTAAATGCCCCAACCGGCCTGATTGCTGGCCGTTCTTATAACGTTGGAATACCGAATGGGAATTTCACAGTTCGTGACCTTGCCGAAGCAGCCCAACGAGCTGTGCCAGGAAGCGATCTAACCTTTACGGGCGAGCATGGAAAGGATAGCCGAACCTACCGTGTCAGTTTCGAGCGAATCCTCAGGGAACTGAAAGACTATTATCAACCAGAGTGGGACTTGGACCGAGGTGGTGAAGAGTTGGTCGCTTTCTTCAAGCAGGTTGGCTTTACCGAGAGTCATTTTCGCGGACGAATGACTAATCGGCTTGCTCAACTGAAGCATGTCATGAAAAGCGAATCTGGCACACCAAGCGCATCCAACTTGTTATCTGAAGCGCTTCGGTCATGCCGAATATGCAGTAGCACCGGGATCGAGGTGATCCTGGATCTTGGCGTGCAACCTCCAGCGAATAGCCTGCGAAAGGGAAGTGACGAGATGCTGCCGGTTGTTCCTCTCGTGCTTTGCCGGTGCGGGAGTTGTGGGACCGTGCAACTCTCAGAGACCGTCTCTCCGGATTACTTGTTTAGTCATTATGTTTGGGTAACGGGCACTTCCAAGGGTGCCCAGGACTACAGTCGCGTCTTCTTTGAGAGATTGGCCTCGCGCAGCAAACAAGGGCCACTATTCGTGGTCGAGGTCGCAAGCAACGATGGCACATTCCTAAAGCCATTCCAGGAGCGGGGTGATAAGGTGCTTGGGATAGACCCCGCAAGGAACATTGCGGCGATGGCATCAGCTGCGGGAATCCTGACAATTCCAGACTTTTTCGGTGCGAAAGTTGCCCAACACGTCGTTGCTGGACATGGTAATGCAGACATTGTATTTGCAAGGAACGTAATACCCCATGTCTCGGACGCGAACGATGTAATTGCGGGCGTCGCGCACTGCATTAAAGCAGATGGTGTAGGTGCGATTGAGTTTCATCGAGCTGATGTAATCTTAGAAGACTTACATTATGATTCGATCTATCACGAGCATTTGTATTACCACTCTCTGCATAGCATCAGGCTGTTGCTCGATCGGTTTGGGCTTAAAGTGTTCGACGTCACGGAGAGTCCGATCAGTGGAGGATCGCTGGTCGCATATTTTGCAAAGACTCCCCGTACTCCTACTGGCGATTTGAAAAAAGCACTCGAGCATGAAGCGATCCTCGGCATCGGGAATGCAAGACCATGGCGGGAGTTTGCCGTTCGTTGTGAGCGGCATCGCCGAGCTTTGCGTGCGCTATTGGAGGAAACGAAGGTGAAGACCAAACGCCTGATCGGATACGGTGCTTCTGCGCGTAGCTCGACGCTGTTGAATTACTGCGGCATTGACCATCGTTACCTGGAGGTGGTCGCAGACAAAAACACATTGAAGCACGGTCGGTATACCCCGGGAACCGATATCCCCATCGTTGCGCCAGAGCAGGCCTTCGCTGATCATCCAGATGCTGTCTTGTTGCTCGCTTGGAATTTCCGGGAAGAAATCCTTGCGCAGATGAAAGCCGACTATGGATGGCGGGGAGAGGTCATCATTCCGCTGCCGGGAGATCCCATCGTTATACGAATATGATGAAATTCACTGAGCTCGCTTTGCCTGGCGTGTGGCTGATAGAGCCGGAACCGTTTTCTGACGAGCGGGGCGTGTTCTACCGCCTTTTTTGCGCCCAGGAATTTGCCGCTCATGGTCTTATTCCCATCGCAGTTCAGGGAAATATTTCTGTAAACCCTTACCTTGGAACGTTGCGTGGTTTCCATTACCAGGAGCCGCCGTTCGAGGAAGCAAAAACCATCTCCTGCGTGATGGGTTCGATCTACGACATTGTTGTCGACCTTAGGAAAGGGTCGCCCACATTCATGAAGTGGATTGCCGTGGAGTTGTCGGCCCAAGAGCGGCGGAGTCTGCACGTTCCCAGCGGCTGTGCCAACGCGTGGATGACAACTGCACCGAATGCAATTGTTCATTACTACATGAGCGAGTTATATGCGCCGCAGGCTTACCGAGGCTTTCGGTACAACGACCCGACGTTCGGCTTTCGTTGGCCGATGGAACCGATTGTGATCTCAGAAAAGGACCGGCGCTTGCCCGACTTTGACTCCGCATCTTTAATGGGCACTTGATCGGGATGCGCGTGTTTCTCACCGGGGCAACCGGATTTCTGGGCAGTCGGGTTTTGTCGCAACTAGAAGGGCACGAATTGTTGTGTCTGGTGCGCAACCCCCAACATTTGTCCAAGCTTGGTCATGGCCGCTCGCTAGTGGGCGATTTGGCGCACGCTCATATGTGGCAGGCAGAGGTTGAGCGGTTTGCTCCTCAGTGGTGCGTGCACCTCGCTTGGGAACGTCTCCCCGATTACTCTTTGCCCTGTTGCCGCACAAATCTGAATGCAAGTATCCAGCTTATTGAGGTCTTAGCCGATGCCGGTGTGCAGCGGGTAGTAACCGCCGGCACATGCTGGGAGTACGGAAACGCGTCGGGTGCCGTAAGGGAAAATTCCACCGCACAAGGTTTCGGCTTATTTGCTGCGACGAAGCATGCGTTACGCATGGTATTAGAGAGCTTTGGACGCGATCGCGGTATCGACTACCGTTGGGCGCGGGTCTTTTTCGCCTATGGGCCAGGTCAACGTGCAGGCTCCCTTATCCCTATATGCCACGCGGCTTATTCTAGGGGGCAGCGGCCCGAAATTCGGAATCCAGGGGTCGTACAGGATTTCATTTACGCGGATGATGTTGCGGAAGGGATAGCGGCGGTTCTTCGGGCCGATGGTGGTTCGGGAATATTTAATATCGGTAGTGGTATTCCGACCCGGGTCGCTGATGTAGTCAACCGCGTCGCCAAGCACTTTGGCGCGCAGCCCCCCTTCTCTTTGCTTCAGGCTGAATCAGGATTCTGGGCTGATACCTCCAGGACAACTGCTGCAACGGGTTGGAAGGCACAAACCTCGATTGATGACGGAATCACGCAGACGCTCAGGGCCTTGGACAGCAGACAATGAAGTCGCCACAGCAAGCCGTTATTCTTTGCGGTGGGCTTGGCACCCGCCTGCGCCCATTCACGGATTCCATGCCCAAGCCCATGATACCGGTAAATGGCCGGCCGTTTTTAGAACATCTTTTGGAGCAGATTGCCGTCCGAGGCATCCGGCGCTTTCTTCTACTTACCGGTTACCTAGGCGGGCAGATTCGAGATCATTTTGGGAATGGCAGTTCATGGGGCTGCGAGATCGATTACTCGCACGGGCCCGCAGAGTGGGAAACGGGACGGTGCCTCTGGGAGGCGCGCCTGCAGTGCGACCCGAGATTTCTGCTGCTTTATTTTGACAATTTTGTGCAATTTCCGCTCCGCCGACTCATGGCGCTGCATGATGCGGAGCGGACTGCAATCAGCTTGCTACTTGCGCCCAAAGCCAAAGGGAACATACGCGTGACGGCGGCAGGACGCATTGAAGCTTATGACAAAACTCGAACGGATCACAGCCTGGATTTTATGGAAGTCGGCTACATGATTGTTGACCCGGCTCAAGTGCTAAATGTATTTCCTACCCTTAAGAATTACCCGGACTTCAGTTTTTCTGAAGTACTCGAGCACCTGGCTGGCATGAATCAACTCGCTGGTCAGGTAGTGCGGGATCCCTATCACAGCATCTCTGATCCGGATCGATCCGAGTTAATGCGGTCTTATCTAGAACCAAAAAAGATCCTGCTGATCGATCGTGATGGAGTGATCAACCAAAAAGCGCCCAGGGGCGAGTACATCAGGACTTGGGGAGAGTTTAAGTGGATACCAGAAACCCGGCAGGCGATGAGAGAACTGGCAGTGCGAGGTTTCAAGTTTATTGTCATTTCAAACCAGGCGGGAATTGCACGTGGCATGGTTGATCCCACAGCACTGGAACAGATACACCAGAACATGATCACCGAGCTGCGCAAGGACCGTGTAGAAATTCTTGGTGTCTATGTTTGTCCCCATCATTGGGATGAAAATTGCGATTGTCGCAAGCCTGCGCCAGGTCTGTTCTTCCGGGTCTCACGCGACCATCTGCTGCGGATGGATCGTACGATCTACATCGGAGATGATCCTCGAGATTTTGTCGCTGCACATAACGCCGGGTGTCTCAGTGTCCTTGTCGGGGCGGAATGCGAGGATCATGCAACCGCCGACGCTAAGCCTTCGTTGAGAACCATGACTCTGTTGGACGCTATTCCCTGGATATGCGCACGGTTTCAAATCTGGGGCGCATTTTCCGTTACCAATGGCGTGCGTGGCGAAAAACTGACTCATGCTGGAATCAGGGTCTGAACCGCAATGGCGAACCTCTCATCACTTCCTCGAGCGGTTACTACCATTACTCCACATCGCTTGAGCTTCGCGGGCGGTGGCACGGACCTTCCCGATTTTTATCGCAAGTACGGCGGTGCCGTCGTCAGTACGACGATAGACAAGTACATCTATGTAACAGTGAAACGGCACAGCCATCTGTTCAACGAGGCATATCGGCTCAGTTACTCCAAGACAGAGCACGTCAATGGTCTCGACGAGATCGAAAACGACGTCGCGCGCGAGTGCCTTCGTCTCGTGCACGTCGATCCCCCGTTGTTTATTGGCACTGCCTCCGATCTGCCGGCATCATCTGGCCTCGGTTCGTCGAGCAGTTTTGCGGTTGGTTTGCTGTATGCATTGCACGTCCTGAGAGGCGAGGACGTGTCGGTGGGACAGCTTGCGGAAGAGGCTTCTCGCGTCGAGATCGAGATGCTCGCACGCCCCATCGGCAAGCAGGATCAATATGCTGCGGCATTCGGTGGACTGAACTACATTCTGTTCAATGCCAATGACCGGGTGCAGTTAGACCCGCTCTGGCTGCCGAACGGGGGCGCCGATGCGTTGTTCGAAAACAGCATGTTGTTCTGGACTGGCACGCAGCGCGAGGCGGAGGGCATCCTGCAGGAACAGCGAGCACTGATCGCTGAAACTGCGGAGACGCTGGTGAGAATGCGGGACATGGCGGCGCAATGCCGAGACGCTCTCCTACTCATACATGAGAGCGTTAGTAATTTTGGCGCCATTATAGACTCAGGCTGGCGCGCGAAGCGTGGCCTAGCAAGTAAGATAAGCTCTTCACGAATTGATCTGTGTTATGCCCATGCCCTCGCGGCCGGTGCCCTTGGTGGAAAGATTGCAGGGGCCGGCGGCGGAGGATTCCTGTATCTCGTTGTGCCGCCCTATCGCCGGGACGCGGTACGCGCGACCCTATCGGACATGGTCGATGTTCCCGTCAAATACGAGCCTCGTGGAGTCCGTTTGCTTTCCGTAGTTTAGAACTGTTCAAGGCTCGCGGGCGCCCGCAGGGGCGCCTGAATCCCACTGACAACCCCACTGTTGACCACGACAATAGTTGCATGAACAACTTTACCGGGATCCTATCTATGAATTTGAGGGACGGCACCACGATCGCTGCAGAGGATATTGAAGTTTTGAACGCACATGGACCGTATTCCATGGCGGTATGGTCTTCTGGGGGCGTTTTAGTCGGCAACGAGGAGGGACTGAAAGGCCGGAGTGCCTACTTTACAAAGCTGATCCGCAAGGCTCTGTTCGACAATTTTTCACTGGAGGAAATAAAGACTTTTTCAATTTTGGACGTAGGATGCAATGATGGTTGGGTACTGCACGAACTGAGCGATATGCCGTTTGCCAGAATGGTCGGGGTGGAGCCCAGGGAGAAAAATATCGAGAAGGGGAGGGCCGTCAGGAGAATACTGAAGCTTGAAAATAGAGTTGAATACCGCTGCGGGGATGTCGAGTCTCTGGGCGGAGAAATGTTCGACATAGTCATTTGCGCGGGCGTTCTTTATCACGTGGAGTCGATTCCTCTCGCACTGCGGAAGCTGAGAAACTGCTGCAGGCGCTTTGTGTTCATTGAGTCACGGTGCCTTTCTTCTGATTTCCTGACAGATAAACTGAGAGACCAGATTGAGTTGAGAGACCTGGTGTACCAGTTCAAGAAACGCATCTATGGCATTACCGCTCAGAAGTTCGAATCCTCATATCACGATGGCTCTGCGCGCGAGACAACCATTGTTAACGTACCGACGATTGAGTCTCTGCTCATGCATCTCGAGATCCTTGGCTTCGATGACATAAGAGTGGTTGCTGACACGAAGACCTACAGGGAATCGGTCTGGCGGGACAGGCGCCCGCTGGACGGCGTTTGCATCACTGCCCGAGTTAATGCGACAGGAACAGGTCAGGCCTTCGACGAGAAAGGGTGGATAGAAAAATACGAACGTGGTCTAAGCGAAACGATACTGCCGCGCGAGTTGGTGGAGCCGCTATACAAGCAGTTTGCCGATAACAATTTCCCGGCACGGGTGTCGTTCAAGTGGCTTATTGTGAAGTGGTACGTCGTTGCGCCGATCTGGCTCTCTTGGCATCTGATGAAAATGCTGCCGGCGTGTGTCACAGGCGAATTCGAGCTGGAAATCCTAGAAAATCTCAGGTACAGCCCGGTGGATAAAATCACGCTCGAAATGGGGAAAATCCTGGAGTCGGAAGGCAGGCGGGACGAAGCCCTAGAGGTGCTTAAGAGAATCTCGTCGAGGTTGAATGCTGACTGGCGCTCGGTTTATCGATCATTTTTTCTCATGTCCAAGATCTACAATGCACTGGGCAGACGTGGTGAGGCCAAGCGTTACCTGGGTCTGTGCATTACCTCTAATCCGAAGTATCCGGCGGCCGATGCATTGAACAGCTGAGAGGGGACAGTGATAATTGCAATCCGGCACGTGGGTATTGTCGTGCGCAATCTGGAGAAATCACTCGATTTTTATTCGAACGTGCTGGGGCTGGGGATATACCGGCGCCACCTCGAAGAAGGCTCGTTCATCGATGAGCTGACGGGATTGACGAGTGTCAGACTGGAATGGGTCAAGCTCGTAATCCCGAAGGGGGGGCTAATAGAGCTCCTTCAATATCATTCCCATCCGGACCCCGAAACGCTCGCTTCGCCTCGGCCATCTCCATCAAACGCCCTCGGCTGCTCACATGTGGCCTTGACGGTAAGCAATCTGGACGAGACGTATGCACGAATAAGAGCCAATGGGTACATCACAAAATCTCCACCCATAGTCACTCCAAATATGGCAGGCAAGATCCTGTATTGCCATGACCCGGACGGAACGATATTAGAGCTGATTGAGGATGTCTCTGCACCGGTAAATGCGGTGTCAAAAACGCGCACGAAATGAGCAAATGTCGCGTGCAACCACGGAATGCAAGGGCAATGATCGGTTGGCAGCCGGTTGCCGTTCATTTCATTGCGTGGAAGATATGCACGGAGATTTCTGCCTCTCCAACTGAGACGAGAACTTGAAGCGCTTTCTTGTAACTACTGCGCTGCAGGAAGCCTGGGGGACAGGGGAGCCGGTTCTCTTTCTTGGCGAATGGTGCCTTATTTATCCCCAAGACCCTCATAGTCTGGGGTTCGACGCGCAAGTCATGCCCTATCATTGGGACGATCGAACAAAGCTATTTGGAGACTACAAGCTTGTTTCTGCATCCTACGAAAACGTTCTCTCGCAACTCTCGAGCAAGCTAAATGAGCTTCACGGCGTAGACAGGAGTATCGGGTACTGGCGTATCCTCATCGGACCGTGGCTTGGGCTGTTCATGTTGAT
>Ga0194132_10005834_pt1 | contig 19564 bp, 13 predicted proteins | sample TA2KigOf80mmetaG_FD_148612 | JGI IMG/M metagenome (GOLD analysis project Ga0194132, IMG submission 148612) | Freshwater microbial communities from Lake Tanganyika, Tanzania - TA2015054 Kigoma Offshore 80m | ecosystem: Environmental > Aquatic > Freshwater > Lake | place: Tanzania: Lake... | reverse complement strand
ACATGAGCGCAGCATCCGCGCAGGCGGCATGGTACTCGAAGGCAGTTGGCAGCGGGACGCCATGCTGTCCACATTCGTTCTGACGGACCGTCAGGGCGCGGAGTTCACGGTGCGCTACGAAGGCATCCTGCCGGACCTCTTCCGTGAGGGTCAGGGTGTCATCGTGGAAGGCACACTCGGCAACGATGGTGTGTTTGGCGCGCGCGAGGTGCTGGCCAAACACGATGAAAACTACATGCCACCGGAGCTCGCCGGCATGCATCTGGAACGACCGGAGTGAACATGGCAGTCATCGGACCGGTGCTGGCCAGCGTGAATCGTAGTGCTGCAAAACGAGGACGATCATGACGGTCGAACTCGGACACTTCGCGATCATCCTCGCCTTCGTGATGGCCATTGGCATGGCAGTGATCGGCCTCTTTGGTCGCATGCGACTCTTCGCGGGCACCGTACGCACGCTTCCATTTCTAGTCGCCGGGCAGTTCGTGTTGACCGCGCTGGCGTTCGCCATGCTGATGCTGGCGTTCGCAGAAGATGATTTCAGCGTGCTTTATGTGTCCCAACATTCGAACTCACTGCTGCCCTTTGCCTACAAACTGAGTGCGGTCTGGGGCGGGCACGAAGGTTCATTCCTCCTGTGGGTACTGATCATGGCGGTGTGGATGCTGGCAGTAACGCTGCGGTCCAGGCACCTGCCACCGCTGTTTCGCCAGCATGTCATCGGTGTCATGGCGCTGATGAACACGGGATTTCTCGCGTTCCTGATCTTCACCAGCAACCCGTTTACCCGCGCGGTTCCGTTTGTGCCCTCGGAGGGCGTGGACCTCAACCCGCTGTTGCAGGATTTTGGCCTCATCGTTCATCCGCCGATGTTGTATGTCGGTTATGTGGGATTCTCTGTGGCGTTTTCGTTCGCCATCGCGGCGCTTCTGTCCGGCCGGCTGGATGCCGCCTGGGCGCGTTGGTCCCGACCCTGGACGAATGTGGCGTGGGCATTCCTCACTGTTGGTATTGCGCTTGGAAGCTGGTGGGCCTACTACGAACTCGGCTGGGGCGGGTGGTGGTTCTGGGACCCGGTGGAGAATGCGTCCTTCATGCCGTGGATCGTCGGCACGGCACTGATCCACTCACTGGCCGCAACCGAAAAACGTGGAATCTTCAAGAGCTGGACTCTGTTGCTGGCCATTGCTGCGTTTTCGCTGTCACTGCTCGGTGCATTCATCGTTCGTTCCGGTGTTCTCACCTCGGTACACGCTTTCGCGGTGGATCCGGAACGTGGCACGTTCATTCTCATCTTCCTGGTGCTGGTGGTCGGCGGTTCACTCACCTTGTATGGCATTCGCGCCTGGCAGCTTGGCAGCCGGTCCGCTTTCAGCGTGTTGTCAAGGGATGCATTCATTCTCGGCAACAACATCCTGCTCGTGGTCTCTCTCGCAGTGGTCTTGCTGGGAACGTTGGCGCCTCTTGGTTATGAAGCAGTAACCGGAGACAAACTCTCCGTCGGCAAGCCGTACTTCAATTTGTTCTTCGTACCGTTGATGTTGCTGCTGTCTCTCCTGCTCGTGTTTGCCCCATTGGTCAACTGGAAAAGGACAGACACGTCGCGAATCATTCAGGGGCTGCGTTGGCCCTTCCTCTTGGGCGGAATCGTCGGGCTCAGCATGGTGTTCACCTTCTTTGACACGCTGTCCTGGTCGCGGGTCGCCGCGTGGTTCGCTGTGATCATTGCCGTTCTGGTCACCACGGGTCATGTCATGGATCTGGTCCGGCGCGTGAAGGGTGGCCATACACCGTCGCTCGCCTATGCCGGCATGTTCATCGCTCATCTCGGCTTTGCCATGTCGATGGTCGGGGTTGCGCTGACGGAGGAATTGTCGTCAGAGAAAGATCTGGCCATGCGTCCGGGTGATACCGTGGAGCGCTCAGGGCGGCAGATCCGGTTCGTCAGCATTGAAGATGTGAAAGGCCCGAACTACACCGCACGCGCAGGGCACTTCGTGGTGACGGAAGATGGCCGCGAATACGTGCTATGGCCGGAGAAACGCCAATACGTTTCGGGTGGCAATCTCATGACCGAAGCCGCCATCGAATGGGGCTTCCTCAGGGATCTCTATATCTCCCTCGGAGAACCGCTGGGAGAGCCTGCGGGCAGTGAAGGCTGGGCGGTGCGCGTGCATATCAAACCGTTTGTCCGCTGGATCTGGTTCGGCTCGATTTTCATGGGCCTGGGTGGTGGTCTCGCGGTTCTCGACCGACGTTATCGGCGGGTACGAGAGCGTGAGTCACGTGAGTTGCTCGCCGGAAGTATGCCGGCGTCATGAAACGGTTACGTTTCTTTCTGCCGCTGCTGATCTTCCTGACTATTCTTGTTCTCGGTTACAAGGGCATTGGCCTTGAAGATCGCAGCGTGCTGCCGTCGCCACTCGTCGGAAAACCCTTTCCTGAATTTTCCGCGCCACGGCTCGACGATCCGGCCTTGGCTGTGGATCGATCCGCGCTACTCGGGCGGCCGCTTCTGGTTAGCGTCTGGGCCACCTGGTGCCCGACGTGCAAGGCTGAACATGAGTTCCTCGAAGTGCTCAAGGCGCGTGAAGGGCTCGAGATCGTCGGCATCGTTTACAAGGACGATCCCGCGCTCGCCATGCAGTGGCTGGCACGATTCGGCGACCCCTACAGCTTCAACCTGCAGGATCGTGATGGTCGTATCGGTGTTGAGTTGGGCGTGTACGGCGCGCCGGAGAGTTTTCTACTCGATGCGCAGGGCAACATCGTCTACAAGCGGGTAGGGGAGGTTAATCAGCGCATCTGGCGTGATGAATTGGAACCGCGGCTTCGACAGATGGGCGCAGGTGGTTCATGAAGCCACTGTTGCTGGTGGTGTTGATTGCCGTTTCATTTGAGGTTTTCGCAGCGTCGACGGTCGAAGTTCATGTCTTTACCGATGAAGCGCTCGAGCGGCGTTATTACGCGCTGATCGACGAACTCCGCTGCCCCAAGTGCCAAAACACCAACCTCGCCGGCAGTGATGCGCCGATTGCCCACGACCTGCGCAATACGGTGTACCGGCTGCTCATCGAAGAAGGCCGCAGTGATCATGAAATCCGGCAGTTTCTGGTCGACCGCTACGGCGAGTTTGTGTTGTACGACCCGCCCTTCAATCCTTACACCGCGCTGCTCTGGCTGCTGCCTCTGATTGCACTCGGCATTGGCGTTGTGATGCTGCGCCGGTTCACACGTCGCGAAGTGGTGTTGAACCTCTCGCCAGCAGAGGAAGCGCAGCTTCGAGTGCTCCGGGGTGATGTTGCCTTGGGCGCATCAATGGGTGAAGCACCAAAGGCATACAACCCACAGTCTGAAGAGCCAAAGGAGAAGTCCGTTTGACCGGTGGTTTCCTTCTTGCGTGTGTGATCCTGTCAGCGGCTGCGGGTCTCCTGTTTCTGTGGCCGCGTACTCGTGCAGGGGACACGTCTTCCCAAGCAAATCGACTACGGGTGCTGACCACACTGTATCAATCGCGCCGCAACGAGCTTGATCGCGAGATCAGTACCGGGGAGGCGGATGCGGATACGGCCGAGGCGCTGCGTACGGAACTCGACGCATCGCTGCTCGACGAGACCCGTATTGTGGCCGAAGGCCTAGTGGCTGCGGAAAGCGGTGCGGAAACGGTCGCGCCGTCGCGTTGGCCGGCGTTGGTCTTGGCCGTTGGTATGCCGCTGATCGCCTTCCTTGTTTATGGCGCGATTGGCAATCCGGAAGCGGAGCAGCTGCGCAACGCTCGCGAAGTGCTGGAACTTCCCGATGGTGATCCGCGCATGGATGAGTGGCTTACCCGGCTCGAAGCCCGGGTGGAGCGCCGCCCTGAGGAAGCGGAAAGCTGGTACCTGCTCGGGCATGTCCTTCTCAGGCAACAGAAACACGCGCGTGCGGCGGAGGCTTTTTCGAAAGCGAAGACGATTGTCGGCCATGACCTCGCCATCGAAACGTACTGGTTGCAGGCGCGTTATCTGGCTGCCGAAGGGAACGTCGATGCGGAGAGCATCCAGCTCGCAGAGAGCATTCTTGAGCGGGATCCGGCGAACTATGCAGTTCTCCAGCTGCTTTCGGTGGAGAAGGCCCGCAAAGGTGATTTTGAAGGTGCGCTGAAACTGCTCTACCGCGCTCAGACTGTGCCACTTGAACCGGAAAGGCAGGCAGCGCTGCAGAACTTCATCCAGCAGGTCAGGGCGCACGTACCGGTAACGCTGCCAACAATCGATGTGTCCGTGCGGGCATCGGCACCAGTACCACCCGAGGCCACTCTTTTTGTCATCGCGCGTCCGGTGGGTGGCGGCATGCCCTATGCGGTGGCGCAGCACTCAGCGCAGCTCGTACCTATCGACGTGCGACTGGATGATCTGGCTTCGATGAACCCTGCGAATCCGCTTTCAAAGGCGGACCAGGTTGAAGTGGTCGTGCGCATCAGTCTCAGTGGTCAACCGGCGGCGGGTCCTGGCGACTGGAGCTGGACATCGCCCCCGGTTGTCGTTGTCTCCATGAAAGAAGCAGTACGACTTGAAGCAGAGCTGGCACCGCCTGGCGGGAATTCATCAAGGTTCGACAACCAGGAAAAATGAATGCAGCTCACTTGATGTTTCATTTAGACTACCGCGCTTTCCAACTTCCCCGGTGTCGGCTCTCTGCATGCGACTGACGCAGATCAAACTCTCGGGTTTCAAGTCGTTTGTGGATGCCACCACGGTCATCCTGCCCGGCAGCCTCAGTGCAGTCGTCGGCCCCAACGGATGTGGCAAGTCCAACGTAATCGATGCTGTCCGCTGGGTGATGGGCGAGAGCTCCGCCCGGCAGATACGCGGTGAAACCAGCACCGACGTTATCTTCAATGGTTCAGCCGGCCGTAAACCCACTGTGTCCGCAAGCGTCGAACTCCTGTTTGACAATACGGATGGCCGGGTCGGTGGACAGTATGCCGCCTATGCGGAAATCGCGATTCGCCGCGAGGTCAATCGGGATCCCAAGTCCACCTATTTCCTGAACGGCATTAAGTGCCGGCGACGCGACATCCAGGATGTGTTCCTCGGTACCGGGTTCGGGCCACGCAGCTACTCCATCATCGAGCAGGGCATGATCAGCCAGCTGGTCGAAGCCAAACCCGATGAGCTACGAGGTTATCTCGAAGAAGCCGCAGGGATTTCCAAATACCGGGAACGCAGGCGCGAGACGGAAAACATGATCAAACACACATCGGAAAACCTGGCGCGTCTGAGGGACATCCGGGAAGAGCTTGGCAAGCAGCTCGACCGGTTACAGCGGCAGGCGAAGGCAGCGGAACGATATCGTGAGCTGAAGGAAGAAGAGTCGAAGACTGCAGCGGAGCTGTACACGCTTCGGCACATCGCGCTTGCCGGTGAACTGGCCGAACTGAACCGCAAAATCCAGCAGTCGCGGGTCGAGCTGGAAGCTGCCAATACCGAGTACCGACGTATTGAAACCGAGATCGACACGGTCCGGGCGGAACATGCGGACCAGTCCGAGGCCTTCAACCGTGTACAAGGCCGCTTCTATCAGCTCGGTTCGGAAATCTCCCGTGCGGAAGAAACCATCGACTTCAGTACCCGTCGCGCCAGTCAGCTTGAACTGGATCTCGAAGGGGTCACCCGTCGCGTAGAAGAAATGCAGGGTCAACTGGCCGCGGATGAGCAGCTACTCGAGGCGCTCGGTGCAGAGCTCGGCGATCAGACGCCGCGTGTAGAAGCCGCCCAGGCTGTAGAGCGGCAAGCCCAGCTCAAGCTGGAAGAGGTCGAGCGCACCCACCGCGAAGTGCTGCGTCGAGCCGAAGAGATCAATCAGCGCTTCAATGAAAACTCGCGCCAGCTCGATGTGCAGCGCTCACGCATCGAACACTTTCAGCAGCTGCTCGAACGCCAGAGCAGACGCCGGGAGAGCCTGGCCCTTGATCTGGCGGGCATCGTAGACCTGCCACAGCAGGAATCAGAAGAGCTGCAAGCGGCAATCGTGGGGCTTGATGCGGAAAAGGAAAACGTGGACGGCGCCGCAGAAGAGAGTCGTCTTGGCCTGGTGGACGCCCGCGATGCACTGCGGCAGACGGAAAAGACGCTCGAAGGTGCACGCGCGAATGCGCAATCGCTGCGCCAGGACCTTGCGAGTCTTGAGGCCGTGCAGGCCGCAGCTCTCGGTCGTGACAAGTCGAGACACGAAGCCTGGCTGGTGGGCCAGGGGCTCTCCGGTCGCTCGCGCATCGGCGAAAGCCTTGCAGTTGTGAATGGCTGGGAGCGGGCGCTCGAGACAGTTCTGGGCGCATTCCTCCACGGTGTCGTGGTGGATGATCTCGACCAGTACGCCGTGGCCATTGGTGTCGATGCTGCCAGCGATCTCGCGCTCATTGAAAAAACGGCTGCTGCAGAAACTTCGGCAGAGTCGCGACTGGCCCAGGATCTGCCGCTGCTCGAAAGCCTGCTCCGCAACCAGGGCGACAACCTCGGTTCGTTGCTCGGTGGTGTGTTTGCGGCCGAATCTCTTGAGGTGGCGATGGGTTGTCGCAGACGCCTGGCAGCGCACGAATCGATCATCACCCGCGATGGTGTCTGGGTCGGCAGTGACTGGATTACGGTTGCACCAGAAGCCGATGCCCAAAGTGGGGTGATCCAGCGCGGTCAGGAAATCGAGATTCTGAGCCTCAAGGTCGAAGAGTCGGAAGGTGCGCTCGGCGTGCTCGAAGCTGGTCTGCTCGAGCACCGCGAGCGCATCAGTCAGTTGGAAGGCGAGCGTGAACTGTTGCAGCGGCAGAGCGCGGTCCTCTCCGGAACGTTGTCGGAGCGACGCAGCGAAGCGCGGGTACGGGAAGTGCAGCAGCAGGAAGCTGAACGTCGCCGGGCCAGAATCCAGGCGGAGCTGGATGAGCTTGGCGCGCAGACGACAGATGAATCCCAGAGGTTGCTCGCAGCGCAGGAAACCATGGTGGCGGTGGAATCGCGTCGCACCGAGATCAACATCCAACGTGATGACGTTCTGACTGAAAGACAGAAGATCGAGGAGCGAATCGCCGAAGCACGGCAGTCAGCCCGCCAGGCGCGGGATGCTTATCACGGCGTCAATGCGGATCTTGCGGCACTCCGCTCACGGCATGACGCTGCGGAAACCGCACGATCGCGCATGCAGCAGCAGCTGAAAGACCTGGCCCTGCAGTCGGACACTTTGCGCAGCGGTATAGAGCAGTCCCGGCAGCCCATTCCGGAGCTGCGCCGTGGCCTTGAAGAAAAACTGACGTTACGCACCGAGGTCGAAGGCGAACTGAAGACGATCAGGCTCGCCCTTGAAGAGCTGGACTCAACAGTGCGTACACTCGAAACCGCCCGGCATGGTGCCGAGGCACGGATATCTACCCTGCGTGAAACGCTGGAAGAAGCCCGCATTGGCCATGAAGGGCTTGTCGTCACTGAAAAGAATATTCTCGAAAAGATCGCTTCGACCGGTCGGGAACTGGAAACGGTTCGTGCAAACATGCCTGAAGAGGCAAACCAGTCGGTCTGGCAAGAGAACCTGGATGCCATCCAGCGGCGCATCGAACGGCTCGGGGCAATCAACCTCGCAGCCATCGACGAGTTCCGGACGGAGTCGGAACGGAAGGCCTATCTGGATGCACAGAACGAGGACCTTGAACAGGCACTTGCGACATTGCGCGAAGCTATGCGTAAAATTGATCGCGAGACCCGGGTCCGATTCAAAGAGACCTTCGAAACAGTCAATAAAAAGCTGGGGGAACTGTTTCCGAAGGTGTTTGGCGGAGGACACGCCTACCTGGAACTGACGGGGGAGGACTGGCTCGACACGGGGGTCACGCTGATGGCGCGGCCACCGGGCAAACGCAACACGAGCGTGCATTTGCTGTCGGGCGGTGAAAAGGCAATGACGGCCATATCGCTGATTTTTGCCATTTTCCACCTCAACCCAAGCCCCGTTTGCTTGCTGGACGAAGTGGATGCACCGCTCGATGACGCCAATGTCGGCCGCTATGCGGAGCTGATCAGGGAGATGTCATCGGAAGTGCAGTTCATCGTCATAACCCATAACAAGATCACGATGGAAGCGGCCGATCATCTCATGGGTGTCACCATGAACGAGCCCGGCGTGAGCCGGCTTGTCAGTGTGGACGTGGGTGAAGCCGTAGCGCTTGCTGCGGTTTGAGGGGTTGAATGTGTCCGGGTCACAGAACGTGACCGAAGGAGCCGCTGAAACAAGATGGATATCAAGTCGCTGATTCTTATCGCGGGCGGTGTGATGATCGTCGCCGTGATCGTCCACGGTGTCTGGATCGCTTTGCGCAGTCGCCGCGATACGATTCGCATGGACATCATCCACGACAGCTTGCTGGATGACGCTGATGCGGATGATCGCTACCCGTCCGAATTGCCGAACGGTGGAGCCCGCGTCATTGCCCGCAATGACCGCGCTCAAGCACCCGGAAGCCCTCCGATACTGATGACCCCGACGGACGAGATTCGTCCGGGTCGGTTGGTGCCATCCAGTGTGAGTGCAGAGTTGCTCGGCGCTGATGACGTGCTGACTACAGAGAATCGCAAGGACACCCGTAACGGCACATCCTTGTCCACCGCAGCGCGGAGCCACGGGGCCAAGTACCGTAATGGTTATCATGCGGGCGCTAACGGGCAGTCGACGATTGAAGCGGCGATGGCCAGAAAGGAGCCGCGACAGGAATCCCGCCAGGAATTCCTGCCAGGTCTCGCGAACGGGCTGCGCGGTGGTGGTTCGCGTGATGTTGCAGTCGAGACGCAGCCCGCGACGGTGCGGCGCGAACCGGCCATGCCGCGCTCGCGGGTGGCCGAAGTCAGTGTGTCGGCAACACCCAAAGCAGTGACAAAACGTGAAAGCCTGCGTGACCGGGTCGAAGAAGGTGTTGTTGCCGAAGAGGTGGAAAGCGCCGTCGATGAAACCACGGTCATCAGCTTCTATCTCATGGCGCGCGCCGGCAACGGGATCAACGGGACCGACCTGCTGGAGATATTCCGCAAAAAAGGTATCAGGCCCGGTGAGATGTCGATCTTTCATCGCATGGATCCGGGCAGCAAGATATCGTTGTACAGCATCGCCAACGCTGTCAATCCAGGTATGTTCGACTTTGCCAACATGGCGACGTTGAAAGTGCCGGGCATCGTTTTTTTCATGCAGCTGGAAGGTCTCGACCATCCGGTGCGTACCTTTGACGACATGCGTCGGGTCCTGAGTGAAGTTGCCAAGGGCTTGAAGTGTGACATCAAGGATGAAAACCGGTCGGTGGTCACCACTCAGACGTTCGATCATTACCGCGAACGTATCGCCGATTACGCTCGGCGTCGTCTCTCTCGCCGCGCCTGACCGGGTATCTCCGTGGCGGATTCATATCGGGTGCTTGAACTCAGGCGCCTGATTGAACACCACGCTTGGCGTTATCACGTCCTCGACACGCCGGAAATCGCCGACGCCGAATACGATCATCTTTTTGATGAGCTGATCGCACTCGAGACTGCCCATCCGGAATTGATCACGCCCGAATCTCCCTCCCAGCGGGTCGGTTCCGCGCCGGGAAGCGGATTTACTGAAGTGGTGCATCGTGAACCGATGTTGTCCCTCGACAAGACGACAGAGGCCAGCGGTATCGCCGACTGGATGACGCGGACACGGCGTTTGGCAGGAGATTCTGCATCACTCACCTTCACGTGTGAGCCCAAGATCGATGGCGTGGCAGTAGCCCTGGTTTATGAAGAGGGTCGACTCGCGCAAGCGGCCACACGGGGCGACGGTGAACGTGGCGAAGATGTCACGGCCAACGTGCGCACCATCAATACGGTACCGCTGCGTCTCGATGGCAGGGACTTTCCGCAGCGCTTCGAAGTACGTGGCGAAATCTACATGTCGCACCGCGACTTTGAGTCGTTCAACCAACGGGCACGGGAGCGAGGAGAGAAAACGCTGGTTAACCCGCGCAACGGTGCGGCAGGTTCACTGCGGCAGCTCGATCCCGTACTGACGGCCGCGCGGCCACTCTCGATGTACTGTTACAGTCTCGGTTGGGCCGAAGGCGGATGGCAACCGGAGTCACATTTCGAGGTGCTGCAGGCGTTCAAGCGTTGGCGATTGCGCGTCAATCCACACGTCGAGCGGGTCGCTGATGCCGAGGCTGCGATGGTCTATCTCAAGCGTCTGGAAGCAGAGCGCGACAACCTCGGCTATGACATCGACGGTGCGGTGCTCAAAGTCGATTCACTTCCTTTACAGCGCCAACTTGGGGCGTTGAGTCGCACACCACGCTGGGCTTTGGCGTACAAGTTTGCAGCGGAAGAAGCCACCACCCGGGTAGTGGGCGTGGATTTCCAGGTCGGACGAACGGGTTCCATCACACCGGTCGCGCGGCTTGACCCGGTTTTTGTCGGTGGGGTGACGGTCAGCAACGCGACGCTGCACAACATGGATGAAGTCGGCCGTCTCGATCTGCACATAGGCGATACCGTACTGATTCGGCGGGCCGGTGATGTCATTCCACAGATCATGGCGGTGATCGCCCAACAACGAACGGCGAACGCCCAGCCCATCCTCTTGCCGCAGAGTTGTCCTGTTTGCGGCAGCGTCGTCGAACGTGCGGGGGATGAAGCTGTGGCGCGATGTACAGGTGGCATCAACGTCTGCGCGGCGCAGCGCAAGGAAGGTTTGCTGCATTTTGCCTCCCGTCGCGCCATGGACATCGAAGGCCTTGGTGACAAGCTGATCGACGCGCTGGTAGATGGCGGCTTCGTGAAGCGTGCAGCTGATCTCTTTCACCTTGATCTGGCGACACTTTCGGCGTTGCCACGGATGGCGGAGAAGTCCGGAAACAATCTGCTCGCAGCCATCAACCGTAGCCGGCGAACGACGTTGCCACGGTTCATCTTCGCACTCGGTATCCGCGATGTCGGCGAAGCGACTGCACTCAATCTGGCTCGGCATTTCGGTTCTCTGGATGCACTCATGTCGGCAGACGGTACGGCGCTTGAAGCGGTAGCGGATGTCGGCCCTGTCGTTGCGTCGCGGGTCGGCGCATTCTTTGGATCACCCGAAAATCGAGACGCCGTGGTTGCATTGCGCGCTGCAGGTGTTTCGTTCCCGGAATTGAGCCCCGCCGAAGCCGGAGGTGAAGGCGACCTGCCCCTGGCCGGTCAGACCTGGGTGCTGACCGGGACTCTGGAATCAATGAGTCGTGATGCCGCCAAAGATAAACTCGAAGCGCTCGGCGCGAAGGTCGCCGGTTCCGTTTCCGCAAAGACACACACTGTGGTGGCGGGCCCCGGTGCAGGGTCAAAACTGGCGAAAGCCGAAACACTCGGTATCACCATTCTGGACGAGCCCGCCTTCATTCAGCGCCTGGCCGAACTGGCGGCCAACTGACCGATTCTCCCGGGCACATCGCCCGCGGCTGCGGTAACCGCCACAGCCCGGGGAGTCGGCCAGGGCATGATTCCAGTGATTCTCAGGTGTTTGGAGGTGCTATTCGCCCGAAGGCACGGCTAAACTGAAGCCCTGTCTCGGGAGGAATGAGCCATGGCAATGTTCGAAAAGAAAAAAAATGGCCTCGAATCAACCGTCAATGTCGCGTCGGTAGCGCTCAAATCACCGGAACCTCTGCGTTCTGAACCAGTTGCCCCGGTATCGAACCAGGGCGGCAAGCCCGCCCTGATTGGCACCACCATCCAGGTATCCGGCGACATTTCCGGCGGCGAAAACCTGCTGGTTGAAGGACGGGTTGAAGGCACGATCCGCCTCGAAAAACACGATCTGACGATCGGACCTTCTGGTTCTGCCTACGCGAATCTCACGGCGAAGCTGGTGCGTATCGAGGGTGAGGTGGTTGGTGATGTCGTCGGCATCGAACGGGTGGTCATCGGCAGCTCGGGGCGTGTGCGAGGCAACATCACGGCGCCGCGCGTACTGGTCGAAGACGGTGCCCGGTTCAAGGGCATGATCGATATGGATTTCGGCGACAAGGCCAGCGAGCGATCCGGCCGTTCCGGGTCCACCGTCGAAGCCGCCATCAATCGCGCTGCTTCCTGATCTGCTTCCGGCGCGTCGTAGTTCATGGCCACGCCTGCGGCGGACCTGGCTGCTTCCCGGCTGGTTGGTCTGCCGCTGCAAGGGGAACGCGATGCCGGGTCGTTGCTGCAGCGCTGGTTCGAACGGCTGGATTCTGGTCGCTCTTTCACCGTTCTCGACCTCGGTGGCGCCAGTGCAGAGACGGTGCAGTATTTCAGTGACTACCGTTGCCGGATCTACTGCAGCGATTTTTTGACTGAACTCTGCATTCCCGCCGGCGACGATCTCGCTGTGGCCGCACGACTCTTCGAAGAGCGACTGGCTTTCATAGGTGAGGGCGTGATCGATTACTGCCTGTTGTGGGACTACCCGCACTACCTCACTGCACCCCAGCTAACGGTGTTTGCACGCTGCCTGCAGCCCTATTTGCACCTCGGCACTCAGATGCACCTGTATGCGGCAATGAATGGCCGCAGCCGCATCGATCCATGGCGCTACAGCGTTGCCGCGTCTGACACGGTCATGAGGCGTCCGGTACGACGACCGGTTCCCGACTATCCACATACGCAGACCGAAGTAGTGGATGCCATGGAGTACGTTCGACTCGAGCGCGGTGCGCTGCGGGATGGTCGCGTGGAAGTGCTGCTCGAGTGTGTTTGAGGGGGCACCTCCCATCGCTGCTCTCTCGCTCCTTTCTCGCTCCTTATCTCGCTCCTCTCTCATTCCTCATAAAGCGGTGTAGGAAAATCGCCCGGCGATTGGGCTTATGATGGTTCTTGGAACGGTCTGATCAATCAGATCCATCCACGTTTGTTTTATCCTGCCCGCATGTTCGAACTGACTGACGACATCAAGACGGAAATCCAGGACGCTTATTCGGGCTGGCTCACATCGCGAGGGTTCCGGGCCCGGCGCGGTCAGCGTGACATGGTGGCGCATATCGCCCGCACGGTGGCTGATCAATCGGCTCGGATTACCGTTGTGGAAGCGGGTACCGGTACGGGCAAGACGGCGGCGTACTGCATGGCTACGATTCCGGTGGCCCGTGCCATCGACAAAACGGTTGTGATCTCCACGGCAACCGTGGCGTTGCAGGAGCAGGTCGTATTGCGGGACCTGCCTGATCTGCAGGAACACTCCGGGTTGCGATTTACCTTCACGCTGGCGAAGGGACGGCGGCGCTATGTCTGTCTGAAGCGGCTGGATGACAACCTGAAACCCGATGGCCGACAGGTCGCACATCTGATTGAGCCACCGGCAACGGTGCCGGTCGAAACGTATACGGAGATGCTGCATTCGTTTGACGACGGCGCCTGGAACGGCGAGCTCGACAGTTGGAGCGAAGGCATCGACGACGATGCCTGGCAACAGATCACCACGGATCACCGCGGTTGCAGCAATCGCCGCTGTACCTTCTTTTCACAGTGTGCGTTTTTCAAAGCGCGCAGCGCCCTCGACGGTGTGGACGTGGTCGTGGCCAACCATGACCTGGTGCTGGCAGACCTGAGTCTCGGCGGTGGTGTCGTTCTGCCGGCACCGGAAGACTGCATTTTTGTCTTTGATGAAGCCCATCATCTGCCGGAAAAAACCCAGTCGCACTTTTCCAGCCGCACCCGGATCAAAGGCACGATGGGCTGGCTCGATCAACTCAACGCCTCGGTTGGCACGATGACACAGCGGTTCTCGCGACCGGAAGCACTGGTCCAAATCGCGACCCGCCTCGTTGCAGAAACGGCCGGCGCGGCGGAGAGCCTCGGTGCGCTCAGCAGCTGTGTCGCAGCCTATGAATACGACGTCCGCGACGAAGCCCTGTCTACGCATCGTTTCCCACTTGGCTGCGTGCCCGGCGAACTGTCGACGTGGTGCCGTGATGCTGGCCGACCGATGCGGGCGATCGAGGAACAACTGGGTCGCCTCGAAGACAAATTGTCAGAAGTTGCCAGCGGTGCTCTAGACTGGCCTAACCGGCACGAAGCGGATGACTGGCTGGGTGTTGCCGGACAGCTGATCGCGCGGGTTGAGAGCATCACGGAGACACTCGCCGATTTTGCCGATGCCCCGGAGAGCCTCGCGACAGGCGATGAACCACCGGTCATGCATGCGCGCTGGATCAACCGGAGCGGTGATGACCATGAGCTCATCAGTGCGCCGATCGAGCCGGGCGAATTGCTGCGGGATGTCCTCTGGTCACGATGTCATGCGGCGATCTGCACCAGCGCCACACTCACCGTCGCGGGCCGTTGGGATCGTTTTCTCGAACGTGCGGGGCTTGGCTCTGAAGCATCGACGCTGAACATTCCGAGTCCTTTCGACTACCCGAACATCGTTACGTTCCGGGTGCCGCAAATGCGTACCGACCCGCGCCAGGCGGATGCACATAACAATGAAATCGGTGAAGTTCTGCCCGATCTCTTGCGCGAGGAACGCAGTGCACTGGTGTTGTTTGCATCGTGGCGGCAGATGCGCCGTGTGGTTGAGCTGCTGCCGCAGACGATCACCCGATTGGCGCTGGTCCAAGGCAACGCCGCCAAACAGGCGTTACTCGACAGCCACCGGCGGCAGATCGACGCCGGTTTGACGAGTTACCTTTTCGGCCTCGCAAGTTTTGCCGAAGGGCTCGACCTGCCGGATGACTACTGCCGCCATGTGATCATCTGCAAGTTGCCGTTCGCCGTGCCAGATGACCCGGTGGATCAGGCCATGGCGGAGTGGGCGGAGCATCAGGGTCGTAACCCCTTCATGGACATTGCTGTACCCGATGCTGCGATCCGGCTGGTGCAGGCCTGCGGCCGGCTCATTCGCCATGAAGGGGATCATGGCCGCATCACGTTGCTCGACCGGCGTTTTGTCACCCAGCGTTATGGGGCGGTGCTGCGGCGGAGCCTGCCGCCTTACCGTTTTGAAACCGCTTCTTGAACTCGATGACGTTACCGATCTCCTGACCGTGCGCGGGTAGCGGTTCAAACCGGCCACGCGAAGAGATGATGAGACTCTCCGCATCGAGACGTGCAGGCAGCGTCCGGAGCCACGCCACCACATCCGCACGGTTCAGTTGCCGCACCACATCGGCGAGTTGTTTGTTGCCGTCAAAAGTCGCTACCTTATCGTCGATGTCGGTCCAGTAGCGCTCAGTTCTTTCGGCGAGGTTTTTGTCGGCTTCGAGCAGTTTCACCAATAGTCCTTCGCGTTGCAGACTGAAGGTTTCGTCCGGCATCCCTTCGATCACAGCCGGTGTGCTCTCCACGTAGATGCGGATGGCGTCGAGAATTTTCGCCGGAGCCGCGGAAGGGGATTGCACCATGAACAGGAGGCCGGGCTGTTTGTCGATACTCCGCGCGGCCATGCCGACTGCGTAACCCAGCTGTTGCTCCGTGCGTAAACTTGTGAAGAAGCCCTGTTGGACGAGGTGTGCGGCCAACTGGGCGATGGCGCGGCTCTGCAGGGAGTCATCCGGCTGCTGGATGAACGCGACCAGAGATGCGTCCGTGTGCTCAATCGGCAGTTCTATCGCGGCGGATGTCTTCAGCTGCACCGGCCTCGGAAGTTCCGTTTCGACAGCGGTTAGCGCAAATCGTTTTTTCACAGCGTCGAGAACGGCGCGGGCATCAGCTTCCTTCAGGTTGCCATGTGCCAGTCCGAGGAAAGAAACCCGGGCGAGTCGGCGGTCCCGCCAGGCGGTGAGCGACTGTGGGGTAATGTTGCGAAGTGCAGCGGCAATCGCCCGTTCCGGCCATTCGCTTGCATGAACCGCCTGACCAACTGCGGCCATCGATTGCATGAAGGGCTTTTCCTGAATGGCGTTTTCGAGCCGGCGTGTGATATCGGTTCTGAGAACGGCAAAACGTTCGGGATCGATCTGCAGGGTGCGGAAGGTGTCGAGCACTCGCTCCGTAAGTTCGAGTTGCTTGTCGTTGTAACCGCTGACGTCAAACCGGAAGCCTGACGGACGCACACCGACATTGGCATTCATGCCGGCGAGCAAAGTCGCATAAGCCCACTGATTGGTGGCGTCTGCAACCAGATCGGCGTAGAGGGTGGCGGCGGCGCGGTCCTCCGGTGTGGTGATACCGCCATCAAGACGCAGCGTGAACCGCAGGTTGGCTTTCGGCACACCAAACGAGGTGTCGGTATGTAACCAGAGTTCGGTAGCAGGTGTTGCCGAGAGATTTCTAGGGGCGTCTTCACCCTGCACCAGTGTCAGATCTTCCGGCAGAAACGGGTTGGCTTCCGGCAGTGTCAGCATAGCGCGCTGCTCAGGCGTCAGCTGCGGCATCGGCTGCGGACCGTTGACCCTGTTGTAGGCCACCCCGAACCACGGCTCCTCTGCTGTCGTGATCGCTTCAGGCAGTGTCACCTGGATAGCCACGTTGTCCGGTTGCAGTAAGCCCAGGTATTCACTGATGAGGTCGGCATCAAAACGCCGGTAGACGTAACGATTACGCAGCAATTCCTCGGGCGGGTAGTGCATGAGCACCGGGGCGAGTGCGTAGACGGTCCGCATGGCGGTGGCTTTCTCCATGAAGCGGAAACCGAGTTCACCGAGAAGCTCCAGTTCTCTCTGCCGCCAGGCCTGCGGACCTTCGGTGCGTATCAGATCGATCTGCGCAAACAACCATGCCGTGATTTCATCGATGTGTTTCGCACCTTCTGCCGTCAGCGAAACGGTCACGTCAAACTGCGATTCATCGTCGTCGAGATCGCCGGTGGTGGCCGACAGCGCCGTCACCCAGCCGAATGATTTGAGGATTGCGAACAATGAACCGCGACCTTCATGGCCGAGAAGGTTTGATATGTAGAACTCGGGTTTGGATTCGTAATGCGGCCGTACCAACGGCACCAGAAAGGTGTAGCTGACTTCGCGCCTTTCCTGAATGGGTTTCACCTCCAGACGAACAGGCAAGCTACCTTTGGCAAAGATCGGTTGCGTTGACTGGTCCGGACCGAGGTTGCGATCCTCGATGGCGGTGAATCGTTCGCGCACCAGTTGTTCCAGGCTGTCGAGTGATTCTGGGCCGAGTACCACGAGGGACATCTGGTCGGCGGAGTAATGCGCCCTCCAGAACGTAACCAGCGCACCCCGCACGTCACCCGCAAGCGTATCGAGGCTGCCGATGCTGAACCGCGACAGCGGGTGCTCCGGGTTCATCAATAGCTTGGCTGCACTCATGCCGCGCCAGCCATCGTCCTTCGTCTGCATCTGATACTCGGAGTGCACCGCGTTTTTCTCGCGGTCGACGTATTCAGGCGAGAGTAGTGGGGCAATGAAAAACCAAGCGAAGCGGTCAAGCGCTTCCGGGAACTGGTCCGGTGCGACATCAAAAAAGTAGTTGGTGTGATCCGGTGCGGTGTAGGCGTTCGACGTTCCGCCATGGGCGGTGAGGAATTGCTGGTAGCCATCGATCTCCGGATACTTCTCCGTACCGATGAACAACATGTGTTCGAGAAAGTGGGCAAGCCCTTGGTGTTTTAGCGGATCGTGATTGCTGCCGCGAAAGACGGTAAGCGCGGCAGCACTTTTGTCTGAAGCCGGGTCGGTGACCAGCACCACCTTGAGGCGGTTAGGGAGTTCGAGGTAACGGTATTCCCGATCATCGTTGGGACTCTTGATGATGTCGATCGATGCCTTTTCCTGTGGTGGTGCAGCGCATCCCCACAGCGTCACGAGGACGAGTACCAGAAACCGCTTCAGCATGGGCACGGAAAACCTCATATCCCAACCGGGCATCATTGATCGAGAGTCATTGTAGGCAGATGTTGGTGGCGTCGCACCGCGTTTGCGAATCCTCCCATTCAGCTCCTCTTCAGAACGGTAAGCCACCAGTCGACACTCACATAACGTCCGCCGCCGATGAAGAGCAGCGCCAGCAACATCGCAAAGTACATCGTCGCGAACTCGATGCCGTTGTTGAGCTTGACCAGCGGGCCCATGCCGTTGACATATCCGAAGTCCACTTCGCGGCGCAGGACTTCCTTGGCTTTCTGCAGGCGTTTGGCCGCCTCGATCGTGCGTTCATTCACGTTGTAACAGTGCACATAGCGTTGCCAGGCGTTACCGGCGACGTATTCGGGTGATTCCGGGATACACACCGCGGGTGGTTGTGAGAGCGCGATCGCGGGCCAACCATTCGGCAGGTGAACGGACCAGGCGGCGACAAACATCGTCACGGCAAGCGCGATCGCAGTAATGCGTGTACCCAGACCGAGCAGCAGGCAGATACCGCCGAGGAACTCGGTCCACATGGCGAGATGCCACGAAATCTCCGCCGGCAAAACGTTGAACGGAAACGGGAAGGTATCCAACGCGTAATGGAACCAGTTCTCGCCGTGCATTTTTTCGTAGCCGGCGGCGATCATCACGGGTGCGAGGATCAGGCGCATCAGCAATGCCGCTGATCCGTCGAAGTGCGGCAGAACCCGCAGAAAACGCTCCCAGCCCCGGAAGAGGGCCGATGTGATGGCGTGTGGTCTGCCTGATGGTGGTGTACTCGAAATCGCCATGATGCTCCCGGGAACGGTTCCCTATGAGGTTTTAGACAGTCACACTTGGATTGGTTCACTACGGAGGATCAAAAGCCCGCCGGCACAGCGCCAGGAACAGGGGCATTCATTTAAGGTTCAGGGCCTGCGCGTAAGCTTGTCTCAAGTCTCGGGTGATCCACCTGAAGACGACTGAACAAGAGCGGTTGAGGTCAGCAGGCGAGGTCATGATGAACAGAGAACACCGGGTTTCCGGTCAATCCAACCTTCCGTCTGAAGTCTCGGCGCTAACAAAGCTTGTCCGCCGTGGGTGCAAGGTTCTGGGTCTGATGACTGCGAGCGCTCTCCTGCCTGCCTGTGTCATGGCCAATCACTATGAGGAAGCGGAAGTCCTGAGTGCAGAGCCGATCTACCAAACGGTGAGTTACTTGGTGCCGGCGGAACGTTGCCATGAAGAGGAAGTTGCCTATCAGGACGCGCCACGTGGTCGTTCAGCCACACCGACGATCCTTGGTGCCGTCATCGGTGGTGCCATCGGCCATGCGGTTGGTCACCAGAAGCGCAACAAGCAGGTGGGTACGGCAGTCGGTGCCCTGCTCGGCGGCAGCATTGGCCGGGACATCGGCCGCAGACGGGCAACCTATGACGGTGTGGTGCGTTACCAGACGGAACGGGTTTGTCAGACCGTAGAAGAAGTGCGCGAACAGGAAGAGCTGTCCGGATATGACGTCGCCTACCGGTATGGTGGACAGGTCTACCGCACCCGAACCCGGCACCATCCGGGCGAGACCCTCCGGGTCAGTGTCCGCGTTGATCCGGCGGAGTGAGGCTGCCCGGCGTACGCCGGGTTACAGACCGGATTTGATATGGGAAACTTGCCGCTGCCCGCGGCCCATCTTTGGGGTTAGAATCGCGCCGCAGGCAGAAAAATACCGGGCCTTTTCGGGAGGGCCACAAGATGCGCATGCATAACCAGAATCCGGTGCGCCAGTCTCTGGAGGGAACAAGAATG
>Ga0194132_10005833_pt1 | contig 19564 bp, 23 predicted proteins | sample TA2KigOf80mmetaG_FD_148612 | JGI IMG/M metagenome (GOLD analysis project Ga0194132, IMG submission 148612) | Freshwater microbial communities from Lake Tanganyika, Tanzania - TA2015054 Kigoma Offshore 80m | ecosystem: Environmental > Aquatic > Freshwater > Lake | place: Tanzania: Lake... | reverse complement strand
CTGGATACAAGACAATGACCTAACAAATCGAGTACTGTATGTTACCAGCAGCTACAATGTAAGAGGGCAATATAAAGAATGGTGTAGACTAAAAAATTTAAGTGAAAACATGCGAGCAGCATGGTATGGCTTTTTTCCAAATTGGCTATTGCGAGATCATGGTGCATCAACTGTAATCACCGGCAAGGCCGGCTGGGACAATAACAACCGCTATACAAATTGGCTATTGCGAGATCATGGTGCATCAACTGTAATCACCGGCAAGGCCGGCTGGGACAATAACAACCGCTATATGTGTTTAAATCGCAGACCTCATCCACATCGTATATTGCTGACTACACTATTAGAATACTTTCAAATTCTTGACAAGGGTGCAGTTAGTTTACCCAAGCAGTTTGCTGAAAAAGAAATACCTTGGAAACCACTGGATTGGGACATTCCATATCAATGGAATATACTACAACACCGAGCCAATGGTTATTTAGAATATTTACAGCCCAGCTTTAAACAACTTTATCATAAACTTCCACTGGTTGCAGATACAGATATCTTTTCCACAAATTATGCATTAGATCTCAATGTAGATTTTTATCAGCAGTATCCTATCAATGTTATTAGTGAAACTTTATTTTTCAGTACTGCTACCTTTACCAGTGAAAAAATATGGAAACCTATGCTTATGCAACAGATATTTTTTATTATGGCTGCACCTTACTATTTAGAAGACCTGCATGACATGGGGTTTGCAACATTTGAACCTCATATTGATGAATCTTACGATTCAATATTAGATCCTCTAGAAAGAGCCCACGAAATGGTTGCCAGTCTAAAAAGCTTACTCATGTTGTCTGACTTGAAATTTCAACAATTATTAATCCAATGTCAAGAACGAGTGTTGCATAATAAAAATCTTCTATACAACTCGTCAAGACTTGAACACATGATCAACCATCGCGCTGCCGCAGCCATTGAGCAGCTCTGGCACTAACCAGCAACATAAATACCGTTGCGCCATTAAAAACAGATATAATTCAATGGATTCAAATCAGCATCTTATTAAGATACATTCAGAACTAAGTCAGATTAGCCCCACCTATTGCGTGGCCAAATGGCAACAGGTTACCATTCACTTGGCTACTGGTCAAACACATAGTTGTCACCACCCTATGACACACAAGATTCCAGTGGTTGAACTGGAAAACAATCCCAGTGCCTTACACAATACCAAATTCAAAAAGAGCCTACGTAAAGAAATGCTGGAAGGTAAGCGACCCAAGGAATGTGACTATTGCTGGCGTGTCGAAGATGCTCCCGGCAATCATTTTAGTGACAGAATTAAAAAATCTGCCGATCCAGTTTGGGGTGAACCTTACCTAGAATCCAGTGCCCGAATGCCCTGGGATGCTGATGTTATTCCTGCCTATGTGGAAGTCAGTTTCAGTAATGTGTGTAATTTTGGCTGTGCATATTGCAGTCCTGAAATCAGCAGTACTCTAATGCAAGAGGCCAAACGGCATGGGCCTATTCCGTTGAGTCAAGGGCACCAAGAACATAATTTGACTTTTCTCAAGAGCATTGGAAAATTTCCCATTCCACATAAGGATCCTAATCCCTATGTTGATGCTTGGTGGAAGTGGTGGCCAGAACTTTATCCCAAGCTAAAGGTATTTCGTATCACTGGCGGCGAGCCCTTGCTGAGCAAAGAAACATTCCGCACACTGGATTGGATCATTGAACATCCCAATCCTGAACTAGAAATGGCTATCAACAGCAATCTGGGTGCTGACGACAAGATATTAGAAGAATTCCTGCAAAAATGCAATCACATTGTTAAAAATAAACTGGTCAAAAAATTAAAAATCTACACCAGCTGCGACACACACGGAGAACACGCCGAGTATATTCGCAAAGGACTTAATTACACTCACTGGTATAATATTCTTTGGAATATTATATTAAAGTATCCGGCACTGGAAGTAACGGTTATGGTTACCTTTAATCTGTTGAGTATTCCTAGATTTGAATATTTCTTGCGCGATATCCTAGCTATTCGACAAGCTGCTGTTGTTAAAGAAAATTCTGGCAATCTGCGAGGGGTTGTACTTGACTTCCCTTACCTTAGACATCCTCGATATCTTAGTGCATTAATTGCCGACACCAACATGTTGGTCAAGTTGGCCAGATGTGTGGATTTTATGAAAAGAAACATAGCAACATACCATGAAGTAGATTATCAAAATGGATTTTATCAGCACGAAATAGATAGCCTAGAGCGTGTGTACAATGTTGCGGCGGCAGAATGGCCAATGAGTAATGAAAATCTTAGAGCTCGTGACGATTTTTATCTTTATATCAAAGAAACAGATCGCCGTAACGGCACTGATTTTTGCAAGGTATTTCCTGAAATTGCTTACTACTACAATAATGCTGGACGATTTTACGAAGAAGCCCGGGCAAAGCAACTGGCCGAAGCAGCAGCAGCCAACACTTTAAATGCAAGTAAAACCTAAAATAGCCATGATAGGCTGTGGCAAGCTGGGCTTGCCCTGTGCCGAGGTCATGGCCGAACACTACGATGTTGTGGGCTACGATACTGTCAAAGATCCTAACGCCACTATTCCATTAGTAGACAGCATTGCTGAAGCTGTACAAGATCGTGGCATTATATTTGTAGCTGTACCTACTCCACATCATCCTGCCTTTGGTGGAGATGCTCCAATGACACAATTGCCGCCAACAAACTTTGATTACGGTATTGTAATTGATGTATTGGGCAAGCTGAATCAAGTTGTTACAGATGATCAACTGGTTGTGTTGATCAGCACAGTGCTGCCGGGTACTACTAGAACTCATTTGTTACCTCATCTTATTCGTGGCAGGTTTGTGTATAACCCTTATCTCATTGCCATGGGTTCGGTTAAGTGGGATATGGTCAATCCAGAATGTATTATCATCGGCACTGGCGATGGAACCGTCACTGGTGATGCACAAGAACTCATTGATTTTTATCAGCCTCTAATGAAGAACACTCCAAGGATCAATGTAGGCACCTGGGACGAAGCCGAAGCCATTAAGATTTTTTACAATACATTTATCAGTGCCAAAATTAGTCTAGTTAACATGATACAGGATGTGGCTGAAAAGAATGGCAACATCAATGTAGATGTGGTCACTGATGCACTCAAAGCAGCAACTCAGCGCATCACCGGGCCCAAATATCTCACAGCAGGTATGGGCGATGCTGGAGCCTGTCATCCCAGAGACAACATTGCCCTGCGTTGGTTATCACAGGAACTAGACCTAGGCTATGATTTATTTCAGGCCATTATGGGTAGTAGAGATGCACAGGCATTAAACCTAGCTCGTCGACTAACAGGTTTGGCCCAAAAACACAACTTGCCAGTGGTCATTCATGGTAAGGCCTACAAGCCTTATGTACCTTATGAGACTGGTAGTTACAGCTTGTTGATTGGCCATTATGTTAAACATATAGGTGTACCAGTAAGCTACTATGATCCATTGACCGGTGATACCGCGGCGCCGCCGGGACCAGCAGTAATATTATTGGCACACAATCCAACGGTGACTTATGCCGGCACTGGCGTTGAAGTCGTTGGCAATGAATTTTACTTTAAGTTTCATCCAGGCAGCATTGTGGTTGATCCTTGGCGTAGTGTAAAGGCTATACCCGATTGCCGCGTTATACATTATGGCAATCCTAAATTTAACAAACCCAAGATTAACGGAGCATTACTGAGTCCTGTACATTGTGGCAGCATTTTTAGAAAGATCAATGACACCTTTAGTTTTGAGCTAGATCCTAGTAAACCGTCCATATACATTGCACAAGCCAAGATCGATGAAGTAAATTTTGCAGAACATGCACAGCCTATGATTGAAAAACTCAAAGCCAAGGTTACATTAAATCCTACAGATCGTATTATCTTTATTACTCAGCATGAAGGTATTATTGCACATGGTATCATATTCCGTAACCAATTGCGTAAATTTTGGCCCGAAGTCACTGACGATCAATATATCTACGCCAATGAACTGCTGTCATTTGATCAAGCACAGACATTAAACACCATAATTAATCCTTATAAAAATCATTTGAGCTTTATGAGTATTAATGAATGGGTCCATACAAATGAAATAAATGTAATGCATGATTATGCCAAAAAAGATAAGTGGTTTTTAAATTACAATCGAGTACTGCGTAGCCACCGTTGTCAATTGGTGTCTGAACTAAGAAGAAAAGGTCTTGACCAGCAAGGTCTAGTTAGCTTTGTACCAGAAGGCGAATTTTACAACGGATTCAAGTTGTCACCAATTGATGTGTTGGCTAAAGATACAAATTTGTCAGACACCGACCGAAAATATTTTTTAGAGTTTTTAGACAAGCCCCTGGTCATTGACGAATATGATGTTACTACCAATGGCCCATTGGTCACAGATCATTACGAAAGAACTATTCTAAGTGTTATTACTGAAACTACTTGGAATCAAGGTGAGATTTTTATCAGTGAAAAAACCTTTAACGCTATCGCACACAGTCATCCTTTTATCATTGTAGGACCTGCTGGCTTCTTAAAGAAACTTAAAGAGCTGGGATTTAAGACCTTTGCCGGAGTGTTGAATGAACACTATGATGAAATTAAAAATCACAGAGATCGTTTAAATGCTATTGTAGATGAAATACAACGTCTTTGTAATTTAGATCCAATAACTCGCGGCTTGACCTATGGTCAACTGAGTTTGATTGCATTTGAAAATAAAAGAATTTTTGAAAACCTTAAAGACACTCACTTGCAAGGAACTTTGTTTAAGTACTTGCATAACAATGCCTCATAGGTCTTAGACTCTAAGGAAAACATGCCAATGAAAATCGTGCTATGCTCCGGGGGATTTAGTCCGTGCCACAGCGGACATATTGCCTATTTTAAAGCAGCTCGTGCTTTAGGCGATAAACTAATTGTAGGACTCAACAGCGATGAGTGGCTGGAGCGTAAAAAAGGTCACGCATTCATGCCATGGAATGAAAGATTGTGTGTGATCAACAACCTTGCTATGGTTGACGAAGTCTATACATTTGATGACTCGGACGGCAGTGCTTGTCATTTTATTGAACAGGTGCGAGCGCACTATCCCAATGACCATATCATATTTGCCAATGGCGGCGATCGAAATGCCGAGAACATCCCCGAAATGCGAATTAACGATGTGGAGTTTGTATTTGGAGTTGGTGGTACCAATAAAAAGAACAGCAGTAGTTGGATTTTACGAGATTGGAAACAACCAAAAACATCTCGGCCCTGGGGCGAATATCGAGTACTCTACGACCACCCAACTGTAGGATCGGCCACCAAAGTTAAAGAGATGTTGATTGAGCCAAATAAAAAACTCAGCCTCCAAAGACATCAACATCGAAGAGAATATTGGTTTGTGGTTGAAGGCAGGTGCGATGTTTATACTACATTGCCCAGCGGATATTCAGTTCCTACCAGGACCTTGAACCTACACGATACTATGGAAATACATGTTGGAGAATGGCACCAATTAACAAATCCTTATAGTGGTCCTTGTAAGTTAATTGAAATACAATTTGGTGCCAAATGCGAAGAAACCGATATTGAACGAAATTCAACTTGACTTGGTTATATAATGCTGTTATACTTATTAGGTAGTTTTATTTCTCATCGTCCATAGGAGATTCAAATGAGTTTTACACCTGAACAAGTTGCCAAATTAACTAAAGTGATCCAAGAAGGGGTCCAAGTCAAGCGTGAGGTTGATGACCTTAATGTTGGACTTAAAGAAACCGTAGCCGCCATTGCTGAAGAAATGGACATCAAGGCTGCTGTGCTTAATAAAGCCATAACCAAAGCCTTCAAAGGCGACTTTGACAAGGACCAAAGCGACCTTGAAGCTGTTGAAGAAATCTTAGTTGTAACCAAAAACAAAAATTAAGCAACAATGGAATGAAAAAACTGGCTGTGCTTGGATTGGGTCATATTGGGTCCTATGTCCAGAATATTTTAGGACAAGATCCTGCTTTCTCTGTGGCCGGATATGACCTAACCAACGGGCATGATTTTAGCCAGCGCAAAGTGCTCACGGACATTATCAAACAGGCTAATGGTGTGTTGGCATCAACTCCGTTCTTTCTGAACAAGCAGATCGCCGAAATCTGCAACGAGCATAGTGTTGATTATTTTGATCTCACTGAAAGCGTTGATGTCACGAACTTTGTAAAGACTCTCAATAATGCAAGATTCGTGACCCAGTGTGGACTTGCTCCAGGCATGGTCAGTGTAATTGCCAACAACATTGCCAATGGTTTTAACCATGTAGAGCAAATTCAGATCCGTGTGGGTGCTTTGCCCAAGAGCGCCAACAATCATATGGGCTACTACCGGACTTGGAATACTGAAGGTTTAATCAACGAATACATCCATCCTTGTCCTGCTATACGCAAGCATCAACGGGTACTGCTTGATTCATTGGAAGAACTGGAGCAAGTAAATCTGGAGGGGCAACTGCTGGAGGCCGCGACCACCAGTGGTGGACTGGGCAGCTTGGCGGATACCTGGGAAGGCCGAGCGCAATCGGTTGATTATAAAACACTGCGCTATCCTGGACACTGGTCCATGATGAAATTCTTGAAAGATGATCTAGGATTGGCTAAAAATTTCCGGCACTTTGTTGACATTTTCAATCGGTCCGTGCCACAGACTGATCATGACTCTGTGTACATCTTGATCAATGTAACGGGCTACATAGGCGAACATCTGCACATCCAGCAATACAGCAAGCGCATCGAAAGTGTGCCTGGTGCCACTGCCATACAACGCACCACCGGCAACGGCGTCATGGCCGTGTTGGACGCATGGCAAAAAGGAGCGTTGGACCAACAATTGGGATGGATACGGGTTGAAGACATCGACTATAACAGTATTTGGTCCAGTGCATACAGCCAGTGTTATTGGCAATAAAAAGAGTCTTTTATGCCCACGATTGTAAAAATGGACAAGCGGTACACTGGGCATCTTTATTTTGACTACTTTCTAAAAATCTCAAACCCCGAGGACAAGTTTCTCAATTTTAATTTCAATTTTCACAACATCAGAGCCTGGTGTTGGGAAACATGGGGCCCCAGCAAGGGTCTGCACGACTGGATTAGGTTTGAGATAGAGTCGAGGTCGAGATACAAAAATCCTGAAAACATAGATCGTTGTCAAAATCCACACTGGTGTTGGCTCGACGAGTCCTCAGGCCAACAGTCTTGGTTTGGCACAGACCCGAGCTATCTGCGAAAACGAATCATGTTTGCCAGCGCAAACGAAGTGGCCTTGTACAAGTTGACATATGGTATATGAGGTGAACTAATGCCCCTGACAGTTATTAGAAATGAGTTGACTGCAGAATTTGGTTATACTATTATTAATCAGGCTTGTAAAGAAGATGATCTAGATGACAATTTTATAGCTAACGCCAATTGGCCCGACGACATTATTGATGATGAGCCACCAATGACAGATATGTTGCATTGGACCAATAATTGTAATTGGAATTGTGATGATACTACTATCAATTGGAGCCATGGTCTCAGGTGGACATTTGAGTCTGCCAATGAACTGGCAGAATTCCTCTTATTGTTTAGTTTAAAATGGGGCAATCGTGTCGCAGTATACTTCAAGTGAAATGATTGATGCCAACGGCCGTGAATTTGGCATTGATATTATCAAATCAAAACATCTAGAAGGATTATGGATCTACTATTGCTTTCCTTATTATGTGCCCCGAAGAAAAAGCCATCCGCCTTATCCTGGGTTTGATCCGTTAAAGAGTTGGTTGAATCTAAATTTTCCTGGCGCGACCTACCAAGTGACCACTTTTAGTGAAGGGGTGGATCCGGTGGACGCTCTTTGTAAAGAATTGGCCACACTGACTACGGCAGATGAGGCCGAGGTCAGTGCCAATCCTTGGGCTACACTGGAAATAACTTTCACCGACCGCGAAGAAGCCATGTTGTTTAGATTGGTGTGTTCTTGACTTTTCTATACACTTACTATATAATTATGTATGCAAATAATAATTCACGCAACTAATCCGGAAAAACGAGCATTGATTGCAGTTAGTACAAGATTTTATCAACTGGAATTGGGCTTGAAAAAAAGCAAATACAATGTAGAAATACAGTTTAAACGAGGTCTAGCCAAACGAAAGGGCATGAAAGGTTGTATTAGTGAAATTGGCTCTAGATATCTCCTCATACTTTTGGATGCTAATTTAAAAGGCGGTGCTTTGCTTGAAACCTTGGCACATGAAATGACTCATGTCAAGCAGTATGCTCGAGGCCAGCTTAGATTTAAAAAAAATAAAGCCATATGGTTAGGTAAAAAACCGCGTAAACTAAAATATTATCAGCGACCATGGGAAATTGAAGCCATGAGCAAAGAAAAAGTTTTGGCCAGTAAGATATACAGCATTATTCATGAATAAAGACAATCAATGAACGACGAAATCAAACGACAAAAAATGTTTGACGCCCTGGCTGAAATAGGTAAGAACTTTAACAAGGCCACGAAAGAGTATCAAGATTCTTGCAACAGTTACTGGAACAGCCTGAATCCCGAAGAACAGCTCATGGCATTTTGTGCCATTGTAGAACGCCTGCATCAGGGTGAGCTAGAACATAGGCGTAGTTATCGAGGTATGCTTTATGAGATTTTTGGCTGGGGTCCCGAAGCCTATGCCGCTGCTCAATGTGCTGGCTTCTTGGATCTGCACAATTCAATTTATACCTTTGAAGATCTAAAAATGGTGTTTAAAAACACTCTAAAAGAATTGAATATTCAACTTGATGATGCTCAGATCAGCGAAGCCTTGGCCAAGCACTTCTACTAACAGGAACTACATATTAAATGTTTGTTGACGCATCGCACGATAAAAAGTCCGAAATTATACATGTGGTTGAAAGGATAGGCGGTCAGCGGGTTCTCAAAGAATATCCTGCTCGCTATGTGCTGTACTATCCGGATAACAAAGGCAAATTCACTGACATTTCTGGTAACCGTGTCACTAGGGTAATGGTCAGTAATGCTACTGCCTTTGACAAAGAGCGCAGAATTCACAGCAATAAAAAATTGTGCGAGAGCGATTATCGTCCACTCAATCGCTGTCTTGAAGAACATTATAACGGACAAGAAGCACCCAGTCTGCATGTGGCTTTTTTTGACATTGAAGTTGCCTACGACAAGGTCAAGGGCTTTGCCGATCCCAGTGATCCTTTCAACAATATTACTGCCATTACCACCTATCTAGGCTGGTTAGATAGAAATGTTACTTTGGTTCTAAAACCGAATGAAATGCCTGCTGAACAGGCTGCTGACATTATTAACAAGTTTGAAGATACTATACTCTGCGATGACGAAAAGCAGATGTTGGAAATGTGGCTCGACCTCATTGAAGATGCAGATGTCTACAGCGGTTGGAACAGCGAAGGATTTGATATTCCATATCTCATCAATCGCATCATTCGTGTGTTAGGCAAAGAACTAACTCGTAAAATGTGCCTATGGGACCAGTATCCCACAAAGCGGTATTTTGAAAAATACGGTAAGGAACTGGAAACCTACGATACTATTGGTCGTGTGCATCTTGACTATCTTGAACTGTATCGCAAATACAACTATCATGAAATGCACACATATAGACTAGATGCCATTGGTGAGTATGAAATTGGTCAAAAGAAAATACCCTATGAAGGCACTTTAGATCAGTTATACAACAATGACTTTGAAAAATTCATTGCCTATAACCGGCAGGACGTTATGCTGCTGAAAAAATTAGACGACAAGCTAAAATTTATTGAACTTTCAAATCTGATTAGTCATGCCAATACCGTGGGCATTAGAGCTACTCTGGGTGCTGTGGCTGTGACTGATCAAGCAGTCATCAACGAAGCTCATAGGCTCAACATGGTTGTGCCTGACAGGCCACGCAAAGGTGACAGCGATGACAATGCAGCCGCCGGTGCCTATGTGGCTGTTCCCAAGCAGGGCATGCATGAGTGGATTGGCAGCATGGATATCAACAGTCTGTATCCTTCGCTGATTCGTGCCTTGAATATGAGTCCTGAAACCATTGTAGGACAGGTGCGCCAAACTCGCACATTGGAGGGTATCCAAGAATTCAAAGAAGCTGGCAAGGGCATTGCAGAATTCTGGGAAGGTAAGTTTGCCTGCCTTGAGTACGAGTCTGTAATGAATCGTGAAATTGGTACTACAGAGATTATAGATTGGTCGGATGGTTCTAGCGCAGAAATGAGCAGTGCCGAAGTTTATGATCTGATATTTCACGGTGGCAAGCCGTTGATGATTAGCGGCAATGGCACCATTTTTAGATATGACAACAAAGGAGTTATCCCCGGTCTGTTGGAAAGGTGGTATGCCGAGAGGAAAGAGCTACAAAAGAATGCCAATGAAGCATATGGCACTGGCATGTTTGAGTTTTGGGACAAGCGACAGCTGGTTAAAAAGATTAACTTGAACTCAGCTTACGGCGCTTTGCTTAACGCTGGCAGTAGATTCTTTGACCAGCGGCTGGGACAAAGCACCACTCTAAGCGGTAGGTTGGTTGCTAGACATATGGCAAGTGCAGTCAATGATTGTTTGACTGGGGTCAAGCATCACATGGGGGATGCTATCATCTACGGTGATACTGACTCAGTTTATTTTAGTGCTTATCCGCTGTTTAAAGATCAAATTGAAAAGGGTGAAGTTGTCTGGTCCAAAGAAAAAGCTATTGAGTTGTATGATGCTATCAGTGAACAGGTAAACTTAACATTTCCGGCGTTTATGAACCAGGCTTTTAATGCCCCGGCAATACAAGGCGAAATTATCAAGGCCGGTCGAGAATTAGTTGCCAGCAAAGGCATATACATAACCAAAAAACGCTATGCTGTACTCATTGTTGACAAAGAAGGCAAACGCAAGGATGTCAATGGTTCTACTGGCGAGCTCAAAGCTATGGGTCTTGATATGAAGCGAGCAGATACTCCTGAATTTATGCAGAGGTTTTTGGAAGAAATTCTAACAATGACTTTGGAGGGGAAAACAGAAGCCGAAGTCATGACCCGTGTTAAGCAGTTCCGTGAGGAATTCAAGGACCGGCCTGGTTGGGAAAAGGGCACACCCAAGCGCGTTAATAATCTAACTAAGCATACCGATGTCTATAAAAGGACGGGCAAATGTGGAATAGGACATGCTATGGCTGCAATCAATTGGAATAGAATCAAAGAAGCCTACGGTGATCGGCGTAGTATGGACATCACCGACGGTCAAAAGGCAATTGTGTGCAAACTAAAAAACAATCCACTACAGATTAATAGCATTGCTTATCCCATTGATGAAATGAACCTGCCCGAATGGTTTAAGCAGTTGCCATTTGATCACACAGCTATGGAAGAAACTATCATTGATAGTAAGATTAGCAACCTGCTAGGTGTATTAAAATGGGACCTTAGCCAAAGTAAGGACCGAAGTCTTATCAATGAGTTGTTCTCTTGATTGGAAAACGAGTTTGTTGACTTTATCAATTTTTTTAAATATAATCATTAATAACTGGAGAAATCACCAATGCTAAAAGATATTACACTTGATGTAGCCAAAAACATTGCAAGCTTAGGAACCTTTGAAGAGATTCTAGTTGAGCAAGAAACCAACAGCACTAAATTCACTGCTTATCCTGAGGATTCCAGTATCACGGTACTTGCCAACAGTAGAAATAAGGTTGCTGAGTTTCCAGATAAGTTTGGTATGCTTAACTTAGGATTCTTTGTAGGGTTGTCCAACCTTTATAGGTCCGATGATACCACTGTGGCCACAGGAAACAATGCCAAAGGTGATGTAGATCGCTTGGCATTCTCCAGCAAGGATGGCAATAACGACGAATATCGTTTGACTCCAACTAACTTAATGAAAACCAAAAGCCGTAGCTTCAACGGCACTACCTGGGACGTTGTAATCAATCCAGCAGCTAATAAGATCAGCGAGCTGGCACAACGAGCTGGACTCTATGCCAGCATTGATCCTAATCTAGTTGTCAGTACAGAAAATGGTAAGCTAATCTTTACCTTTGGTGGTGTCAATGGTGGTGGTCACAGCGGCAAGTTTGTGTTTGCTGATACCAAACAAAAACTCAAGCGACCTGTGGCACTGCCTATCAACAGTTTGCTCCTAGCTCTCAAGACTGCCAGCCAAGGTACACCAGTTGTTAGTATCAGCGAAAAGGTTGCCAAAGTGGAATTTGATAGTGGTCTTATCAAATACGAATATCTTATTATTGCACAACAATAAAGATAATTCTGTGACCAAAGAAAAACGACTAATCCAGCGCCTCAAAAAGGCTATTGCCGAAGTCAACGAATGTTCTAATTTGTTGGCAAAAGATAATATCTATGCTAATATCAAACACCTTGGTCGCGAAGAATCCGGTGGAGAACAAATTGAACTCCACGATGTGCTTTTATTTAAATCACTGCTAAAAGAAAAATCACTGCTAAAAGAAAACCATGACAGCAAGTAAAAAATCAACGGTTGATCTTTGGGCCAAGAATCAAGACTATGCAGTATTTTTACCTAGTATCTCGACCTTTTACAATACTATCATCAGCAAAGAACGCAACGAACCAGGTGTAAGTGTATCGCCGGAGCGTGTACCCAAGGAATTTGAAAATGGTATTGAGGGCATGAACTTTCTTAATAAGGATGCTGCCTATTACCATTATCCTTATGCTCTTTATTCTGCTGGTCATGCACAATTAGATCTCAATAAAACCGACTTTGAAGAATCAATGATTCAAAAGCGTGATCGCAAGAATACTTTTATTCTTGGCGACTCGGGTGGATTTCAGATCGCTAAAGGCGTTATCAAGTTTGACTGGGAAAACTTTATGGAGAGACCCGGTGACACAGGATATCGTGGATTGGCTGACAAGACTCGCAGCCAGATTCTCAACTGGCTTGAGCATACTGCTGATTACAGCATGGTGCTTGATATTCCTACTTGGGCGGCCCATCCTCCCTTGAATGAACGCACGGGCCTGCAAAGCTTTCAACAATGTTTGGATGGTACACTTTATAACAATGCTTGGTTTTTGGCTAATCGCAAACATCAAACCAAGTTTTTGAATGTGTTGCAGGGCAGTAACAATCAAGAGGCTGACATCTGGTATGATAATGTCAAATACTTTCCTTTTGAAGGTTGGGCCATGGGCGGCAACAATATGCAGGATGCACACCTGCTGTTGCGTAGATTAATTCAAATGCGCGATGAAGGCATGCTGGCTCCGGGTCGTGATGTGGTTCATGTGCTGGGCACAAGTCGTTTGGAGTTTGCTATTTTCTTAACTGCAATACAACGAGCTCTTAGAGAACATGTGAATCCCAACACGATAGTGACCTTTGACTGTGCCAGTCCTTTTGTGGCAGTGGCATATGGTCTAAGTTATACGCAGCATGTACACAGCAATGATCGCTTTACCTATGTAATGGAAAAGGCCGTTGATAATCGCGAACTCAGCGGCAGCAATATTCCTTGGCCCTGGAACAGCCCTATTGGGGAACGCATAAGCATGGGCGATATCTGTCATTATAAACCAGGACAACCCAACAAGATTGGTAAAGTATCAAAGACCAGTTGGGATACTTTTAGTTACAGTTTGATCATGGCTCATAATGTGTATCAGCACATTGAGTCGATTCAACGAGCCAACGCACTTGCTGATGCAGCCCATAAATTAACCAGGCCTGATCCAAGAGAATGGCGAAAAGGACGGCAAAGAAGCCAAGAAGGTCAACTTGACCTTTGGGTACCGCGTAATGTATTATACATCATGGAACTGGTAGACCAGGTATTTAGAGTGGAAAACCCATATGAGTTGTTGAACCAATGCAGTTCTCTGCTCGGTGAATTTTCTGGACGCAAGACTCGCAAAAGTGGTGCAGAAGCAATACATGATATCTTTACCACTAATGATGGTTCAAGTGCTACAGAAATGGCCGAAGGTGGCGAGTTTGATGATCCTAATGATCCTAAACTAGCTGAACTTGAACAACTTATCAAGGATGAAAAATGACCGGAATTGATCGAGTTGCCGATGATTTTTTTATTGGTACTGAAGTAGAAAATTCACCAGCCAAGTCAATGCGAACCTTGTTTGTGGTCGGACTTCAGTCTGTAGATCAAATACTGGAATTGGCTCGTTCAAATCATTGCGAACATGTATACTTGGGTGCTAATATGAGTATGCACTACATTAAATGCACAGACAACGACGAATGGACCAAATGGGATCGGCTAATCGAAGACTTGACAAATGATACTCAATTAAGCTATATTACAATTGATATAACAAATAATCAACTCAACGGGTTCCTAGAAAGCTCGGCTTCTGAAAATAATAAAGTAATTCCAATGGTTTCGGTAAAACTTCCGTATACCAAATTGCTTAACTACAATACTACCATCAAGCTCGACGACACGGGCTTTGATGAAACCAATCCAGGAGTATGGTGTCATTCATTGCATGATTTGATGGATCGAGAACACTTTACTCCGTGGATAGCTTACAAAGGCGATATTCCTGCAACTATTAAAAAAAGGAAATTAAAATGAGTGGATCAGAAGAAGTAAAAGTTGGCAGTTTTAACAAAGTACCAAAACGTCCTATGCCCAATAGTACTAATACTGGTCCTGGTCCTAGTGCTACTGCTGCTAACGACAAGGCTGGCGACAAGAAAGCCGCCAACGGCACGCCGGCTACTGAAGTTAGTAATGCAGACATTGGTGCAAAACTAGATCAGGTTAACAAACACCTCCAAGCCATTGACTGGAAGCTGTGGGTTTATTTAAAAGCACACAACTATATTGACTAAGGATTAAACATGTCTCAAGACATGATTTGGGTAACCTTCAAAAAAGAAGGCCTGCACCGGTATCCTGCTGCGGGACAAGATCCTAATCTCGCAACTAACGATGCATATGATGTAAGTTTCTTACAGTATCCACATCGTCATATTTTCCATTTCAAGGTGTGGATCTCTATCGAACATTCAGACCGTGATATTGAATTTATTCAATTCAAACGCTGGTTAGAAAACCTCTATAACCAAGGAATACTTCAATTAGACTATCAATCCTGTGAAATGATGGCTGAGGATTTGTATAACAAGATTGTTGCAAGGTACCCAGGACGAGAAGTCTGGATTGAAGTTTCGGAGGATGGTGAGAATGGATGTTTCAGGAAATTTTACTCTCAATAATCGTATTTGTTTGATAAGGATGTGCATATGAATACATACAATCAACCCAGACGAGCTGGTCTCAATTTGAATCATATTAAGTTTGACTTGCTCAAAATCAGTGAGATGTATGATGGCTTTCTAACCGAAGATTTAGGTCACTTGCCCTTGAATTTCTATAAGCAGTATCTCAATGATTTAGTTCGAGCTCATTATATCCACAGCTATAACATTGAGCCTTTTGAAATGCGTGTCCATGAGGCCACTGGCGATCGTAGCTTTACCTATACGATCAATGTGCAAAATTCACCAGACAGGTCTAGCAAGGCGTTGAAGATTCATGTGGGATTTTACAAGAGCGCATGGAACCATGGGACTGTTCATACAGCCGATGGTATGTGTTGCATGCCCAATCGCTTAGACCGGGAAGAAGTTACCCATGCGTAAGCTCTACTACATGGCGCTTGAGTCGTATGAAGCAAGATACACTTTACAGTTACAAGACTGGAATGAAGCGGTGTTCAAACGCCGCGGCATTGATTATGTTGTTGTTCCGGGTAGTACCATTGACAATACCAAAGCTATCAGTGTAGGACAGGTGTTGGATGCACATGGTCGCAGTTACTTTGGTATGAGCCAAATGATGAATCTGGTTCAACTGATGCGAAGCGGTGAAGTCACAGGTGAAGATGTTGTATACTTTGAAGACATGTTTCAACCTGGCATTGAATCACTTCCCTACATCATGGATCAGATCCCTGCTAGTGAACGACCCAGAGTTTTTGTACGCTGCCTAGCACAGGCCATCGACCCTGATGATTTTGTTCATGTATGGGGTATGAGCAAGTGGATGAGTACATATGAACAAATGGTCAATTGCTTTGTAACTGGTGTGCTTGCAACTAGTGAAGAAATGGTTGCTCACATGCGTATTGCCAACTGGACTGCTCCTATCTACAACATTAGCGGACTTGCCTTTGGCAAGGAAGAAGTAAGAAGTCGTGTCAACAACACCATCCGACCTTGGGCCGAAAGGTCAAACCGTGTGATATTTGCCGCAAGATTTGATCAAGAGAAACAGCCTAACTTCTTTATGGATCTTATTGAAGAATGGGATCGAAGATGGCCCGGTATTTCTTTATTGGCTGCACGGGCGAATTTATTGCTAACACCAGCATCATTGCCTAAAATTCCCGTAGAGTTCGCAGTTCTATCTGGTGGACCCTTGCGTAGCAACAATCCTAAGTACCTAAATCGTGCTCGTGAATTAGAAGAGAATGGTAAACTTAAAATCTACGAAAATCTAAAAAAGAACGACTACTACAATATTGTCAATGACAGCAAGGTTCTATTCAATTGTGCTTTACAAGACTGGGTTTCAAACACCGTCAGTGAAGCCGATGCTCTTGGTTGTAATGTTTTGTATCCTGCTTATCGTAGTTTTCCCGAAACCTTTGCCAATGATTACACAAGAATGTATGTGCCTTGGTCTATGGAAGATGCGCTGTCAAAGTTATCTGTATTGCTACTCCGGCCAAGTCTATCAATGGGCAAGATTAGTGACTGGAACAATGGCACCATTGATCGCATCCTTGATGTCATTGAAGGCCACGGTGAGCAATGGAGTAGATCTGGTAATAGATACAGAGATCATGTTGCCGTAGCCAAATACTAAAATTAATATGTTGAGCTGGTCACAACGACACGCTTTGCAAAAAATTTTAGATTTCTGGCGTGCCAGTTTCCGCTCAAATCGCACGGCATTTTGGTTTGAAATGGTGAGCTTTATGTTTACAGTTGCGGCTAGTTTGACATTAGCCATAACTGCCCAGTCTCCTAACATGTTCATTATATTTCCGGGATTCTTAATTGGTGCTATGTGCAGTTTCTATGCCAATTGGCGACGGCAATTGGGTTGGAGTATGCTACTGGCTGGATATTTTACCCTAGTCAATGTTTTTGGATTTGGACGAGCCGGGGGCTGGTGGTAAACTTCTTGACAATGCTGTTGTGTTCATACATAATAAACATTGTTACAATTCAAAATATTGCTAACTGAATACTAAATGGATCAATGGATTGCTATTACTGGTGCCTGCGGATACATTGGTGGGCAAACTGTTCTAAAGTTTAAGGACAGGGGCTACAAAGTCCTTGGCGTAGATCGTGCTATCAAGGCGCCTTGGATTCGACAAATGTGTGATGCATTTGTTGAGGGTGAATTTACCAATCTTATGTTCATTCTCAATGTCATCAATAAAAATATAGAAGCCATCATTCACTGCGCCGGAACTAGTTTGGTTGGTCCCAGTGTTACCAGCCCTGGCCAATACTATGTCAACAATGTTGGTAACACTGCAAAATTTTTAGACATTCTCCATGATCACAAGTGGCAAGGTACTTTTGTTTTTTCCAGCAGTGCTGCTGTTTATGGCAATCCCATAGAATTACCGCTGACAGAAAAAAGTCCAACAACTCCATTGAGTCCTTATGGTCACAGTAAACTAATGGCCGAACAGGTCATTAGAGATTGTGCCACGGCCTATGGCCTAAAAGCTATCTGCTTGCGATATTTCAATGCCTGTGGTGCAGACCCACAAATACGCCACGGACAAATAAAAGAAGCAACTCATATTATTGCCAGAATCATGGAAAGTGTGTTACAGAAAACAGTTTTCACACTGAATGGCACAAACTACAACACACCTGATGGCACCTGTGTTAGGGATTATCTGCATGTTGTCGACATTGCCAATGCACACTACCTTTCGGTAAAGTATGCACAAACTATGCCGGTAGGTACCTGTGAAGAATTTAATTTAGGCAGTGGTGCCGGAGTCAGCAACAAAGAAATTATTGCCAGCGTTGAGAAAAACATACCCAACACGGTACTAATTCATAATGGACCCAGACGCGATGGTGACCCGGATAAATTAGTAGCAAGTTTCAGCAAAATATTCCAACATATGGGCTGGAAACCAGAATACAGCAATATTGATAATATTGTTTGTAGTGCTTGGGCTTGGTATAATTCTATAGACTTTAAAAATAGGGCATGAAAATTAAATTTGATTAATTTACTATGTTAACTTTTAATGAAACTTATAAACTAATACAGAGGCTTAACATAAAAGCCTTCGACTTGTCTTATAAAATCTGGGTGCGGGCCGAAGAAGTCGAACACGAGGGCGCCGATGAAGAAGCAGAAGAAATTAGAGACAAAGCCAGTAGAAAACAAACAGAACACTTTAGAGATCTTTATCGTAATCTAAACGAATATGAACAACAATCAGTGCTCCATTGGTTAAAAGAAAACGAAGACTTCCGGGAGGAATTTAGTGTATGGTTTGATGAAGATAAGTTTGCTGACCAGTTTGACTTTGAAGGTCCACTAATGCCAGGTCTTCACTAAGGAGCAATAGTGAAAAAGTATCACAATCATGATATCGGTGGCGAGATAGTTAAAGATACCGAAGTTTATTTGCTTAAGGACAATAAGACTTTAAAAAATTTGGTATTAAGTAGCACACTCTTATATCGCGGACAACAAACACGCGGGCATCGACACGCTGGACAAGAAGAAGTGTATTTTTTCGTACAGGGTTGGGGCAAAATGATAGTGGGTGAAGAAACTGATGAACCATTTGCAGTCGGCGCCGGAGACATTGTGTTAATTCCAGACGGGGCATTCCACCGTGTTATCAATGACGGGGACATGAATCTATTGTTTAACTGTGTGTTTGATGGAAAGCGTAATCATTGATAAAATAGTGTTATTTGACTAAATAAGTGTACAGGGAGGTACACTATATGCTAGAGTACATTTATAAAACAACAAATCTATCATGGCAACTAGACGAACCGTGTCCTATTTGCGGTGGTAGGCATCCTAAACCCGCTGGATAAGTAAAAACACATGGGCAATAATAAACAATTAACCGAGGGCATGGCCAGCGTCAATATAGAAGAAAAAATTGACGTTAGCCGTATCCGCAAACTGGCTGGTATTGATAACAACAATGGTTCGTCCACTGGCACTGTTGTTGGTGAAAATCAGCCAAAAATCAAATTGTCTGGCAAGTTTAGAGACTGGGCCCAACAGTTTGACAACCTGCCAGGCGATGCAGAATCTGCATCGCTCGACATCAAGGGTCTCGATGCTGCTACACTAGAAAAGATTGCAACAACCCTCGAAAAGAAGCTTGAACAAATTGCGGATTCTATGCATAGCCTCAAAATGTACCTTCATACGGAAT
>Ga0194132_10005831_pt1 | contig 19573 bp, 17 predicted proteins | sample TA2KigOf80mmetaG_FD_148612 | JGI IMG/M metagenome (GOLD analysis project Ga0194132, IMG submission 148612) | Freshwater microbial communities from Lake Tanganyika, Tanzania - TA2015054 Kigoma Offshore 80m | ecosystem: Environmental > Aquatic > Freshwater > Lake | place: Tanzania: Lake... | reverse complement strand
CCTACGTGCGGCGCGCGCCGTACTTCGACGGGATGGCGTCGGGCGAAGGCACGGTCGAGGACATCGCCGGCGCCCGCTGCCTCGTGTCCGTCGGCGACTCGGTCACGACCGACCACATCTCCCCGGCGGGCTCGATCAAGCCCGACTCGCCGGCCGGGAAGTACCTCCTCGAGCACGGGGTCGAGCGGAAGGACTTCAACTCCCTCGGCTCCCGGCGCGGCAACCACGAGGTGATGGTGCGCGGCACGTTCGCGAACGTCCGGCTGCGGAACCAGATCGTGCCCGGCTCGGAGGGCACGTGGACGGCACATCTGCCTTCCGGCGACGAGATGACGATCTTCGAGGCGAGCGAGCGCTACGTCGCCGAGGGCGTGCCCACGATCGTCCTCGCCGGCAAGGAGTACGGGTCGGGCTCCTCCCGCGACTGGGCCGCGAAGGGCCCGAACCTCCTCGGGATCCGGGCCGTGATCGCGGAGAGCTACGAGCGGATCCACCGCTCGAACCTGCTGATGATGGGGATCCTGCCTCTGCAGTTCCTGCCCGGCGAGAGCCGCGAGACGCTCGGCCTCACCGGCCGCGAGTCCTTCGACATCGTCGGCGTCGAGAACGGCGAGGCGCGCGAGGTCACGGTGCGGGCGGACGGCCGGGAGTTCCGGGCGACCGTCCGGCTCGACACCCCGCGCGAGCGCGAGTACATGCGGCACGGCGGGATCCTCCTGTACGTGCTGCGGAAGCTGTTCCAGCGCTCGGCGTCCTGAGCGCCGTTCCGCCGGCTCTCGTCGTCGTCACCGGCCCGCCGGGAGCGGTGAAGACCACGGTCGCAGCGCGTCTCGCGGCGGCGGTGGTCACCCCGGAGCCCTCGTGCGATTGAGCACCGATGTCGAGCTCGACCTCGATGACGTGATCCGCACCGTCCGTACGCTCTCTGCGTGAGAGGGAGCCGTGCTCACCCCGAAGGCGCGCCGATCACGGTGCTCGGCAACGTCGCCATCGACCGGGTCGACGGGGGCCCGCCGCGGGCGGGTGGATGCCCCACCTTCGCGGCCCCGACCGTCGCGGCCGCCGGCGGCTCGCTCGTCACGCGCTGCGCCCCGGACGATCGGCTCATGTTCGAAGACGCCTTCGGCGGCTGCCGCGTGGCAATCCTCGACGCCGCCGAGACCGCGGCGTTCGAGATCGCGAACGCGGGGGACAGGCGGCAGCTGACGGTACGGCAGGCGGGCGAGCGCTGGCGGCCATCCGATCTCGACGATCTCGAGCTCGAGCAGTGGGTGCACGCGGCGCCGCTCCTCGAGGGCGACGTCGACGCCGACGTGCTCCGAGCGATCGCGGATCGCGGCTGCCGGATCTCCTTCGACGGGCAGGGGCTCGTCCGCCGCCGCGCGACGGGCCCTCTCCGGCTCGGGCCGCCCGGCGATCGGGGGCTGCTGCGGCTCGTCGACGTCCTCAAGCTCTCGCAGGAGGAGGCGCAGGTGCTCGGGTGCGAGGCCGCCGAGCTGGGCGTCGAGGAGGTGATCGTGACACGCGGCTCCCAGGGGGCGACGGTGTACGCCGGAGGTCGGGTGGAGGACATCCGGCCGTCGCGGATCGTGGAGGGAGCCGACCCGACGGGTGCCGGCGACGCGTTCGTCGCGGGGTACGTCACGGCCCGGGCGGCGGGCGTCGATCCCGCCGAGGCGGCGGCCTTCGCCGCCGAGCTCGTCGTCGAGCTGCTGGCGGAGCGGGCGACGTGAGCGAGCGGCTGCTCGTCCGCTGCGCCGTCGGGGTGGTCGAGGTCGATCTCGAGGACGAGACCGTCGACCTCGGGCCGGAGGCGGAGATCCGCCCGCGAGCCCATGTCGACCTGAGCCTGCCGCGCGTCGTCGACGTCGACGCGGTCGGCGCGCGCGTCGTCGTGATCGTCGACCGCCGACCGCCGCTCGTCGTCTCGGACGACGCGGGCGCCACCTGGCGCGAGACGGGGAGCGGGCTCCCGGCGGGGCGTGCGGTCGCGCTCCTCGCCGATCACCCGGACACGATCGCGTTCGCGTCCAGCGACCGGCTGTACGTCTCCCGGGACGGCGGGATCTTCTGGCGCCGGCTGGCGGTGGAGCTGCCGGAGATCGACGCGCTCCGCTGGATCGGCACCAACGCACCGGCCGAGCGGGGGCCGGCGTCACCGAACTAGACCCCGGCAAACGACAAGGGAGGCAACCATGACGGGGCTCGAAGATCTGTTGAAGAGCGTAGGGAAGGGCGGAGGCGGAGGGCTAGGCAACGTCCTCGGAGGAGGCGGCGGGGGGCTGGGCGGCGGCCTCGGAGGCATCCTCGGGAGCCTCCTCGGCGGTGGCGGGATCGCCCGCCTGCTCCCGATGGTGATCGGCATGCTCGCGGGCGGGGGTCTCGGCAAGATCCTCGGCGGGATGAAGGCGCAGGGCCTGAGCTCGCAGGCGGACTCCTGGGTGAGCACCGGCGACAACGAGCCGATCGGCGCCGACGACGTGCGCAGGATCATCGACCCCGCCGAGCTCTCGCGGATCGCGAACGAGCTCGGCGTCTCCGAGGACGAGGCCGCGGAGGCGCTCTCCGAGGTGCTGCCGCAGGCCGTCGACCACGTCACCCCCGAAGGCGCCGTGCCCGAGGACAGCGATGTCGACTCCGCGCTCGACCGGCTGAAGGGGCTGCTCGGCTAGGGATCGTTGAACGAGGGGAGTCCGGCTCCCCTCGTCACCCTGCGACTGCTCTACCGCCCCGCGCTGACGACGTGGATCGGCTGGCCGAGCCCTTCGCTCACCGTCGTGTAGCTCCGCCCGTCGCCGGCGAAGGCGATCGCCTCGCCCTGCTGCTCGGCTGGAACGGGACCGAGGCAGGGCGAGGCCATGAGCGCCGACCACGCGCTCTTCGCCGGGTCGCGCTTCCAGAGGAGCACCGCGCCCGTCGTCCGGACGGCGATCTGCGTCCCGTCCGCGCTGATGTCGGCGCCCGTGACCCGATTGCGAGAGCCGGCCGGGAGGCGGATCTCGGTGACACGCCTCATCGTCGTGACACGCCTCGTAGGGAGGCGAAGGGGCGCGCTGTAGACGCCCGCGGGGCCGCCGCTCGCGATCTTCTCGACGATCAGGAGCTGACGCCTGACCGGGTCGACGAGGAGCGCCTCGGCATCCCGTGGCCCGTCCGGATACCGCAGCCGCAGCGCGACCGCCCCCTCGAGTGCGATCCTCCCCTGTGCCCCGGCGGGCGGCTCGGGAGCCCGGTGGACGGCGACCTCTGGGCGGATCAGCAGGTTGTCGCCGATGTCGGCGACGTACAGGTACGACACGCCCGGCGCGGGCCCGACGCCGACGGCGATTTCCTCCCAGTCGAAGGCAATCGCCCCGGCCAGTTCGACGGTCGCGCGCGTGCGCCCCGACGGCATGACGGCGAACACGCGCGCGGAGTCGCCGGAGTCGTTGTGCACCCAGAGCGTCCGTGGGCTGGCGACGCCGTGGTCGATGCCGGAGATCTCCGTCAGCTCCGTGTCCGCAACAGGACCGGCGACCGACGCGACGGCCGTGCCCGCACAGACCGCGTCCACCACCTGCGGCCGGCCGGCCGCTCCCGTCGAGCGGTCGACGGCAAGACCGAACGTCGCGGCGAGAGCGAACGCGATCGAGATGACGCGCACGGGCTGCGACCGCCTCAATCCCACGCTGTCATGGTAGGACGGGCGCCGCGCGAACCCGCGTCGTCCCCGTCTGGCTCGGCCAGACGGTTCCCGTCCCTCGGAGCAGTCCGTGATCCTGCCGTGCATCGCCCCTGCGCGTGGCCGAGCGCTCCGAGCGCGTGGAGGCGCCTGGCCGAACGGAGACCCCGCGGGTCGCACTGTGTGGACAGTGTGTTGCAGCAGGCGTTGTCCACCTGTTGCAGCGTCGGCAACAACTCATCCACAGCATCGACTGCAACAAACCGGCCCCTGGCTTCCGGCCAGGGCTTCCGACCTCCGCGCGGCTGTGGAAAACCGGTGTCAAACACCGGTTGTGGAAAACGGGGGCTGGCGGTGGAATCCGGCTGAAGCCAGCCGCGGATGCGTCGGAGTCAGACCCGGAACTCGCCGCGGGCGACCACGACGGCCGAGCCGCCGACCTCGACCGCGTCGATCAGGCCGCCGCCGCCGAGCGCACGGGCGTAGAGCTTCGAAGGGCGGCCGATCTCCTCGCCCTGCACGATCTCGATCTGGTCTCCCCACGCGATCGATCCGTGCCGCGCCAGATGGCAGGCGAGCGGGCCGGCGGCGGAGCCGGTGGCGGGATCCTCGATGCCGATGTCGGGGCTGAACATCCGCGCCTTCCAGCTCGCGCCCGAGCCGGCGAACGCGATCACGCCCGTGCCGCCAAGACGAGCGAGCGCCCCCCAGTCCGGCGTCAGCGCGGCCACGTCGGCCGTCGAGGGCAGGCAGACGAACACGTGCGTCGGCCCGAGGTCGTAGCGCTCGACTGGCAGGAGCGACCGCTCGACGCCGAGCGCGGCGAGAATCGCGGTCGGGTCGTCGACGAGCTCGACCGCGGGAACCGGCTGGGCCATCCGTCCGAAGACGATCCGGCCGCTCTCGTCGCGCTCGAGCTCGACGGGGATCGTCCCCCGACCGGTCTCGAGGTTGATCACGCCGAGCTGGAGCGGCGCTCCCAGCACGAACGCGGCGCCGAGCACCGGATGTCCCGCGAACGGCAGCTCGTGCACCGGCGTGAAGATCCGGATCCGGACGTGACCGTCCCCCTCCGGCGGGAGGACGAACACCGTCTCCGAGAAGGCCGTCTCGCGCGCGAGCGCCTGCATCGTCGTGTCGTCGAGGCTCCGCGCGTCGGTGAAGACGGCGAGCTGGTTGCCCGTCAGCGGACGGTCGGTGAACACGTCGGCGACGACGTAGCGGAGCGCCTGCACGGCGTGAAGCCTAGAAGAGGGAGGCCCTTCGGGCGCCGCACGTATCCTCGGGAGGTGCCGCCGACGGTTCGCGTCTACCTCTGCCGCCACGCCCACGCCGAGCCCGGCTCGCCGGACGAGCTCCGCACGCTGACGATGGAGGGAAGGGCGCGGGCGACCGCGATGGGGGAGGAGCTCCGTGCAGCCAGGCCGCGGCCGACGATCCTGCTCACGAGCCCGGTCAGGCGTGCGCGAGAGACGGCCGAGCGGATCGGCGACGGCCTCGGCCTCGAGCCGCTGATCGACACGCGCCTGGCCCCCGGCGCCACGCTCACCTCGCTCCAGGCGGCGGTGCTCGCGGCGGACGGCCACGGGGCGGTCGTCGCCGTCGGCCATCAGCCCGACTGCTCCGAAATCGCCGTCGCGGTCGACGGCCGCGACCCCGGGTTCCCGCCCGGCGGGATCCACGCCCTCGACCTCGACGCCTGAGCCGCGAAACCCGCTATCTCTACCCTCCGCATGGCCACCCCTGCCATCTCCGTCGAGGGCCTCCGGAAGCGCTACGGCGCCCTCGAGGCGCTTCGCGGCATCGACTTCGCGGTCGCGACCGGCGAGGTGTTCGGCCTCCTCGGGCCGAACGGCGCCGGGAAGACGACGACGGTCGAGATCCTCGAGGGCTATCGCGAGCGGGACGGCGGCGCGGTCACCGTGCTCGGCCGCGATCCCGGACGGTCGGAGCGCGAGCTGCGGGAGCGCATCGGCGTCGTCCTGCAGCACTCCGAGCTGCCGCCGAACCTGACAGTCCGCGAGGTGCACCGGGTCTTCGCCGGCTACTACGAGCGGCGACGCGACGTCGACGAGGTGATCGACCTCGTGGGCCTGACGGAGAAGGCGGGAAGCCGCGTGAAGACGCTGTCCGGCGGGCAGAAGCGGCGGCTCGATCTCGGCGTCGCGCTCGTCGGCGACCCGGAGCTCGTCTTCCTCGACGAGCCGACGACCGGCTTCGACCCGGCCGCCCGCAGGACCGCCTGGGACATGGTGCGCTCGCTCCGGGCGCTCGGGAAGACGATCGTGCTGACCACGCACTACCTCGACGAGGCGCAGCAGCTCTGCGACCGCGTCGCCGTCCTCCGCGGCGGCGAGATCGTCCGCATCGGGACCCCAGCCGAGCTGATCGACGCGTCGCCGCTGACGGAGATACGCTGGCGCGAGAACGGCGAGCAGCGCTCGCTCGAGACCGAGACGCCGACGAGGGCCCTCAACGAGCTGACGGCCGCCGCGCTTGCGGGCGGGCGCGAGCTCGAGGCGCTCGAAGTCAGGCGCCCCAGTCTCGAGGACGTCTACCTCGACCTCGTCGACGACGCCGGCGCGGCGGACGCGGAGGACGGGAGCGCCGAGCGCGCATGAGGCTGTTCCTCCATCAGCTGCGCACCGAGCAGCTCATGTTCTGGCGGAACCGCGAGGCAGCGATCTTCGTGTTCGTGTTCCCACCCCTGCTCTACCTGCTGCTCGGCGCCGTCTACGACGGCGAGATCCGGGGGTTTCCGGCCGCGAGCGTCTTCCTCGCCGGCCTGATCGGATACGGCTGCGCGAACACCGCCTTCGCCGGGCTCGCGATCACGCTCGTGATCCGGCGGGAGGGCGGCGTCCTGAAGCGGCTGCGGGCGACGCCGCTTCCGGCCTCGACGTACCTGGCCGCGGTGCTTGCCTCGACGCTTCTCGTCTTCGCGTTGCAGATCGCCGTGACGATCCTGCTCGGGGTTCTGCTCTACGACGCGAGCGGAGCGCGTAGCTGGCTCGCGGTCGTGCTCGCCGGCCTCCTCGGCGGGATCTGCTTCGCGGGCATGGGGTTCGGAGCGACCACGCTGATCCGCTCCTCCGAGGGCGCGTCCGCCGTCGTCAACCTCATCGTCCTGCCGATGGCGTTCCTCTCCGGCTCGTTCGGGCCGACGCAGGACTTCCCCGACGTGCTCCAGTGGGTCGGGAAGGCGCTCCCGCTCAAGTACCTCGTCGATCTGCTCGAGGACGGCTACCTGGAGGGTGAGGCCGTATGGTCGAACCCGGCAGCGCTCGCCGTCCTTGTCGCGTGGGGCGCCGGCGGCCTCGCGCTCGCAGCGCGGCGCTTCCGCTGGATGCCACGAGAGAGGTAGCGCCGGCCCTCCGGGAGTACGCTCCCGGGATGGCGGACGGGATCGGGCTCGCGCACATCGGCGACCTCGCGCGCGTGGCGCTCGCGGGCAGCAGCGAGGCGATCGCGGCCGTCGCCGACCTCGCGCAACGGCTCTCGGGAATCGACATCACGGTCGTCTCCGAGGTCACCGCCGACGGCCGCTACGTCTTCCGCGCGCTCGAGGCGCGGGGGCCCGTTCCGGTCGGCCGCGACGACGCGATCCCGTACCCCTGGAGCCTGTGCTCGCGCATTCACGCCGGCGAGTCGCCCGCAACCGTGGCGGAGACGAAGGAGGTGCCCGCTCTCTGGAACCAGTGGCTGCGGCTCAAGGAGGGGCTCGGCGTCGACTGGGACGTCCGGGCCTTCTGCACGCGCGACGTCACCCTCCCGGACGGCTCGCTGTTCGGGACGATCTGCTTCCACCATTGGCAGCCGAGGTCGTTCTCCGCCGACGAGGAGGCGCTGCTCGAGGTGCTCGCGCGCCTGCTCGGTCAGGAGATCTGGCGGGAGCGGGCAGCGGCCGAGCTCGAGAGGGCCGCGACCGCGCTCGCCGAGGCGGAGCACCTCCGCTTCGAGCTCGCGGAGGAGCTTCGCCACGAGCTGCGTGCCCCGCTCCAGGTGATCGACGGCTACGCCGAGGCGATGGTCGACGGCGTGCTCGCGGCGGACGGCGACCACCTGGCCCTCGTGCGGGGCGAGGCGGCGCGAGCGACGCGGCTGCTCGACGACATCATCGACCTGACGCGCTCGAGACCCGGCCGGACGTCGGCGCGCAGCCGGAGGCGTTCCGGCTCGACGAGGTCGCCGTGTCGATGTGCGAGCTCCTGGCGCCGCTCGCGGAGGCGGGCGGCGTCGATCTCGAGGCCGCGGTCGAGCCGGCCGCCGTCCTCGGCGATCGCCGCCGGGTCGAGCAGGTGGTCGTCAACCTCGTCCGGAACGCGATCCGGGCCACCGCGGGAGGCGCCGGTTCCCGCGTCGTCGTCACGATCCGGCGCGAGGGCGAGGCCTGCGAGCTGACGGTGACGGACGATGGTCCGGGCATCCCCGCGCCCGAGCTCGGGCGCGTGTTCGAGCGCTTCTATCGCGGCGGCTCAGAACGCGATGAGCGGACGGGCAGCGGCCTGGGGCTCACGATCGCGCGGAGGATCGTGGAGGGCATGACCGGGACGATCGGCGCCGAGGCCGTCGACGGCGGCGGCGTGCGCTTCCTCGTGCGCCTGCCTGCCCACGGAGAGGCCGGCACGGACGGCGCGTAGCCCGTCGCGAAGCCGCACCGCCGCCGCCGCAGGGGCGAGCCCGAGCTCGGCTGCAGCCTCGCCGAGCGTCGCGCCGCCGAGGACGACACGCTCGACGACCAGCCAGTCGTCGGAACGCACCTCGGACAGGCCGGCAGGTCGCGGAACGGCTGGGGGCCGGTGGGTGCCCCGCCGCCGTCGGGCCTCGACGATCGCTCCCCTGACGAGATCGTTGCCCTGTGCCGCTGCTGCCTCGACGCAGGCGAGTGCCGACGCCTCCGATCCGGTGATCCGCCGCGCAAGCGCGAACGCCGCGAGCGCCGGTGAGATGTCGTGCGCTGCCGAGAGGCTTCCCATCGCGGCTGATGCTAGGACGGCCGTGTCGACGCCCCGTTCGCCGAATGTCTAGGGAACGTCAAGAAGCAGGTGGCGCCAGTCGGTAGCCGAGACCGCGGACCGTCTGCACGATCCCGTCGGCGCCCGCGTCGGCGAGCTTCCGCCGCAGGTTGGCGACGTGCTGGTCGACGAGCCGTGTCTCGACCGCGTCTCCGTCGATCCCCCACACCTCGAGCAGGAGATGGTCGCGGGGGTAGACCCAGCCCGGGTGCGCGGCGAGCGCGATCAGGAGCTCGAGCTCGCGGCGCGTGAGCGGCAGCTCCCTGCCGTCGACGAGGGCACGGCGGGCATCGTGCTCGATCGCGAGCGGGCCGCAGACCGTGCGCGCCTGAGGCGTCGTGCGCGAGGAGAGACGGGCGAGGAACGCCTTGACCTTCGCGCTCAGGATCTTCGGCGACACCGGCTTCGTGACGAAGTCGACCGCGCCGAGCCGGTAGGCGACGAGCTGGTCGACGTCGTCCTCGAGCGACGTCACGAGCATCACCGCGAGCCCGCTCTCGAGCGTCGAGAGCCGCCGTAGCACCTCGAAGCCGTCGATTCCCGGCAGGCGGACGTCGAGCAGGACGACGTCCGGACGGACGCGCTCCACGGACGCGAGCGCCTCCTCCCCGCTGCCTGCCTCGACGACGGCGATCGCCTCCTCCTCGAGGTAGGCGCGCAGCAGCTTGCGGAGAGCCCGGTCGTCGTCGACGAGGAGGACGGAGCCGATCACGCCTGTCGCCGCTACCCGGTGTCCGTTTGCTCGCGCCTGACCGCCTCGAGGATCCGGTCGCGCAGGCCGGGCGGGGGCTCGACGTCGGAGACGACCGCGGCGAGGAGGGCGGCAGCGTCGATCGCCTCCTCGAAGACGCGCTGGAGCTCCGGGGAGTCGTCGAGCAGCGCCTGCGCGCGCGCCGCCTCCGCCGGGTCGAGCGCGCCCATCGCGTAGGCGGTGACGAGCGCTTCGGCCTGCTCCCGCTCGGCCGGGGTCACGTCGCCGCCTCCGAGAGCAGCTGCCGCATGTGGGCGAGGGCGGTGTGCGTCCTCGACTTGACCGTCCCGAGCGGCGCGCCGAGCTCGGCCGCGACCTCGCTCTGGCTCAGCCCGCGAACGTAGGCGAGCTCGAGGACGCGGCGCTCGCGCTCCGGCAGCTTGCCGAGCGCGTGCTGGACGCGCGCTGCCTCCTCCCCGCTCTGGACGGCGACCGCGACGTCGACCGGGTCGACCGGCTCCGGCAAGGCGTCGACGTCGCCGGGATACGGACGCGGCCGGACGGACGCGCGGCGCACGGCGTCGATCGCCCGCCGGTGCACGAACGTGAAGAGCCACGTCGAGACGGCGGCGCGCTCCGGGTCGAACCGCGCGGCTGCCCGCCACACGTCGAGGAACGCATCCTGCACGACGTCCTCCGCCATCGAGTCGTCGCGGGTGACGCGCCGCGCGAGGACGAACGCAGCGCGACCGAAGCGGTCGTAGAGTGCCGCGATCGCGCGCTCGTCCCCCGCCCCGCACCGGGCGACGAGCTCCGCCTCGAAGGACACGGCGCTCACCATGGGGGGATCGTAGAGCGGCCCGAGGCGACGGCGCCGGTCGGTTCCGATCGCCGCTCGTGACGCCGCTTGCTACGGTTACCAAGCGCGTGACCGTCGGAGGTCGCGCCGGGGCACTGCCGCCTCACTTCTCTCGCCTCGTCCCCGGGGCGCGGAGAGGTGGGGCTTTTCGTGTTGGTCCGACGAGCGAAGGAGGCGGCGATGGCGGGCAAGGGAGCGACGGGGAGGAGGCGAGAGCCGTGATGAAGGTGGAGGCCGTGGTCGTCCGCGACCGCGTCGAGACGGTGATGGAGGCAGTCGAGGCAGAGACGGGTCACGTCGGGGTGACCGTGGTCGAGGCCGTCGGGCACGGCCGCCAGCGCGGGATCACGCACGAGTACCGCGGGCGCGTCTTCGAGTCGCGGTTCCTGCCGAAAGCGCACATGACGTTCATCGTCACCGACGAGCTTGCCGAGCGCGTGCTCGCGACGATCGGCGACGCCGCGCGGACGGGGCACGTGAGCGGCGACGGCATCTGCTGGATGTCACCCGTGATGGCCGTCACGCACAACCGCACGGGCACGCGCCTCGAGGAGGTGGAGCCGGTATGAGCACCAAGGAGCTTGCGATCGCCGCGAGCACGATCTGGGTGGTCGTCGCTGCGGTGCTCGTCATGTTCATGCAGGCGGGGTTCGCCTTCCTCGAGGCTGGCCTGACCCGGATGAAGAACGTCGGGCACATCGCTGCGAAGAACGTCCTCATCTTCGCGATCGCCTCGCTCGTCTACTACGTCGTCGGCTTCGGGATCGCGTTCGGAGACGGCGGCAACGGCCTCTTCGGCGGCTCGGGCTTCCTCCCGTCGGTCGACGAATTGGTCGCCGTCGGCGCGGAGCCGTTCAGCTGGTTCTCGGCGATCCCGGGCGGGGCCGCGTACCTGTTCCAGGTCGTCTTCGCGGGGGTGTCGCTCGCGATCGTCTGGGGCTCGATGGCCGAGCGCACCCGGCTCTGGGTGTACTTCGTGTTCGGCGTCCTCTACACGCTGCTCTACTCGGTGGTCGCCCACTGGGTCTGGAGCCCGGACGGCTGGCTCTTCGCGAAGGGCATGCAGGACTTCGCCGGCTCGACCGTCGTCCACTACCAGGGCGCGCTCGCGGGCCTCGCCGGGGCGCTCCTGCTCGGCCCGCGCATCGGCAAGATCGTCGACGGGAAGCCGCAGCCGATCCCCGGTCACAACATGGCGTACGCGACGCTCGGCGTGATCATCCTCTGGTTCGGCTGGTTCGGGTTCAACGCCGGCTCGACCCTCTCCGTCGACTTCGGCGGCGTCGGCTTCTTCGGCTACGTGGCGCTGAACACGAACCTCGGAGCGGCTGCGGGCGTCGTCGGCGCGGTCGTCACCTCGATGCTCGTGATCAAGAAGCCCGACCTCTCGATGATGCTCAACGGCGCTATCGGCGGTCTCGTCGCGATCACGGCGGCGTGCGCGTTCGTGGCGCCGTGGGGCGCGATCGTGATCGGCCTCGGCGCGGGCGCGGTCGTCGTCCTGGGCATCCTGCTCGTCGAGCGGATCGGGATCGACGACCCGATCGGCGCGGTCGCGGCGCACGGCCTGTCGGGCGTCTGGGGCACGCTGTGCCTCGGCTTCCTGACGGTGCCGTCGCTGGCAGAGAGGCTCGGGACGGGCACCGGCGGCCTGTTCTACGGCGGCGGTCTGCACCAGCTCGGGACGCAGGCGCTCGGCCTCGCCGCCGTCGGCGCCTTCACCTTCGGCGCCTCGTTCCTGATCCTCTGGGTGATGAAGGCGACGGTGGGCATCCGCACCGAGCCGGAGGTCGAGGCGGCCGGCCTCGACGTCTCCGAGCACGGCATGTGGGGCTATCCCGAGTTCTACATCCCGGTGCCGGGCGGCTACGGCTCCGACTACACGCCGCACCACCTCGTCCGGGCCGGTGCCGCCGAGGAGGCGCCGCCCGGCACGAGCCCGGCTCCCGCCACGGGCTGAGGAGCCGCCCACGTCCGTTGGCACCCCACGCCGTCCGGGCGACGTGGACTGGGGCGGAGCACGACGCTCCGCCCCAGTCCAGGCCGGACGCGATCTTCAGGCGCCGCGCAGGTAGCGGTCGACGGCGGCCGCGCACTGGCGGCCCTCGTTGATCGCCCACACGATCAGCGACTGCCCGCGCCGCGCGTCGCCGGCCGCGAAGACGCCGTCGACGTTCGTGGCGTACGCGGGAGCGTCGATGTTGCCGCGGCCGTCGCGCGCGACGCGGCCCTGCTCGAGCGGCCCGTGCTCGGGATGCAGGAAGCCCATCGCGAGCAGGACGAGGTCGGCGGGACGCTCCTCCTCGGTTCCAGGCACGAGGTCGAACGGCGGCACGCCGCTGTTCTGCGACCAGTGGATCCGCTCGACCCGGCCGTTCCCCGTGAGCCGCGTCGTCGAGATCGCGAAATCGCGCTCGCCGCCCTCCTTCAGGGCATACGAGGTGCGGAGCTTCATCGGCCAGAGCGGCCACGGCGTCACCTCGTCCGGCCGGTGCGGGGGCGGCTCGCCGACGAGCTCGATCTGCGTGACCGAGGCGGCGCCTTCGCGATGAGCTTGCGCGACGCAGTCGGCACCGGTGTCGCCGCCACCGATCACGATCACGTGCTTGCGGGCGGCGGTGATGACGCCGTCCGCGGCGGGCGGCGGGGGTGCCCCGGCGGGCGCCTCGCCGAGCTCCTGTGCCACCCAGCGCGTGCGCTGGTACAGGTACTCCATCGCGAAGTGGACGCCCTGCAGCTCCCGCCCGGGCACCGGCAGGTCGCGCGGGACGCGCGAGCCCGTCGAGAGGACGACCGCGTCGTGCCTCGCCCGCAGGTCGGGCAGCGTCACGTCGGTGCCGACGTCGACGCCGTACTCGAAGGCGACGCCCTCGGCCACGAGCTGCTGCACGCGGCGCTCGACGACGCGCTTCTCGATCTTGAAGTCGGGGACGCCGAAGCGGACGAGCCCGCCCGCCGCCTCGTCGCGCTCGTACACCGTCACCTCGTGCCCCGCGCGCGCGAGCTGCTGCGCGGCCGCGAGCCCCGCCGGGCCGCCGCCGACGACCGCGACCGTCTTCCCTGTCCTCGTCGCCGCCGGTTGGGGCGTCACCCACCCCTCCTCCCAGGCGCGGTCGATGATCGACACCTCGACCTGCTTGATCGAGACGGCCTGGCCCTCGTTGATCTCGAGCACGCAGGCGGCCTCGCACGGCGCCGGGCAGAGCCGCCCGGTGAACTCGGGGAAGTTGTTCGTGCGGTGAAGCTGGACGATCGCCTCGCCCCACCGGTCGCGATAGACGAGGTCGTTCCAGTCCGGGATGAGGTTGCCGAGCGGGCAGCCCGAGTGGCAGAAGGGGACACCGCACTCCATGCAGCGCGCCCCCTGCTCCCGCACCTGGGCGACCGGGAGCGGCCGGACGAACTCGCGGTAGTCGCCGATCCTCTCCGCCGGGTCGCGCTCGACCGGGTCGGCACGGTGGATCTGGAGGAAGCCGCCGAGCTTGCCCACGGCTACGCCGCCGCCCCTTCGGTCTCCGTCGTGTAGAAGCCCTCGCCGCCGCCGGAGATCGGGTGGTCGCTGTACTCGATCGCGAGGTCGGCGAGCGCACGCTTGTAGTCGTGCGGCATCACCTTCACGAACCGCCCGATCGCGCCGTCCCAGTCGGCGAGCAGCCGCTCGGCCACGGTGGAGCCGGTGCGGGCGTGGTGCTCCTCGACGAGCGCCCGCACGCGCGCGCTGTCCTCCTCCTCGATCGGGTCGAAGCCGACGAGCTCCATGTTGCAGCGGTCGGCAAAGCGCCCGTCCTCGTCGAGGACGTAGGCGATGCCGCCGCTCATCCCGGCCGCGAAGTTCCGCCCTGTCCTGCCGAGAATGACCGCGATGCCGCCGGTCATGTACTCGCAGCCGTGGTCGCCGACCCCCTCGACGACCGCGTGCGCGCCGGAGTTGCGGACGGCGAACCGCTCGCCCGCGAGCCCGCGGAAGAACGTGCGGCCTGCGGTGGCGCCGTAGAGGACGGTGTTGCCGATGATCACGTTCTCCTCGGCCGCGAACGCCGAGCCTTCGGGCGGCCTGACGACGAGGACGCCGCCCGAGAGGCCCTTGCCCGTGTAGTCGTTGGCCTCGCCGTACAGCGTCAGCTCGACGCCGGGCGCGAGCCACGCCCCGAACGACTGGCCCGCCGAGCCGCGCAGGGTCACCCTGATCGTCCCCTCCGGAAGACCCGGACGCCCGTGGGCCTTGGTCACGTGGTGCGAGAGGAGGCCGCCGACGGTGCGGTGCACGTTGCGAACCGGCGACTCGATCGCCACCGCCTCGCCACGGTCGAGCGCCGGCGCCGCGCGCTCGATCAACGTCCAGTCGAGGTTGTCGGCGAGTGGGGACTCCTGCGCGTGCACGCGCCGAAGCGGGGTTCCTGCGGGCACGTCGGGCATCCGCAGGATGTTCGCGAGGTCGATCCCCTTCCGGCGCCAGTGGTCGATCGCCCCGTCGGCCTCGAGCAGGTCGACGCGGCCGACGAGGTCGGCGTACGAGCGGACGCCGAGCTGCGCCATGATCCTGCGCGCCTCCTCGGCGACGAAGAAGAAGAAGTTGACGACGTGCTCCGGCTGGCCGGTGAAGCGCCGCCGCAGCTCGGGATCCTGCGTCGCGATGCCCACGGGACACGTGTTGAGGTGGCAGGCGCGCATCATCACGCAACCGCTCGCGATCAGCGGCGCGGTCGCGAACCCGACCTCGTCGGCACCGAGGAGCGCGGCCACCACGACGTCGCGGCCGGTCTTGATCTGCCCGTCGGTCTGCACCCAGATGCGCGAGCGAAGATCGTTGAGCACGAGCGTCTGCTGCGTCTCGGCCAGCCCGATCTCCCAGGGGATGCCGGCGAAGAGGATCGAGGAGAGCGGCGAGGCGCCGGTGCCGCCCTCGTGGCCGGAGATGAGGACGTGATCGGCGTTCGCCTTCGCCACGCCCGCGGCGACCGTGCCGACGCCGACCTCGGCCACGAGCTTCACCGACACGCGCGCCTGTGGGTTGGCGCAACGCAGGTCGTAGATCAGCTGCTTGAGGTCCTCGATCGAGTAGATGTCGTGGTGCGGCGGCGGCGAGATCAGGCCGACGCCGGGCGTGGTCAGCCGGACGCTCGCGATGTAGCGGTCGACCTTGTGCCCGGGGAGCTGCCCGCCCTCGCCCGGCTTCGCGCCCTGCGCCATCTTGATCTGCAGCTCGTCCGCGTTGGTCAGGTAGTCGATGTTGACGCCGAACCGGCCCGACGCGACCTGCTTGATCGCGGAGCGGCGCAGGTCGCCGTTCGCATCGGGCGTGAACCGCGCCGGGTCCTCCCCACCCTCGCCGGTGTTCGACTTGCCGCCGATCCGGTTCATCGCGATCGCGAGCGTCTCGTGCGCCTCGCGCGAGATCGAGCCGAGCGACATCGCGCCGGTCGCGAACCGCTTCACGATCTCGGCTGCCGGCTCGACCTCCTCGAGCGGGATGCCACCGTCCGCGGGGAAGCGGAACTGCATCAGGCCCCGGAGTGTCAGCTTGCGCGCCGCGTCGGAGTTGACCGCTGCCGCGTACTGCTCGTACGTCTCGAAGCGGTTGTTGCGCACCGCGTGCTGGAGCGACGCGATCGTCTCGGGATTCCACTGGTGGTGCTCGCCGTCCCGGCGCCATGCGTAGAGCCCGAGGATCGGCAGCAGCGTCTCCTCCGTGCCGGGATAGGCGCGGGAATGCCGCTGGAGCGCCTCGTTTGCGAGCTCGCGCAGGCCGATGCCGCCGATTCGCGACGCGGTGCCGGTGAAGTACCGGTCGACGACCTCGGGCGCCAGCCCGACCGCCTCGAAGATCTGAGCGCCGCAATAGGAGGGCACCGTGGAGATCCCCATCTTCGAGAGCACCTTGAGAAGGCCCTTGGCGATCCCCTTGACGGCGCGCGCCTGCGCCTGCTCCTTCGTCATCTCCGTGGGCAGCCAGCCGAGATCGACGAGCTCGGAGAGCGTCTCGAGCATCAGGTACGGGTTCACCGCGCCGGCGCCGTAGCCGATCAGGAGCGCGATCGGGTGGACGCTTCGCGGCTCGCCCGACTCGACCACGAGCCCCGCCTGCAGGCGCGTCCCCTGCCGGACGAGGTGATGGTGGACGGCGGCGACGGCGAGGAGCGCCGGAATCGGCGCGCGCTCCGCCGTCATGCCCCGGTCGGAGAGGACGAGGATGTTGACCCCGCTCGCGAGCGCGGCGTCAGCCTCCCGGAAGAGCCGCTCGAGCGCCTTCTCCATCCCGTCGGGCCCTTCCGCGACCGGCCAGGTGGTGTCGAGCGTCGCGCCCCGGAACACGTCGGAGTCGACCTGCCGCAGCCGCTCGAGGTCGGCGTCGAGGAGGATCGGGTTCTCGATCACGAGCTGCCGCGCGTGCTCGGGCGTCTCGTCGAGCAGGTTGCGCTCGGAGCCGACGCTCGCTTGCACGCTCATCACGACCGCTTCGCGGATCGAGTCGATCGGCGGGTTCGTCACCTGCGCGAACAGCTGCTTGAAGTACGAGTTGAGGAGCCGCGGCCGGTCGGAGAGCACCGCGATCGGCGAGTCGTTCCCCATCGAGCTGACGGCCTCCTCCGCGTTCCTCGCGAGCGGTGCGAGGACGACGCGCATGTCCTCCTGCGTATAGCCGAACGCGACCTGCCGCTGCCGGAGCGTCTCGGGCGGCGCGGGCAGCGGGTCGCGCTCGGGCAGGTCGGAGAGGTGGACGACGTTGTCCTCGTACCACTGCGCGTACGGCTGCCGGGTCGCAACGGCGAGCTTCGCCTCGTCGTTCGGGACGATGCGCCCCTGGTCGAGATCGACGAGAAAGAGCTTGCCGGGTTGCAGCCGCCCCTTGCGCAGCACGTTGCCGGGCTCGACGTCGATGACGCCGGCCTCGGAGGCGAGCACGACCCAGCCGTCGCGCGTCTCGAGCCAGCGGCCGGGGCGGAGCCCGTTGCGGTCGAGGGTGGCGCCGATCAGGCGGCCGTCGCTGAACGCGATCGCCGCCGGCCCGTCCCATGCCTCCATCAGGCAGTGGTGGTACGCGTAGAAGCCGAGCACCTCGGGCGGGATGTCGTCCCGGCCCTTCACGGCCTCGGGCACCATCATCATCATCGCGTGCGGCAGCGAGCGGCCGGCGAGCACGAGGAGCTCGAGGACGTTGTCGAACATGGCCGAGTCGGAGCCGCGCGGCCGCACGACCGGCAGCACCTTCGCGATGTCGTCGCCGAAGAGCTCGGACGCGAGCTGCGACTCACGGGCGGCCATCCAGTTGACGTTGCCGCGCAGCGTGTTGATCTCGCCGTTGTGCGCGATCATCCGGTACGGGTGCGCGAGCTCCCAGGTGGGGAAGGTGTTCGTCGAGTACCGCGAGTGGACGAGCGCGAGCGCCGTCTCGACGCGCGGGTCGCGCAGGTCGGGGAAGTACCCTGGGAGCTGCGGCGAGGTGAGCATCCCCTTGTAGACGATCGTGCGCGAGGAGAAGCTCGGGATCACGAGATCGTCGCCCGCAGCCAGCTCGGCCACGCGGCGGATCACGTAGAGCTTGCGCTCGAACGCGTCCTGGTCTCCGGCGAGCGCGCCGGACGCGCCGACGACGAGCTGCCGGATCGCCGGCGCGACGCCGCCCGCGTCGACGCCGACGTGGGCCGGGTCGACGGGCACGTCGCGCCAGCCGATCAGCCGCTGGCCCTCGGCGGCGACGGTCTCCTCCAGGATCCGCTCGAACTCCCGCCGCCGGGCCTCGTCGCGGGGGAGGAAGCACATGCCGACGCCGTAGGCGCCCGCCGGCGGCAGCTCGGCGACGACCCCACGGAAGAACGGGTCGGGCAGCTGCAGGAGGATCCCGGCGCCGTCGCCCGTGAGCGCGTCGGCCCCCGCCGCGCCGCGATGCTCGAGGTTCGCGAGCGCGAGCAGCGCCCGCTCGACCGTCTCGTGAGCCGGGACGCCGTCGAGCTTCGCGACGCAGGCGACCCCGCACGCATCCCGCTCGCTGGCCGGGTCGTAGAGGCCCTGCTTCGGCGGGAGCCCAGCGGCGGTGCGGTATCGGCTGTCCTTTAGCGGCGTCGTGCTCATTGTCGCGCCGGCCCTTTCTTCGTCGAGGAGCGAAACCACCCGCCGGGGAGAGTGGTGGCTAGTCGACGGTGGCGGGGAAGGGTGGAGCGTCGACTAGCTACGTCGCGCGGCGACAGCCGCGGCCGGCGGGGCCGGGAGGGCTTTCACGTTCGCCGTCGTCGCGTAGCTCATCGAGGTTCGGAGTATAGACGCGGTGATGGGGCAACGGTGCGGTTCCGGGCGGTCAGCGCCGGATCCAGCTCCGGCTCCGAGACCTGATCCCGGCTCCACGACGGTCCACGGCCGACGCAACCAGGGGCCTCCACCCGAATCAGCGGTCGCGCACCTCCCAGACGACCGCACGGAAGGAGTCAGCGTCCGGCAACCGCGAGTAACCGACGACGACGGCCTTCGCCTCGTACTCAGCCCGTGGCGGTGGATGGTCGCCATCGCGAGCGCGACGAGAAGGGCTACACCGTCGGCGTGAACGCCGCCATCGGGCCGGCTTCGCGACGCAACATGCAAGACCTGACCCCGGGTCAGGTCTTGCATGTTGCGAGGCCTCCTGCGACAGGATCGCACCGCAGTACGGCGCCGGCCGTACGACCCGGGCCGAGGCGCTCGCCGCATCCGGCCGCCGCGAGGACCTGAGCGCGTAGAGCTTGCTGCCCAACCCCGCGCGAGACCCGCAGCGAGGGATCCATTCTCGGCCGGGGTAGGCGCTCCGGTCGTGGCATGACCGGAATCGTGGCGCGTCGGGTCACGGCGCGATCCGCGACGCCAGGTAGGCGCGCCTCACCTCGTCCTCGACCTCCCCGAACACCGGCGCCCCGGGGATCAGCCAGAGGTGGATCATCTCCGGCGTGATCGGGATCGTCAGCGAGGTGACCGGGCAGCCGCCGAACGGCGACATCAGACCGACGAACGCGGGCGGCGCGAGGCCGAAGCAGACGTTCTCGTGCGCGTGCCACATCGTCAGCGGGCCGCCGATCGCCGGGCCGGGATCGCCGAGCGACGGCATCTCGTACATGGCGCCGAGCAGCACCGGCCCGCGCGCGCTCTCGGCGTAGATCAGGCTCTCGGGACGCGCCGGGTCGAAGACGCGGCCGTCGCCCCCGTGGCGGGGATTGTCGGCGTGGAAGTCGAGACCGGCGATCCCCTCGACCCGATATCCGTCTCGTGCGGCGAGCGCCGGGTCGCGGTAGCGGGCGAGGGCTGCCGTCGCGCGGGCGCGGAAGCGGTCGACGGCTGCGCGCTCCGCCGGTGTCGCTTGCCGCTCGATCGCGGGGCCGATCACC
>Ga0194132_10005830_pt1 | contig 19577 bp, 19 predicted proteins | sample TA2KigOf80mmetaG_FD_148612 | JGI IMG/M metagenome (GOLD analysis project Ga0194132, IMG submission 148612) | Freshwater microbial communities from Lake Tanganyika, Tanzania - TA2015054 Kigoma Offshore 80m | ecosystem: Environmental > Aquatic > Freshwater > Lake | place: Tanzania: Lake... | reverse complement strand
AAAACACCGAATTAAACATCGAAAGCGCCTTCGGCCTGATGAAATCAGCATTCATTTCGCATAATCGGCATCATCGCTTTCCTCGGGCGCACCTTTTACCTACTTGATCAGCGTATCCTTATGTTAAAAAAGTCAATTAAATTAAATACTTACGATTATACGCTGAAGCCGATGTGGTTGGCCATTGCAACGGCGATTGTATACGCGTGAGCACTCGCGCCGTTGGTCTGTGACATTAATCGGAAAAACAGGGCGGCGCTTGCGCTGAATCAATCGGGCGCGCAACGGGCGATGCGATACTGCACCGAGTTTTATTGCCCAAGGTGAATCATGATTAAGGAAGTCAGCGGGGACATTCTTTTGAGCAAGGCGCAGGCCATCGCGCATGGCGTGGCGCCGAACGATCCATTCAACAATGGTCTTGCGCAACAACTGCGCGCGAGTTGGCCGGCGATGTACAAGGATTTTCGCCATTACTGCCAGACGCAGCATCCCAAGCCCGGCGGCCTGTGGACGTGGATGGGAGCGGATGGCAAACGCATGGTGAACTTGTTTACGCAAGAGCCCGCGTACGGCCGCGGCGAACGGCCCGGCCGCGCCAGCCTGCAGCATGTGGGGCATGCTTTGCGTGCGCTGTGCCAACTGGCCGACGCGGAAAAATTCACCAGCATCGCGCTGCCGCGGCTGGCGACCGGCGTGGGCGGGCTTGAGTGGCGCGACGTGCAGCCGCTGGTGGCGCAGCATCTGGGCGATCTGAAAATTCCGGTGATCGTCTACACCACGTATCACGCCCATCAAGCCGCCGCCGAAGGCTTGTAGCGCGGCGGCGCAGGCTGAAACGCCGCATCACTGCAGCGTGATGCCCGCCGCCTTGATCACTTTTGCCCACTTGTCCATTTCGCCGCGGAAGAACGCGTCGAATTGTTCCGGCGTGTTGAGCACAACCTCGTTGCCGTCGCGCTGCAGCCGCTCGCGCACGTCGGGCGCCGCATAGCCGCGCGCGATTTCCTGATTCAAGCGCTGGATGATGTCGCGCGGCGTTGCGCCCGGCGCGGCGACACCGGTCCACGGGCTGGTGTCAAAGCCCGCCAGCGTATCGCCCACCGGCGGCACGCCCGGCAGCGCCAATGAGGGCTTGGCGCTGCTCACCGCGATCGCACGCAGCCGCCCGGCCTTGATCAACGGCGCCACCGGCAGGATCGCGCTGAACACCCACGACACTTCGCCGCTTAACAGCGAGGTGAGCGAGGGCGCGGCACCCTTAAACGGCACATGCGTCATGCGCACGCCGGCCATCAGGCGCAGAATTTCGCCGCCCAGGTGGGTGGAGGTGCCGTTGCCGCCGGAGCCGAAGGCGATTTGATCGGGCCGCGAGCGCGCGAGCGCGATCAACTCACGCACGTTGGCGACCGGCAGCGATGGGTGCACCACCAGCGCGTTGGGGGTGGACACCAGTTGAATCACTGGCGTCAAATCGCGCAACGTGTCGTAGGGCAGTTTTTTCATCAGACTGGGCGCGGTGGCGGTGCTGGTGGAGGTCATCAGCAGCGTGTAGCCGTCGGGCGCGGCTTTCGCCACCAGGTCAGTGCCGATCACCGAGCCGCCGCCCGCGCGGTTTTCCACGTTGACTTGCTGGCCCCAGGCTTCGGTGAGTTTTTGCGCGACGATGCGCGCGAGGATGTCGGTGGAGCCGCCCGGCGCAAACGGGGCGACCAGGCGGATGGGTTTCACCGGATAGCTCTGCGCGTGCGCTGTGCCGGCAACGGCGACAAACGCGAGCGCGGCGCCACAATACACCAGCGGCTGACGGAAATTTCGCATATTTACTTTCTGTGCAGCTTGTAAAACGGATGCGGATTTCCTGGCACCTTCACCCGCAACGTGTAAATCGAAGTATGCGCGCAACAAAACAACGTGCGCAGATCCGGCCCGCCGAAGGCAAAATTCACCGCTTGTTCGGGAAAGCGGATGATGCCCACGCGCTTGCCGTCGGGGTTCCACACCCAAATGCCGCCGGGCGCCGTGCAATACACGCGCCCGATGCTGTCGACTTTCAGTCCGTCGGGAATGCCGGGTGCCGAACCCTCGTTGCAATCGGCGAAGATGCCGCGGCTGACATAATCGCCGTTGGCGTCGAGTTTGATCGCATGCACGTATTTCGAGGAGCGCGTGTTCGCCACATACAGCGTGCGCTCATCGGGCGAGAGCGCAAGCCCGTTTGGGTATTCGAAATTGGCCAGCACGCTCAAATTGCCGTCCGGCGCGAGACGGTAAACCCCGGCACCGTCCCATAAATTGTTGTCGCCTTCGCGCCCGGGAATTTCGCGCTCGTGATAGGGACGGCGCTTGTCGGGGTCGGTGAAATAAAGCGAGCCATTCGAGCGGCAGATCACATCGTTGGGGCGATTCAAGCGCCCGCCCTTGTAACGGTCGGCGATGATATCCACCTTGCCCCCGGCGTCCATGCGCGTGACCTTGCGGCCATCGCCTTCGCACACGATCAAGCGTCCCTGCAAATCGAAGGTGGTGCCGTTGCCGCCCTCGGTGTTGCGCACGAGTTGCACCGGTTGCCCGAGCTTGACGCGATGCAAGCGGTTGGGGCGCAGGTCGACGAAGTACCAATAGTCATCCGGATGCCACAGCGGGCCTTCGGTGAAGGTAAAGCCGCCGGCAACACGAACGGCGTCGGTGGTTTCCAGTACTTCGGGCAAATAGTTGTTGGCGGCCATGGCGGGCTCCTTCGAGCAGTTAGGGCTGGGTTTGCGGCGAACGCGGCAAACCGGCGTGACGCCACGATTTTATCGCCGCGCCGCCACCGAGGCCAAGCCACGTGCGCTATTCGCGTTTTGCCCAGATGCGCTAGCATTCGACTCTTGACGGCTTTTTTTCTGTCCAGGAGGAGACATGTTCGACATCAGACTCAATGATGAGCAGCGCGCCTATCGCGACCTTGCGCGCGAGTTCGCGCAAAACGAAATCAAACCCATCGCCATCGAGCTCGACAAAAAACCCAATTGGGAAGACCGCATCCCCTGGGAGGTGCTGAAAAAAGGCTCCAAGCTGGGCTTTCGCACCTTTGCGCTGTCCGAAGAGAACGGCGGCGCGGGCGCGTCGGATCACCTGACCGCGTGCTTGATCGCCGAGGAATTGGCCGCCGCCGATATCGGCACCGCGTACTATTACATGCTGACCGCGCGGCGCGCGCGCGACTGGTTCGAAATCCGCATGAACGACGAACAGCGCGCGTATTTTTTACCGAAGTTTTTGAACGACGATTTGTATTTCACCACGGTGGCGATTCACGAGCCCGACACTGATTTGGGTTTCGATTACTACACCGAGACGCCGGAGTGGGTGAAATTTAAAACGCGCGCCACCGAGCAGCCCGACGGCTCGTGGATCATCAACGGCGCGAAAAACTTTCAGACCGTGGGTTACCTCGCCAAACTGCTGGTGGTGCAGGCGCAAACCCCGGCGGGGCCGCGCGCATTTTTAGTCGAGGGCGACTCCAAGGGGCTGGTGCGCCGGCCGATGTCCAAAATCGGGCGGCGCGTGGGCGATAACGCGGAGATATTTTTCGACAACGTGCACGTGCCCAAGAACCGCATCCTCGCGCCCAATCCGCCGGGGCGCACCGACATCGGCACGCATGTGACCATTGCCTCGCTCACGCTGGGCCTGGGCCGCGCCGCGCTCGAAGCCACCATCGATTACGTCAAGGAACGCAAATCCGGCGGCAAGCCGATCATTGCACATCAGGCGGTGGGCGTCGAAATCGCCGACATGGCGATGAACCTCGAAGCCGCGCGGCGCCTGATCTGGACCGCGGCTTGGGCCAAAGATCACCCCGAAGCGTTCCAAGACGGCAGTGCCGACTATCAGCCGTACGAGTGGATGGCGCTGGCGTTTACCGGCAAAGCGGTGCAACGCCTAACCGAAAAAGGGATGGAACTTTTCGGCGGCATGGGCGTGATTCAGGGCATGCCGATTGAGAAATACGTGCGCGATGCGCTGATCCAAAAGCACATCTCGTTTCCGTTCCCGACGCGTTATCGCATCACCGAGGCGTTGACGGGGTATAAGCGCGCGAAGACGCCGTATTTGGGCAACACGTAGCAACGCGCGAAACTTCTCCTTACCGATGTGGCTTGTGGCGGCTTATAAAACCCCAGTGTGAAACAATCCGCGCCGGCGCCGCATGATGACAGCGTGTGCCCGTCGCGTAGTTTTGTTGAGCGCAGGCATGAACGGCGCTGATTGCCGCCGCCAGGGCGCACGCTCCGATAGCGCTGATCGAATTTGACATGCGGAGACCTTAAACGCATGCGAGCACGAGGCCAACTCAGTACGGAATGCGTGTTGACCCTGGCGAAGCCGCTCGCGATAATCGACGCAGTTTTTTCCACGGAGATGTCGATGGCCGCGACTCAACCCACCCGTATCTTCGCCGGCGGTGCGTATTTTCAGCTTAAAAACGGTACGCGTTACAGCGGCGGTTTGTTTCGCACAACGCCGGACAACGGCAAATGGGAGTTGCTGAGCAAAGGCCTGCCGGAGAATGTCGAGTCGCGCATTGTGGTGTTTCACCCCACCGAGCGTGACGTGGTGTACGCGGGCACGCAAGATGGCGTGTATCGCAGTCTTAACGCCGGCGATAGCTGGGCGCGGCTGGGCTTTCCGGTGAAGGGCGCGATCGTGTGGTCGCTCGCGTTTCATCCGAAAAATCCGAAAATCATGTACGCGGGGCTGGCGCCGGTGGGGCTTTATCGCAGTCTCGATGGCGGCGACACCTGGCACCCATTGAAAAACGTGCCGGTGCCCGAACATTGCCCGATGAGTTTCCCCACGCGCACCATCGGCATCGCGGTCGATCCCGCGAATCCGGATGACATTTACGTCGGCCTTGAAGTGAGCGGCGTGGTGGTCAGCCGCGACGGCGGCGAGACGTGGAAAGATGTGTCCGCGCCGTTGATCAAACTGTCGGAAGATTTCCCGCATCTTAAAAGCCGCATCGAATCCGACACTGATGCGTCCGGCATGCTCGACTCGCACGCCATCACCGTGAGCGCCGCGGCGCCGGGGCGCGCGGTGCTGGCGGTGCGTATGGGTTTATTCAGCACCAACGATCACGGCGCTTCGTGGCACGACATGCAAGTCGGCCAGCATTCACCGCTCACCTATTGCCGCGCGGTGATCACTTCGCCGCACGATGCGCGCGTGATGTACGCGGGCTTGTCGAGCTCATCGCGCGGGCACGACGGCTCGCTTTATCGCAGCAGCGACATCGGCAAAACCTGGGCACGCATCGATCACGGCATCACCGCGCGCGCCACCATGATGGCGGTGGCGGTGCACCGCGAAGACCCCTCGCGCGTCTACTGCGTATCGCGTTGCGGCCAAGTGTTCGGCACCGAAGACGACGGTAAATCGTGGCGCGAGTATGCGCTGCCGCAGGGCGTACAGGACGTTTACACTGTCGCCTGCGGATAAACGTAAGTATTTGATTTAATTTAATGTTTTTTAAAGCTGCAGAGGCATCGAAAGTGTGCTCATGCGCCCCGCGCCTACTTCGCCAGCCCCAGCTCGAGCAACACGCCGCGGGTGTTGGTGTATTGGCCATCGAGATATTTGACCAGTTCCGCGCCGCGCAGCAGCGGTGCGGAGACATCGTTCTTGGTCATCCAAGCTTTCCAATCCTCGCTTTGAAAGGCTTTGGCGAGCGCGTCTTCCCAGAACGCGATTTGCGGCTGAGAAATGCCGCGCGCGCCGAAGATGCAGCGCCAGGTGGCGAGCACCGGCGCGTTTAATCCGAGCTCGGCGAGCGTGGGCACATGGGCCAGCTCGCCGGGGCGGCGCTGCGAGGCGGCGATGGCGAGCATGCGCAACTGGCCCGCGCTCACCGGCGGCGTAGAGCCCGCGGCCGACGATACCGCGGCTTGAATGTGCCCGCCCATCATTGCAGTGGTGGCTTCGGCGCTGGTTTTGAAGACCACGATTTTCAAGCGCTTGGGATCAATGCCCGCGGCCTTCGCCGCCATCGCCACCACCGCGTGCGAGGTGCCGCCGCGCGCGACCACGCTAAATGCCACCGACTCCGGATCGGTTTTCAAGCGCTGAATCATGTCGCCGAAGGTTTTGAACGGTGAGTTCGTGGGCACCATGAATGCGCTGTAATCGACGAACGCCAGCGCCAGCGCCGGAAAATCACGGTAGTTGTGCTGCGACAAACCTTGAATGTGGTTGGTGAAAAAGGTCGAGGTCGCGAGCAACAAGTAATGCGGATCGGCCTTTTGTTGCGCGAGGTACGCCAGCGACACGGTTTGATTGCCGCCGGATTTATTCATCACCACCGCCGGCGTGGCGAGCGCCTTGGTATCCTGCAACGCCTTGGCCAACAGGCGCGCGACGGTATCGTTGCCGCCGCCGGGCGCAGTGGGCACAATGATCTCGACTTGCTTCTCCGGGCGCCACGCGCCTTGGCTCCATGCGGCGGTGTAAGCAAGACCCAAAAACAGCGTAGCAAGTAGACGTAGCATGGTGGTTGTACTCCCCGTTTGGTTGGTATGGCTGATTATCCTGGAAACGGCAGTCGGACGGGCTGGAGCGTGCGGTTATGGGCACTCTGTCAGCGGCTAAGAGCGCCAGCTAATAATACATAAGTATTTGATTTTATTAATATTTTTTATGGCGGCTTTATTGTCAAGACAGCATTGCACAAGCCGCGCTGTGGTGGACGAATCAGTGCGCCAGTGTGCACTACTTCATTGCATGATCGAGCACGATGCGCGGAAATATCGCCTGCCGAGCGATCGCAGGCCGCGATGCAAGCGCTCGCCGCGGCACGCAATCGTTTTTAACCGGCCGCACCTGCATCTCACGAAAGCCAAGGGGTGTGTATGTCAAGGCCTCGTTCCCATGCGAGGCGTATCGAAGGAACTGGCCCATGGCAACGCTGATTCCCGCACTGAGCAGTTGCGCCGCGCGCATGACTTCCGGCGAACGCCGCCTGGCGCAGCGCCTGGAGCAAAAGCTCGATGATGACTATTGGCTGTGGTATGACGTGCCGATCGGGCCCAAGCAAATGCACCCGGATTTCGTGGTGCTCAATGCGCGCCGCGGCTTGCTGGTGTTGGAAACCAAGGATTGGAAGCTCGACACCATCCGCCGCGCGACCCGGCAACTGTGGGAGATCATGCCCGATGGGGTGCAGCGCAAATCGGTGATCAACCCGTTGTCGCAAGCACGGCACTGCGCGCTCCAGGTCGTTAACGCGCTGGAGCAAGACCCTCGACTCGTGCACGGCGCGGGGCCACACCAGGGGAAGCTTTGTTTTCCGTGGGCCTACGGCGTTGTGCTCACACGCATCACGCGTAAGCAGTTCACCGATAGCGGCTTGGGCGAGGCCATCGAACCGCATCGCGTCATTTGCGCCGACGAAATGCTGGAGTCGGCCGATGCCGAGGCTTTTCAGCAGCGCTTGTGGGACATGTTCCCGTATTCGTTTGGCGGCCTGCTGACGCTGCCGCAACTGGATCGCGTGCGTTGGATCATGTTTCCGCAAGTGCGCATCCCCTCGCAGGCGGGATTGTTCGAGGGCGCCAAGGATGACTCGCCGTTGCTCGACATCATGCGCGTCATGGATTTGCAGCAGGAGCAGTTGGCACGCAGCCTGGGTGACGGCCATCGGGTCATACACGGTGTCGCGGGCTCGGGCAAGACCATGATTTTGGGCTACCGCGCGCAATATCTCGCGAGCGCCCAAACCGCCGCCACCAAGCCGGTGCTGGTGCTCTGTTACAACGAGCCGCTGGCCGTGAAGTTGGAGGCCATGTTCGCCGCTAAGGGGCTCGCCGACAAAGTACACGCGCAGAACTTTCACAAGTGGTGCCGCCGCCAACTGGTTGCGTTCGGCCAACCACTGCCGGCGCAGGGCCCGAAGATGTTCGAGCAGATGGTGCAAAACGTGATCCGCGCGGTGCAGCGCAAGCTGATACCCGGCGGGCAATATCAAGCGATTTTGATCGACGAAGGCCATGATTTCGAGCCGGACTGGCTAAAGCTCGTCGCGCAAATGGTGGATGCGCAAACCAACAGTCTGCTGTTGCTCTATGACGATGCGCAAAGCATTTACAAGCGCTCGCGCGCCCAACAGTTCAGCTTCAAAAGCCTCGGCATACAAGCGCAGGGCCGCACCACAATCCTCAAGATCAACTATCGCAACACCAGGCAAATTCTGCACCTCGCCCATAAGGTTGCCGGCGACTTGCTCACACAGCAAGACAAGGATGAAGATGGCATCCCACTGGTGCAGCCGGTGAGCTTCGGGCGCGAGGGGCACGAACCGCTGGTATTGCGCCTGCCGGGGTTGCCGCAGGAGGCCGCGCAGACATCGGCGTGGTTGGCCGCGGCGCACGAAAAAGGGCACGCATGGGCGGATATGGCGATCTTGTGCCGCGATTCAACGGTGATGGATGCCTGCGAGAAAGTCTTGCGTCGGCGCGGGCTGCCCCATCAAGTGCGCAGGCGATCCGGCGATTTCCGCCCGGCCGAGGACTCGATCAAAATCATGACTATGCACGCGAGCAAGGGCCTTGAGTTTCCGGTGGTTGCCATTCCCGGCGTTGGGAGCTTATCCAAAGGCGGCGACGACGAAAAAGACGAAGCCATATTGTTTTACGTCGCCGCGACGCGCGCAACCCATGAACTAATGGTGACGGTGAGCGGCGAGGGCGCCTTTGGCGCGCGCCTGGGCGTGTAACGCTGAAACAGCCTTCAGTGCCAGGGTTCGGCGCGGCCAACATCAAATACGCGGCGTTCCCCAGCGCAATGGCGCCGGCATCTCATCCACCGGCACCGCCCGCACCTCGAAACGCAGCGCCGCCAAATCGCCCAGCACGTAAGTCGGATCTGCGCCGATGCCGCCTACCGTGCCGGGATTGACGTACCAAGTGGCCGCGCCCTTGATGTTGGCGACGCGTTCGACTTGCGCGCGATGTTCGTGGCCGCAGCACACCAGATCGTAATCGCCGGTGCAGGCCATGGCGCGCGCGTAGTGCGGATAGTGCACCATGAAAACGCGGCGATCGGCCAGCGTGAAGCCGGCGTCCTGGCCATGGTATCGAACTACGCCGCCCGGCTGCGCCGCGAGCTTCGTCATGGCGTGCAAATCACCCATGTTGTTGCCATGGATCACGTGCACCGGCAACGCATGTTGTTGCAGCACGCGCAGCGTCGAAGGCGCCACCACATCGCCACAGTGCAGCACGGCTGTGGCGCCCAGCGCCCGAGCGTCTTTGACCGCGGCATTTAACAAATAGCGATTATCGTGCGAATCGGAAAGAATGCAGATTTTCATGGTGCACGCACTGTAGCCTCGCCACCCAATAGGGTCAACCGCGCAGGGTCGGCCGCGCGGATTGACGCTGCGTATGCCCGTGGCTATATTCGACGGGGCACGACCCAGCACCCGAAATTTCATCGGCATCGATGTTGCCCGCCCGCATGACTGGCCTAACCGGCGAAACGGCGCCGCGGCGTAGCAAATTTTCCAAGGGAGTAAGGCGATCTTGAGTAACTTAGTGCCGCCGCACGGCGGCGGTCCATTGAATCCGCGCATGCCGGCCGGTGCGGCCCTCGACGCCGCGCGCACGCGCGCGCAAACGCTGCGCAAAGTCAACGTGAGTTCGCGCGAGCGCGGCGATCTCATCATGCTCGGCATCGGCGGTTTTACCCCGCTGGATGGTTTTATGTCGCGTGCCGACTGGCTGGGGGTGTGCGAAAACTATCGCACGGCGTCGGGCTTGTTTTGGCCGATCCCGATCACACTGTCGGTCGATACGCAAACCGCGGACACGATCGCCATCGGCGGCGACATTGCGCTGATCGACCCGGAAGGCGGCGAGCCGCTCGCCACCATGAAGGTGACGGAGAAATACACCATCGACAAGGCGTTCGAGTGCGAAAAAGTGTTTCGCACCACCGACGCCGCGCATCCCGGCGTGAAAATGGTGATGCAGCAGCCAGAGGTGAATCTAGCTGGGCCGGTGACCGTGCTCTCCGATGGCGGCTTCAAGGCGAAATACGGTGCGCTGTTCATGACGCCCGCCGAGACGCGCGCGGAATTTACGCGCCTTGGTTGGTCGCGCGTGGCCGCGTTTCAAACGCGCAACCCGATGCACCGCTCGCATGAATATCTCGCCAAAGTCGCGATCGAAGTGTGCGACGGCGTGCTGGTGCACTCGCTGCTCGGCAACTTGAAACCCGGCGACATTCCGGCCGAGGTGCGCACGCGCGCGATCGGCGTGCTGATCGAAAAATATTTCCGCGCCGGCACCGTGGTGCAAGCGGGCTATCCGCTCGACATGCGCTATGCCGGCCCGCGCGAAGCGTTGCTGCACGCGTTGTTCCGGCAAAACTACGGCTGCTCGCACCAGATTATCGGCCGCGATCACGCCGGCGTGGGCAGTTACTACGGGCCGTTTGATGCGCATCATATCTTCGACACCATCCCGAAAGATGCGCTACTGACACAGCCTTTAAAGCTCGACCTGACGTTCTGGTGCTACGCCTGCGGCGGTATGGCTTCCACCCGCACCTGCCCGCATACGGAGAAGGAACAACTGCAGGTGTCCGGCACCCAGCTTAGAAAATCGCTGGAACAGGGCGCCGTGGTGCCGGCGGAGTTCTCGCGCGCGGAGGTGCTCGACATACTGCGGGCGTATTACGCCGAACTGGCGGGCAGCACGGCTGCGGCGCGTTAGGGTTGTTCGGGCCGTTCGCCCAATAAAAAAAGCCGCCCACGAGTCGGCTTTTTTATGTTGGCAAAGTCGTGCCGAAGGATGCCGGCTTATGTCGGCTACGGCTGCTTCGGCGTCTTATATTCGGCGACTTTCTGCAGCGGCTTCCAGATGGTTTCGTAACCGACAAAGCCCTTGTCGTTGCGCGGCATTTGCCGCGTGGTGTAAAAACGCGTCACGCCATCGGGAGCCTTGGTAGGGGGTTTTTGCTCGCTCATCAGTCACCTATATCATTAAGTTGGGATTATAGCCGCAAGGATCAAGGCTGCAAATTCGACGTTACCGCTCAAACCGGCCGCATGCGTGACGAGTCGATCGCCGCTTGCGCGGGAATCGCTCCGCCCGCCTGGATTTCCTCGTCCGTCGCGTCGCGCACGGTCAGTATCTCCAGCCGGAACACGACTTCGCGGCCGCACAAAGGGTTGTTGCCGTCCACCGTCAGCGTCTCGGCGTCCATCCGCGTCACCAAAAAACTGCGGGTCTGGCCCTGGTCATTTTCCATCAGGATCGAGGTGCCGATCTGCCGGTATTCCTCAGGCACATTCTCAAGGCGGTCGGTAAACACCAGCGACTCGTCCCGCGCGCCGAAGATCTGGTTGCCGTCGATGGGCACTTCGATGATTTCGCCCGCGCAGCGGCCTTCGAGTTCGTGGTGCACGGAAGGGGCTAAAATTTCGTTATGCCCGTGCACATAGCCCAGCGGAAACTCGACGCCCGTGAGCACATGCCCGGTTTTTTTGTCGGTCACCTGGTAGGTGAGTTCGACAAACTTGCCGTCTTCGATGAGGTCGTCCATGCTGATTTTGAAGGTGCTGCTCACACGATCAAAAAATCGATGCACCAAAAATCTTGACCACTTCGTTCTCGTAGCCCAACACCAGCCGGCCCAGCCACTCGCCCGGCTTCTTGGTGCTGCGCTGCCGGTAAAGCACCGTCACATGCTCGCCGCGGCGGATAATGCCGATTGAGTCGATGTCCTCGGACAGGTTGCGCGCCAGCTCGCTATGCGCGAACTGGTGGCCGGCTACGGCTTGATTCATCGCCCGCGCCAGAGAATTGGAAAAGTGCTTCACGAATTCCCCGTACTTGCCTTCGTTCGACTGCTTGATGAGGTCGCGCCACAGCGGATCGGCTATCGCCAAAATCTCCGCATCGGTCTTTTCAATAATGTTCATGCCTCGAAGGCCAGCCTGCACCCAAGGTACGGCGGCTACTCGTTCTCCGACACCAGGTGATAACACGGTGCCTTCTCCATGGTGTATTCACCGGTTTTCGGATCGCGGCGCGATACCGTCAACACGTGCCAGTTTTCGTCATCGAGCTTCATCGCGTCGCCGCGGTAGTAGTAGCCCGGCCAACGGGTTTCCTTGCGGAACAGTGTGTGGTGGGTGACGCACTCGGCGGCGCGATGACGGTGCTTTAATTCCCACGCGCGCAGCAACTCATGGATGTCCTTGGCCGCAATACTCTCGAGGTCTTCCTCCATGATCGCGAGCTTTTTCAAGCAGATGTTGAGGAGCTTCTCGTTGGTCATGTAGTTGACCGTGACGCCGCCGCAGTATTCATCCATCAGCTTTTGCAGGCGATCCAGGCCCTGCTTGGGGTTGATGAAGTGCGGGTTGACGTCACCCGCCACCACCGCGTTGCTGTAAACCTTGTAATGCTCCAGCGGCTTGTAGATTTCCGCCTTGCGGCGTTGGATTTGCTCCTCGGAAACACGGATGCCCTCGGCCTTGCCATCGTCGATGTATTTGCAGGCCGCCTTGGCCGCCAGACGGCCTTCGGTAAACGAGCCCGACGAGAACGCATGCGGCGTGCCGCCGACGGCATCGCCGGCGCCGAACAGGCCCTCGATGGTGGTCATGCGGTTGTAGCCCCAGAAATACTCCGGCGGCGAAACGTCCTCCGGCCCCGAGCACCACGCGCCCGAACAAGTGGCGTGCGAGCCCATCACATAGGGTTCAGACGTGGTGATTTCAGGATTTTCATTCTTCGGGTCGACATCGGTGGCCGCCCACAGCACCGCTTGGCCGATGGTCATGCCGAGGAAGTTCTCCCAGCCCACCTCTTCCAGATGCGGATCCTGGAACGCCTGCATGGTCACCATGTGTATCGGGCCGCGCCCTGCATTGACCTCGCTGATAATGCAATGGTTGCGCAGACAGGTCGGGATCGGCCGATGTGTCAGGTGCGAGGCTTCCGGATCGAGATACTCCTTGCCGACCATTTGCTGTAGCGCGGGGAACCACTTGGATTCGTATTCCTCGCCCAAACAGTTTTGCGTGTACGTTTTCAGATGCAGGAAGTACGCGCCGACCGGGCCGTAACCATCCTTGAAGCGCGCCAGCACGATGCGGTTTTCCATCTGCGTCATTTTTGCGCCGGCGTTGATCATCAAGCCATACGCGGAAGCCGACGACCACGGCGCATACCACGTGCGGCCGGAGCCTTCGCCCACCGAACGCGGTTTGAAAATGTTGGAAGCGCCACCCGCGCCGCAGATCACCGTCTTCGACTTGAAGACATGGTAGTTGCCGGTGCGCACGTTAAAGCCCACGGCGCCGGCCACGCGGTTCTCCTTGCCGTCATCCATCAACAGATGGGTGACGCAAATGCGGTTGAACACCTGGTCCGCGGATTTCTTGGCGGCCTCGGCCACGATCGGCTTATAGGACTCGCCGTGGATCATGATCTGCCAGCGCCCCTCGCGCAGATAGCGCCCGGTTTTCGGGTCCTTCATGATCGGCAGGCCCCACTCCTCGAACTGATGCACCGTGGAGTCGACGTGGCGCGCCATGTCGAACAGCAGGTCTTCGCGCACCAGCCCCATCAGGTCGATACGCGCGTAGAGCACGTGATCCTCGGGCTTGTTTTCGCCCCAGCGCGTGCCCATGTAGCAGTTGATGGCGTACAAGCCCTGAGCGACCGCGCCGGAGCGGTCGATGTTGGCCTTCTCGGCAATCACGATCTTCTTGTTTTGCCCCCAGAAACGGGCTTCCCACGCGGCGCCGCTGCCGCCCAGGCCCGAACCGACGACCAGAATATCGATGTTGTCTTCGACGATGGTTTTGTAAGCCATTAGTAGTACACGCCTTTATTCAACTTAAGCCCAGCGGCTTTCAGCGTATGCAAGCCGCCGTCATCCATGCGTAGCCACTTGGGCTCGTTGTAGAGCAACTGGCTGTCGCGCATTTCAGTGCTCGGCGCGGGCACTTCCTTCAACTTGGGAATCGCAGTGCCCCACGGCTTGGTGGTGATGGGCGACAGAAAGTTTTTTTCGGTGCCATTGCGGAACTTGATCTTCCAGGCAATCGTGCCCTTCTGCTCGTCGCGCTGCACACGCACGCTGTGGCCGAGCGGCGCGAAGTCGGCGTAGCCGCGCACATCGATCGCGTTCTGCGGGCAAGCCTTGACGCAGGAGTAGCACTCCCAGCACATATTCGGCTCGATGTTGTAGGCACGCCGGTAGGTTTTGTCGATGTGCATGATGTCGGACGGGCAGATATCGACGCAGTGTCCGCATCCGTCGCACCTTGTCATGTAGACGAAGGTAGGCATGAGTTAGCTCCTTGATCCGTGTAATTCTTAGTAGTGATTGGGTTTTTCGCGCTTGATGCCGAGTCCCATATCCATCGGCGCGTTTTGCAGGAGCTCCATGGAGTGGCGCTTTTGTTGCTCGGGATCGTCGCGCGAGAGTGTCGGCAAATTCTGGTGAGTGCCATTGGCCTCGGACAGGCGTTTCTCGAAGGCCGCGGCGGGCTTGAAAAACATATGCGCGAATTTCGACCAGGGCACCGAGCCGAACAAGATGGTCGTGGCGAGTATGTAAAGGCCAAAGAACAAACCGGCGAATGCGCTGCCGTTCGCCTGCAGGAAGGCCCAAATCAGAGCCAGCGTGACGCTTGCCAGCAGCGAGAGGATGAACAGATCCGCATGCATCAGACGCAACGGCGCCCCCCCCTCCGCAGCCACATCCACGCGGATAAAAAACCAAAACCAGTAGCCGCCCACGCACACCATCAGCGCGCCCACGCACCACAGTAGCGGCAATAGCGTCGGCGTCGGCGTGGCCGGCGTCGGATAGCCAAAAATCATGATCACCGTGGTGACGACATAGAGGATGAACCCGTACATGGTCAGCAGATGCGCAACGCGGCGGCGCTGATTACAGAATTCGCCGGAAGCCATGACGTCCACCACCGCAGTCTTTACCGCAGCGGATATCACCTCGCCGCCGCCGACCGTCTTTGTGCTTTTTTCACGCGATTTGCGCCAGTTTGCAAAAAAGTACTTTGCACTGCCCTTGTGAAGGATGTCGTAGAGGGTGCCAAAGAACACCGCGAGCACCATCACGATGAGATAAGTTTGCAAGGCGCTCGCGGGCAACAGCTCCGACAGCGCGGCGAAGGGATTTTGACTGAACATGGTTACCTCAAGCTGATCGACGGGTGGCTCGCGCGCCACTTATTGGTTTTTTCATTACGGGCCGGTGGTTCGTGGTGCGACAACGATGGTTCACATTGTCGCTAGCTCCTGGCGCAGCATTTTACGGGATGCCGCTTTGCGCTCAATCGAAAAAGAAATTATGCGGGCATCGAAAAAACTGATGCCATTGAATTGTTACAAAATGCTGCGGTGCGGGAGCGGCAAGCGTTAAGCCGCCAGCCGCTGCGCCGCCGCAAGCTGCTCCTTGGCAAAACGCACGAATTCCGCCACCAGGTTAGAGTGAAAGCGCTCCTTGGGATACACCACGGAAAAATTGCGTATGAGCGGCGGCTTTAGCGGCACCTGCACCAACTGCCCCAACTGCAACTCCTTGGCGGCGATCACGCGCGACATGATGGCAAAACCGAGGCCGGTGGCGACCAAGCCTTTTAGCGCTTCCGGGCTGCCCAGTTCGACCACCAGGTTCATCGAGTCGGGCGACACGCCGACTTTTTGCAAGTAGCGGTCGATCACCGCGCGCGTGCCGGAGCCCGCTTCGCGGCTGACATACGGATGCTGCGTCAGCGCCGCGGGCAGCGCAAACGTTTCGCGCGCGAGCGGGTGCGTGGGCGCGCACACCACTTGCAATTCATCCTCGCAGCACACTTCGTTTTGCAGCGAGGCTAAGTGCGAATCGCCTTCGATGAAACCCAAGTCGAGCGTGTGCTCGGCAACGCGCTCCTGCACGGTTTCAGAGTTACCGACGAAAAGGCTGGGCGCCACTTCCGGATAACGCGCCTTGAATTGGCCGATCAACTGCGGCAGCACATATTCGCCAACCGTCATGCTGGCGCCGATTAACAGCGGCCCCGCGACCTGCCCGCCGATGTCTTTTAAGCGCGTGTCGAGCTCAGCGGACAGCGCCAGAATGCGCTCGGCGTATTCCAGCGCGATCTTGCCTGCGGGCGTCAACGAAATGCGCCCCTGCGCGCGGTCGAACAAGCGCGTTTGCAGTTGCTCCTCGAACTGTTTCACCTGAAACGTCACTGCGGGCTGCGTCATGAACAACGCTTCGGCGGCCTTGGTGAAGGACAAATGCTTCGCCACCGCGTGGAAAACCTGCAAGCGCCGGTCGGCCATGTTGATCCGAGGTTCAAGTCGTAAGGTAAGTGCTATTCAAGCATAATTCGCCTTCCCTATAAACCGAAAACGCCATGGCTCTTAAGCGCCCCCAAGGCCCCGCCGGCACGCTGGTGGTGCTGGAACACAACTCGAAAATTCTCAAGGGTAACCCGCTCGGCGACCCCCACGTGCGCAAGCTCGGCGTGTGGCTGCCGCCGCAATATGACCACACGGGCAAGCGGCGTTTTCCGGTGCTTTACGACTTGGTGGGGTTTACCGGCTCAGGCTTGTCGCACACCGCGTGGAAGCCGTTTGGCGACAACGTGCCGGAGCGTGCCGCGCGGCTGATCCACGCGCAAAAAATGGGGCCGGCGATCATCGTGTTTCCAGACTGCTTTACCGCGCTGGGCGGCAATCAGTACATCAATTCTTCGGCGATCGGCAACTACGCCGATTATTTGACGCGAGAGATCATCCCGTTTGTCGACCGCGAATTTCGCACGCTGGCGAGCCGCGAGCATCGCGGCTGTTTTGGCAAATCCTCCGGCGGCTACGGTTCGATGATCCACGGCATGCAATATACCCAGCACTGGGGCGCAGTTGCCAATCATTCGGGCGATGCGTATTTCGATTTTATTTACTGGCACGATTGGCCGAACACGTTAAACGAGCTCGCCAAGCATCGCTTGCCCAAGCGCAAAGCGGGCGCTTACCACGTGCTGCGCGATTCCACGCGCAAGGGTCTAACGCAAGGGCTCGACGACGGCCGTATCAAACGTTTTCTCGACGCGGTTTGGAAAAAAGAAAAGTTTTCCAGTGCCGAGGGCCACGCCATCATGAACATTTGCATGGCGGCGACCTACGATCCCGCCCCCCGCGCGCCGCTGGGTTTTCGTGTGCCGTTTAATCTGGAGTCGGGCGAGTTAATCGCGGCGCGCTGGCAAAAATGGCGCGCGCACGACCCGATCAACCTGGTCGCGAAATACCGCGCTAACCTCAAGAAACTCAAAGGCATCTACATCGATTGCGGTTCGCGTGATCAGTATCACATTCACTTCGGCTCGCGCATTTTGTCCAAACGCCTTGCCACTGCCGGCATCCGCCATACCTACGAAGAATTCGACGACAACCACTCCGACATCGATTACCGCATGGACGTGAGCCTGCCATTCTTGTATCGCTCGCTGCGTCCATAAGTTCATATTGCGTGAGATAGCGATTTTGCCTGTCAGTAATGTGTCTGCTTTAATCGAATTTTATAACTCATTGATTTAATTTATATTTTTGTTTTTACCTGAAACGAAAGCGTTTCCCACGTACTAATCCAGTGCCGCTTTTTTAGGCAAATTGCCGGAATTACGGTATGATGCGAACCCTTCGCAAGTCGCTGGCGCCGTGCTTTTCCACATGCGGCCCAGGTTCCGCCACTTTGGTTTACGGGAAATTCGCAATGCAAGCCATTCTTGACTACCTGAAAAACACCGGGGAAAAGCTCGATTCGGAAATTGCCGCGGCAACGGGCATGACGCTCGCCAGCGTACGCACCAGCGTGCAGGAATTGCACGCGCGAGGCGCGGTGATGGTGTGCCGTTCGATCCGTTATCAGGATGGCAAGGAAATGGAAGGCATTCTGTGCCGCATTTCCGGTTATATCCCGCAAGCCGCGCCCGGCCGCAAGCCCAAGTCCGCGGTGCAAGCCAAGGCGGCCGCCGAAGCGCACGAGTAATCGTTGTCACCCGCCGCGTTGCTTGATGCGGCGCGCATGCTCCCGTAGTGCAAAATTCCTTTCGTTACCTAACGTTGCGTAACGAAGGGCGTTTTCGCGCCTGCATCGACAGCTACGGCGTGCCGCGCAATAATCCGGACTAGCGGACACGAATTTCACAACGAGGAGGATGGTCATGCGAACTCTAATTGCGGCCGGCACGATAACAATCTTGGGCGCGGCGCTCGCGCCGCTCAGCCATGCGCAGCCCGCTGCGGGCGCGGGACAGGCCTTTCCCGCCAAACTGGTGCGCGTGGTGATTCCGTTTGCGGTGGGCGGCAGCAGCGACGCCAACGCGCGGATCATCTCGCCGCCGTTGACCGAACGCTGGAAGCAGCAAATCATCATCGATCCGCGCCCGGGCGCCGCCACCGTGATCGGCACCGACCTTGTCGCCAAAAGCCCGCCCGACGGGCACACGCTGCTGATCACCTCCACGCAATTTGTGCAAAGCCCGGCGATGTTCGCCAAGCTGCCGTTTGATTCGCTTACCGATCTGGTGCCGATCACGCGCATTACACGCTCGCCGCAAGTGATCGTGGCGCATCCGTCGCTGCCGGTGAAAAACATCGCCGAGCTGCTGGCGTTCGCGCGCACGCGGCCGCACCAAATCAACATGGCCAACGCGGGCACCTCGCTGCCGAGCCATTTGTTCAACATGCTGGGCAAGGTCCAAATCGAAACCGTGCCGTACAAAGGCGCGGGGCCGATGATGATCGACGTGAGCGGCGGCCATGTGCATCTGGCGATCGGCGCGGTAAGCTCGGTGCAAGCGGGGGTGCGCGGCGGCCGCGTGCGCATGCTGGGCATGACCTCGCCCTCGGTGGCGTTTCCCGATGTGCCGATCATCTCAAAAGACTTACCGGGGTTTGATGCCGACACCTGGTTCGCGTTTTTCGCGCCGCGCGGCACCCCGCGCGAGATCGTGCAAAAAGTGCGCGACGATGTGGCCGCGGTCATCCACACGCCCGACACCAAACAAAAGCTGATCGACATCGGCGGCGACCCGGTGGGCGAACCCTCTGATGAATTCGCCGCGCGCGTCAAGCGCGAAATCGCGCGCTGGCGGGAAGTGGCGCAAGTGGCGGGGATTAAGCCACAGTGATGCGCTGGCCCGCTGGGCTGAATGCCATGCGGCCTAACGCGGTTGCAACGCTGCGGTACAACGGAGCGAGGGGATCGGTCAACCCGGTGTTGGGCCGCGCGGGCTCGGCGTAAACGGTTCACTCAAGGGGATATCCATGAAAAGGATACGCTGATCAAGTAGGTAAAAGGTGCGCCCGAGGAAAGCGATGATGCCGATTAGGCGAAATGAATGCTGATTTCATCAGGCCGAAGGCGCTTTCGATGTTTAATTCGGTGTTTTTCGCCGTTTTAGGCTTCCGCTGCACGCACTTATCCCGTGAGCGGCCTATCCCATTTGTAAATGTTCACCATCGCCAGCATCGCAAAGGCGCGATTGGCGTTCT
>Ga0194132_10005829_pt1 | contig 19584 bp, 17 predicted proteins | sample TA2KigOf80mmetaG_FD_148612 | JGI IMG/M metagenome (GOLD analysis project Ga0194132, IMG submission 148612) | Freshwater microbial communities from Lake Tanganyika, Tanzania - TA2015054 Kigoma Offshore 80m | ecosystem: Environmental > Aquatic > Freshwater > Lake | place: Tanzania: Lake... | reverse complement strand
TGATCGAGGCAAATCCGAAAATGAGCCGTTCCATAAAAAACGAGAAGGGAATCAACAGGATAAAATAAAAGATCACACCTTTTACCGTATCGTCGGCGGTGGCTTTTACATCCGGATAGCCGCGGGCTTCGAGTCCCCACGCCTTTCGCGCCTTATCGATAAACCGGTCGTATTCAAGGTTTTGCAAATGCTCGCGGGCCTCGATGAGATTGACGCGGGCCTCGTCGTGCAACTGCTGGATGCGCTCGTTTTCGACCCCGAAGCGCGACAGTTGCTTAAGACGGGCATCGTCTACGACCCACATGTCTTTCGCCCCCTGATACGAGGGATTGACGATCAACCCGGCATCGATCGGATAACCTTGCCCTTGCGCGCGTTCCAGCAAGGCAAGGTCTACGTCTTCGGGTTTTACTGGATCGGTGAGGAACGAGTCGGGCGCATTGGTGAGAAGGTATTTGACACCAAACAGGCTGGTTCCCATGAGCAGTTTGAGCTGTTGCCCCGGTTTGGCGAAAACCACCGCCGCCGGCACGGTGCGTCCTTCCCATCCGCTCTGGCTTTCGATATAACTGTGGCCGTACCACTGGGGTTCGGCGTCGTTCTGTGCCAATACCGTGAGGTTGTCGAGCGCGGTCAGATAGCGGGAGTCGATGATCTCGAAGATATCGAGCGCACGGCAGGGGAATACCACTTGCAGGGTCGAGTTTTCCCAGCTTCCGCTGGCGGCGTCGAGCGGATAGGTTTTGTCGCCCTCTTGGCCCCGGTCCGAGGCAAAGATGATTTCTCCGGCATCGTCGAAGCGATAGGAGCGGGCGCGTATGGTCCCGATGGACCGAAGCGGGCGGAAGTGAAACCGTCCCAGCGAGTCGGCTTTGGTAACCATGACGCCGCGCACGCCGACATTGGTATGGTTTTTGAAGTAGGTCACCAACGCACCGGGAACGGGTTTTTTAGGCACAAAAAAGTTGACATCCCTGTCGAATTCGTAGACGGTTCCGGACAGGTCGTGGGCTTGGTCCTGAATACGCAGTTTGGTTTCTTCGAACAGTTCGGCATCCGAGGTGGCACGGGCGATCATGGCGGCGAGCGAACGCGCCTGTTCGGTGATGTTGGCGATGTTGACGTGCTCCAGACGGTCATGCGGGGTATCGACTCGTTCACGCGAGCCATTGGGCGTGACAAACGACATGCCTTTTTTGCCAAAAAAGGTCACCGCTTCGTTGTCGAGCGCGATGGGAACCGGCATGAAGTCTTTCCAAGTACGCTGCGCCGGGACAATGGCGTTTACATAGCGCGCCGAATCCGCACCTGCGCCAAAAGCCTCTTGGATATAGGTTCCGAATTTTTTGGAGTACGGGGCAAAGATATTTTTGATATAGTGGTTGGTCGCCCATGCGCCATTGTCGAAGGTGCCAAAGGCAAAGCTCCCCACACGCCGCTCGTGGCTCGACAGGTCGATCCCAAAAAATACGTCGAAGTCGATCTTGTCCTCTGCCGGGATGCGGTCCATGAAATAGCCGCTGGCTCTTCCGTGTCGGTACAGCCAGTTGTTGATACCTTCAAGACCCAGAAAATGGCCGGAGGTTGCCAGAAAAACGACCGAGTATTTGGGTTTGTATGCCTTCACGGCTTTGGCGACTTCAAGCATGGCGGCCAGACCGGTGGCGCTTTCCGCGCCCGGCGCCAGTGACGGCACAACCGACATGGCGTCGTAGAAAGACTCGACGACTACGACATGGTCCTTCCATTTGCGCTGTTCCTCTTCCGCGCCTGGCATGACCTCGTCAAGTCCGGTAATCCATCCGTAGACATTTTTCCCTTGTACGTTTTCCCACTCCATGCGCGACGTTACCGTTACCGGCGCAGCGGTCGAGTCGGCAAGCGCGATCAGGCGTTGCGCCTCTTCTTTTCCGACCCAGTAACGTGGAATGTTGGTCGGAAGCCCCATAAATTTCCGTTCCGCTTCGCTCCGAGTTACGGGTCCGTTTTCTAAAAAAATGATCGCTTTTGCGCCGAGCATCCGGGCGTTGATATAGTTCTCACCCGAATCGAAGTCCATAAGTATGACACTACCCTCGATTTCATGTCCGTTGAAATGGGCGAACTCGCCCTTCTTCGCATAGACGATAGGGCCGGTAAGTCCGTCCGCAGGCGTGGTCGGGGTGCGGACATGGTTGGGCCACAACGCATGAAGCCGAACCTGCTCCCCGGTGTCTCGGATGGTAAGGGTCGAGCCTTTGTCGATCGGAACGGTGACGGTAAACGTATCGACACGGATATTTTCGAGACCGATCGTCTCGAACTGTCCGCGTACATACGTATAGGCCGAGTCCGCGCCCGCATAGCCCACGACGCGGGATTCGAACGAGGACAGTTTTGCGACGACCGCCTGTACCGCCTGCTCGCTGACAACCTGCACGGCATTGTTAAACGGCTGATCATTCGCTACGACGATGGGTTTGGTTTCCACCGTTTCGGGCAGGGTGATAAACTTCATGAGAATGTTGTCGGTAATATCTTTCGGGTGAAAAATCGTTACCGAAGACAACATCAGCACGGCGATGCCTATACCAATGCCGGATTTAACTTTGGCCCACATGACGGTCTCCTCGTCTTTCTAACGGGCGGAGCAACTTTGAATGTAACGGACCGCAAGCGTGTACGGAAATCTCCGATACACCGGGAAGATCAAAACAGGGTATAGATAAACGGCGCCAGGGCAGAGCCTTGCGTCAACACGATCAGGGTACTCAGCAATACCAGCATAATCATTATGGGAGCCAGCCACCACTTTTTTCGGACCTTCATAAACGCCCACAACTCACCGAATATGGAAAACTTGCTCATGTCATCCTCATTTTGCGGAATGTGTTTCCAAGCCCCAGGCTTTACCCTTCGACCCGTTCAAAACTGTCTTTCGAAATGTTCCTTTATCGACCCGCTCCGTTGCATGGGGTTCCAGTAGGTAGCGGCTTTTTTGTCGAGTTTTTCGCCGAGAATATCCCCTTTTATCACCCGCATCAGCAACCCGATCGGCGTCATGACGAGATAAAAGATCAGGGTGATCAGTATCCGGGTGTTTACATAGGCCAAGCCGTGCGCCAGCTTCATCCAGCCTTTGTAGACGGGCGCGAGAAGCGTAGGAAGCACAAGCCCCAGCGCCGTCAGCGCGCCGCCGACCGTCCAGAGTACCAGGCGTCCCGTTTCGAAATCGCCTTTGTACAAACGCCACAGTCCGAAGGCAATGAAAATCGGGCCGACCATAAGACCAAATTGCCGCAACTGTCTGCGAGAAGGAGCGGGAGTGTTCATCTCAATCTAACTCGAACTCGGAGCGCCAGTCCACCTTTTCTTTCCATTCGGGCTGATTTCGTTTGTCCAGCACATAATTTCCCAACACTAAATAGTCGATATGGGTGCGCATAAAACATTTATAGGCGTCCTCCGGGGTGCAGACGATCGGTTCGCTGCGCACGTTGAAACTGGTATTGACGATGACGCCGTAGCCCGTGAGGTCTCGGAATGCCTTGATAAGCCGGTAATAGCGGGGATGTTCCGTTTCGGAGACGGTCTGTATCCGTGCGGAATAGTCCACATGGGTAATCGCCGGCAGATCGGATCGGGGGATATTGAGTTTTTCGATACCGAAAAGGGACTCCTGTTCGGGTGTCATGGCAACGCGTCGTGCTTCGCGGACCGGGGCGACAAGCAGCATGTACGGGCTGTCGGAGTCCATTTCGAAGTATTCGGATACGCATTCTCGCAGTACGCTTGGGGCAAAGGGCCGGAAAGATTCTCTAAATTTGATCTTGAGGTTCATGACCGACTGCATTTTGGGGGTGCGTGCATCGCCGATGATCGAGCGGTTTCCGAGCGCTCTGGGGCCGAACTCCATGCGATCCTGAAACCATCCGACCACGTGTTCGTCGGCAAGGATGCGGGCCACCTCCGGGAACAGGGTATCGTCGTCGTATCGCGTGGCCGGGTATCCGTTCGTCTCTAAAAACCGGCCTATTTCGTCGTCGTCAAACCCCGGTCCTAACAGGGATGCCTTTTGCGTATCCCTGCCGTTTACCGTCCGGTTTCCGCCGGCATACACATGGTAGGCGTAAAGCGCTGCGCCGAGCGCCCCTCCGGCGTCGCCTGCGGCCGGTTGTAGCCATATATCGTCGAATAGCCTTTCGCGGAGGATTTTGCCGTTGGCTACGCAGTTGAGCGCCACGCCGCCCGCCAGACACAGGTTTTTCATACCGGAAACCTTACGGACATGCCGCGCCATGCGAAGCATGACCTCTTCGGTAACTTCCTGTACCGACCGGGCAAGGTCCATGTCACGCTGGGTCAGCAGACTCTCCGGCTTACGGGGCGGACCGCCAAACAGTCTATGAAACCGATCGCCCGTCATCGTCAACCCGGCGCAGTAGTTAAAATACGACATGTCCAGCCGAAACGAGCCGTCTTCTTTGAGATCGATCAGATGATCGTAGATAAGCTGGGCGTATTTCGGCTCGCCATAGGGTGCAAGTCCCATGACCTTGTATTCGCCGGAATTGACCTTGAAACCCGTATAGTATGTAAAAGCGCTGTAGAGCAGACCAAGGGAATGCGGAAACCGGATTTCGTTTTTGAGTTCGATCGTGTTGCCGGTTCCGATGCCCCAACTTGAGGTCGTCCATTCGCCTACCCCATCCAGCGTAAGAATAGCGGCTTCTTCAAACGGCGACGGATAGAACGCGCTGGCGGCGTGCGATTCGTGATGATCGCAAAACAGAATCCGTCCTTCGTAACCAAGTTCTCCCCGGATCACGTCCGGCATCCAGAGTTTTTCCTTGAGCCAAAGCGGCATGGCCATCATGAAAGAGGCGATGCCGGATGGGGCATATCCGAGATAGGTTTCCAGCAGCCGTTCGAATTTGGTCAAGGGTTTGTCGTAAAAAATGACATGGTCGAGTTTTTTAGCAGAGATTCCGGCTTCGTGGAGACAGTACGCTACCGCGTTCGAAGGAAAGCGGTGGTCGTGTTTTTTGCGGGTAAACCGCTCTTCCTGTGCCGCCGCAACGATGTCGCCGTCCCGAACCAACGCTGCGGCACTGTCGTGGTAGAAGGCGGAGATGCCGAGGATGGTCATGGGATGAAGGGTGAAGTGTAAAGTGTAAAGTGTGAAGAAAGACAGATCATCTCAGCCTTGCCTGACGGTTTATCTGGGTTTGTACGGATGAGGGCGTACAAATTTTTACCCATAGCCACTTGCCATACAGATAGTTGGGCCAATATAGAGGGGAGACGCCGGAACTTCAAGCAAAATGGATAAGCATCATTACGACGGTCAAAGGATTGACGGGCCTCTTACCCGCCAGTATACTCGTCCGTATTATTTACGATATCGTTTAAAACACAGTCGAAACGGTCGCTCACCATCCGGCGTATCGGAGAGACGTGAACGCTTCTTCCTTTCGCGCAGAAACGGGACCCTCTATAACCCGTCGCACCGTCGCCGTGGGGCTTATACTTGCGGCGGCGATCAATGTCTGGGTTCCGTACGCCTCGTTTCTGGTCCATTCCTCGCGTATGACGCTTGCGCATCTGCCTATCGCCGTGCTGATCCCGTTTTTTCTTTTGTTGCTTGGTGTCAATCCCGCGCTCAGACGCTGGCGGCCCGGTGCGGCGTTTTCGCGGGGCGAGCTGACGTTGATCTTTATCATGATGTTTGTCGCCTCGCTTGTCCCCGGCAAGGTAATGGTAGCCTATCTTTTAGGCATCATCGCCACACCTTACTACTTTGCCCGCCCCGAAAACCAATGGGAAACCACATTTTTCGACTATCTGCCCGACTGGCTTCTTGTCAGCGGTCAAGGCAACACGCTCGTCTGGTTTTACGAAGGCATGCCGCCGGGCGCGTCCGGCATACCGTGGGGACCGTGGCTACCGCCGCTGTTCTGGTGGATCACCTTTTTTATGGCGCTTTTTTTTATCGGCGGCTGTATCGCGGCGATTATGCGCAAAACATGGGTGGAACACGAACGATTAGCCTTTCCGCTGGTTCGTTTGGCCGCAGACCTGATCCGTCAGGACGGACGCGGGACAAGCGCATTTCCGGCGTATTTTCACGACCGGATGTTTCAGATCGGGTTTGGTGTGACGCTAAGTCTGATGCTTTGGAATATCACGGCGTTCTGGGGCGCCATCCCGCCGATTCCCATAGGCAGTCTGTACGGGACCATGTTGCCCGTGCTTCAGGGTGCGCAGGCGATCAAGATAAGCGTCAATATCTACGCCCTTTGTTTCGCCTTTCTCGCGCCGCTCGAAATCACCTTCAGCCTTTGGTTTTTCGCGTTGTTCGGCACACTGGAAGGTGGCGTTTTAGGGCGCATCGGACTCGAATACTCCGGTAGTCCGGTAGGCGCGAATGCGGTGGTCAAAGCACAATTTTTTGGCGGGTTTATCGTGTTTGTGCTGTGGCATCTGTGGACCGCGCGTCGACAAATTCGTGAGGTAGTCCGACGAGCGATGGACGGCGCGCCGGCGGACGACTTCGAACTGATGTCCTGTCGGACTGCGGTTCTCGGTCTGCTCGGCGGAATCGCCTATCTGATCGCGTGGCTATCGGTCTCCGGTCTCGAATGGTGGGTCATCCCGGCGCTGTTGGCGTTTCTGTTTATTTTGTATGTTGGTATCGCCCGTATCATCGCGCAGACGGGTTTAGCATTTATGGACCTGCCCGTCAATGCGCATCATTTTACGATCTCGTTTCTCGGCTCCGGCAACCTAAGCCCGCAGAGCCTGACCACGCTCGGTCTTGCCTCCGCCTATGCCCGGAACTGGCGCGGGATGGGCTTTGGGACCATCGCCCAGTCGGACAAACTGCTGTCGGATATGCTACACACCAAACGTGGTTTTTTTGCGCTTATGGCGCTGACGTTTTTGGTCGGCATCCTGACCTCGGTGCTCTACACCATCTACATCGGCTATACGATGACCGGGGCGTACAACTTTGGTACACGCGACGCTTTTGGCGGCATCAACGAGTCGTATTACGACGATATCGTGCGATGGATACGCAACGCGGACCAGTTCAAACCGCCGGAATTTCTGTTTATGCTGATCGGTGGCGTGGCGATGTTGGCTCTGACTTCGCTCAACTATCGTTTTCCCGGCTGGCCGCTCGCGCCCGTGGGCTTTACGGTGGCCTTTGCCGACGTAGTCCGGCTACTCATGTTTTCGCTATTTCTGGCGTGGCTGGTCAAAATGCTGATCATGCGTTTTGGCGGAGTGATCGCCTATCGGCGGGCGCAGCCTGTGGCGTGGGGCGTGTTGGCCGGATATTGCACCGGGGTGTTTATCGGGTTTTTGGTGGATTGTATATGGTTTCCCGGCCAGGGTCATGCCATCCACGAATGGGTGTAGGGGCAACCCCCTGTGGTTGCCCCACATTTTGACGAATATACCTTCCCAAAGGGACCCTGGCGTAAAATGCCGCCATCCAAAATCCAAAGCCTTTTCCGGGAGCCTGTCCATGTCTGAAATCTTCGGATTCGATGCCTACTCGCCCAAAGAAATCGCCGGGCGTGTCGAGACCATAGGTGTTGCCAAGGCGCGTCTGCCGTTTTTTTCGATGCTCATGCTTGGCGTGCTCGCCGGTGCGTTTATCGGGTTTGGCGCGCTCAACTTCGTGATGATCAAATCCGATGCTACGCTGAGTTTTGCCGTCGGTCAACTGGCGGGGGGGGTTGGCCTTTTCGGTAGGACTTATCCTTCTGATCGTCGCCGGCGCGGAACTGTTTACCGGTAACAATTTGCTGGCGATGGCATGGGCCGACGGCAAAATTTCTACGATGGAAGTGCTCCGCAACTGGATCGGCGTATGCGTCGCCAACTTTATCGGCGCGGCGGGGCTGGCGCTGCTCGTGTTTCTATCGCGTCACCCGGAGATGAACAACGGCGCGGTGGCGGAGCAGTATCTCAAAATCGCCGCCGTCAAATGCGCCCTGCCGTTCTGGACGGCCTTCTTCCGGGGCATCCTGTGCAATATCCTCGTTTGCATGGCTGTATGGATGGCGTTGGCCGGACGCAGCGTCATCGACAAGGCCGTGGCGATCGTCTTTCCCATCGCCACGTTTGTCGCCGCTGGCTTCGAACACAGCATCGCCAACATGTACCTCATCCCGCTGCCCCTGTTGATCAAGATGGGCGGCCACACAGGGGCTAACGCGGATGCCGTCACCCTGACCGGGCTTCTGCACAACCTCGCGGTGGTGATCCCCGGTAACATCGTGGGGGGTAGTGTGCTCGTAGGGCTGGTATATCACATCATCTACGGGCGCGGCCAGGCCAACCCTACCCCCCCACCATCCCGGTGATGTTGATCAGTCTGGGATAACGTATCGGACCAAGCGGGGTATGAATCGTGGGGGTGGCCTGAAATCGAATATGCTGGGGCGTACCCCCTTGACCGGTCAGCGAGAGCGCAAGGTTGACCATATCCTTTAGCCCGCCTTTGTAGAACTGGATAAGATCGAGCGTCACGCTCACGGGGATCGTTTGGGGTTTGCCCGGCTCCAGCACGATCTCGTCGGTAAGCGCACCGCTGAGCGCCTCCTGATCCTGTAAAAACAGCTTCCAGTCCAATCCTATCAGACGCGCCGTCACGCTGTTTCCGGGGGGATTTTCCGCCACCATGTTTACAGTAAAGGTAAGCGGAACACGCTGAGAAGCCACCGCCGCCGCCAGCCGGGCGGCATCCAACACACCGATGTCTTCATATCTTCGGATCCTTGTCACATCCACCCCGGCCACCTGCATGGCGGCGATCCGGTCAAGCCGAAATTTTACCTGACTCAGCGCGACGACCTGCCGTACCGTGGCACAGGCCGTCATGGTCAACGCCGTCAGCAAAATCGTCATTCCCGCCATTCGTACATACCAATTCATCTTTTTTCTTTCTAATTGGGCATAATTTGAACAGAATAACGGGCGCATATCTTGCAAAACAGGAAGAAAACCATTCACGGCAGGGACTTGTCCGGTTATGTCGAAAACTCGCTGTTCTGTTCAAAAGTGAGAGGCGCTTCATGAAACGTGTGCTCGTCCTCGGCGCATCCGGGCTGATCATGCCACATGTCACCCCCGGTTTGGAAGCGTATTACGATCTTCGCATCACCGATGTCAAACCCCATCCGACCGGACGCCCCGTCGAGCAGGTGGACGTGACCGACTATGGTCGGGTGTACGAAGCCATGACCGGTATGGATGCGGTTATCAACGCCACGGTGGTGCGCAACCATGCAAAACTGAGTTTTGACGTCAACGTGCTGGGGGCGTACCATGTCATGAAGGCCGCCGCCGCCCACGGCATCCGAAAAATCATACACACCGGCCCCCAACTCTATCGCCGTGTCTACGATGAAGACTTCGACATCGTAGACGCGGCGCTCCAGCCCGATTCCGGCTATTACGGGTTGACCAAACATCTGAGCTATGAGATTTGCCGCATCTATGCGCGGACTTTTGACATCCAGACGGTCTGCTTCGTATTTAACGGATTGGGCGCAAAACCCGATGGGCCCAAAAAAGAGGATTTCCCTCCTATGGTCATCGTTTGGGAAGACCTACAACAAGCCTGCCGTCTTGCGCTTGAAGTCGACCGGATCCCCGACGGTTTTCAGGTGTTTCACATGCACAGCCACGAGGGTCACGGCAAATATCTGCTCGATCATGCCAAACGCATCCTCGGGTGGACGCCCCAACCATGGACGTCGTATTACCGTAGGGGCGAATCATGATTCGCCCCTACGGTGCCGGTCTGACTTCGTTCCACGCCGCATAATTTTTTTTCCTCAGAAAATCGACGATACCCCCCACTGCTGCCGCATTGACCGTAAAGAAATAAAGCGGAACCGAAAAAATCCGGGGCGGGCGGCCTGCGCCGGAAACCGAAAGACCGACCGCCGCCAGCGTGTAGAAGACCGCCTGAACGTTTACAAGCGCCGCACCGAAAGGGGAGGATATCGCAAGACTTGCTCCAAACATGCCCATCAGAAAAAAGGGTACGGCGTTTCGCAACAACTTGTGAGACACCAGTTGAAACAGCAGTTTGGGGTCTTGAAAGGGTTTCAGCACCGACCACAAACGGACCAGCGTGATCAACTGATGCGCGACAAAACGGCGTTTTTTTCTAAACTCCATATATACGGTCGCCGGCGCTTCCTCACGTGAAACGGCTTCGGGCTGAAACACAGTCCGGTATCCTCCGGCGTAGGCGGCGAGCGGCAACCCGAAGTCGTCCGAAACGTCGGGATCGAGCGGCACAAAAGCACTACGACGCAGCGCGTATATCGACCCGTTGGCCCCGATCAACGAGTTAAACACACTTTCCCATGTTTTTAGCCGGTTTTCGTAGCTCCAGTACATCCGCTCCCCGTCGCTGATCGAAGTGGTATGCCGGTTTTCATAGACCAGACGCCCACAAACACATCCGGTCCGCACGTCCGCAAATGGCTCTACAAGCCGTTCCAGCGCGTCGGACGCATACATCGCGTTGGCATCCGAAAACACCAGAATCTCGCCGGTGGCTTGTTGTACGGCGTCCATGAGGACGGTCATCTTGCCGCGCCGCTCCGGCGACCGATGCAACGCCACCCCGCGATCTGCGTACGACCGGACGATAGCGTCTGTACGGTCGTCGGATCCGTCCGATGCAACGATCACCTCCAAACGATCCGGCGGATAGGTCTGATTGAGCGTATTCTCCAGTTTTTCTGTTATGACGATCTCTTCGTTGTACGCCGCGACGATCATCGACACCGGGGGCCGCTCCGCCGACCGAACAAGTTTCTCTTTTTTACGGGTAAACAGCCACAGCAGGGCCGGGTAGCCAAAATACACATAGGCAATCAGCCCAAAACAGACAAAAAAAAGCCATACGGCCATGGGGTTATCCACGTTCCCGGAGCATCCGTTCGTAAAGCGCCGAAAGACGGTCTGTCAGCACCGGCCACGCATACCGCTCCCGGACGATACGAAGCGCGGCATCGGCGATCCGGCGACCTTCGGATGGATTTTCGAGCAATCGCACCACTTGGGTGGCAAAATCTTCGGGCGTGTCGGCTACCAGCAAATGCACGCCCGGCACGGCTTCGATTCCCTCGCATCCAATCCGGGTGGACACTACCGGACGCGAAAGCGCCATGGCTTCGAGGATTTTGAGTCGGATGCCGGAGCCGATCCGTGTCGGTACGACGCATACGGCGGCGCGCAGGATTTCCATCCGGATGTCTTCCACACGACCCGTCACACAGATGCCGGCGTTTTCCGCGGCCCGGCGTACGGTCTCCGGCGGTTCGTGCCCCACCACCGCGAGCCGGACATCCGGAACCGCCTGATGGATAAGCGGATAGACATTTTTTACAAAATACGTCAACCCGTCTGCGGTGGGTGGCCAACGATAGTCGCCTGTCGTCACCAGACGCAGTGGTTCCGGTGTGATCTTCAACACGTCGGGATGGTAGTATTCGGTATCCACGCCTGCCGACACGGTTTCGATGCAAGCGTGGGGAGCCATTTCACGCAGTGCCGCGGCATCCACCTCGGTCATGACCGTACACAGATCGAAACGCATCGTCGTGACAGCCTCGTAGCGCCGTAGCCGTTTGGCTTGGAGACTAGCATAGGATCGGACCAGCGGATTTGCGGCCTTTTCCGCATATCGCCGCATCAGCACACTCTCGATATTCTGCTGACGAAGCGCGACAGGTAACCCTGCCGGAAGCGCGCCGACATAATGCGCCATGTGAAGTTGATCGATATGCGCCAAATCGACCGACCCTGAACCGGCGATTTCTCGTATCGTCTCCCACATTGTCTCCAAACGGAATTTTGCCATCGTATAGGGCGTGGAAGAGAAAAGATTGAGCAGCATGTCCCGTTTGACGTATTCCGCCCGGTGCGGAACCGTAACGATCCGGTCGCAGTATGGGGCGAGCGCGGGAACGTGGGGTTCGGACTCCGGTGTGACAAAGGAAACCAGCGTCATAGTATGACGACGCGAAAGATATTTGAGTACGTGAAAATTGGCCGTTCGCCCACCTGTGTCCGGCGGGTACGGTAACTGTGGAACGATCTGAAGGATGCGCATGGGTGTCTATGAGGGTGTATGGAAAGGGGGGGGCGCATCAAGGTAACACGGGGCGGGCCTTCCACCGAGATACCAGCGCAACGTCTCCCGGTTTTGGGCAAATTTGCCGGTGGCCTCCGTGTTTCTTCCGCCGGGCAACAGACGCCAAACACCCCACAGCGAGGTGCGCAGAACGACTCCGACAAACAGCGCAATGTGCCCCATATACCGATTCCATACGGAAAAATGCTTTCTCATGTAGATGTCTCGGCTGTGGTACAGCGCCACAAAACCGGCGTCCGGGCGGTCTGCGGAGCTTTGCGAGAGATGGTGGATCGCCTTGATGTCGGGGAGCAGATACACCTCCCACCCCGCACGGCAGGCGCGCAGACACCAGTCCACATCTTCCGAATACAAAAAAAACCGTTCATCGAGCAGACCTGTTTCCTCAACCATTTGTCTTCGCACCATCATACAGGCTCCCGGCACGGCATCCACACGCACAGGGCCAGACACAGGCGGTCGCCGGACGGCTCTGTTTGGGAATAAGCTTTCGGCCATCCAGCGACCCGGCGAGGGAAAGGCATGCGCGGAAATCTGTGGAGCGCCGTCGGGATGGATCAGCCGAGCGCCGGCAATACCGCACGACGGATGTTGGTCCATAAACGCTAACATATCGCGGACTGTCGACGATGTGACGACAAGATCAGGGTTGAGCAGAAGGGCAAACTCGCCCGACGATGCCGCAATGCCTTGATTGGCGGCAGCGGCAAACCCTCTGTTCCGCGTGTTCCGGATCAGATGCGCCTCCGGATATCGATCGGCGATCCAGTCTGCGCTGTCATCCCTGGAGGCGTTGTCTACGACCCACAAGTCTGCCACACCGTCCCGCACCAGAGGGGTTATGGCGTCGAGAGACGCGGATAGAGGGTTGCGCACGTTATAGGAGACGATAACGATGTTTAGTAGCATAGGCGGGCTACTTCCCTGACAGCGCCTCCCGGAACGGCTCGACATCCGCGCGAGTGACGCCGCGTGAGGCAAACAACGCAAACGTGTACACGACGACGCATACCACACCGGCTATCACTGGCGACGCATTACTTAGGGCATAGCCGGTTATTCCTATCACCGCGGTCGCAGGGAGCAGGGGTTTGAGGATCCCCTCCACACTCCATCCTGTGATACGGCGAAGGGTGAGGCTATATACGATCATACCCACCGTCCCGGTCATCACGGAAGCTACGGCGGCTCCTGCGTGTCCGGCGGATGGTATCAACACCGTATTTAGAACGACATTGATAACCAACTGCAAAAAAGCGATGCCGATGGCCATACACCGACGGTCCAGCGCGATCAGGGTCTGGCCGATCAGCAAATTGAACACCGCCGCGATTTCGCCCCACACAAGCGTTGATAGAGAACGCCCAGCCGGAATATATGTCTCGGTATACAAAAGTTCAACTATAGCGTCGGCGGCACAGGTTGTCACAACACACACAGGAATAAGGAGAATCAGAAGCGGTTTTATGCTTCTATCCAGCAACCCCTTCACCGCATCGGGTCGCTCTACCGCCGCGCGGGATACCAACGGAAAAAGCGACATCAGTACGGCGGTGGGGAAAATACGCAAGGCTTCGGTCAGCCGATAGGCCGCCGAATAATACCCGATTTCCGCGTCGTCACGCCAGAACGACAAAAGCAGGACGTCGATGCGGCCTGCAAACACGGCAAAAACGGCCAGTAGAATAAGCGGCAGTGCCTGAGCGAAAAGATGTCGAATCAGCGCGGGGTCGATCCGGGCTGCCGGGCGAACCAAACGACGCGACCACCCCATGACAAACAGCGTTCCCGGTACAAAGCCGATCATATACAGCGCCATGACCATCGGTAGCGAGATCCCGGGACGCAAAAAAGCGTAGAGAAGACCGACCAGCAAAAGACTTTCGAGCAGACGAACGGTCATGGGAATCTGCATCAGAAGTCTTGCCTGAAACACCTGCTCGTACACCTGACGAATCGACGGCATTTTGGAAGATACCACCAGCGCGGGGAGTAGCAGCCATACCAGATAGACGGTTTCTTCCGGGTAGCCGGGCAGCAAGACAAAGACAGCGGAAAGCGTGGCGCATACGGCGGACAGCACAAGACGCACGGCGAGCATGGCCGCGAGCAGGTCGGACACGCGCTGAGGATGGCGTGCCTGTTCGCGTACAAAAACCATGTGAAACCCCATCTCCGTGACAACGGCAAAATAACCGACACAGGCAAAAGCAAACGAAAACCGACCGTAGCCCGCTTCTCCGAAATGTCGGGCGACCAGTAAAACGGCCCACAAATCGAGGAGACGGCCGACGAGTTGTCCGACAAAAACGGTCAGTGCATTGCGGATCGCCTGTGTCTGCGGATCGCCTGACACCTACGTCTCCGACGACGGCAAGCGCCCGCCGGTCCGGTATAGCCGTTCGACGATGGCGGCTCCGAAAGCGACAAACAACAACGAATCTTTCTGGATAAATTGAGGAGAGGTGAACGACAGAGGGATCATGGCGATGAGAACAGCGTGTATGGCAAGCGCCAGCGGCTTTAGAAACGGGTCTGTGGTGAAACGATAGACCCGATAGCTGTGGACCACGATACGACCGTACCATAGAAGAAACACGACCAACCCGGCAAGTCCGATTTTCAGCCACAAATACAGATACGCGTTGTGTATGTACCAGGTAGGAATATCGTAAGGAATCAGCGGACGGTAATGGTAGAAGACGCCAAGTCCGTATCCCCAAAGCGGGTTGGCGGCTATAAGATCCGTCACGGCAGCAGATTCGGCCAGTCGATTTTTGACGGACAGGTCGAGCGTGCCGATAAAAAGCGTGCCGGCACGGTCTCCCAGCGCCTCGAAAATATCATACATCAAACGATCCATAAACAGCAGGACACCCGCCGCCATAACCGCTATGATCAACGTCCCCGTCCTGATCACCCGCCACCTCATGGTCGGCGTCATCCAGACAAAGGCGACGGCCAACGCCAAAACCGAGGCGACCCAATACCCTCTGGAAAAGGTGACGGCCAGCACGGCAACGCAAAACCCCGTCAGCGCCAACCCGGCCCATAGCTTCCACCCTGACGGTCTCCGGCAGATGGTCAGCAAAACGACCCCGACCAGCGTGCTGAAATACAGCGGTTCGCCTGAAGAACGGCGGCCTGCGAGCAACTCCCACAAAAACCGGGTATCGGTTATGTTCTGTACATACTCGTACAGGTTTACGACACCCACCGAGATACACAGGACGGCATAGGCAAGACAAAGCACGCGTATTTCGGAAACACGCCGTAGCGACAAAGCTACCGGGAAATACGCCAGCAAAAGAAGAAACGGAACCAATTCTCGCAACCACTTGAGCAGGTCGTTTCCATATAGCAGGGCGGGAATCAAGGAGAACAGACACAGCGCCAGAAACCACGCAAGAAGCCGGTCTGTTTCCGTTTCGGCGAGTGGCTGACGGGCGGTGATTCGGCGGGCGGTCCACCCGGCGACGGCGGTCCCGAAAAGCGCCACACAGGCGACTTCTCCAAGCGTGATATCTTCCGTGCTGCGGATAAACAGCGCCGACGCGCTCAGGGTAAGCGTAAGCCCTCCAAGCGGCGAGCCAAAACACCAGACCAGCAGACCGGAGGCCAGCAACCCTCCGCCGACGATCAAGGGTTCGACGCCGACAGCGACGGACAAGACACATCCGACGGCGAAGAACGTTCCGGCGACGCCGGGCGACAAGGGCAAGGGAGAGGAAGAAACAGGAAGAAGAAAACGCATGGCATGGACCGCCGAGCCGGAAAACACGGGTTTACCGAGGACGACCGCCTCTGAAGACGCGCCATTCCTGAAGGAGTTTTTCCACTTTGAGACCGGAGGGAGTCCGTTCCGTACGCGACCGGGCAAGCGATTCCAGCGCCAGCGAGAGAAAAAGTCCCACCAGCAGACCGGTCAGACAGGCGCCCCCGACGATAAACAGCCGTTTGGGAGCGTATTTGCGTTGGGGGGGTACGGCCCGGTCGATGATCTGTACGGTAGGCGTGTCGCGTGCCTCTTGGATACGCGCCTGTTCGTATTGTGGGAGCAGAAAAGCAAGAAGTCTAGTCTGTATTTCCACCTCACGGAACAAGCGAGCCAGTTCCAGCCCGACCGTGGGCAGTTCCGACAGACGACGTTTACCCACGTCGATCTGACCGATCATCTGTGCCACGTACGGGTGCGTAGGGCCAAGCATTTTTCGTAGCGCCTCGGCTTGCACTTCCATCGACATTACGCTTGCTTCGAGTTGCGCGCCTGCCATCAGCGCGGCCCGATTTTCCTCCGACAGTCCCAGCGTCCGGTGCTCCTCTTGATAGTCTTTGAGCGCTTCCTCGGACGCAGCCAACTGTTCGCGTGTCTCCCCCAATCGGCGTTCTATAAACAGTCGGTTGTTACGTGCCTGCTCGTTGACCAACGTCTTATTGATGCGATCCAGTTCGTCGATCATAAAGTTGGCGATCTGTGCGGCGCGGATGCTGTCTTCATGGATCATGCTGAGGATCAGCGTCTTTTCTTTGGTGACTTCGATATCGAGATCGGCATCCAAGGATTTCAGCGTTTCGTCCACCGTTTCTTTTTCATAATACCGCTGGAGATCGAAGACGCGGATTGTGGCTTCCCGCACCCGCCGACTTTCGAGAATGACAAGATACGTGTCTACCTCGTCATCTTTTCCCAGCCCGATCAGATCGAGTGTCGCGGCAAAAGAGGAAAGCCCTGTCCCACCCCCTGAAACGGGTGTTTCCGGCTTGGGTGGAAGCACGGTCGTTGTCGCTAAATAGGTTGGGGTAATGATCAGGCTGACGGCGACGGCCAGCACGGCGCTCGTTCCTGTCGTCCCTACGATAAAACGTCGCCATTTCAGCCAGACATAGAGATAGTCGAGCAGGGAGACGGAAGATTCTTCGGGAGACGAACTCATGAAACCTCAGCACAAACGTTGAAAAGGGAGCAAGAAGGGAGCACCCTTCCTGTGGCGGTAATCGGGCCGGCGGAGACAGACCCGGCAGGCATCAACATACGGAAAGACAAGGGCGGCGTCAAGATCGAGAGGGCGGTGCGGAGTGTATCGGGCCGAGGTGTCAATCGGATGGGAAGCAGAAACGAAACGCTTCCCAGCGTCCGGTGGCCGTCGGCGCGGCGAAAAAGCTGAAAGGTCGGAAGTGTGGGGGTTTGGCGGAAATCTCGCTTGACACGGCGCTTCAACGGATGATACCTTGAAGGGATGTCACGGGGTGTAGCGCAGTCCGGTTAGCGCACCTGCTTTGGGAGCAGGGGGTCGGGGGTTCGAATCCCTCCACCCCGACTTTGGAAGACAAGGGGTTGCGGGATTTGGGTATAACCCCTTTCCTGCTATGGTGACAAACTGGTGACATAACCCTGTCACTCCCCAAAGGTTAGCTGGTCCACGAATTGCCTGAAATGAAGCGCTGCGGTATGGTCGTACACCGCTGTCGTCTCGGCGGACTGGTGGCCCATGAGCGCAGAGACGATGTCCCGCGGGATACCCTTTGCCCTTAAATGCGTGGCGAAGGTGTGCCGCAGGGAGTGAAGCGAATAGTGACCCGGAAGCCCGGCCCGCTCCAACTCCTTTTTGAACCGGTGCGTTACCCAGCTCTTGTTTAAAGTTTGCCCCGGCTTCACCTCAGAGGCGAACAAGAAACCCTCCGGAAGCGGCACGCCCTCCAGTATCCGGGCAAGCTCCTTTGCGATAGGGAGCATCAGGCGTCTTCCGGTCTTGACTGCCAAAACACTGAGTACCCACCGATCGGTATCAATATCGATACCCTTCACATTCAAAATCTCGCCCCTCCGGCAGCCCGTGTAAAGCAGAAATTGCAAGAAGAGCCGGTAGTTCTCGTCCTTTACGCTCTCCAGCAGAATCCGGACCTCCAAAGGCGTCATCGCCTGTCGGTGCGATTCCTGTTTTGGCACCTCGACGCCGGCAAAGGGGTTGGAGTCGAGAAACTTCCACTTAACGGCCCTGGCAAACGCGGCCCTTAGCGCCCGCTGGTAGATCGATAGCGACGTCTTTGACACGCGGGCCCCTCGCTTCCATGCGCGCACATGCTCGTCTGTTATCTGCCGCAGTTTCATATCGCCTACCGTGCGAGAAAATGAGTCAAAGGCGTTGCCGATCAAGCTGAGTGTGGAGTCGGCCATCTCCATGTCGTGTTTGCACCGGTCCAGGTAGGTAGCGCGGTATGCCGACAGGGTGCTGTCTGTTTTCCCCGGCACGGTCTCGCCGAGCACGTCCCGAACCGTAAGAAGCCCCACGGTCTCTATTATGCCAAGCCGGGCCAACGACTCTCGTCTTTCCGCCTCGGCGAGCCACAACCGGGCTACAACCTCATCGGTCGTGCCAGTGTCGATACGCCGGCGCCTTCCGTCCGGCTCCGAGTAGTCAAGCTGGAACCTGCCACCACGTTCACGACGCCTCCTTAGACAGGCCACCGTCACCCCTTCTTTTCAGTTCGTGCAGTTCTTCGGACGCCGTCCGGATTCTGCCGGAGGCGATCCAGTCATCCAGTTCGTGGATGTCGAACCGCACGAAGATCGATCCCGGCATCTTGTGGTGCGGGATCCGGCGATGGGTGATATACTCATTGAGCGTGTGTATGGACACGCCCAGATATATGGCCGCCTCTGCCTTGTCGAGCCAGCGTACGGGCAGCGATCGTCCGGCCATCACACCACCCGCAAGGTTCTGGGCTGGCCGGGTCTTCTATCCAGCGCCCCTTTGTGTTCAAGCACAGTAACCACCTGGTGGATGTAGCGAAGTGACACCTGCATACCCTCGGCAATCTCCCGGTACGACGGCGAAAAACCATTCGACTGGACGTACCGGCGGATAAACTCCACAAACGCCCGCTGGCGGTCCGTTAGTGCCCTGCCTGTTCTATGCGAAATACCTGGCATCCCTGTATCCCGTCACCGTTCTTTTGTGTCCGATCCTGCATTACGCCTCAGATTGCACAGCCAGTCGCAATGCTTCAGGGTTTCGGATATGGGAAAATTCGACCTTCGCCCCGCCGGTCCCCGATACCACAACCGTCCCCGCGCCAACAATTCGTCCGGTTAGGCTTTGTTTCACAGATACCCCTTCGATTTTTTGGCGCGTAATCTCCACTTGCGATGCAGAGAGTATCCCCACCTTGCGGATCACGCGCTGGTTTGTCACCACGTATTCAGTTGTCCGGGCCCCAAGCCAGCGAATAAGCGTTACAAACACGATCAATACTGCCCACAGAGCCCTTGTATCTGGTATTACCAGGAACGGCCATGTTAAAAGGAAGAACGCGACGGGCAAGCGAAACACGTAAAAAGGGTGCAGCTTTGCCTGCATCATGATGGATTCTCCCGGATTCAGCCTGCTGTCGATGTAAGCCATTGCGACACC
>Ga0194132_10005825_pt1 | contig 19599 bp, 21 predicted proteins | sample TA2KigOf80mmetaG_FD_148612 | JGI IMG/M metagenome (GOLD analysis project Ga0194132, IMG submission 148612) | Freshwater microbial communities from Lake Tanganyika, Tanzania - TA2015054 Kigoma Offshore 80m | ecosystem: Environmental > Aquatic > Freshwater > Lake | place: Tanzania: Lake... | reverse complement strand
AACGTACCAGGGCGCTGACAGGCTGGCTCCATCACTACAACTGGCATCGGCCACACACCGCGCTGAACGGCTTGCCCCCGATCACCCGGGTCGTCTCCGCAGACAACCTGGTGAGACTCCACAGCTAGCGGCTGATCGTCGTCGTCGTCGACCCACCGAACAGACCGCTGGTGGCGCCGCCGAAGAGGATGTAGAGGCCCGCGTACGCGCTGATCAACCCGATGATCGTGTTCGAGATCGCGATGTAGTCCGAGTACCAGCGCACCGATACCTCGGGCACGGTGATCACGGCCCCCGGCTCGAGGGCGGGCGCCTCGGTGAGCGAATACGAGCGCCCGTTGCGGAACGTGACGAACGCGGCCTCCGGCTTCGCGCGGATGTTGAAGCCGCCGACGGCGGCGATGTAGTCGCGCGCGGTGAACTCCGGCCGGAAGTCCACGGGCGCGGTCGCCTTGACCTCGCCGTTCAGGTAGATCTTGTCCTCGAGCACCGGCAGCGTGACGACGTCCCCGTTCTCGAGCGCGATGTTCTGCGTCTCGTCCTTGTCGACGTAGAGCTTGTGCAGGTCCACGGGAATCCGCTGGGCGGGCCCGGCCGACGGCGTCCGGTCCACGAACGCGAGGCGCAGGTCCCCGAGCGTGCTCGCCCCGCCGACGCGCCCGACCACGTCGCGGATGCGGTCGCCCTGCGCGAGCTCGAGCCGCTGCGCGATCACCTGCTTGCCGGCGACCGCGCTCTTCGTGCTCGCGTCCGTGCCGACGAACGCGCCGCGCACGTCGACGACGTCCTGGATCCGGCCGACGCTCGGCACGAACAACGCGTCGCCCGCCTGGAGGTGCACGTCCGCCGGACGCGCGAGCGCGGTCCGCAGATCGACCGTGAGCGTCTCGCGGCGGCCGTCGGGGCCGAAGCGCGTGAGCCGCGCCTCGGCCGGCGCCCCGGTGGGCGAGACGCCGCCGACCAGCGCGAGCAGGTCGCGCAGCGAGCCGCCGGGCTGGAGCTCGTACTCTCCGGCCCGGCCGACCGCGCCCGTGAGCGTGACGGTCGCGGCCCGCACGGGCACGTGGATGCGCATGCCTTCGAGCACGAGCGGATTCTGCGTCGCGTCGCCGCCCAGCTCGAAGCGCAGCAGGTCGTACTCGCGCAGCGTGCCGTCCTTCGCGGTGACCTGCACGCGGCGGATGCTCCCGCGCGGCGTCGGACCGCCGGCGCCGAGGACCGCATCCTGGAGCCGGCGCGCCGACGAGATCTGCACGGTCGCCGGGCGCTGGACCTCGCCCGTCACCGCGATCTCGAACAGCCGCGGCTGCGTCACCGCCACGACGACGTCCGCGAACCTGAAAAAGTCGCGCGCGCGCTCCTGCACCGTGCGCGTGGCCTGGAGCACCGTGAGGCCGCCGATCCGGATGTTGCCGAGCGGGGGCAGGCTGACGTTGCCGTCGACGTCGACGATGACGGCGAAGCGCTGGACGTCGGTGCGGCCTGCGATCTGGATCTCGACGCCGTCGCCGGGGCCGAGCACGTAATCCGGCGGCACCACGAAGCGCTGCGCCGGGATGCCCGGTGGTGCCGCGATGTCGAGCCGCGACCCGGACGTCGGCGGCGTGGCGGTTGCGGGCGCGGGCGGCACGACCGTCGGCGGGGTCACGATGGGCGAAGGCGGTGGAGCCGGGGCCTGCCCGAACGCGGCCGCCGGAGCGAGCATGACCACCACCAGGAGTGCGGCGACCACACGGGAAAAGATATGTCGTGTCCGAGGGTTAGGAGACACGGGCATTAGCGGAAGATTCTCCCTTTTCGGCGCCGGTAGCGTCAAGAAAAAAGCACAGGTTTTTCATAGTTTGCTTGACAGTTCCGCTCCACCATCCGTATGATTCGCGGCGTCCCAGGGATACCGCCTGTTGAGCCTTCCATGACGCCCCATACCGCCCGAGCGGGTCTGCTGGCTGCCGGACTCCTCCTGAGCCTCGCGGCCGGCTTCGGCATTCATGCATTCTGGACCACGCGCGTTATTGCGCCGTCATCGCAGGCCCCGTCGCCCCTGACGACGGCCGATTCGCTGCAGTCGGCCTTCGTCCAGGTGGCCGAGCGCGTGCGTCCGGCGGTGGTGAACCTCGGCACGGTGCAGATGTCGCGGACCGCGCGCCGCCCCGCCGTGCCCGGTCCGTTCGCCGATGACCCTGTCTTCAAAGACTTTTTCGACCAGTTCTTCGGGCGCCGCGGGCAGGGGCCGTCGGAAGAGTTCCGCCAGTCCGGCCTCGGCTCCGGGGTGATCTTCGACAAGCGCGGCTACGTGCTCACGAACTTCCACGTCATCCGCGGCGCGGACGCGGTGACGGTGCGTCTGTCCACCAGGCAGGAGCTGCGGGGCCGGATCGTGGGCACCGACCCTAAAACCGATCTCGCGGTCATCCAGTTCCAGCCCGAAGGGCCGATCACCGTGGCGACGCTCGGCGACTCCGACGCCGTCCGCGTCGGCGAATGGGCGATCGCCATCGGCAACCCGTTCGGGCTCGACCAGACGGTGACCGTCGGCGTGGTGAGCGCGACGGCGCGAGCCGACGTCGGGATCGCCACGTACGAGAACTTCATCCAGACCGACGCGTCGATCAATCCGGGCAACTCCGGGGGGCCGCTCGTGAACCTCCGCGGCGAGGTGATCGGCATCAACACCGCGATCGTCGCCGCGGGCCAGGGCATCGGGTTCGCGATCCCCGCCAACATGGTCAAGCGCGTCACCGGCCACCTCGTCGACCGCGGCAAGGTGATGCGCGGCTGGCTCGGCGTGTCGGTGCAGCCGCTCTCGCGGGAGCTGGCCGACTCCCTCGGCGTCACGGACACGCGCGGCGCGGTGGTCGCCCGGATCTATCCGGACAGCCCGGCGGCGAAGGCCGGACTCACGCAGAACGACGTGATCGTGGGCTTCGACGGCAGTCCCGTGGAGGACTACCACCACCTCCAGCGCCTGTCCGCGGACGCGGAGGTGGGTAAGACGGTCAAGATCGACTACGTGCGCAAGAGAGAGCGCAAGACCGCCGAGCTGAAGATCGCCGAGGCGCCCGACAGCGCCTCCCCGAAGTAACCGCCGCTCACGCGACGAACGGCGGGATCGGCGGGACCTCGAGCTGGCGCGTCGTCACGAGGCGCACGCCGGGCACGTCGCGCGCGACTTCCACCGCCCGCTCGAGCGCGCCCGTGCCTTCCAGCGTCACCACGCCGTCGTCCGCCTCCACCGAGATGCGATAGCGCCGTGTCTCCGCGTTGATCGCCAGCGCGACCTGCACGCGCGAGGCGAGCGCGCGCGAGGCCACCGTGCGCCGCGCGGCGTCGGTCGTCGTCACTTCGGGACGGCGCGCCGCCGTCTCGATCATGTCCACCGCCGCCTCGTAGCTGAGCCGCTCGGTGCTGAGCGTGAAGTCGTAGAGCATCGGGTCGGCGAGGTCCACCTCGTAGAGGTAGCGCATGCGGCCGGCCTTCTCGGCGTCGTCGCGGCGCACGAAGTCCGCGGCGGCACGCTGGGTCGGCGTCTCCCCCGTCATGTCCGTGGTGCGCTTGATCCAGCGCTTCACGCGCACCTCGAACGGCGCGATGACCCGCGCGCGCACGACGTGCGGGATCCCCCGCAGGAGCCACTGGCCGCCACGGCCCATCAGGACCGCGTTGTCCATCTCCGCGAAGTCGAGCAGGCTCGTCTGGAGGATGGTGATGTAGTAGCGCGTCTCCGTGTCGAAGCGCTCGAACAGCGTCGGCTTCGACTCGTCGAGGTGCGAGAGCTTGTCCTCGGCGACGCCGTAGCGGCGCGCCACGTCGAGCACGAGCTCCTGGTCGACGTAGCGATAGCCCAGGCGCTGCGCGAGCTTCATGCCGATCTCGGGACCGCCGGCGCCCATCTGGTGGGAGATGGTCACGACCGCCATGGTTTCACCCCCGTCGGTACTTGTCCCTCACGGCGCCGGGCGCGATGGCGATGCGCTTGCCCGCGACGTCGTCCAGGATGTACACCTCGTCGCTCAGGGAACCGCTCGCGAACACCTCGAAGACCTCGAGGGCCGCCTCCAGTGAGTCGTTCGGGCGCTGCTGCATCAGCTCGTCCACCGCGCTCACCGGCATCCGCTTCACTGGTTCCTCCTCGAAGTGGCGCAGAGCCTACCCCAGCGCCCGCAGCCGAACAAGCGGTCAGACCGCGTGCGGGATCGCGGGAACCGGGAGGGCCGGGAACACCGGCGACTCCACCGGCGGGACGAACGTCGAGGCCGGCCACGGGCCGCTCGGGACCACCGCCACGTCGCCCGCGTGCGTCGCCACCGGCGCGATCCGCGCGAGGAACGTGGCGACCTCGGCGCGGCGGACGAGGAAGGCGAGCGAGATCGCGGTGTTCGCGCCGCCGCCGGTGGTGCGGCTGCGCCAGGTCGTCAGGCCGCTCGCCTCGGCGATGCGGTCGGCGACGACGGTGATGCGCCGCGGATCGACGTCGCCGAGATGCAGCGCGAGCACGCTCACCCGCATCTCCACGCGGCCCCTCACGAGCCGGAGGCCCGCGCGGATCGCGGCGGCGCGCGGGGCGAGCCACGGCTCGACCTCCGTCACCGTGACGCCATACGGCAGCGGGAAGAACGGCCCGGGCGTGGTCGCCGCGGTCTGGACCTCGCGGTGCCGGGTGAGCGCGTACGGCGTGCGGCGCGGGAGGGCGTCCAGGGGCGTGAAGAGAATCACGAGCCCGCCGATACGCCGGAGCAGCAGGGGACCGTCGCCGACGCCCGTCGCCGGGAGTCGCGAGGCTTGAGGCGGCCGCTCCAGGATGCCGTAGAGATGGTGCAACATTCGCCCCTCGCGTCGGAACGTTGCCAGGAGGGCTCGAGGTGGCGCGGAGCGTACGCCGCACCCCGGCGGCCGTCAAGGGTTACGCCATAATGAAGCGGCATGCGTCTCGCGGGCATCGCCGTGCTCCTGGCGCTCGTGACCCTGGCATCCGCGGCGGGGGCGACGCTCCCTCCCGACCTGCCCGCGCCGCAGCGCGCGCGCCTCGACGCCGTCGCCCAGGCCGCCGCCGTCTCGACGCACGTGGAGGCGGAGCCGTTCGTCGGGCAGCCGGAGGTCTTCGAGTACCTGCTGAACCATCCCGAGTTCGCGACGCGGGTCACCCGCGTGCTGCGGGTCGCGCGCTACCGGATCTGGCGCCAGGCCGACGGCCTGTGGCTCGACGACGGCTGGGGCGCGGTGGGGCGCTTCGACATCGTGTACGCGCAGGCGCGCACGCGGGTGATGCACGCGCGCGGCGTGTACTCGAAGCGGCTGCTGCCGGACATCCACGGCGAGGCCGTCGTGATGATCCAGTACGACGTGAAGCCGGGGCCGAACGGCCGCAGCCTCATCGCGGCGACCGTGACCGGCCACGTGAAGCTCGACAGCGGCCTGCTCAGCGGCCTCACGAAGCTCGTGACGCCGGTCGCCCGCGCCAAGGCCGCGCGCGAGGCGCACACGCTGGTGAAGGTCTTCGCGAAGGTCGCGCGCGCCGCGGACGAGTCTCCGGCGACGCTCTGCCAGGACCTCGCGCAGCAGCCGGACGTGTCGCCGCGGGATCTGGCCGGCTTCTGCCGCCTCCTCAGCGTTCGCTGAAGCCGAGCGCGACGCGGGCCCGGCGGATGCGCGCGTGCGCGTCCGCGTGCTCGGGCTGAAAGGCGAGGACCGCGCGCGCCGCCGTCTCGAGCTCCGCGTGCTTGCCCTGCGCCTCGAGCGCGTCCCACAGCAGGTAGTGCGCGCGCGCCGTCTCCGCGTCGATGCGCAGCGCCTCGCGGCACGCCGCTTCCGCGTCCGCGTACTTCGCCTGCGCGAGGAGCGCGGCGGCGAGCTCGACGTGCGCGCGGACCGTGCGCGGCTTGAAGCGTACCGCCGTCCGATAGGCGGCTTCGGCGCCCGCGTGATCGCCGAGCTCCGCGAGCAGCTCACCCATGTCGCAGTGCGCGCGCACGTAGTCCGGGCGCACCGCGATGGCCGCGTCGAACGCGGCGCGGGCCTCGTCGAAGCGCCGCTGCCAGTAGAGCGCGACGCCGAGGCCGCGCCGCAACACCGGATGATCCGGCCGCAGCCGCAGCGCCTCGCGGTACGCGGCTTCGGCCTCCACGTGTCGTGCCTGGCGGCCGAGACCGAGGGCGAGGTTGTGCCACGACTTCACGTCGTCGGGCACCAGGCGGATCGCTTCCCGCAGCGCGGCCTCGGCCTCGGCGTGGCGCCCCTGCGAGCCGAGCGCGACGCCGAGCTCGCAGTGGTAGTCCCCCTCCGCGGGATTCAGCGCGACCGCGCGGGCGAAGGCGGCGGACGCGCCGACGTAGTCGCCGGCCGCCCCGAGCGCGAGCCCGTGATGCGCGTGGAGCTCCGGATCGTCGGGGCGGACGCGGACCGCCGCGGCCCACGCGTGCGCTTCGTCGCGCCAGCGGGCGGCGCGCTGGTACGTGGCCGCGAGCATCCGGTACGGCGCGACCCACGCCGGACGGAGCCGCGCGGCCTCGGTGAGCGCGCGCACCGCCTCGTCGAAGCGGCCCTGGCGCTCCAGCGTGACGCCGAGGTGGTGATGCGCCTCCGCACGCGCCGGGTCGATCGCGACCGCCTCGCGAAGAATCGCCGCCGAGTCCACGAGCCGGTGGCGCTTGCGCAGCGCGATGCCCGCGCGCACGCGCACCTCCGCGTCGGCAGGCAGGAGCTTCGCGGCCTCGCGATACGCGCCGGCGGCCTCGAGCATGCGGCCGCGACGCTCGAGCGCGCGGCCGAGCGCCGTCCACGTGCGCGCGTCGTCGGTCCGAAGGCGAAGCGCGTCGCGGTAGGCGGCGCACGCCTCGCGGTAGCGCCGCTGCTCGACGAGCACGTCCCCGAGCTCGCGGCGCGGCGCGGGCGCGGCCTCGGCCTCGCGCAGCACGGTCTCCGCGTCGGCGGGCTTTCGCTGGCGGCGCAGCACGACGGCGAGGTTCGTGCGCGCGGTCGCATCGCGCGGGCTGAGCCGCAGCGCCTCGCGCAGCGCGGCTTCCGCGTCGGCGTAGCGGCCCGCACGCTCGAGCGCGAGGCCGAGGTTCAGATGGCCGCGCGCGAGATCGGGGCGCCGCGCGACTGCCTCCGAGAACGCCGCGGCCGCGTCGCCGAACCGGCGCTGCTCGAAGAGCACGCGGCCGAGCTCGAGCCTCGCCCCGGCGTGATCGGGCGCCACGTCGACCGCTTCGCGCAGCGCGCCCTCGGCGTCGCCGGCGCGACGCTGGCGGCGGAGCACGGTCGCGAGCTCCAGGCGCGCGGCGACGTCCGCAGGCTGGGCGGCGACCGCATCGCGCAGCATCCGCTCGGCGTCGTCCAGGCGGCCGCGGCGGACGAGCGCCCGCGCCTCGTCGAGCTGTTCAGGCATGCGCCGATTATCCCGTGGCACCGGCGTTGCACATACACGTTGTATGAACGGCGCGCGGCCCCGTCTCCAGCACGTGCACTACTGCCCGCTCTGCGCGAGCACGTACCGTGCGGAGTGCCGGTGCCGCGCGCCGGAAGACATCACGCACCTCTGCGCGACCTGCCTCGACTACCTCTTCGCCGACGAGAAGCGCGCCGCCTGAGGGTTTCTCGCACGTGGCCTGCATGAACAGGCGAATCCGCTGCGGTGACCACGATCACCAGAGCCGGTCCCCTGCCTCCGTCGCCAGCGCGTCCGCCCTGCCGTTGTAGTGCGCGAAGTCGTCCCGCCCCGCCCACGCGGACTGATGCCCGCGCTGGTGGCGATAGCTGACGCGCAGCCCGCGCCGCGCGATGAGGGCGTGGCACGCGTCGATCACCGTGGCGACGATCGGATCGCGCGCCTTCCACCGCCCGTCCATCCACGCGCCGACCCCTTCGTAGTCGTGGACGATCGTCACGGCGGCGCGCTCGGGGACCAGCGTGAGCGCGAGATAGAGCGCGGCGAGCTCCGCAAGGACGTTACGGAGGCGTGAGAGCGCCTCGTTGAGTCCCGCGCGTGTGTTCAGCGGCGCGATGCCGGCGCCGGCGAAGACCTCCATCACCGTGTGGCCGGCTTGCGCGACGACCTCTTCGTCCTCGTCGCCGCGCTTCTCCACGATGACGACGCCGACACCGCCGAGATGATTGCCGTCGACGAAGGCCCACAGCCCCGGCGTGAGCGCGGTGCCTTCGCCGCGGAGCATCGCCTCCGCGAGCTCGCGCGACGCGACGGACTGATACTTGGCGCCACGCACGCCCTTCACCTTCGCCTCGCACTCCGGCCACGTGGCGTAGATGCCGCGGACGCTCTCGGGCGCGGTGACGACGTAGACCTTCGGCACGTATGGAGCGTAGCAAACGCGGCTAGACTCATCGGCATGAGTGAACCTGTCTCCGAAGAGCGCCAGAAGGCCTTTCTCGAAAAAGCCCGCAAGGGGATGCTGACGTGGCTCTCGAAACGCGAGGGCGGCGCGGCGACGCTGGCGGAGATGCACGAGCACAGCGCGGAGCGCTATCTGATCGCGCACCAGGGCTTCTCGAAGATGATGGAAGGGCTCGTGGGCGACGCGCTGGTCGACTTCGATCGCCCGACGATGACCGCGACGCTGACGGAGGCGGGCCGCAGCTACATCGCGTAGGAAGTGATCGCGCAGGAAGGGTGGAGCCGGGGGCGGGAGTTGAACCCGCGACCTACTGATTACGAATCAGTTGCTCTGCCTCTGAGCTACCCCGGCGCCCGTCACGAAGTCTACCATCACGCGCGTTTGACACGCGCGCCACGCGTCCCTACTCTCGCGCGATGCGTTGGGCACTCCCGCTCGCCCTCGCGGGCTATGCGCTCGCTGCCGCCGCGGTCGGCTGGTGGCTCTCCGCGCTCGTCGCGCCGGTCGTCGCGTGGCTCCTCTGGCGGCGCCACCCGCACGCGCGCTTCGCCGCGTACATCTTCCTCTCGGTCCTCACCGCGCGCGGGCTGGCGGGGGCGTGGCCGCTCGCGGCGTTCGCCATCGCGGCCATCGTCCTGCTCCAGCTCCCCGCCGCGCACCGCGTGTGGCCGCGCCTCACGTGGGGCCGGCCGCTGCGCTAGAATGCCGCCATGAAATTCCTGTGTCTCGACTGCGACGAGGCGATGAAGCTCCACTCGACCGCGGGCCCCGACGAGGGCTCGCTCACCGTGACCTTCCGGTGCCCCGAGTGCGGCTTCCGCGTCGCGATGCTGACCAACAGCTTCGAGACGCAGATGGTGAAGAGCCTCGGCGTGAAGGTCGGCGGCGGGCCCGCGCCCGCGACGCCCTTCCAGCACATCACCGCGTCGATGGCCGGCGCGCGCCCCGACGCGTTCGAAGGCGACGTCCCCGCGGGCGCCGCGGCCACCGGCGGCGGCTGTCCGTTCGGCGCCATGGTGAACGAGGCCGCCGGCGAGAATCCCAGCACGGTGACGTGGACACCCGAGGCCGCCGCACGCGTCGGCAACATCCCCTCGTTCATCCGGCCGATGGCGAAGCGCGCGATCGAGCGGTTCGCCGAAGCGCAGGGCTATCCGACCGTGACCGAAGCGGTCATGGACGAAGCCCGCGGCGCGATCGGCATGTAGCGTGACGCGCGTCGACCTCGTCAATCGCATGGCCCCGGCCGCCGGGTGGTCGAAAGCCGCCACCGAGCGCGCGCTGCGCGCGATGCTCGCGGGCATCCGCACCTCGCTCAAGCGGGGCGAGGCCGTGACGCTGGTCGGATTCGGGACGTTTGCGGTCGCGCGCCGCAAGCCGCGGACCATGCGCAACCCGCGCACGGGCCAGGCCGTGGCCGTCGCCGGGCGCATGCCGCGCTTCAAGCCGTCCAAGGAGCTCAAGCAGGCCCTTCGCTGAGCCAAAATGCTTGGCCGCCCCCGCGGGCGCCCGTAGAATGTCCCCCGGTGGCCGCCATCCGTTTCGCGCTGCTGTCGCTGCTCGCCGTCGCCCTGCTCGGACCTGACGTCGCCGCCGCTCAGAACGGCCGCCCGCCGAACGGCCTCACCGCCGAGGCGTTCATCCTGCTCGATCCCGTCGGGAAGCCCGTCTTCGCCAAGAACGCGGACGAGGACCACGCGCCCGCCAGCCTCGTCAAGATGATGAGCCTCTACCTCGCGTACGAGGACATCGAGCGGGGCCGCGCGGACCTCGAGGACCTCGTCTACATCTCCCGCAACGCCGTCCTCACGCCGCGCTACCGCATGGGCCTGCGCCTCGGGGACGAGGTGCCGTTGCGCATCGTGATGGAAGGGGTGGCGATCGCCTCGGCCAACGACGCGGCGACCGCGCTCGCCGAGCACCTCGGCGGCGGCGACGAGGGCGTGTTCGTGGCACGTATGAACGCGAAGGGCCGCGAGCTCGGCCTCACCCATACGCGCTTCGCGAATGCGCACGGGCTGCCGGATCCGATCCAGCGCACGAACGCGCGCGACATGGCGACACTGATCGGGCGCCTGCTCACCGATCATCCGGACTCGCGCACGATGCTGGGAGGCCAGACGTTCGTGTACGCGGGCCGCATGTACGCCCGCCACATCTCGCTCTTCCGCGATCCGGGCGGCGTGCAGGCGCTCAAGACCGGCTTCACGCGCGAGGCCGGCTACAACCTCGCGGTCTCCGCCTGGCGCAACGGCCAGCAGTTCCTCATGATCGTGCTCGGCGCCAGCAGCCGTCAGAATTCGTTCCTCGACGCCAAGAAGCTCCTGCGGCACGGCTTCGTGGAAGCCGGCCTCGACGCGCCGGAACCGGAGCGGCCGCGCACGATCAAGACGAAGACGAAGTCGAAGCCGCAGAAGCTCCGCGCCAAGCGCGCCACCATCGCCCGCTGATCTTCGCGTAGACTCCCGGCCGTGCCCCCCATCCGCGGAGACGTCTTCGACGCCTACGGCACGCTCTTCGACGTCCCCTCGGTCGTCGAGGCGTGGTGCCATCGCGGCGGCGCGCCACACGAGCGCCTCGGGCTCGATCCCGACTGGGTGGTCACGAGCCTCGACGCACTGCCGCCGTCCTAGACCGCCGGGCCGTCCTCGAGATACTCCGCGTCGATGTTGACGCGCCACGGATCGAAGCGGCCGAGTCCGAGAAACGTCCGAGCGGCCAGGAGCCCCGTCGCGATCGCGTGATCCTGGTTGTTGTACTTGAACATTCCCGAGCGCCCGATCGGGAGGAGGTTCGTCAGCGTGTCCATCCACCGCTTCATCACGTCGACCTGGCGCGTCGAGCCGAGGTCGATGACGGGATAGGCCTGCGGGCTGCGCACGACGAACGCCGAGCGCAGGCGCTCGCGCCGCGCGAGACCGGAGCGCGCGAGCTCCGCGGACGCGAGCTCCACGAGCGCGGCGTCGGACTCGCGCGCGAGCTCGTCGCCCGGCGTGACGAAGTACTCCACCGTGACGGGCGTCACGTCGCCGTCACCGGCCATGGCGCGGGAGAACCGCCGGTGGTTGGTCACGCGCGCCATGCGCAGCTCGGGCGCGTGCACGTAGATCCACTGGTCCGGGAACGCTTCCCCTTCGAGGACGAGGTGCACGCCGATGTGATCGCGGTAGCGCAGCGCCGCCGCGGCGCGCCGCACCTCTTCGGGCGCGCCGGGCTCGATCATCGCGATGGTGTCGGTGATCGACGCGCTCGACAGAAAGACGTTCGCCTCCAGCTCCTGCTCGCGCCCCTCGCCCGTGCGTCCCACCACGCTCCGGATACGTGAGCCCTCGCGCGTGATCCGGCTCGCGCGCCAGCCGGTGCGGACCACCCCGCCCCGCGCTTCGACCATCGCGCGCAGGCCCTCGTAGAGCTGGCCGGTGCCGTGGCGCGGATAGAGGAAGCGGTCGACGAGCGTCTTCACGCGCGGGCCGCGCCCTGGGGCGAGCGCGCGGGCGATCGCCACCCCGAGGTTCAAGCCCTTGATCCGCTGCACCGCCCATTCCGCGCCGATCTCCGCGCACGGAATGCCCCACACCTTCTCCGTGTACGTCTTGAAGAACGTGCGGTACAGGCGCCAGCCGAACTGCGCGGCCACCCAATCCTCGAACGTGACCGGCTCGCGCGGGGCCAGCCGGGCGCGCGTCCGCGCCCACGCGTAGCTCCCCGCCATCGCGGCGGCGGCGCCGACCCCGACGCCCCGCAGCGCGTTCACGGGGGTGAGCGGATAGTCGAACAGGCGGTTGCGATAGAGGATGCGGGTCAGGCGCTCGACCGGCACCACCGCGTCGCGGAGCACGTCCGTGAAGAGCTGCCCGACCTCGGCGTTCTTCGTGTAGAAGCGGTGCGGCCCGATGTCGAAGCGGCAGCCGTCGTGGCGCAGCGTCCGCGCGAGGCCCCCGACGCCGTCCAGGCGCTCGAGCACGGTGACCCCTGCGCCGTGGCGCGACAGCTCGTGCGCCGCCGCCAGGCCCGCGGGTCCCGCGCCGATGATGACCGCGTTCATCGCCGCGCCGCGCTGGCGTCGCGTGGGCGATGTACGCGGAAGTCGCCGTAGCGCTCACCCGGATCGTAGCGTTCGGCGAGGCAGCGCTGCAGCGGCCCGGTCGCCGTGACCGCGGTGCCGGCGTCGCGCGCGCCGAGCGATTGCACGATGAGCCGCGGCGGACGGCGCGCGAGGTCCTCGCAGATCGCGTCGGCCTGCCCGCCCGGCCGCATCAGGAGATCGAAGAGCGCGCCGTAGCGCGTCGGATTGCGGCGGCCGGTCAGCGCGTACAACGCCGGCGCCGTGTCGGCCGCCACGAAGATGTAGTCACCCGGTCTGGTCTCGCGCTCGACGACGCCGACGAGGCCGGACACGACGGCCGCATCGGCTTCGCTGCGGAACCGGAAGGCGCCGAACGGCGCGGCCACGGTCACGCGCGCGCCCGCATACTCACGAAACGCCTGGACGACGGAGCCCGGCACGGGGAGGAGCAGCAGCGCGGCGGTCACGACGGCGGCGCCGTGCCATCCCGCACGCGGCCCCGCGGCACCGGCGCCGAGCACCGCGGCGAGCGCGAAGAAGGCGGGCGTGGTCACGTGCGCCCAGTGCGAGAGCGCGCTCGAGCCGACGACTCCCTTCGGCAACGCGAACGCCGCCCAGAGCACGAACATCGCCACCAGGCCCGCGGTGCCGTCGGCGCGAAGCCGGCGCCACGCAAGCGCGACGAGCAGGACGAGCGCCGCGGGAAACACGTAGGCCGCGGCGACGCCGGTCACGATCACCCCGTCCCACAGGAGGCGGGCGAAGTCCGCGAGCGCGGGGGCGGTCACCAGCCGCGCGGCGTGGCGCTCCAGCACCGCCCACTTGGTGAGCAGGCCGCTCGCGAACGTCAGGCCCGGTGCGGTCGCGTGGGCGACGCTGCCGAGAACCGCATCGGCGACGAAGGGGCGGAGCACCGGGGCCATCGCGAGGGCGCCCGCCAGGGCGACGAGCGCGCCGCCGGCGGCCAATCGCCCGGCCGGACGCACGCCGCGCGTCGCGAGGACCGCGACGCCCATCGCGAGCGCGGCCGCGCCGACCTCGTAGACGCGGAACAGCATCGCGACGCCGAGGCATGCGCCCGCGAGCTCGAGACGTCGCGGCGCGGGCGCGCGCCCGTCGACGACGATGAGGGTCGCGGCGACGAGGCACCACAGGAGGTACACGTGGAGATACGTCGGCCCGACGTAGTAGCCGGGGACGCCGGTCCAGAACACGAGGAGCGCCGTGACGACGCCGACCAGCGTCGAGCGGCTCAAGAGCCGCCCGAGGTGGAACGCCACCACCGCGACGAGCGCGGACACGAGCGCCCCGAGCGCCAGGAGCACGGTGACGTCGCGCGAGAGCGTCCGGTAGACGAGCCACGGCAGCGCCACCTCGCCGGGCGGGAACAGCAGCCAGAAGTCTGCGTACGGCAGGTCCCCGAAGGCCAGGCGTACGGGATCGTTCACGTACTCCGCCATGTCGTCCATTGGAACCGCGCTGGGCAGACGCACGAGCACCGGTACGACGCAGACGACGAAGACCGACACGGACACGAGCGGCGTGGGCAGGGCCTCGAGGCGACGCGCGAGCGTGCTCAGGATGGCGGGCAGTGTACCGACAAAAAGAGCGAGCCGTGCGGCTCGCTCTTTTTTGGACGCCCGAAGCTTCCTCGGCGACGTTACCGCTTGCCGGCCAGCTTCTTCCGCTTCACGTACGCCCAGATCTTCTTGGTCATGTCCGAGGGGCCGATCGGCGAGCTCCCGAACACCGACTCGAGCGAGTCGTCGCAGCCCTTGAAGTTGATCGAGTACCCGCCGAACGCCTTTCCCTTCGCCTTCGCCTTCGCCATAAGCCCTCCCTGAAAGGTTGTGCCGCGCTCGCGCGGCTGCCGTCCCTGGGGGGTATTACTACCACATGTACGAGGGGCGCAACAGGAAAAACCCCATCCGTAGGGGCTCCCTCCCCGGCTAAAAATACCCGGGGAGGGTACCACCCGGCGGGCGGCTCAGCGGCTGCGGAACGCGGGCATGACCTCCCGCGCGAACCAGCGCAGCTGCTCCTTGAAGTCCTTCGGCGAGAGGCCTTCGGCCCAGTGGATCATGAAGTCTTCGAGGCCCGGATACTTCGCCTCGATGGACTTGATGCCCTCGATGACGTGGCTCGGCGGCCCGCAGAACCACGCCTTCTGCTGGATGCCGTCGGCGAGGTTCGGCGTGCGCGCCGGCGCGCCGGGCTGGCCCCACGTGCGGCCCTGCTCGTCCGCGTAGCGCACGAAGCCGAACGGCGCGAACCACTTGTAGCGCTCGTCGTGCGCGTCCTCCACGCGGCGTTTCGCGTCTTCCTGCGTGTCCGCCAGATAGATGCCCGCGCCCCAGCACACGTCCTCGCCCAGCTGCTTCTGGAAGCCGTGCTTGAGGCACGCCTGGTGGTACGCCTTGATGACGTCGTCGAGGATCTTCTCGCCGTTGAGCGTGACCATCGCCTTGAAGTTCTTGCTGCCCATGTAGTCGATCGACTTGCTGCTCGCGATCGGCATCCACACCTCGACGGGCAGGTGCTTCGGGCGCGGCACGCAGGTGATCTCCTTCATCTGGTAGCCGCGGTACTCCACGGGCGGCGGCACGTCGTACGCCTTGCCGTGGTGGCTGAAGGACTCCTTGTCGAAGCACTTCAGCATGAGGTCGACCTGCTCCTCGAACAGCGTGCGGTTCGCCGCCTGGTCGATGACCGGCGCCCCGAAGCTCTCGACCTCGCGCGAGTGATAGCCGCGCCCCACGCCCATGATCACGCGGCCGTCGGTGACCCAGTCGGCCATCGCGTAGTCCTCGGCGAGGCGGATCGGGTGCCACATCGGGAGCACGTTGAAGCCGCAGCCGAACTTCAGCTTGCGCGTCTGGGTGGCGAGCCACAGCGAGAGCTGCACGAGGTTCGGGAACACCTCGTAGCCTTCGTGCTGGAAGTGGTGCTCGGCGGTCCACATCGCGTAGTAGTCCAGCTCGTCCATGAGCTGCGCGACGTCGCGCGCGGTGAAGAACGGCTCGACCAGCTTGTCGTTGCCATAGCGGCGGGCGTCGGCGGGCGTGCCCTTGAGACCGATGTTCTCGAGCTCGATCTGACCGACGTACAGCATGTGGAAGCGCTTGATCATGGAAGCGGTCCTTTCGTCAGGTCTTGTTCTACTGAGCGGTCCAGCCCCCGTCCACGACGAGCGTGGCGCCGGTGACGTACGACGCGCCCTCGCTCGCGAGGAAGCGCGCGACGGCGGCGACTTCTTCGACGGTCCCGCGGCGGCCGAGCGGCACGAGCGCGCGGATGAGGTCGAGGTTCGCGCCGACCCCGCCCATGACCGTGGGCGCGTCGGCCGCGAGGATGGCCTTCGAGTTCGCGCGCAGCCCGGTCTCGATCGGCCCGGGACAGATCGCGTTGACGGTGATGCCGTGCTTCGCGCCCGCGGTGGTCGCGAGCTGGCGGGTGATCCCGACGACGCCGTGCTTGGACGCGACGTACGCGGTCCCGCCGCCGCCACCGATGAGCCCGGCCACCGACGCCATGTTGATGATGCGCCCGGCGCCGCGCGGCACCATCTCCTCGAGCGCGCGCTTGCAGCCGAAGAACGTGCCGGTGAGGTTGATCGCGATCACGCGCTCGAAGAGCGCGGGCGTGATCTGCTCGACCGGCGCGTAGCCGTCGAGCACGCCGGCGGCGTTGACGATCGTGCCGAGCGGCCCGAGCTGGCGCACCGCCTCGCTCACCGCGCGGTCGACGTCGTCCCAGCGGCTCACGTCGGCGGGAATGAACGCCGCGCGTCCCCCCGCCTTGGTGATCTGCTCCACGGTCTGCGTGGCGCCGTCGGGCAGCAGGTCCACGACGGCGATCGGCGCGCCGCCCTCGGCGAGCGCCTTCGCGATCGCGCTGCCGAGCCCGGAGCCGCCGCCGGTGACGATGGCGCACCCACTGATCACGCGCTGGTCGTTCATGCGGCGAACTCTAACATGCGGTCACGTTCGCCGGCCCCGCACCCGCCGACGTCGCGGTGTATCCGACGCGGCACGTTGACCGGGCGGGGTCCCGTCGCTAGGCTGGCGTCACGATGTCCACGCCGCGGTATCAGACCGGTCGTGCCCGGACGTGGCGGATGCCGAGAGAGACGTACGACCGGATGGTCGAGCACGGCATCCTGCGCCCCGACGACAAAGTCGAGCTGCTCGAGGGCCGGCTCGTCGTCGCCGAGCCGAAGTTCAGCCCGCACACGACCGGTGTCTTGCTTGCCGCGGACGTTCTGCGCAAGGTCTTCACGGGCCGCTGGCACATTCGCACGGAGGCGCAGCTCGCGATCGGTCCGTTCTCATCCCCTGAGCCGGACGTCTGCGTCGTCGCGGGCGCGATCCGCGACTATCGCGCCGCCCATCCGACCACCGCCGCGCTCGTGGTCGAAGTCGCGCAGACCAGCCTCCGGCTCGATCGCACCATCAAGAAGCGCATCTACGCGGGGGGCGGGATCGCGGACTATTGGATCGTGAATCTCGCGACGCGCGTGCTCGAGGTCTATCGCGACCCGGTCGGCGAGGGCGTCGAGGCCGACTACCGCGCCGTCCACACCTATACCGCCGGCGACACGATCGCGCCGCTCGCCGCGCCCGACGCCACGATCCGCGTCGCCGACCTCCTGCCCTGACGCCACGGCCGCGCCTTGAATCACCGCGCCGACCGGCGTAGCCTTACCGCGTCCTACACCAAACCGCGGGAGCTCGGGGACACCGGGCTGAGATGGCGGCTGCCGCCGCCGACCGCAAACACCTGACCTGGGTAATGCCAGCGAAGGGAGGCCATATGGGCTCGGTGTCTCGCAAGATCTATCTCTCCGGTTCCCGTCCCGACATGCGCGTTCCCATGCGTGAGATCACGCTCTCAGGCGGCGAGCCGCCCGTCCGGCTCTACGACACGAGCGGTCCCTACACCGACCCGGACGCGATGCTCGACCTCAAGCGCGGGCTCGACCCGATGCGCCTCGCGTGGATCATGGAGCGCGGCGACGTCGAGGAGCTGCCCGGCTCCACGTCGAGCTACCGCAAGGAGCGCGAGAGCGATCCGGCACTCGGCGGCGTCCGCTTCGCCAGCGTGCGGCGTCCGCTGCGCGCGAAGGCCGGCCGGTGCGTCACGCAGATGCACTACGCGAGGAAGGGCATCGTGACGCCGGAGATGGAGTTCGCCGCGATCCGCGAGAACATGAGCCCCGAGGTCGTGCGCGAAGAGATCGCGCGCGGGCGCGCGATCCTGCCCAACAACATCAACCATCCCGAGTCCGAGCCGATGCTCATCGGCCGGAAGTTCCTCGTGAAGATCAACGCCAACATCGGCAACTCCGCGGTCGCGTCCACGATCGAAGAGGAAGTCGAGAAGATGACGTGGGCCACCAAGTGGGGCGCCGACACGGTCATGGACCTGTCGACGGGCAAGAACATCCACGAGACGCGCGAGTGGATCCTGCGCAACTCGCCGGTGGCCATCGGCACCGTGCCGATCTACCAGGCGCTCGAGAAGGTCGGCGGCAAGGCGGAAGACCTCACGTGGGAGCTCTACCGCGACACGCTCATCGAGCAGGCCGAGCAGGGCGTGGACTACTTCACGATCCACGCGGGCGTGTTGCTGCGCTACGTGCCGCTGACCGCGAAGCGCGTGACGGGCATCGTGTCGCGCGGCGGGTCGATCCTCGCCAAGTGGTGCCTCGCGCATCACCAGGAGAACTTCCTCTACACGCACTTCGACGAGATCTGCGACATCATGGCCGCCTACGACGTCGCCTTCTCGCTCGGGGACGGGCTGCGCCCGGGCTGCAACGCGGACGCGAACGACGAGGCGCAGTTCGCGGAGCTCGACACGCTCGGCGAGCTCACGAAGGTCGCGTGGGCGAAGGACGTCCAGGTGATGATCGAGGGCCCGGGCCACGTGCCCATGCACCTGATCAAGGAGAACATGGACCGGCAGCTCGCGGTCTGTCACGAGGCGCCGTTCTACACGCTGGGCCCGCTCACCACGGACGTGGCGCCGGGCTACGACCACATCACCTCGGCGATCGGCGCCGCGATGATCGGCTGGTTCGGCACCGCGATGCTCTGCTACGTGACGCCGAAGGAACACCTCGGGCTGCCGAACAAGAAGGACGTGCGCGACGGCGTCATCGCCTACAAGATCGCCGCCCACGCCGCCGACCTCGCCAAGGGCCACCCCGGCGCGCGGGCGTGGGACGACGCGCTGTCGAAGGCGCGGTTCGACTTCCGGTGGGAGGACCAGTTCAATCTCGCGCTGGATCCCGAGACCGCGCGCGAGTTCCACGACGAGACCCTGCCCGCCGACGGCGCGAAGGTCGCGCACTTCTGCTCGATGTGCGGGCCGAAGTTCTGCTCGATGAAGATCACGCAGGAAGTGCGGGAGTACGCGGCGCGGGAAGGTGTCGCCGCCGAGACCGTGGCGGTCGTGCAGGGGCTGCGGGAGAAGGCGGCGGAGTTCCGGACGTCCGGCGGCGAGATCTACATCAAGAAGGACGCGTAGCGGACGACGAGCGGCGGGGCGCGCTCAGCGCGCCTCGCGCTCCGCGCGGCGGATCAGCTCGCCCATCCGCCGGATCCGCGCATCGACCTCCTGATCGGCCGGCGTCCGGGCCAGGGACGGCGTCGAGTACTCGACCTCCACCGGTCGGCTGGCGAGGCGCTGACGCTCCAGGGTGCGGTCGATCCGCGCGACGATGGCCTTCGCGTCATAGCGGCCGTCGCGCCCGGGGCGATCGGCCGCCGCCACGGCCGGCGTCAGCAGCGCACCCGCGATCGTCACGGCCAGCATCAGGCTCTTCATGGCGGCTCCTCTCACACCCGTTGTACTCCTTGGACGCGCGCGCGATCCGGCCTATTTCAGGGTGCCTGCGGGAGCTGGAGGTTCCGGCGGATCGTCTGGCTCGGCAGCGTGGTGCCCGGCGGGAGCGTGTGCTTCAAGGGCGTCCCAGTCGCCGGCGCCGGCGCGGGCGGCAGCGGCTGGAGCCGCAGGTTCGTGCGGCTCGGCACGGCCGTTCCCGGCGGTAACGCGATCGTGGCAGGGGTGGGGCCGCCCTGGATATTGGTCGTCCCGGCGGTCGGCCCTCCCTGGATCGTCGTGGTGCCCGTCGATGCCGCGGGAGCGGGCGGCGGCGCGGCCGGCGAGGCGGCGGGCGGC
>Ga0194132_10005820_pt1 | contig 19610 bp, 15 predicted proteins | sample TA2KigOf80mmetaG_FD_148612 | JGI IMG/M metagenome (GOLD analysis project Ga0194132, IMG submission 148612) | Freshwater microbial communities from Lake Tanganyika, Tanzania - TA2015054 Kigoma Offshore 80m | ecosystem: Environmental > Aquatic > Freshwater > Lake | place: Tanzania: Lake... | reverse complement strand
TCAAGAGTGATTTGCGGCGTCCGATCAGGACAACGGCTGCCCGGACGACGGGCGAAGGCCGCTGATCCGGGACGGCGAAGGCGCTAGGATCGGATCCGTGCCTCCGAGTCGCGTCATCCTGCACGCCGACATGGACGCGTTCTACGCGTCGGTCGAGCAGCGCGACCGGCCGGAGCTTCGGGGCCGTCCGGTCGTCGTCGGCGGAAGCCCGCCGCGCGGCGTCGTCTCGGCGGCCTCCTACGAGGCCCGCCGCTACGGCGTGCACTCCGCGATGCCGTCGATCCAGGCGCAGAAGCTCTGCCCCGAAGCGGTCTTCCTGCCGGGCGACATGAAGCGCTACGGGCGCGAGTCGCGCCGGATCCGCGACGTCTTCGACGAGTTCTCGCCCGACGTCGAGCCGCTCTCGCTCGACGAGGCGTTCATCGACGTGACGCGCTCGATGCGCGCTCTCGGCGGCACGCCGCTCGAGATCGGACGCCGTCTGAAGGCGCGCGTCCGCGAGCAAACGGACCTCGTCGTCTCCGTCGGGATCGCGCCCGTGAAGATGGTGGCGAAGATTGCGAGCGATCTCTCGAAGCCGGACGGGCTCCTCGAGGTGCCGGAGGACGGCGTCCGCGAGTTCCTCGGTCCGCTTCCGCTGTCGCGTCTCTGGGGCGTCGGGGCGGTGACGTTCGAGCGCCTGCAGCGGCGCGGTCTCGCGACGATCGGGGACCTGGCCGCGATCGAGGAGCATCGCGTCCCGCCGGAGCTCGAGGCGCTGTGGACGCTCGCACGCGGCCTCGACGCGCGTCACGTCGAGCCGGATCGCGACGCGCGCTCGTACGGCGAGGAGAACACGTTCGCGGAGGACGTCGCCGACGTCGAGCGGCTCTGCGACGTGATCGGCCAGCACGCGGAGGCGGTCGCGCGCCGGCTCCGGCGCGACGGCGTCGTCGGTGGCGTCGTGCGGCTGAAGGTGAAGTCGACCGAGAAGCTCGCGCAGCCCGGCAAGTACCGCTCCTACTCGCGGCAGGCGACGCTGCCGACGCCGACCGACGACGGCGCGACGCTCGCGCGCGTCGCGTGCCTGCTGATGCGCCGCGGCGACCTGCCGCTTCCCGTGCGGCTCGTCGGCGTCACGGCCGCGGGCATCCGCAGCGCCGACCGCGCGCGAGGCGAGCAGCTCTCGATCTTCGTCCCGCCGAGGCACCGCGAGCTGAACGCCGCGCTCGACCGGATCGCGGATCGCTTCGGGAGCGAGGCGATCCAGCGCGGCGCGGGCGCGTCGAACGCACGGAAGGCGTCGCTCACCTCGCAGATCAAGCGCGGCGAATGAGGCCGGCTTGAAAGTGGTCGGACGCCGTGTCGTCCATCGAGACGGAATCTTTCTCCGATGAAGCCGAGCCTGAGCCTGATCGTCCCCGCCTTCAACGAGGCGGCGCGACTTCCGAAGACCTTCGCCGCCGCTGGAGAGGCCGTCGCGCGGATCGCGGGGGAAGCCGAGATCCTCGTGGTGGACGACGGGAGCACGGACGCGACTGCGGAGATCGCGGAGCGGGCGACCGGTCCGGTTCCGATCCGCGTGGTGCGCCTCGACCGGAACCGAGGGAAGGGTGCGGCGGTCGCGTGCGGGATCGCCGAGGCGCGACACCCGCTCGTCGCGTTCACGGATGCCGACTCGCCGTACGACCTCGCCGCGCTCGAGCCGATGCTGGCGACGCTCGCCGCGAACGAGGCCGACGTCGCGATCGGCGCCCGCGACCTGCCGGGCTCGCAGGTGAACCGCGGCTACGGGGTCTCGCGCGTCGCCTCGGGGAAGGCGCTTTCGTTCCTCACGTGGCTCGCGATCGGCCTTCCGTTCCGGGACTCGCAGTGCGGGCTGAAGGCATTCCGTCGCGAGGTCGCGCGCGATCTCTTCACGATGCGGACGATCGACGGCTTCGGCTTCGACTTCGAGATCCTCGCCGCGGCGGTCGCGAACGGATACCGCGTGAAGCGCTTCCCCGTCCACCTGACGCACGACGACGACTCGCGGCTCGACCTCGTCGGCGACAGCCTGCGCATGGCGCGCGATCTCTGGCGCGTCCGTCGAAGCCTCCGCCGCGGCGCGTACGACCTCTTGCCGGGCGCCGCCGAGGCGCGGCCGTGTCCGCTCTGCGGCGCCGAGGACTTCCTCCCGCAGGCGACGCACCAGGGCTTCCGGATGGTCGAGTGCACGGGGTGCGGCCTCTGGTACCTGAACCCGATGCCGACGGAGGCGACGCTCGCGAGCCTCTACGGCGGCGACTACTTCGGCAACGAGGAGTCGCTCACGACGGGCTACGGTGACTATGCGGGTGCCGCCGAAGACTATCGCGCGACGTTCCAGCGACGGCTCGCGCTCGTCCGCTCGCACGTCGGGTCGGGTCGGCTGCTCGACGTCGGCGGCGGCTTCGGCTACCTCGCGGACGCCGCGGAGCGGCTCTTCCCGGAGCGCTGGCTCGTCGAGATGAGCGAGAGCGCCGCGCGCCGCGTTTCGCCGGGGCACCGTGTCGTCGTCGGCTCGTTCGAGTCGGCGGATCTGCCGGAGCGCTACTTCGACGTGATCAGCATGCAGGACTGCCTCGAGCACCTGCCGGAGCCGCGCCGCGCGCTCGCGAAGATCCGAGCGCTCCTGCGGCCGGGTGGAGCGTTCCTCGCGGTGACGCCCAACGTGCGGAGCTGGCACGCGCGCGTGCAGGGGCGAAGCTGGGTGTCGCTCAAGTTTCCGGAGCACGTCGTGCTCTACTCGGAGGAGACGTTGCGGCGCGCGCTCGAGGAAGAGGGGTTCGCGGTCGAGCACGTCGAGCCCGCCGGACAGTACGCGCGGCTCGACTTCCTCGCGTCGCGGCTCCTGCCCGGATACCCGCGCTTCGGCGCGTCGCTCGCTTCGCTCGTGCGCCGTGTGGGCGGAGGGGAGCGGCGACTCTACGTGCCCTCCGGCTCGCTCGCGATCGTCGCGACGGCGCGCTGAGCTCGTCCCCCAGACGAGACGTACGTCGCTCGCTTTGCGTGCGGTTGATAGGGTGGCGGAATGCGTCGCTTCACGGCTCGCACGCTCACCCGGAGGGAGCTCCTCGAATCGATGGCCGCGGGCGTCGCCGCTTCCGCCGCGTGGGGCACGCTCGGCGGCTGCGGCCGCTCGGGCTCGGGCAGCGCGCAGCCCGTCGTCGACGACGTCGATCCGCGCGCGAGCCTCTACGGCCGCTGGGAGGTACAGGACGGGCTTCCCGTCTTCGCGTACACCGCCGACCACGAGACGCTTCCCGAAGCGGAGTGGGATCCCGTCCTGCGGCCGCGCACGCGCCGCCAATGGCACATGCTCGGCAACCGCGCGCTCCAGCTCCAGGCGGCGAATGACGGCACGGTCGCGCTCTTCGACGAGCAGTACGGACTGCGCTGGCTCACGGCGCCGGATCCGAGCGGCACCGGCATCTCGCTCGTGCACGAGGAGGGCGGACGCGTCTGGTCGAGCGACTTCGCACGCCGCGCCGGCGAGTCGGTCCCCGTCCGTCTGTTCGGTCCGACGCACTTCGAGGTGCGAGACTCCGCCGACGGGCTCGCGCTGCGGCGCACGATCCTCTGTCCGGAGGGCGAAGTGCCGTGGGTGCTCGTGCGCGTCGAGCTGCGGCTCGATCGCGCCGCCCGAGAGGAGCGAAGCTTCCGCCACGTCGAGCAGTGGGCGGTCCGGCCGCGTTTCCTGAGCTTCCTCCAGACGGCCGAGGCTCGCCGCGCGATCGCGATCCGCGCCGTTTCGTATGGGCTCGAGCCGATCGACGACGGGTGGATCGCGTCCGAGCGCTTCTCCGAGCCCGAGAGCTTCGAGATGTTCGGACCGCCGGCGCGGTTGCGCTTCGAGTGCCTCCCGGATTCGACGCTCGCGCCGTCGGAAGAGCCTTCGCAGGACGGCGAGCTTCATCCGACGCTCGAGATCGCGCACGACCTCGTCCTCTCGCCCGGCGACCAAGCAACGCTCTACTTCCGCTTCGGACGCGACGACGGCGAGTGGAGCGGCGAAGCCGAGCGGATCTTCGCCGAATCGCGGCGCTCGCTCGGCGCGCGTCTGCCGCGCGCCGGCGCCGGACGCGCGCCCGAAGCGGAGCAGGAGATCCCGTGGCACGCGGCCGTCCTGACCGGCGGCGCGAGCCGCGACGGCGTCGTCGGCGGACACACGCTCGATCAGGCTTCGGCGTACTCGTTCGAGATGGGCTTCAACGGCGCGGCGCGCGACCCGCTGCAGCACGCGTTGCCGCTCGTCTACGCGGAGCCGGATCTCGCGCTGTCCGTCCTCCGCAACACCTGCGCCTGGGCGACACCGGAAGGCGATCTGCCGTACGCGCTCGACGGCGCGAAGCGGCCGCTCACGGCGGGCTTCCGTCCCTCCGACGCGAACCTGTGGGCGCTCTGGCTCGCGGCCGAATACGCGGCGGCGACGGGCGACCTCGCCGCGTTCGACGAGCCGCTCGAGTACCATCCACTGCGCGCGACCACAGCCGTTCCGCTGCGCGAGCATCTCCGGCGGCAGCTCCGCTTCTTCGTCGACGTCGTGGGACGCGGCGCGCGTGACCACGTGCGCATCCTGAACGCGGACTGGAACGATCTCGCGATCGAGGAGTCGGGAGCGGATCGCGATCGCATGATCGAGAGCGGCAGCTCGGTGCTGAACTCGGCGATGGCCGCGTGGGTGATGCGGACGTTCGCCGGTCTCGCCGACCGTCTCGGCGAGGGCGCGCTCGCGACGGAAGCGCGCGCGCAAGCGGACGAGCTCCGCACGCTGGTCCGCGGCGCATGGAACGGGAGATGGTTCCATCGCGCCTACGGACCAGACGGCGAGCCGATCGGCGACTCCGATTGCTGGCTCGAGGTGCAGCCGTGGGCGATCCTCTGCGGAGCCGCTTCGGGGAGCGAGGCGCGCTCGCTTCTCGCGACGATCGACGCGGGCCATCGCGCGGCCAATCCGATCGGCACGCGGCTTCGCTGGCCGGCGCCGCAGGATCAGGTCGAAGCGGGGCTTTGGGGAACGGGCACGCGCGGCGGCTCGTGGTTCGCGATCGACATGACGCTCGTGTGGGCGGCTGCCTCGATCGATCCGGATCTCGCGTGGGACGCGTGGCGCCGCATGACGCTCGGCGCACACACGGCCGCGTATCCGGATGTCTGGGAGGGAACGCTCTCGGGGCCGGACTCGTGGAACGCGCCGGAGTACGAGCGGCCCGGGCGCACGTGGGTGCTGCCGCCGTTCCTCGCGATGCAGATGTTTCCCGTCGCGAACCTGCACGCGCACGCGCAGCCGCTCCTCGCGTACCTCCGGCTCCTCGGCGTCGAGCCGACGGCGGACGGTGCGCTCCGCGTCGGCGGCGGTGAAGGACGCTTCGCGAGTCGGACCTTCGAGATCGACGAGCGAGGCCGCGGTCGCGTCGAGGCGATCGGGAGCATGATGCTCGAGACGCCGCGCGGCCGCGTGCGCGTCGGTCCGGGGACCAGTCGGTTTTAGCTCGGCGCCTCGCCGCGTCGCCCGCGCTCAGAAGAGACCGAGCTGCCCGGTGCCTGCCTGCGGACGGCGGAACGAAGCCGAGCTCAGCGGCACGAAGCCGCCGTCGAGCCCGTGTCGTCGCGACGCGATCGCGAACAGCGAGGCGATCTGCTCCGCGTAGATGCCTTGTCCCCGTTGGCGATGGTGGAAGCGCGAGTCGCTGATGCGTCCGCCGCGCGTCTCGCGGATGTGTCCGAGGACGCGCTTCTTCTTCTCGGGATAGTTCCGCTCGAGCCAGTCGGCGAAGATCTCGTCGAGCGGACGCGCGAGCCGGAGCAGCACCCACGAAGCGCTTCGCGCGCCCGCGGCCGCGGCGTGCTCGAGGATCTTCGGGATCTCCATGTCGTTCAGCCCGGGAATGACCGGCCCGATCATCACGCCGACGGGGACGCCCGTTTCCGCGAGCGTGCGGATCGCCTCGAGGCGTCGCTTCGGCTGCGATGCTCGAGGCTCCATCCGGCGCGCGAGCTCGGGATCGAGCGTCGTGATCGACACCATCACGCGCGCGGCGGCGAACCCGGCGAGGACCGCGAGGTGGTCGACGTCGCGCGCCACGAGCGCCGACTTGGTGATCACGCTGACGGGATTCCGGAAGTCGGCGAACACCTCGAGGCAGCGCCGCGTGATTTCGAGCTTCCGCTCGACCGGCTGGTAGCAGTCGGTGTTGCCCGAGAGTGCGACGACCTGGGGCTGCCACTTGGGCGCGGCGAGCTCCCTTCGCAGCAGCTCGGGTGCTTCCGCCTTCACGAGGATGCGACGCTCGAAGTCGAGCCCGGCGCTCCACCCGAGCCTCTCGTGGCTCGGCCTCGCGTAACAATTGTGCGTCGCGAGCCCGGCTGCGTAGAACGTGCGCGTCGACGTCTGGATGTCGACGACGTCGCGAGGTGGGCCCGGCTCGATCCGCTCGATCGCTTCCGGAGTGGTCGGAGGCTCGTGCCCGAACACCCAATCGATCTTGCGGCGGATCGCGGGGCGGAATACGCCGAAGAACCGCATCCGCTCGGCAAGCGATCCGACGAGACGCAGCGCGCTCGCACATCCCTCGCGCGGTTCCATCTGGAGCTGAAAGCCGAGAGTCGCCGCGTAGGATCGCACGCGCTCGAGGGCGCCGCGGTCGACCTGCGAGATCCGGAGCGAGTCGCCGCTGCTTCCTTCGGCGTCGAAGAACCCCGCGACGAAGCCGCGGCGATACTCGCGCGTCGATCTCTCGGTCGTTCCGTCGCCGGGCGACGTGCCGGCGACGTATCCTGCTCGATAGTCCTCGCCTTCGCGCTCGCCGCCGGCGACGGGGAGAACGCGAAGGTTGCTGCCCGCCGCGAGCTCGCGCGTGCGCGACCAGCGGAAGGTTCGCGCTTGAAGCCAGCGGTGCTCGGCGGTCGTGACGACCTCGCGACTTCCGGTGACGAGACGAAGCGTTTCCCGTTTCGACCACCAGACTCTCTCGACGACCGAAGGACGCAGCCGGCGAGGTCGGCCCGGGGTCGGATACTCGTCGAATCCGATCAGGGTGTCGCCGACCTGCACGTCGCCGATGGGTTTCCAAACCATGTCGGCATGCAGGACCGGCGTGTCCGGGCCGAGGCAGTACGAGCAGCCGTGCTCGCAGCCGCGGTAGGGGTTCAGGCTGTAGCGGAAGCCGAGGTCCGGGCTGTCGTTCTCGGCGAGGACCGAGCGACTCGCGTCTCGATAGAAGTGGGTGTCGGGGTCGAGGTCCTCGCCGGGCTCGAGCTCGAGGCGCATCGGCTCGTAGCGGTTCGGGGTGTTCGTCTCGGTGCCGCGCGGGCGAATCGGCGGGGGCCGCATCTTCGCCGTATCTTCGCCTTCGAGGGGAAGCCGGTCAAGATGGCCGGAAGAGGCGAGGTCAGATCCAACCGCGGAGGCGATAGTAGGCGAGCCCGATGTACTCGTGCAGCACCTGGGAAACGAGGCTGGCGCGCCCCGGACGCTCGCCCGAGACGGCCGGCACCGGCGCCGCGCCCACCTCGACGGCGTGCTTCTCGAAGCAGAGCATCGCACGCCGCATGTGGACCGGGCTCGTGACGAGCAGGATCGACGGCTCGCCCCGGGCCTGCAGCAGGAGTGCCACCTCCTCGGCGTTCTCCGACGTCCGGCTCGAGTGCCCCTCGACGTCGATCCGCTCCGCGGGGACGCCCTGGTCGATCGCGAGCTGCCTCATCGCGGGTCCGCTCGACGGCCGGCCCGGACGCCGCGGCCCGCCGCTCACCACGAGCCGCTCGCCGAGCCCGCGCCGGTAGAGGTCGGCCGCCCAGGCGACGCGCGCCCGGCTCGTCGCGGACAGAAGTCCCTTCGAGGTGATCCCGCCGCTCAGGACGACGATCCACGGCCGCGGCCGCAGGTCCGGCTCGACGAGGATCGGCGCCGCGAGGCGGCCGCCGAGCGAGTCGAAGCCGAGGGCGAGCGCGCGCTCGCCGAGCGACTCGACGGCCTGCTCGACGCGCCGGCGCGCCCGGATCTCGCGCCATTGATAGCGCTCGCTTGGGCTCCGCCTCGGCTGCATCCTGCTTCGGGCGATAGCGGACGCCGTAGCTCTCGCAAGCTCGCGCGGAAGCGCTCGCCTGCTGCGGTGGAACGTCATCCGCCTCCCACTTGTTTTCGGCTTTCGCACAGCCGATCATCAGCGGATTGCGCTTTCGGCAGTCGCCGTTTCCGCGCGACGAAGCGACCGGGAGCGCCCGATTCACCCCGCAGAGGCCCGTTCCATGAACCTTCCAAAATACGACCGGCCGCCCGCCATCGTCCTCGGGCTCGGCCAGAACGGGCTCGGCACCTGCCGTGCGCTCGGACGCGTCGGCGTCCCCGTCATCGGGATCGACTCTGACCTGACCCAGCCCGGCGCCCAGACGCGCTACTGCACGAAGGTCGAGTGCGAGGAGTTCGTGAAGGCGGGCAGCGGCCTGATCGAGACGCTGCAGGAGATCGGCCGTTCGCTCGATCACAAGGCCGTCCTCTTCCCGAGCGGCGACCTGAACGTGCAGCTCATCTCGCGCCACCGCGAGGAGCTCGATCCGTGGTTCCTCTATCGCCTGCCGCCGAAGGACATCCTCGAGCTCTTCCTCGACAAGAAGTCCTTCTACAAGCTCGCGATGGAGCGCGACTACCCGCTGCCGCGCACGTGGTTCACCGACGGCGTGCACGACATCGAAGCGATCTCGAGCGACATCTCCTATCCCTGCTTGATCAAGCCGTTCCAGCCGACGGCGAACTGGCGCGACACCTTCGACACGCGGCTCTTCCTCGCCGACTCGAAGGACATGCTGCGAAGGCTCTACGACCTGATCTACCCGGTGCACCAGGACCTGATCATCCAGGAGTACATGCCCGGCGACGACAGCCAGGTCGTGTGGGGCGTGACCTACCTCGACGCGCAGCAGAACCCGCTCGCCCTGTGGACGGGACGGAAGCTCCGCATGTACCCGCGCGGCTTCGGCACGGCGACGCTCGCCGAGAGCAAGAAGATGCCGTGGATCGCCGACGAGGCGGTCCGCATCCTGCGCGGCGTCGGTCACGTCGGCTACGGCGTCGTCGAGTTCAAGAAGGACCGCCGTGACGACCGCTTCAAGATCACCGAGGCGACGGGCGGTCGAACGTGGTTCCCGCACAGCCTCGTCACGCGCTCAGGGATCAACCTCCCGTACATCTGGTACCGCGAGGTGCTCGGCGAGAAGGTCGAGCCGCAGACCGAGTTCGAGGAGGGGATCAAGTGGATCCACGAGGAGCGGGACCTGAAGACCGTCCAGCTCTACTTCCTCCCCGAGAAGCGCTTGACGTACTGGAGCTGGCTCCAGTCGTACCGCGGCAAGCGCACGTATGCGTACTCCGCGTGGGACGACATGGGGCCGATCCTGAATTCACTCGGCCGTATCGTCGAGGCCGGGAAGGGACGCCTCCGCCGCTCGGTGAAGCACAAGGAGCCGGAGCGCGAGCGCGCGCGCCAGAGCCGGCCGAAGCACCTCCAGGAGCTCCTCCTCGCCGCCGATCCGACGGTCGGGCAGGGTCTCCGCCGCGTGACCGTCGACTGACCTCGAGTCCGAGTCCGTGAAGAAACCGGAGCGCGGCGGAACGCGGGGGCAGGGCGAAGGCGGTCGCCTGCGCGAAGGGCCCGCGCCCGAGCTCGTCGCCGCCGCGTTCGGGCGCGAGATCGCCGACGCGCCGATCCTCTACCGCGGGCTCTCGCTCGCCGACTTCGCGCACGTACTGATGCTGATCGACGTCGGCGTGATCCCGAAGGATCCCGGTGCGCAGCTCCTCCAGCTCCTCCTCGATCTGCACGCGCTCCCGCTCGACGATTTTCCGCTCGACGCGAATCTGGAGGACGTCTACTCGAACCGTGAAGCGTGGGTGAAGAAGCGCGACGAGGCGGTCGCCGGCTGGCTCGGTGCCGGGCGGCCGCGTCGCGAGCCCGCGACGATCGCGTACCGGATGGCCGTGCGCGAGCGGCTCCTCGATCTCGCGGGCGCGATCGTGTCCGTCGGCGAAGCGCTCGTCGCGCAGGCGGCGGACAACGTCGACACGGTCGTCCCCGACTACACGTATCTGCAGCCGGCGACGCCGACGAGCCTCGCGCACTATCTCCTCGCGTTCACCTATCCTCTCTTGCGCGACGCCGAGCGCTTGCGCGCGGCGTTCGCGCGTACGAACCAGTGTCCCGGCGGGATCGGCAACATCAACGGGTCCCGTCTGCCGCTCGATCGTCGCAGCCTCGGCGACCTTCTCGGCTTCGACGACGTCGTCTCCAATACGCGCGATGCGATGTGGCAGGTCGACCAGCCGATCGAGGTGGTGAGCCTGGCGCTTCAGCATCTGCTGCATCTCGATCGGCTCGCCGAGGACCTGCAGATCTGGAATACGCAGGAATTCGCGATGGTCGAGCTCGCGGACCGTCATGCGCGCATCAGCATGATCATGCCGCAGAAGAAAAACCCTTACGCTCTGGCCTACGTTCGCGGTATCACGGGCAGCGTGATGGGGCGGCTGGTGTCGATGACGGCGGTGGCGAAGACCCCCTCGGGCCAGATGGACAACCGGATCTTCGCCCTCGGCGAGGTTCCTCGGACGCTCGACGACACGACGGCGACGACGCGGCTCATGGCCGGCGTCGTCGCTGGCCTACGGTTCGATCGCGAGCTCATGCGCGAGCGGGCCGGACAGGGGTTCACCTCCGCGACCGACCTCGCCGAGCTCGTGATGCAGGCGGAAGGATTGAGCTATCGGCAAGCACATCGCCTCGTCGGGCTCGCCGTACGCCTCACGCTCGAGGCCGACCGCGAGGCGAACGTCGTCTCGCGGAGCTCTCTCGAGGCGGCCGCACGCGAGGTCCTCGGCCGGCCGCTCACGATCGCGGAAGAGGCCCTACAGGGCCTCGCCGATCCGGCCGAAATCGTAGGTACGCGGCGCGGCGTCGGAGGGGCGGCCGCGGAGCCAGTGAATCAGATGATGGACGAGTGCCGGAGCGCTCTCGCGGACCACGAGCAGTGGCGGCGTGACACCTCGGCGCGGATCCAAGCCCGGGAAGAGCGGCTGCTCGAGCTGGCGCGCGAGCGCGCCGCCCCGAAGCGCGGCTGAGAATCACGTTCTGGAGGTCACGATGCTCGATATCTTCTCCCTGCCGACGCGCAGCCCGAAGCCCCGCGACGTCGGCGTCACCCACGTCATGGACAAGGGCCTCGGACTGCACCAGGTCGAAGACCTCCTGTCGACGTCTTCCGAGTACATCGACATCCTGAAGCTCGGCTGGGGCACCGGCTACGTGACCCAGAACATCCTCGAGAAGATCCGCGTCTATAGAGAGGCCGGGATCCCGGTCTGCTTCGGCGGCACGCTGCTCGAGGTCGCGATCCTGCAGAAGCGCTTCGACGCGTACCGCGAGACGGCGCGCAAGGCGGGCATCACGCACGTCGAGATCTCGAACGGCGTGATCGACATGTCGATGCGCGAGAAGGCCGGCTACATCCGCGAGCTCGCGAAGGAGTTCACCGTCCTCTCCGAGGTCGGCAGCAAGGACTCGGAGAAGATCATCCCGCCGTATCGCTGGGTCGAGCTGATCCAGTCGGACCTCGACGCGGGCGCGTGGAAGGTGATCTGCGAGGCGCGCGAGAGCGGCACCGTCGGCCTCTACTTCGGCTCGGGCGAGGCACGCGCCGGTCTGATCGACGAGATCGTGGCGAAGGTCGACCCGGCGGACCTGATCTTCGAGTCGCCGCAGAAGTCGCAGCAGGTCTTCATGGTGCGGAAGCTCGGCAGCGAGGTGAACCTCGGCAACATCGCTCACAACGAGGTGATCGCCCTCGAGACGCTGCGCCTCGGCCTTCGCGCCGACACGATGGCCGCGTTCCACGACGTCGAGATCTGGAACAAGCGCCGAAACGCCGAGCTGCAGGCGGAGCTGCCGCGGCCGGAGCGTCGCTCGCGCGGCGCGGCCCGCACGCCGGGCCGCCGCAAGCTGAAGCAAGTCCGTTGATTGAACGAGAGGGGCGCCGCCCCTCTCCTCCACGCGGCAAAGCCTGAGCTGCGCCTCCTCACCCCGCTCGCTCGCGCTCGGCCGCGCGCTTCGCGCGCGGATACATCAGTCTCAGCCGCGGACGCGGACGACGACGACGCTCGCATTGTCGCTGCCGCCCGCCTCGAGCGAGTCCTCGATCAGGCACTCGCCGATCTCGTCGATCGGCGAGTCCGACGAGAGATGCGCATGGATCTCGTCCGGCGCGAGGAGCCCGGAGACGCCGTCGCTGCAGAGCAGGAAGACGTCGCCCGTCTTCCACCCGTCGCTGCCGCGTCCGGGCTCGACCCACGGGTCGATGCCGAGCGCCGCGAGGAGCTCGTTCGTGTGCGGCAGCTCGAGCGGGATCTCGCGGCCGCCGGAGAACTTCCCGCCGTACCGGGTGTGGTCGGCGGTGAGGAGCGTCAGCTTGTCCTTCCGCAGGAGGTAGAGGCGGCTGTCGCCGACGTACGCCCAGGTCGCGCGCTTCGGCGAAGCGCTGAGGAACAGGGTGACGAGAGTCGTTCCCATCGGGCGCGCCGTCGGCCGCTCCTCGGGATGCCCGGCGACGAAGATCCTGTTGTTCGTCGAGGCGATCGCGTCGACGAGCCGATCCTCCTCGGCGCGCCCGGCGCTTCGGCCGAACGACTTCCGCAGGTGCTCGATCGCCATCTTGCTCGCGACCTCGCCGGCGTCGTGCCCTCCCATGCCGTCGGCGACGGCGAACAGGCCCATCTCCGGGAAGCAGCCGACGGCGTCCTGGTTCGTCGGCCGGATCCGGCCGGTCTCGGTCCTCGCGTAGGTCTCGAGTCGCATCGGGTTCACCCGTGCCCTCGCAGCCGGCCGGTCGACGCCCCCCGACCTTCGGCGAAGTGACTCGGGATGGTATACCCGAGGTCCCGCAACCGAGAAAGGCGCGTGGCTGTGAACGAGGAAACACGAGCGCTTCTCGCGCACGCTGCGCGCGAGAAGACGGTGACGTTGGTCACGCGCGGAAGACGCACAGGTATCCCGCGGCGCGTCACCATCTGGTTCGTCGTCGACGGCGACACGATCGGCCTGGGCACGCTGAACCAGGACCGGAACTGGGTGAAGAACGCGCGCGGCGCGGGCGAGGTCGAGCTGGAGCTGGCGGCCGGTCGCCTCGCCGGTCGCTTCGCCGACATCACCGACGCCGGCGAGCACGCGACCGTACGCGGGCTGATCGCGAAGAAGTACTTGCCCGCCCGGATCGCTTCCTGGTTCGGCATCGGCCAGAAGCACACCTTCCGCATCTCCGACCTGCGTCCCGCGGCTTGACGCCGCGTCGATTCAAAAAAAGTAGCGCCGGTCAAACCTCAATAGTGTTTGACAGCCAACCCCCTTTCCGTCCATCTTCGCGATGGGCGCGTTCCAGCCAGGAGCGCGGGCCGTGAGGAGGAGGAGACGTGGAACGAGGGGAGGTGCGGTCCAACGGCCGGACCCGGCACCCAATAGCGAGCCGGGCAACGAAGGACGCGCGATTGAGCGTCGCCCGAGAGGCATTCGAGGGCCCGCGTCTCGATCAGATCCCTCTTGCGCCGCTCTACGAGGCCGCTCCGATCGGAGTGATCCTCGCGAGCCCGGCAGGAAGGATCCTGTCCGCCAATCCGGCGCTGCAAACGTTGCTCGGCTTTCGTGAGCGAGACCTGCGGGGTCGGCCGCTCCTTTCGCTGGTCCACTCGGGCGATTCGTGGCCCGGCGCGCGCGGCGGCGACGTCCGCCTGCTGACCCGCGCGGGAGGAGGCGTCTGGGTGCACGTCTCGGAAGCCGAGGCGCACCTGCCGGGGAGCGGGGGCCGTACGCGCCTCGTGCTCATCCGCGACGAGAGCGAGGAGAGGCGTCTTTCCCAGGAGCTCGACGTCGCGCTGAACCGCTTTCGCCAGCTCTGCGACAACGTGCACGACGGCTTCATGCTGCTCACGCCGGACCTCGGGCAGGTCGTGCACGCGAGCGGCGGCCTCTCGAGTCTCCTGAAGGGCGAAGAGGAGGCAAGCGGTCGCGAGTGCGATCGGACCGTGGGGCTCGAGCACTTCCACGAAGAGGACCGCGCCCGCCTTCTCGCCGAAGCGGAACGGATCCAGGAGCATCGCGTCGAGCTGCAGATGCGCGTCGTTCGCCCGGACGGCTCGGTCCGGATGTGGCTGCAGGTGCGCACGTTCCCGCTGCGCGATCCGCTCGGCGAGGTCCGCCACGTCGCGGCGATCTTCGAGGACGTCACCGGCCGCCGGCAGGTCGCGGAGATGCTCGCGCAGGCGCGTCAGCACGCCGCGCGTCTCGTGCAAACGGTGCAGGATCCGCAGGCGCTCCTCGGGACGGGAGATCCGCGCGGCCACGCGGCTTCGGGCCCGAGCCCGCTCTGGCTGCAGGGAGCACACGTCGAGGAGCGGACGGCCTTCGCGGCGCGTGCGGCGCAGCTCACCCCGCGCGAGCGCGAGGTGATGGAGCTCCTGGTCGCGGGCGGCACGACGAAGGCGATCGCGGCGGAGCTCGCGCTCAGCCCGAAGACGGTCGAGGTCTACCGCGCGCGCGTGATGAAGAAGATGCGCGCTCCTTCGGTCGCGGCGCTCGTGCGGCTCGTTCTTCTTGGAAGCCCCGAGAACGGCAGCTGAGCCTCGCTGACGCGCGACGCGCTGACGGATTTTCGCCGCATCGAGGCTCAGTTCCCGGCGTAGCCGAGCGCTTCCATCTTCCGGCGCGTCTCTTCCGAGATCTCCATCGAGGACGGCGGAAGCGCGCGGGCCGGGTCGGCGCCGCCGCGGCTCGCGAGCTCGCGCATCTCGTCTTCGTGTGCCTGCGCACGGTCGAGGTCGTTCGCGTCCGCGTGCCAGTCCTCGAAGAGGAAGCGGACGCTCTCGTCCTGCGGGCTCCAGATCGCCTTCTTGCCGTCCGCGATCACGCCGAGGAGCTCGCGGTCGTCGTCGCTCTCGGCGAACTCGCGGAGGCGGATGGTACGGCCGTTCGTTTGCCGGACGTCCGCGCCGAGGAGATCGATCCCGCCGAAGGTCTTCGGCGGCTCGACACCGACCCGCGCGAGCACCGTCGGCGCGACGTCGTGCAGGCCCGCGACCGTCGGGTGCCGGGTGGGTGCGATGCCGGGCCCGCGGATCAGGAGCGGGACGTGGATCTCCTCGTGAAAGAGCGTGTTCCCGTGCTCCATCGTTCCGTGCTCGCCGAACGCTTCGCCGTGGTCCGACGTCAAGACGAAGAGCGAGCGTCCGTCGAGGCCGCGCTCGCGAATCGCGGCGAGGAGCGGGGCGATCGCCGCGTCCTCGTCGAGGATCTCCGCGTCGTAGAGCGAGCGAAGGTAGTCGATCTGGCCGGGGTGGTCGATCCGGTACCAGACCGCGGGGAACTCGTGCTTCATCCGTTCCTCGACGGCGGCGTCGCGCCCATGGGCGAGCTTCGCGCGCGCTTCGTCCGAGGGGACGTAGGGTCCGTGCGGCCCGATCAGATGGAGGAAGAAGAGCTGGCGGCGTCCGGGATCGATCCGCGCGATCGCCTTGCCGACGATCTCGGGCGTCGTCGAGTGGCGCACGTTCTCGCTTCCGACCTCCTCGAACGCGTCGAAGCCCTGCGCGAGCCCGGCTTCCGCGCTGACGTTGACGTTCGCGCTCCAGCCGAGCGTCTCGAAACCCGCCGCGTGCAGAGCGCGCGCGAGGGTCGGCGTGCCCTCGGGCAGACGCGACGCCTGGTAGCCGACGCCGTGATCCGCCGGGCTGATCGAGGTGAGGATCGTCGTGACCGACGGCTTCGTCCAGCTCGAGAGCGAGACGACGGACTCGAAGACCGCGCTCTCGCGCGCGAGCGCGTCGAGGTTCGGCGAGACGGGCCGCTCGTACCCGTAGGCGCCGAGGTGATCCGCGCGGAGCGTGTCGTAGACGACGAGGAAGACGTGCGTCGGAGGCTCGGGTTGCGCGGGCCGCGACGGCCCGAGCCGGAGCGCCGCACCGACCGACAGCAGGACGAGGAGCGCCGCCGTCGCCCGGACGAGACGAGCCATCGCCCGACTCCGTAGCCGAGGCGCTCCGGGGGGACAACGCACCCCGCGTCCTTGCGCGCCTCTCGCGGCCTCGATAAGGGGCGTGCCGGTCGATCGCGCGGCCGTGGGTCGTGGAGATGTCGCAGCGGACCTTCGCCGGCAGGGAAGCGTGGCTCGTGGCGGGCATCGTCCTCGTGTGGCTCGCGATGTGCGCGCTCGTCCTGCCCGTCGGCGAGTTCCCGCTGAACGACGACTGGGCGTACGCACGCTCGGTCCAGGCGCTCCTCGAGCGCGGGGAGATCGAGCGACGCCCGTGGACGCCCGCGATCACGCTCTCGCACACCCTCTTCGGCGCGCTCGCGAGCGCGCTGTTCGGATTCTCGTTCGAGACGCTGCACACCTCGATGCTCGTTCTCGGGCTCGCCGGCGTGCTCGCCGTCTACGGCCTCCTGCGCGAGCTCGGGGCGTCGAGCAGCGCTTCCGCGATCGGCGCCGTGTCCCTCGCGGTGAACCCGATCTACTTGCAGCTCTCCGGCACGTTCATGACCGACGTGTCGTTCTTCGTGCAGGCGACGATCGCGCTCTGGGCGTTCGCACGCGCTCTTCGCACGGGCTCGCGTGCCGCGATCGCGGTCGGTGCGCTCGCGAGCCTCGCCGCGACGCTGAACCGGCAGATCGGCATCGCGCTTCCGCTCGGCTTCGCGCTCGGTGGGCTCTGGGCGGTCGTGCAACGTGAGCCGTGTCGGGATTCGAGTCGCGCCGGATGGCCTTGGCTCCTTGCACCGCTCACCTTGTCGATCGCGTCACTGTTGGTCTGGGAAGCGGCGATGGCAGAGCCCGGCATCGGATCGAGCACCGCGAACGTCAAGGTCGACGAGATGCTCGTGTTCCTGACGGGCACGAGGCCCGAGGTCTCGCGGCGGATCCTCTGGAACCTCGTGGGACACGCGCTCTACCTCGGGCTCTTTGCGCTTCCCTTCGCGCTCGCTGTCGCGGGAGCACGGCTCCGTGCCGGCGTGCTCGGCGTCTTCGCTCTCGCCGTGACGGTATGGCTCGCGTGGCGCGGCGAAGCGATGCCGCTCGTCGGGAACATCGTGCTGCCGAGCGGGCTCGGCCCCGCGACTCTTCGGGACACGCACATCCTGATGCGGCCCTCACTGCCCGAGGCGCCTTGGATCGTGCGGCTTGCCCTGACCGCGGCGAGCGCGTTCGGAGCGGCCCTCGTCGTGCAGCTCCTGTTCGCGAGGACGCGCGTCCGCGTCCCGGTGCGGGGAGCGCAGGCGATGCTTCTGGCTTCGGTCGGCGTCCTCTTCGCGGGACCGAACCTGATCGCACCGTACTTCGATCGCTACCTCTTGCCGCTCGTTCCGATCGTGCTCGGCGGGCTCGCGCTGCGCGGCTTCGCGACCGAGCCGGTGGGGAGGGGCGCACGCGCGGTCGTCACGGCCTGGCTCGTCGCGGGCTTCCTCCTCTCGGTCGCCGGGACGCACGACTACCTCGCCTGGAATCGCGCGCGCTGGAACGCTCTCGAAGGGCTCGTCCGCGAGCGCGGCGCGAGCCTCTCCTCGATCGACGGCGGCTTCGAGTGGAACGGCTGGCACCGCTACGATCCGAAGTACTTCGTCCGGCCGGACAAGAGCTGGTGGTGGGTCGAGGACGACCGCTATCTCGCGGCGTTCGGCCCGCTCGAAGGTCGCGAGGTCGTTCGCCGGGCGCCGTTCGCGCGCTGGCTGCCTCCGTTCGGCGAAGGCGAGGTGCTCATCCTCGCGCGCTCGAGCGCACCCTCGAGCGCACCCTCGAGCGACGAGGCTCCGTGACGGAGGACGCGCGCTCCGCGCCGCTCGACGCCCTCCGCGGCGTCGCTCCTCCTCGTCGCGGTCAACCTCTGCGCGGAGAACGCGATCTGGTTTCTCGGAAGCACGACCGCCGCGGCGTTCGTCCGCGGTCTCGATCCGCCTCAGATGGTACCTTCGGCCGTTCCCGGCGGTGGCGCGCCGGCCTTCTTCGTGACGAGCGTCCTGAGTGGGCTCGGGCTCTGCATGCTCGTGGCGGGGCTTCTCGTCCGTCTTCCCTCGGCGGCGCTGCTCGCTCTTTCGCTCGGGGCGGTCGTGACGACGCACCTCGTGACGCCGTCGCCGGCCGACGCGCGCGCTCTTTACGCGCCGCTGACGCGACTCCTCGTGCTTCCCGGACACACCGAGCGGCTGCTCGTGGTGTATCCGGTGCTGCCCTGGCTCGCGGCGGTCCTGCCGGGCATGGTGCTCGGTCGGATCCTGCTCCGGCGCGGCGCCGAGGCGTACCCCGTCGCATTCGCCGCTCTCTTCTACTTCGCGCACCTCCTGCTGTTCGCCGTGGTCGGTCTCGCGATCGGTCCGGCGGGCATCGGAGCTCCGGCGAAGCTGCCGATATGGATCGTGGGCGTCGCGGCTCTCTATCCCGCGTCCCGGTGGTACGATCGATTCAAGCGGAGCACGGCGCCCGATTCGCCGTGGAGGCTGTTTTGACGGAGCGAGGCTCGCGGAGCGGACGAGGAGGAGAGTGGGCGATCGTCGTCCACGGCGGCGCCGGCCCGATCGGCGAGGGACGGGACGAGACGCTCCGGAGCGGCTGTGCCGAGGCGGCGGCGCGCGGCGCAGCGGTGCTCGAGAGCGGCGGCTCCGCGATCGACGCGGTGTGCGCCGCGGTCGAGCACCTCGAGGACGTGCCGGATTTCAACGCCGGTCGCGGCTCGGTCCTGAACCGCGCGGGAGAGATCGAGGTCGACGCGGGTCTGATGACGAGCGATCTCGCGATCGGCGCCGTCGCCGCGGTGCCGTGGCTGCTGCACCCGATCCGCCTCGCGCGGCTCGTGCTCGAGGACGGCCGGCACGTTCTGCTCGCCGGAGAGGGCGCGCTCGCCTTCGCGCGTCGCTACGGCATCGAGCCCGAGCCGCGCGAGCGCATGGTCACGCCGCGAGCCGAAGCACGTCACGCGGCCCGCTTGGCCCGCGTGCCGACGGGGAGCGAATCGTCGGAGCCGGGAGACACGGTCGGCGCGTGTGCTCTCGATCTCCGCGGCGGGCTCGCCGCCGCGACGTCGACGGGCGGCACGCCCGGCAAGCGCCCGGGCCGCGTCGGCGACTCGCCGCTCGCCGGCGCCGGATTCTGGGTGGACGCTCGTCACGGTGCTGCCTCCGCGACCGGCACGGGCGAGGCGATCATCCGGGTCCTTGCGAGCCGTCAGGCGATCGCGCTGCTCGAGGTCGGCCACCCGGTCGGCACCGCCGCGCAGGGAGCCGTCGACGCGATCGGGCGGCCGGGGCGAGGCGAGGGCGGCATCATCGTTCTCGACCGCAGCGGCGGCATCGGTCTCGCGAGCAGCTCGCAAGCGATGCCGTGGGCCTCGATCGTCGGCGGCCGCGGCGCGAGCGGCGTGCTCCGGCGTGACTCGCTCTGACTTCCCGACCGCGCGAGGATCGCGGCCGCCGAGAGCGTCGGCTAGCCTGCATTTCTCACCAGATCACGTCGCGAGGCGGTCGAGAGTGCCGAAGATTCGCGAGCCTCGGACCGGAGGGCGACGCAGGCGTACTTGAACAGTACGTCGA
>Ga0194132_10005819_pt1 | contig 19613 bp, 27 predicted proteins | sample TA2KigOf80mmetaG_FD_148612 | JGI IMG/M metagenome (GOLD analysis project Ga0194132, IMG submission 148612) | Freshwater microbial communities from Lake Tanganyika, Tanzania - TA2015054 Kigoma Offshore 80m | ecosystem: Environmental > Aquatic > Freshwater > Lake | place: Tanzania: Lake... | reverse complement strand
GCAGTTCGCCCTCACGCAGATGCACGGTGCAGCCCGACCCGATTCGCATTGTGGGAGTCCATCGGAAGCCAAGCGCCTCCATGTAGTCCTTGAACCACTTGCGGTCTACGCTCACGCCGCTGCGCGCACTGCTCTTGCGCCTGCGGTTCTTCGTCAGGCGCTGCGTGCGCATGCCCTCGGACAGCGCAGCGTACACTTCTTCGTATGGACGCTGCGCGGCTATCGCAACCGCTCGCGTGACGCAATCGCCACACGATCCCCTCCATCCTGCGGCGGCGCGACCGCCATCGTTGTATTGAAACCTCACGCTGCACCCCCTTCGCTCCGCAAGTCAAAGCACACTGTCGGTCGAACCGTGTATGGTCGCCCTCGTGCCGCCGTGCGTTCCTTGCGCTCCTGTATGCGCTGCTCATCGTATTGGCTGTTCGCTGTCACAGCGATGATCTCACAGTAAATGCCGAATGCCCACGGCACTGAAGAATCGTAGCGCAGCACTTCAGTCTTTGCAGGACATTGCTCGCGGATGCTGCTGTGCATTGGTGTCTCGCGTTTTGTGCGATACTCGCACCACTTATTCCGATGCCAGTATGTTGTTCGCACTTCGGTGGTGATCGTTTTCGGGTCGCTCACGCTGCACCTCCGTTCCGTTTCGCGGATGCGTCAACTGGGTCATCATCCACTGCGCGGTACGCAGTCAAGCACTTCAAGTCTTCGACCTGTTTCCGAGCAGCCATCCACACGGTTTTCAGGTGACCGCAGTATTCGGCAGGCAGGCAATCTACATTCCACGCCTGATAGAGAGCCTCCTCCTGCATCCGCGCCGCCGCCAGTGCTTGACGCACCCATTCGTTTCGCCTCGTGTCTTGCTTTGTCATCTGCCTGTCCTTTCTGACCCACTTGGGGTCGGGTTCTGATCTACCACAACATACACTCTCTTCGGCTAAAGTCTAGCGCATCGTCAACATTTTTACGACTTTCTTTCCCTCGCGTTCGGGTCAGCCGTTAGTTATCGCCTCCTCCCCTGCGGCATCGAAGGCGACATCGAGATAGACATCGCCTGCGCCAAGTTTGTAGGCGGCAAGGAGCGCATCCCTGAGTTGCCACACCGAGACTTCGTGGAAGTCGAGTGAGTCGCGCTTGCGCTCGGTGAGCGTCTCGATGTCGAGGATGTCGCGGGCGATTGCCTCGATTGCTTCGTCACGCTTCCGCCAACGATTCAGGGCGGTTCTTATAATCAACTTGTTCATCTGACCTGCCTTTCTGACCCGCTAGGGGTCGGGGTGTCTGATTCCTCGCCGAGTGGCTCGGACGCTGGGGGCGGCGGCTACCGCCCCTCGCGTTCGGGTCAGCCGTGAATGGCGCGATCTTGTCGCAACACGCATTCCTCCATTGCGGCGATGGCGCGGAGCCGATACAGCGCGATGGAGTCGGGGTGCGCAAGCGATGCCACCATGTTGGGGATGTAGCGGTTCAAGAGAACTTCGACTGCGCGAGCAACTTCGGTGTCACTCATCGTGGTCAGGTCGCCTTCCATGATCTGCTCGTACTTGTCTTGCTCGGTAACGAGGGGTGGAAGCGGGTGGAGGAATTTGTTGGCAAGTTTCATCTTTGTCATCTGTCTGCCTTTCTGACCCGCTGGGGGTCGGGGTGTCTGATCTGCCACAACATACGCTCTCTTCGGCTAAAGTCTAGCGCATCGTCAACATTTTTACGACTTTCTTTTTTGCCGACTTTTGCCCCAAAAAGGCACTAGGAACGCCCACGGAAAAGAAACCCCACAAATGTTGACGATGCGCTAGACTTTGCCAAAGGTCGGGCTATGCTGTATTGGTAGTGCGCCTGTCAACGGTTGACAGGGTTTAGGGCTAGTCCCGTGTGGGACAGAAAGGCAAAGCAGTATGGAAAATGTAAACGACATGACACCCGACAAGGCTTACACAACCCGTGTCAAAGAACTTAAGTCACTTCTCAAACAGATTCAAAACGGCAAGCACTTGGGAACCCCAATTTCAGCCCCGCTGAGAACTTGGGGTCATGTTGGTAGCCTGACCCACATGATAAACCTTGCAGAAGAAATGAAAGCCTTCATAAATTCGTGACTTGAGCGCGAGGGGCGGCGCAGCCGCCCCCCGCACCCAAGCCAAATGTTTGGCATGGATTCAAACCCCGCTTCCTAGAGAAGCAGAAAGGCAAGGCAGTGCAATGGCACATGAAATCACTGATACGGATTCGGTTGGAATCGTTGGAGGCAAAGGCTGGCACGGACTCGGTACGCCGATGCCCGCAGGTCAGTCTGCGCTAGAGGCGTTGGAATCGCTCGGTCTTGATTGGGAAGTGGTGGAGCGGACGCTATGGGTTGAGGGAGATAAGGACATGGCTCCTTCAACGATGAATGCGGTTGATTCGCACAAGGCGTTGGTGCGCAGCGACACGAAGGAGCCGCTTGGGGTCGTAGGGGCAAACTGGTGTCCGATGCAAAATCGGACGCTGGCTGCGATTGCCGACTCGCTTGGCGAAGGCGATGAACAAGTCCACTGCGATACGGCAGGCTCGCTGAAAGGCGGCAAGGCGGTGTTCATCGGGCTGCGCGGCGAGACAACGATCATGGGAGGCGATGAGACCTACCAGTATCTGCTGCTCGCCAATCGCCATGACGGTATGGGCAGTCTGCGCATCCACCCGACCGCGACCCGTGTCGTGTGCATGAACACCTACGCAGGATCGGAAGCCGACAGCCATCTCGGATATGCGTGGCGACACACTGCGGGTCTCAAACTGAGGCAGGACGAGATCATCTCTGTGCTAAAGGCATGGCGCGGGCGGATGAGTGCGATCAAGGCAGAGGCGGATACCCTCGCTGCGCTCGATGTCAACAGCGAGCGGGTGAGTGCGATCATGGTGGCGGTCTACGAGGCAACCACGCGCCTCAAGATTCCAACCAACCCTACTACTGCGGTAGAGCAGCGCAGGCTGATCAGGGCAACCGATGCCATCGCTTACATGCAAAAGGTGTTTGATACAGAGCGCTCGCAAGGCTCAAAGCCATCGGTTTGGCTCGCCGCAAACAGTACGACAAACTGGATTCAGCATGTGCATGGACGGCTTGACGGCGACAATCGGACGGCATCCTGCGTGTTGGGTACGAAGGCGGTCGAGACGGCACAGGCGATGCGGATCGCCCAAACAGTTGGCGTGGCGTAAGGGGTCTGCACAGCAATAGGGGGGCTGCACGGCAGCAGCCCCCCTATATCATTGGGCTATGCAGCCTGACTGCGAAGCCAAGCGCCGCGCCTGCGAAGAAAACGCAAGCCGATGGCTTTTGTGTTGTATTATGTGTGACGAACAACTTCGTGTGATTCTTTCTTTTGTTCGCTATCACAAAGTGCGCGGGAGACCAATGAAGTGGCTAGACGAACTGGAAACGAAAATAGAGACTGTGCTTCAGAAAATGCCCTGACTGAAATGCGTTTGGTTTTACCCATCAAGCCCATTGCACAGCCCCGCCATCGAGCGACCGCTAGACACGGTTTTGTCCACATGTATCTCCCTGCCAGCCACCCCGTGCAAAACTATAAGGAGCAAATTGTCAACGCCGTAATTGCAAGGGGGGTTGGTTGCATTGAGGGAGCGGTTCGCCTTGAACTTTTGTTTGGCTTTGCAAATACTGCAGTGCAAAAAAAGGGCGGGGCTGTTGTTTATCGCACGGCGCGTCCCGATCTAGACAACCTAGAAAAAGCCGTGATGGATGCGTTGACAGCGGCGGCGGTGTGGAATGACGATTCTCAAGTAGCAGAAAAAACAAGCGCAAAAGTATCGGCTGTGTCAGACTTTTTGGCAATAACTGTCAAAAGCATTCCTTTTGAAGTGCCTATTCTCAAATAATAGGAGGATCAGTGCCACACAAGATTCAAAGTCTCGGCGAAAGCGCGTACGACTACCAGTGGCGCAAGAAGCGTCTTGCTGTGTTGCGCCAACAGCCGCTTTGCGCCCTGTGCCTAGCGGCGGGAAAGACCGTATCTGCCGCCGTTGTTGACCACAAGGTTCCACTAGCAGATGGCGGCACGAACGACTCAAGCAATCTGCAGCCGCTATGTAAGCGTTGCCACGACAACATCAAGACACCGCTGGATGTTAGGGCGCGGGGTATACGCGAAGCCAACAGCATCACACTGGTCGTTGCTTGGATAGGCGATACCAGTGCGCTCGACCTACCTTTTTCCCAAGTTATTGATATGCGCCTGTTCCGAAAACAATGTGCAGCCACGGTCGGTTGGAATGAGGGGCATCGCATTGCTTTGGGTGCAATCGAAGGGGTGTTGCGCGTTGCGCAAACGCAGCCCATGCGCAAACTGTGCGTGGTTTTTGACGATTTGTCTCATGCCCTATGGTGCAAAGCCTCGTTTTCTGCCGAGATTGTCCTACAGCCAATGGGCGATGCAGTACCGCTATCAGACGATGCAGAAAGTGTTTTCCTAGCAGAGCGATTCGGCGTTGAATATGTCTTGCGGCAACAACCACAAAGGGGCAAACAGCCCGTGAGAGCGTAACTCCCCATGAGCGGAAACCCACCAACCCCAACAGCATTACTTCGACTAGCAGGTTCCTACCGCGCCAACCGCAGAAAGAAAGAACCACAGCCCGAACGCAAGAAACTATCGCCGCCCGCCAATGTCTCGGCAGAGGTGTTGGCTGAATGGCACAGGTTGGTTGCCGTACTTGAACCAATGCGAGTCGTAACCGTTGTGGACGAACTTGCGCTTGAACAATTCGCGGAATACTTGGTGCGTTGGAAGAAAGCAACCGCGCAACTTGAAAAGATGGGCGAGGTTATACCAGTTAGGAATGCGCAGGGTGTGGTTGTATCGTTCAAGAGGTCGCCGTGGGTTGCAATGCAGATCGAATACGGACTCATGGTGCGGCGGTATTCTTGCGAATTTGGTATGACACCCGCAGCGCGTTCAAGAGTTGAAACCACGCATGAGGAAACGCAAGACTTCACATTCAGTCGATCCCAAGCGGTTGGATGAATGGGCGGCAGAGCGCTTCAATCACCTACCCAATTATGACGCTATTGCTACGGCAGAGGATTGTGTTTGGAATCCTCGCGCAGCACGGCATGTCATCGATTTTGTTGAGCATGTGTGTCGTTTCACGGAAGGCGAATGGGCGGGAGCCAAGTTTGTGCTGCTGCCGTGGCAGCGCTGCCTGCTTGCCAATTTGTACGGCTGGCTGCGTCCCGATGGGACGCGCCGCTTTCGTCAGGCGCACATTCTGATTCCGCGCAAGGCGGGCAAAACCGAACTTGCCGCCGCGCTTGCGCTGTACCACCTGCTTGCAGACGATGAGCCAACGCCCGAAGTAGTGGGAATCGCTCGTGATCGGGCGCAGGCGAGGTTGTGCCTGAAACGAGCATGCTCTATGGCAAGTCAGGAGCCGCGCATCGGGGCGCAAACACAACAATATCAAGGCAGGCTCGTATGCCCACAAAACTATGGTGTATACAAGGTGCTTTCAAGCGATGCGCCGTCTGCCCACGGTCTCAACACAAGCGCTTGCATTGCTGACGAGATTCACGCAATGGAAAATCGCAGGGAATTGTGGGAAGCAGTTATGACAAGCATGGGCGCAAGAAAACAGCCCCTCATGGTGTCGATCACTACTGCGGGGGTGCTGCGCGAATCGCTGGAGTACGACCTGTTTGAATATGCAAAGAAGGTGTGTAGCGGAATCGTAAAAAACAAGGGGTTTTTGCCCTGTCTGTATTACGCCGACATGGACGCAGACTGGAAAAATGAAACAACATGGCGGCAAGCAAATCCTAGCCTCGGCTATACGACAAGCGTTGACTGGTACACGACAGAGGCAAGGCGAGCGCACGATCAGCCGTCATACGAAAGTCCGTTCCGTACATACTTTCTGTGCCAACACATAACCACTTCGCATCGATGGATACGAATGAGCGATTGGGACAAATGTTCCAACCATGAGTGGTTTAGCGAGGACAAACTAAAGACCCTTCCCTGCTACATCGGTATTGATTTGGCGCAGACCACCGACCTAACAAGTCTTGCATTGCTTTGGGTTGACGGCGACAAACTAATCACGCGCTCGTACAACTATGCGCCCGAAGCGGGGGCGCACATTCGCAGTACGAGGGATGGCGTTCCATACGAGGAATGGTCGCGGAACGGTTGGCTTACGCTTACAAGCGGCGACACAACCGACTATGGCTATTTGCGCGAACAGGTCTTTGAGTTTGCAAAAAAGTATAGGGTGCGGCACATCGCCTACGACCCCTACAACGCGCAAAATCTCGGCAACGAATTGGAGCAGGGTGGTTTGTCGGTATTCCGTTGCCCGCAGTCTTTTTTGCAGTTAGCCACGCCCACCCGTATGCTAGAGCGCGCAATCATCGCGCACGAAATGATCCATGACGGCAATCCTGTGTTGGCGTGGGCAATGTCAAATGTGGTGGTTGATCGGGATAGTGTTGGCAACCCAAGACCAAGCAAGAAGCGTTCGGTTGAAAGGATCGACCCCGTGATCGCTCTGACCATTGCTATTGCTGCGGCAACACACGATGAGAAGCAGCGCAAGAGCATTTATGAAAGCAGGGGGCTAATTTGGCTTTAGTGGTTCGGGCTATTGTCTTACTCCCGCAATCGGGTAGTTTGCACCTATGAATTGGCGCACATGGCTTTCTGAAAAATTGCGTTTCAAAAGTCGTACTCCTGTCGGAATGCCCGTTCAAGCGGTGCAAACCTACACAGGCATTGCATCCGACACTGGCGAACTGATTACGCCCATTCAGGCGATGCAGTGCAGCACGGTGAATGCATGTGTCAGTGCGATTGCAACCGAGTTAGCGAAACTTCCGTGGAATGTGATGGGAACGGGCGAGAGCGGTGGGCGTGAGGTGGTGGCAGAACACCCCGTATCGAAACTGCTATCCGACAACCCCAACCCCTCAATGGGTGCGATGACATGGCGCGAACTGATGCTGACAAGCGCAGTGCTGACTGGCAACGGCTACTCGCTCATTGAACGCAACGATGGTGGTACTCCTGTTGCGCTCCATTTCCTGCGTGGTGATGAGGTGATGGTGCAAAAACTACCGAATGGCGAGGTGGTGTACCAGTGGAGCGGTTCGATGGAGTCAGGAATACAGATCATCCCCGCAACCGATATGTTTCACCTGATGTGGAACAGCCCTGACGGGCTATTGGGCTATAGCCCAATCAGCCTAGCGCGGCAGACCATTGCGCTCGCAATCGCGGCAGAGCGGTTTGGGGCGACCTACTACCGCAACGCAGCCCGACCCAGTGGAGCGTTGACCACAGACAAGGAACTGACCAGTGAGGCGGTACAGCGGATGCGCGAGTCGTGGGAAGCGCGGATGAGGGGGGTTGAGAATGTGGGGTCGATAGCGGTATTGGAGGGCGGGTTGAAATGGACGGAGATGTCGCTGTCCCCACAGGACTCGCAATTCATGGAAAGCCGTGAGTACCAACGGCTAGAGATTTGCAGCATCTTCCGTGTACCGCCAAGCGTGATCGGAATTGGAGCCTCGTCCTACAACAGCGCAGAGCAGGCTAACCGTGAGTGGGTAAGCAACTGCCTCTCGACTTGGGCGGCGCGACTGGAGCAGGAGGCAAACCGCAAACTGCTGCGTTCTGACGAGGGTGTCAAGACCGAAATATCGTTCGATGCGTTGCTGCGGAGCGACCTAGAGACGCGCTACCAAATCTACTCAACTGCGCGGCAGTTTGGGTTTTTGAGCGTGAACGAAATCCGCGCAGAACTCGGACGCGCAGGAATCGGCGAGGAGGGCGATGTGTTCCTGCAACCAACGAACATGGTTGACACCGCAACTCCATACGGGGGGACGAACTTCAGCGATCTAGGGGTCAGCACGGACGCTGTCCCTGATCGTCCGCTTGACAAGGTGGCTCCAACCCCAAAGCCCGATACCAAAGGGAGCAGCGTTCCAGTAGACAAACCAAAACCAACAAAACGCTATTTGAAACGAAAAAACAGGGAAATCAGTTAGAGATCGTTGTCAATCGTTGACAAGCCCCTAGAATCCCAGCGTCAAAGAAAGTAAACAAATGTTGATGATCGGCTAGACTTTCCCAAATTGCCTGCTATTGTAAGGACATGGTGACACGCATGGAATTTAGAGAAGACCCTCAGGATGCCGAAAATGACATCATGGACATCATTAACGGAGAACACGATTCGCAAATAAAGCAGTTTGCTGTAGACGGGCTGTCTATCAATGTTATCAATGATCAGATTGCGGATCAGATAGCCGCCGACAGGGAGACAACGGGAAGAAAGTGGCGGCAACAGGGCTATGCCACTAAGGAACTGGTGGCAGGTTTTATAGAGGAATGGACTGAAGAGTATATTCATTCCTATGGAAACAATAACACTGACGAACCAACCCGTGCTGATGTAAGCGAGGCGAAACAGCGTGTTGTTGAGGTGATGACAAAGGCGATACAGCAGGCGTGGGAAAGTGTGTTTGGCGGAGTGGTTGATAAAGCCCAAAAAAAGAAGAAGGTACAGAAGGATTGGGAATGGTTGTTTGGCAAAAAGGAGGATCGCATGAAACATGATGATGATGGGGTCTTTGATATTGGCGGGTATGAAGAACAACTGTTTGATGATTTAAACAGGCAAATGGAAAAAGCAACAGACAGCCTTTCAAGTGTTATGGAACAGTATGTAACAGATATCAGGAATGACGCTGGTAGCGATTCAGATGCCGATGAGCCTGTAGATAGGTTCAAGCAAACCTGTATGGATGCAGTAGACGATATCGCCGAAACGCTGAAACAGGCTCTAATGCGCGATATCGCACGGTTTTAAACCATAGCGTTGTAAACTATCACACAGAGGAACAGCCAAATGGAACTCGAAAGCATCAAAGCACAAATCGTAGACCATGCCCTAGAAATTGAAGAAATGGCAGAGATACATGTAGGCGAAGCAATTGAAGCCGTGGGGAAAAACTTCTTCGTCTTGGCGCAAGAATTTGTGGAAGACAGCATGGACGAATTTGGGAGCGCAGGCAAGACGCGAAAGTTTGAACAGGTAAAAATGGAGATCGAAAAAGCGCTCAATTATGTTGCGGCACAACTGGACGACCACTTTGAAAAAACTTTTCGCAACATGGGGAAGAACATACTGAAGACATACGCGTCTCACTACTTTCGTGATTTGGCGCAAGATGCAGCAAGTGGTATAGACGATTACTACGATCAGGCAACGGACGAAGGCAGCAGCGTGTAACTACGGAAACCAAAGGAAACCATACCAATGAATGTCCAAGACATAAGACGATTTGCGCAAGGCGAAATCGTGAACCTAGCCGATGATTTTGCGCGCCGACTTTCTGCAGTAATCAAAAAAATTGAGTCTGAGTTTGCGGAAGTAGGGGGTTCGTATGTGGATGCTGCTGCCAGTAGAGGCGAAGATTTGCAGGATGTCCAAGATGAATTGAACAGCGGAAAAGAGGAAGTTGTTCAGGAAATAGCAGACTCACTAGAAGATTTTGGCGAGCAATGCCGCGATATTTTTGGATTGGAACCTTGTTCTGATGCGGTTGACATGTTGGTGTCTGAATTCAACGAGTTTAAAAACTACGGGCAGGACGGCGACTAAACAAACTTAGGAAAACAACCGTGCGCAACAACAACATCTACAACTACGATCCCAAGCCAAAGCCAAAGCCAACGCCGAAACTTCAGCGGCGAGATGCGGGCGGTTTTAGTATTGACAAATACTTAATAAGACTTGACAAGTTTTGTGAGCAGGAACTCAAAAGCGTAATGGATCGTGTATACGGAAAAATGGAAATAACTTTGGTGGAAGAAATCGGTAGGGAGTGGCAAGAGCAGGCTGATAGAAATGCCTTTTTGGGAAACGAAACTGCGCGAAAACAGAAGGAGCAAGTCGAGCAAATAAACGAACAATGGGTAACCGCATGCGAGAACGCGGCGGAACATTTTGCTGTAACTTTCTCGAAGGAAATGTATCTAAAAATTGGTCATCTGCAAATGTAAGGAGGAACAAACAAATGAGTAGGTCGAGCAATCAGGCAATTTTGCAAACCCGTGACATTGCTCCCGCTGACGCAGCGCGGATGCGGCTGCACTATCTTGAATCGCTCATATTGAAACGCTACGACAAGCACTGGTTATACAGTGCGGTGCAGCGCACGATGGTTCCAACAGGAACGGTTGAGGTCAACGCATTCAACGCACTGTCTGCGGCGATGGTGGTGGCAGAGGATGCGGCACTCGGAGGAATCGACAGCAACTACATGGCGGCAAACGCGAGCGTGTTGTTGGGTGCGCGACTCCGCATGACCGTTCGCGGTAGTGCATCAACCCTGTCGTTGGCACAAGCGGGAATGGTCAATCCGATTGCTACCGCACTGGTGGTGGGTAGGGAATACTGTATCGAAGTCGTGGGCAGTACGAATTGGACACTCTGCGGCGCAGCAAACAACAATGTGGGAACGATTTTTGTCTGTACGGCAGTCGGTACTGGAAATGGAAGTGCGTTTGAGACGAACTTTTTTTGGGCGGGCAACCTTCCAAGCGCGTCAACCACCAAATTCACACTTGCCGATCCAACAGTCTCGCGGCAGGATTTGACGCTGCAAACACACAGAGCGCGGGTAGAGATCAGCAACGAACTGCTGACCGACCTACCACCAAGCGGCTATCAAACCCTGTGCGACAGCCTTGCGATGGTGTTGTTGGAATCCATCACTGCGCGACTGGTAGGGGTGTTGCGCGGGTTTGCGGAGGCGGCGGGGCAAATCTCCAATGTGGCGGTGCTTGTAACCGCAAACGACCCCATGAAACTGTTGATGAAACTGCCACAAACCGCTAGGCAGAGTGACGATGCGGTGTTGATGTGCAGCACACAGGCTTTTTTTGATTACTGCGATTCAGAGACACCCCAACAGGTAACAAACACGCTGCGTTTTCGTTCAGAGGGGGGGTACGATAGGATTTGCGGAGCGCGAGTTATCATATCCGATGCCCTCGGCACGGTTTCTGACGACTCGGCTGCGGCTATGATAGCGTTCCCGTTGAGCCAAATTCGGCTGTACGAAACCCCGTTGATGGTAAGCATTGACAGCGAAACCAAGCGTGGCAATAATGTGAGCGTGATTCATGCAACACACAGAGCCGTAGGAACAGCGTTGTTTCCCAAACAGGTTTACGGTCTGTCATTTGCCGCATTGTGAGCGTTAGGATCAGCGGTATAAGCCAAGTCATCATCAACAACACAACAAGGAGCAAAAATGGGTCTTTTCAAGAGCAGGAACAGTCGAGCCTTACGCAACGACAAAGAAACCGAGGAGGAGGTTGCGTCCAAGCGCAACGAGGAGGAGGTTGTGGGGGGTGAGGAGGAGAAGGTTGCGTCCAAGCGGCAGGGCGAGGAGGTAGAGGATGACGACTTTGCGGCAGGCGATAGCCACAAAGCATCTCTGCGTTCCCTGACAGACGAAATTCACTCGCTGTATGAGCGGATGAAGCGGATGGTTGATGATGCGGTTGGTGCAAGAGAACCAATGACCGAAGTGAAGCAGGCGAGATACAATCGAATGAACAGCCGAATGACCCAGTTGGTTCGTCTGCGCGATCAACGATATCGCGTGATGGATGCGGCAAAGGTTGCGCGTGATACGCGAGCCAACAGCATCGCTCGCATTGTTGAGCGGCGCGGAATGTCCCCGCGCAAGGCGGTTGCGTTTGCGAACACGGTGGACTCACCCGAATACCGCAGCGCGTTCCAACGCTATCTCGTGAGCGGCAGTGACCGCGAACTGCGAGCGATGACAGAGGGCAGCAACGCTGATGGTGGATTCCTGCCCTCGACAGATTTCTACAACCAACTGATCGAAAAGCGATTCCAAGCAAACGCGATGCGTCAGGTGGCTACGGTGATGCCGCTTGGCACATTCAAGACGGAAATTACGATTGAATCGACATTCGGTTCCGCTAACTACATTGCAGAGTCAGGCGAGGTAACCGAAGTTTCGCCGACATTCGCCAACATCACCCTGAAGCCATACACGCTGCGTTACTTCACAAAGGTTTCCAACGAACTGATTGCGGACGCGCCATCTCGCGGCGGGGCATTCTCAATCGAAACGATCCTCGCAAACCAAATCGGTCGCGTGATTGGACTGCGCGAGGAAACAGCGTTTACCGTTGGTACGGGTAGCGCACAGCCAAAGGGCATTTTCACATACACATCGGGTGGAGGAACCACAATTTCAAGCGTGACGGCAGCGTCAGCATCCGCAGTTACCGCGAACGAACTGATGAGCGTGGTTTACGCACTGCCTCGCCAGTATCGCGCAAACGCGAAGTGGGTGATGAGCGATGCGGTTTTTGCACTGATTCGCAAACTGCTGCAAACCCAATCAATTGCTACGGCAAATGGCACTGCCCTCTCCCACGCACCATTCGGTTGGAGCATGGGCGATGGTCGCTTGCAGGACGGCGAGCCTGACCGATTGTTGGGCTACCCCGTGGTTTGCGTTGCTGATGCACCCACAATTGCAGCAAACGCAATCGCAGCGGTGTTTGGAGACTTCTCCTACTACCGCATCGGTGAGCGCGAGGGCGTGAGCATTCAGACTGCTCGTGAAGCGTTCCTCGGTACGAATCAAACTGGCTACTATGCCTTCGCTCGCCATGACGCACAAGCCACCCTGATGGACGCATTCCGCTATCTGAAGATGGCTGCTTCGTAATCGTTTGGTCACTGCCTCGCGCAAACCCACCCACGGAGTCTCGACCGTGGGTGGCTTTGTTGGGTAGGATGTGGAAATGCTTATACGAATCACCACAACTTGCGCGACCGTTGAACGGGCTTACCAACAGGGCGAAATCGTTGAGGTGGCAGACGAACTGGCAGCGGAATTCATCCGTGCTAACATCGCGGAGGCGGTACGAGAGCCAGTAGCAGAACAAGCGGCGGTAGTCAATCCCCCCCGCAGGGCAACATCATGGCGCAAACCAAAGCAGATATGAGGATTTGGACGAACGCAGCGCGGACATTTGACGCGCTGACGCTCGCGCAGGCAAAACTGCATCTCCGTGTGGACAACAGCGATGACGATGCGCTGATTACGAGCATTGTTTCAGCCGCGACCGACTATGTGGAACGGCGCAGCAACCGATCATTGTGCGCTAGGGTGTGGAACGCAGAGGCAGATCGGTTTCCAACGGCGGGTCGGGAAATGGTTATAGCCAAATCCCCGTTTGTCAGTGTGCAAACCCTGTCCTATGTCACAACAAACGCAGCAACCATAACGCTAGTGCAAGACACTGATTACAGGGTTACTGTGGCAAACGACATCGGGCGCATCCGCTTGCCGTTAGGGGCAACGCAGTGGGCTGCAACAGCCGCTATTCCTGACGCTGTGCGGGTGACATTCACCGCAGGGTATGCAACCCAAGCCCTGATACCGCAGGGCTTGGTACAGGCTGTGCGGCTTATGCTTGGGCATCTTTACGAGAACAGAGAAGCGGTGAGCGAAAATGCGGGGAGCGAGGTTGAACTGGCGGTGGGATCGCTATGTAGTGCGTATTGGATGGGAGATGTGTTCTCGTGAACATCGGCGCGATGCGGCAGCGAATCACGGTGCAGTTGCCCACAAGGACAACCGATGTGGTAGGTCAGGTGATTGAGTCGTTCGCCGACAATGCGAGCATTTGGGGTAGGGTCGAGATAGTTGCTTCAGATCAGCAGGAGGTTGATCGGGGAGAAACAACGGTTGAGGTGATTGAGGTGCGTTGCAGACCGAGCAACAAAATCACCAATGCGTCCCGCTTGAAGTGGCGCGACAACCCCTACAGCATCAAAAGCGTGGTCGATGTCGATGGTAGGAACAGGGAGTTTGTGGTGCGAGCAGAGCGGGTCTTGCGATGAATGTTGCGAAGAGTGTTGCGGCGAGTCTCGACAGGGCGGTCAGGAGCGCGATTGAACTGGCAGCGGAGCGCGTGGAGCAGCGAGCAAAGCGGAACATTCTTGCGACTCCATTCGGAGCCAAGAGCGTGGGCGAAGGGGAAAGCCCGATATCGCAAAAGAATGTGCGAAACAGCATTGCAGAAGCAATCCACGCAAAGAATGTGTTGGGTACGATGATTGTCGAAGTTGAGGGCAGCGATGGTGGTTTGAGTACGGTTGCCGCAGACGGCGATCCGCTACCCCTTGCGCCATTGATCGAACTTGGATTCACCATCACCCATGCGTACTACGGTCGCAAGCGGAAAGCCGCAAAAAATGTGCAGCCACGCCCCTTTTTGGTTCCTGCGTTGGAGGAGACGAGGCGCGAGATTGCAATGATTGTTGGGAGGGCTGCGGCGGCAACGATAAAACAGTGGCACGGTTATGTGAGTTACGGTGCTACCGCAAAAAGGCTTGGAACATGAGCGTTCACGCCATCGTTTACCAACGGCTGATCGGGCGTACCGCGCTAACCGCACTGGTGGGAACCCGCATATTCCCCGATGCGCTCAAGCAGGATTCCGCATACCCTGCGGTTGTGTACGGGGTTAGTAGCACGGAGGCGGTACAGGCAACGCAGGAGCGCAGTTACAGGGTAGCAACAGTCGAAACAATGGTTTTGGCTGAAACGAGGCTTGCCGCGCTTGGGGCGCACAAGGAAATTATCGCAGCCCTTGACAGATTCGTTGGTAGCAGTGGTGGAATTGTGTTCCTGCACTGTTTACTATCCAACGAGGTCAGCGGATACGATCCACCCGCAGCGGGTACTGCAACAGGAACATTCACGGAATCAGCGACATTCAGCATCGCATACACAGGAGATTGAAACAATGGCGATTAGCAGCGTAGGAACGGTGATGTATGAGGGATCAATTGGCACTGATCCTGCCGTCAGGGGCAAAATCAAGAGTATTTCTGTTGACGGCGCGAGTGCAACGGCGATTGATGTCACAAGCATTTCAAGCACATTCAAGGAGTATGTTACTGGAATGCTTGATGGTGGCACGATCACTGTTTCCTGTTTCGCAGAGAGCGGAGAGGAAAATCTTCCACCGTTGGTTGTGGCGGGAGACAACACCGTAACGACCTACCGCATTTTGTTCGGGTCAAATCAGAATCAGGGATTCAAGGTATTATTTGATGGATATTTGACATCGACAACGCTTGGGGCAGCGGTTGATGAGGCGGTCACCCTTGAATACAAATTCCGAGTCAGTGGCGCATTCACAATTACAGACGGTTTCTAACACAACCAGTAGGGAGTCAACAAAATGGCAATCATCACAGCAGTAGGCAGCGGAACAGGCGGCGCAACCACACTGGTTGGCGAGGTCAAGAGTATTTCAATGAGCGGCATCACCGCCACTGAAATTGACACAAGCATTTTGAGTAGCACGGTAAAGACCTGTGTGTTAGGAACGATGGACGGAGGCACGGTTACCGTTGAATTCAATGCCGTTGGAAGCGGGGTTCACAACCCCCCACATTCGGGATCGAATACGCCAGTCGGTTTTCAGATTCGGTTTGGATCGTCAGCAGCGGGTGAGGGCATCACCGTTTCATTCACTGGCTACATCACCGAAACGAGTTTCAGTGGTGGGGTGGATGAAAGCGTGACAGGCTCCTACACAATTCAGATGAGCAGCGCACCGACTATTGATGTGACATAACAGAAGGGTTGCGCCACATGGAAACTCGCGCAAACGCACAGATTGAGATTCGCACGAACCAAGCGGGGCAAAAAACGCTTGTGGGCTATGCGTCCACATTCGATCATCCATACCCCGTGGACATGGTGACGGAGATCATTGATCGCAAGGCGTTTACGCGAACGCTGCAAGAAAAACCTGATGTGTACGCTTTGGTTGGACACGACCCCGCACGGGTGCTAGGTCGAACAAAAAACGGAACGCTCTCGCTGACCGTTGATGAGCGCGGTCTGAAATGCGAAATTGTGCCAGTGGACACACAGGAGGCGAGAGATGTCGTTGCGTTGGTGGAATCGGGAACGCTTGATGCGATGTCGTTCGGGTTCAAGGTGAAGGATCAGAAGTTTGAGTATCGGGACGGCGGGGTTCATCGGCGCATCATGGATTGCGAACTGCATGAGGTGAGCGTGGTCGCGTTCCCCGCAAATCCTGATGCCAAACTGTCAACGCGAGACAGAGCAGAGGTGCGTTCCTTGCTGCGCAAGGTCGGCTATCAAGCGCCGCCACAAGAAGCCTTGCCAAAGACACAGCGCAGCATCATAGTCTTGCCAAGCCTGTTGTCAGACATTGCGACTAGAGAGGAAAAATCAACAACCGCGCAAACGCTGTATGTGAAAGTCGCCATGAACAGGCAGGGCGGGAAGCCTGTGCCGCATGAACTGTGGGTCGAAGATGAAAGCGGCGATGTCGTGACTACTTTAATGGATGGGTATGACGATTGGCAGGAGATAGTTGAACTCTATCCGTTCATGGGTAAGCAAAATGGGTTGCAAAATGACGCAGGCAGTTGGGCAGAGACGCTTGCTTCGTACGACATTGCAAACAAGGGCGATGTAGTAGTAACGCCAAGCGGAAAAAAGGCAAAGGTGCGCTAGACGCACTTGGGCGTACTTGGCGGCGTTGGGCGGCGTAGGCGGCGTAGGCGGCGTGGGGCGGCGTAGGCGGCGTGGGGCGGCGTAGGCGGCGTAGGCGGCGCGTTGGGCGTACTTGTGTTACACTGCCTGCCATGCCAATCGACAAAGCCACCATCCTCGGTCTCACATCTCGCCTGAAAATCGAACCCGTAGCAATTGACGGGCTTTCGGAACCGTTGTTTCTACGCACCCTCACTGGACGCGAACGCGATGCGTTTGAGAACGGCTGCTTCACGCAGCGCGGTAAGGATCGCGTTCTCACAACCGACAACATTCGCGCCAAACTGCTCGTGCGCTCTATCTGCAACGAGCAGGGCGAACGATTGTTTCAGGACAATGAGGCAGAGGCGTTAGGAAACATCCCTGCGGACATCCTCGACACCCTGTTTGCAAAAGCGCAAGCGATGTCGGGGTTGGCTCCAACCGACATTGAGGAATTGAAGGGAAACTAACGAGCGAGAGCGGTCTGCGGAGGCGGTTTCTGTTTCGCCTTGCTCTCGCAATCGGATGCACCGTAGGCGAGTTGCTCGACCGATTAGACTCGCGGGAACTTACAGAATGGATGGCATTCGATGCTATTGAACCTATCGGTTCGTGGCGAGATGATTACAATTCGGGAATGCTTTGTTCCCTGTTGGCAAACATCAACAGACGGAAAGGGGCTGCGCCAATACCCCCCCAAGCGTTTATGCCATTCATGCCGAGGGAGGAAGACTTCCTGACAGACGATGAGAAAATGTTGAGGATGTTTCAGTCGATGGCAGCGAACATGAAACCAAAAACGGGGGGTGCGTAATGGGTTCGCTCGCGTCTATGTATGTGTCGATTGGTGCAAACACCGCAGGGTTTGAGAAGTCCATTGCGCGAACTGAACGCACAATGCAGCGCGTCAGTAAGCAGCGAACGCAAATCCCAATTGACGCGCACGAAAAAACGGTTCGGCGTAGGGCAGCAGCGAGCCAACCACGAGATGAGCAGGGGCGATTTGTTGAGAAACCAACCGCAACGCAGCCTGCGGCGCAGCCAAGCGTGGCACGGGCTGTCGCGCCAATCGACACATCAAAGTTTGAGCAGTTGTTCGGTGAGTTGGATAGGTCTGCGGGTGTAGTAGCAAAGGTGTTGGAAAAAGCGGGTCACGACTTCCAAAGGGTTGGCGAGGCGTTTGCTCAATACATTGTTGAAGCCTCAATCAAAGCAGCCCAAACACTGACAAAGGCAAAGATTGGAGAGGGGGCGGGAAGCCTTGCGGGGGGGCTATTGAAGGGAGCATTCTCCTATCTGAAAACGGTTGGCAGGGCACGACTAGCGTGGGAGATCATATACAACGATCAAATCAAACTCGGCAAAGCCACTGGCGATGCGCGGCGCGAGGCGAATAAGTGGCAGGCACAAAATGTTGCTGCACAGGCGGGTATGGGAGCAACCATGAGCGCAGCGTATCGCGTTGTGCAGGAGAGGTTGCAAGAACTTGGTGCGACATGGGACACGATCAAGAAAAAGACGGCGGCGGCGGTAGCGGCTGCAAAAGCCCCCCAAACAAAAGGCAAAGGCGCAGATGCTTTGCCATCGCAGAACATGGGTTTCTTGGATAGGCTGCACAAAAACATATCGGGGATGGGGCAAGGCATAAGGGGGTTTGGTCGAGCCGTGGCGATAGCACTCGTACCGCTTGTCAGCATTGCGGGGATTGTGGGTGGTATTTACGCAGGGTGGCGGTTGGTGCAGGGTGTGGTGAGTACGGTTGTGGGTGTGTTTGGGGCGGTTGTTGGGGTGCTTCAGGGAATTTTCGGCATCATTGGTGGCATAGGCAGCGCGTTCGGGAGCGTGTTTTCTGCATTGGGGTCGGCGTTGAGTAGCGCGTTGGGCGCAATTGGAGACATCCTTGCGAAACTCGGCGAGATTGGTTTGGCGATAGCGAAACAGTTGGCTGCTCCGTTTGTGTGGGTAGGCAAAAAAATCATTGGGGTGTTTGAGGGCGCGTTCGATTTCATTATGGATGGGCTGCGTACCGCAGCGACATTCATCAAGGGCGTTTTGCTAGGCGCAGTGGTTTCTTATTTGGGAAAACTGACCTACGAGAGCGGCATCATTGGCAAATCGGTTCAGGATTTGCGCGTGATGGCTCGCGGCGGCAAACAGGTGAAGTATGACGAGCGGGGCGAGGAGATATCAGAACCGCAGACTGGAATACTGACCGAGGCGGTCGAACGGTCAAGCGCGGCGATCAAGCGATTCACGGACGCACTGCAAAAAACCTTTGGGAAACTGTTTGAGAAAGTGGACACAAGCAAAATTGTTGCTGCGGTGTCGGGTTTCATTGATCGAATTCTTGCCTATGTGCAGCAATTTTTGCCTGCGATTGGAAACAGTGTGTTGCAGGCGATATCGGTCATCGTGTCAATCATTGACAGCGGGATCGGGGTTGTCCGCGCTGCGTTCAGTGGCGACTTTGGTGGCATGAAGGCGATGGCTTTGGAAATGGGAGCGCGAATCGCAGATGCGCTCGCGGGGCTGTTGCAGATGATTGCCCCGTATTTGGACGCGCTCATCGACAAGATTGTGATTATTGGCGCAGACATTTTGACCGCGCTTGGTGGCGCGTTAGGCGATGCCGAGGTGGTGATTCGCGGCGCGATGGCGGGGGTAATTCGTGCTGTGTCGTGGGCTATGGACTTGGTTGCTGAAGGGGCTGCAATCTCGGCGAGCGCAACACTCGGCGGGATGGACAATCTCATCAACAAATTCCCGACCTTCAGCGGTCTTGGGGGGCAAAGCGTTGTCGATGCGGGTAAGGGGAGCAGAATGGCGCAAGATGCCATGTCTGAAATCTATACTGGTTCAATTGCTTTGCAGCAAGCGATGGGCAAGGCTGCGCGTAATATCGAAAACCCCAAAAATAAGACTAGCGTAGCCGACTACACTATAGCGAAAGCGCAGAAGTTGC